>Ga0209415_10000166_pt1 | contig 108712 bp, 101 predicted proteins | sample PeaSoiSIISIP2007_FD_187696 | JGI IMG/M metagenome (GOLD analysis project Ga0209415, IMG submission 187696) | Peat soil microbial communities from Weissenstadt, Germany - SII-SIP-2007 (SPAdes) (version 2) | ecosystem: Environmental > Terrestrial > Soil > Wetlands > Peat | place: Germany...
TCCTGGGCATGCCCGCGCTCATCGTCATGCCCGCGGACGCGCCGGCGATCAAGATCGCGAACACGCGGGAGCTGGGCGCCGAGATCGTCTTCTATGACCGCAACCGCGAGGAGCGCGAGACCATCGCCGCCGGCATCGCCGACGAGCGCGGCGCGCTTTTGCTGCCGCCCTTCGACGACGCGCGGGTGATTGCGGGCCAGGGCACGGTCGGTCTCGAACTCGCGGCGCAGGCGGCGGCGGTCGGCGCCAGGCTCGATGCCGTGGTGATCGCTTGCAGCGGCGGAGGTCTGGTCTCCGGCTGCGCCCTCGCGCTGGCCGAGGCGAGCCCGGGCACGCGGATCTATGCCGCCGAGCCCGCCGGCTTCGATGACATGCGCCGCTCGCTCGCCGCCGGCGAGCGACTGCGGAACGAGCCCGGGCGGCAGTCGATCTGCGATGCGCTGCTCGCGCCGATGCCGGGCGTCCTGCCCTTCGCCATCGCGCGGCGCCTGCTCGCCGGCAGTCTGACGGTGACGGACGACGAAGTCGGGCGCGCCATGGCGCTGGCCTTTGCCGACTATAAGCTCGTGGTCGAGCCGGGCGGGGCGGCGGCGCTGGCGGCGGTACTGGCCGGAAAGATCGCGTTGCGCGGTCGCACGATCGCCGTCGTCGCCTCCGGCGGCAATGTCGATCGCGAGGTCTTCTGCCGCGCGCTCGCCGGCGCGGCCGAAGGATCTAGTCGCCCTTGATGACCACGGCGGGTCGCGCCGGCTCGTCGGCCAACGGGCGCGGCGCCGGCAGCGACATCATCGCGGCCGCCGCGGTTTCGATCTGGTCGACCCGGCGGCTGTAGCCCTCGAGCGCGGCGCCCGGCTCGATTTGCATCGAGACATAGATGATGTCGGCGGTGACCTGCGCAGTCCGCCCGATCACCACCTTGGCCGCCGCCAGCCGACCGGCGAGCTGGCCATGGATGACCGCACTCTCGGCCCGGACATTGCCGTTGATCGATCCGCCTTCGCTGAGAGTCAGCTTGTAGGCCGTCAAATTCCCGGACAACGAGCCGACAACCTGGATCTCGCCGTCACTGATGATGTCGCCTTCGACCTTGAGGCCCCCGTTGAGGACGGAAACCGCGTTGCGCCACCTTGAAGCCTGAGACTTCTCGCTACTTGTCGCTGACTTGAACCACATTCTTCCCGACCTGCATGAACTTTGCGGGGTCCTGCGGGATGCCGTCGATGAGAATCTCATAATGGACGTGGGGGCCGGTGCTGCGGCCGGTGCTGCCGAGCTGCGCGATCTCCTGCTGTGCGGCTACCTTCTGCCCATGCACCACGAGGATGCGGTGCAAATGCGCATAGCGGGTCATGATGCCGTGGCCATGGTCGACTTCGACGACCCGGCCATAGGCGTCCTTGACGCCGGTGAAGCTGACGATTCCAGGCGCGGTGCTATAGACCGGTGATTTGTAGGCCGCCGCGAGATCGAGCCCGGAATGGAAGGCAGGCCGCCCATTGAGCGGGTCGATGCGCTGGCCGAAGCCGCTCTCGAGCTGGTAGTGCGGCAAGGGCGCATCCAGCGGCAACGTCTTGACCAGCTTACGCAGCTCGACGATGCGCTTCTGCTCATCGTCCGTGGCGCGCTTGACGCTGTCGAGGGCGACATAGGGACCGCCTTGGCCGGGCGGCTGCGACAGGCGCCCGAGGATTCGATCAATGTCAATGCCGGTCGAGGCGATCAAGCGCTCAAGCTCGCTGGATTGAGCGCGCCGACGCGGATCATCCGGTTGCGCGGTCGGTGGCTGCACGTCCTCGGCCGGTGCCGCCTCATCGGGCTCGAAAGCGGGAACCGCCGTGGCGCCCGCGGGAGCCTTGCCGCCCGAGCCGCGCAATCGGTCGCGCTCGAACGCCATCTCCGTCAGCTGGCGATCCATCGCTTCGACGGCGCGCTTCAGTTTCTGCGCATGTTCGTCGAGCGCCTTGACCTCGCTCTCGCGGTCTTTGATGCGATTGCGCAGAGCGGTTCGCTCCATTTCGCCACCACGCGCCTCGCTGTGCGCGTTGCCGCCCGCCGGCGATGCGGGTTGCTCCTGCTCCGCTGCTTTCTTAAGCGCTTCCTGCTGGCTCTTTGCGGCGGTCAACTCGTTGGTCGCCTGGGCGAGCTGGCCATTGGTCGCAGCGAGCTGCTGGCGCGCCTCGTCGAGCTGCTTGTGCGCGGCATCGAACTGTTGCAGCGCTGCTTCATATTGCGTGTTGGTCTCGGCAAAGCGCTGACGCAGGGCCTCGGCGCGTGCTTTGGCGTCGGCGAGCTGATGGCGCAGGTCATCATTGATCGCGCTGGCGCTCGAGGCCACCTCTTGAACGAGATCGGCCAGCGCCGTCGATTGATGCCGCAGCGTCTTGCGGGCGTGAACATAGCCGGCGGCGAGATAGCCCATGCCGGCAAAGACGGTGAGGGTCGCGATCAGTCCGACGACTTGAAGCCAGCCCGGAAGACCGACGCTGCGCACGCGCTCTTGGCTGCACAGCAACAAATGCCGATTGGGAAACAGCCTCCCGCCGACACCCCTGAACCGTTCGATCATTGCCCCCCGCTGCAGAACAAGTCCTTCGACCCCGTGCCAGGTTGGACGGCACGGCGCCGTCCGGGCTCGCAGCCCCCATGCAGAAATCCCGCAGAACGCGGCGACGGTTGCGGTCGCCTCCGCCCGCCGATCTTTGCGTCGGCTGGACGCCCCAGGTCATGCCGACCCGTGGAACGCTCACGGAAATTAAAGCTATATAGTAAATGCAGACCTGGCAAGATGTTTTGCTGGTCGGAAGCGAGGCGGTCGAGTCGATGCGGCCATTCTTTCGTCACAGCCGCAGTTCGGTTGTCTCGGTCCACTATCGCGCCTGGGCAGTTACTAGCAAATGACGCTGAAGTCTCCGCAGTGACTGTCGCGTTGTCGCGGCAGGTCTATGCCTGCGGTGCGGGATGTCGCTCAGACGAGAAAACCGAGCGATGGCGCCATCAGGATCCCTGCAACTGCGATCGGGATGCCATAGGGAATCGGCGTATTTTTCTGGGCGAAGGACGGCAATCGCCGCACCGTGGCGAGAAAGCTCGCTTGCGCGACGGGATGTTGGAGCAAGATCATGACAAGGGCAAGAAGGCCGCCGGCGAGCGCCGTGACGACCAAGAGCGCGAGCAGTTGACCGAGGCCAGTCCACAGCGCCGTCGCCGCCAGTAGCTTGGCATCGCCGCCGCCCATGAAACCGAAGGCGAAGAGCATGGCGGCCCCGGCAAAGACCGCGATGCCCGCGCCGAAATGAGAGAGCCAATCAACATTGTGCCCGAACAGCAGCGCCACCGGCGGGAACGCCGCGGCCAGTGCCGCCGTCAACCAATTGGGGATACGCAGACTGTGCAGGTCGCTGATCGCCGCCATCACCAGCGGAAAGACATAGATGGCCAGGCCGACCTCGCCGCCGATCGTCAAGGGAATGGTGCCGCCCCCGTACTCGTTGACGCAACTCTCGGCGTCGGCCGATGATCACCGCGGCACGCTTTCGGATTGGTAAAGATCAGCGCCGGGAAAATCTTGACGTTCCTGTCAAGAATGGTCTGTAATTTATTGATATTATTATATAAAAGAATGGGCCGCGAACAATCGCGGCCCAAGTTCAGGGAGGAAACGCCGATTAAGGCGTTCGCCAAAGATATGCGCATCGCACAAAAAATTGACACTGCCGCCTCGGCATGGCGGCTTTGCGCAATTCGCAGGCACCACGCCCCCTGTATGGCCCGCGCCGCCGATGGCAGAATGGTGGCATGGTGGAAGGCCGCGTCCAGCGGGTTGAGCTCGAAGCGTTGCTGCGGACGGAAGCGCGGATCTGGCTGCGGCCCTTGGGCCTGCTCGAGGGCGCCGCGGCGGAGGCCGCCATTGCCGCGGGCTGGGCATTGCGCCTTGCCGGCGGCGGCATTGCCTTCACTTCGGTGGAAGTCCTGGCACGTCTGTCCGACGGCGCCGTCGCCGCTGCCGTGGCGAGCCTGCCGCAGCTGCGCGTCTGGACCCGGCGATTGGACCCCGGCGCAGCGGCGGAAATCATGCACGGGCTGGAGCGACTGTCGGCGGGCCGGCCCGCCTGGGCTGGGCTTAGCCTCGACCGCCCGCTGCTCATGGGTGTCGTCAACGTCACGCCCGACAGCTTCTCGGACGGCGGCAAGTTTCTCGACAGCGAGCGCGCCATCGCGCAGGGACGCGCACTGGCCGCGGCCGGCGCCGACATTCTCGACATCGGCGGTGAATCGACGCGTCCGGGCGCCGCTCCGATCGCAGTCGAGGAAGAGGTCCGGCGGATCGAGCCGGTTGTCAGTGCGCTGGCCGCTTCCGGCCACATCGTCTCGATCGACACCCGCCGTGCCACCGTGATGGCGGCAGCGCTCGATGGCGGCGCCCGCATCGTCAACGACGTCTCCGCCCTCGCTGGCGACGCGGCCAGCCTCGCGACCGTGGCACACCGCGGCGCAGCCGTCGCGCTCATGCACATGCAGGGCGAGCCGCGCACCATGCAGGAGAGCCCGCGCTACACGCTCGCCTCGCTCGACGTCGCCGCGGCGCTCGATGCGCGGCTCGCGGCCTGCGCCGCGGCAGGGATTCCGCGCGAGCGCATCGTCGTCGATCCCGGCCTCGGCTTCGGCAAGGCGGTCGAGCACAATCTCGAGATCCTGGCGCGGCTCGCCCTCTTCCACGGCTTGGGCTGCGGCGTGATGGTCGGGGTCTCCCGCAAGTCGATGATCGCGCGGGTGACGGGGGCGGAAGTCGCGGACCGCTTGCCGGGCTCGCTCGCCGGCGCGCTGCACGCGCTGCGCCAGGGGGTCCAGATTCTGCGCGTCCACGATGTCGCCGAGACGCGCCAGGCGGTAACGCTGTGGCAGGCAATCAGCGCAGGCGGGTGAGCGGGATCAACCGGCGCGGCGGCGGCGTTCGATCACTACGCCGACGCTTTCCGCCTCGGGATAGATGTCGAGCTTCTCGACGGCGACGCGCACGAAGCTCACGCGGCGGTCGCTGAGGCACAGGCTTGCCACCTGGTCGGCGAAGCTTTCAACCAAATTGATATGCTTCGTCCCGGCGATCCGCTTGATGCCGGCGACGATGGTCTCGTAGTCCACCACCTCGGCAAAATCGTCGGCCTTGGGCAGCGCCGCGGCAATTTCGAGCTCGGCGCTGACCCGCAGCCGGCCGCGCTGCCGCTTCTCATGGGCGTGAATGCCGATGCTGGCGGCAACGATGAGGTTGCGCACGAAAATGCGGTAGCTCGACGCCGCGGCGTCCCGGGCAATGCTTGGCGCGGCCCGCTGGTCATCCATTATGCGCCGCAGCATGGCGGATGGGACCGGCGCAAGCAATGAGCCGCCCGGCCTAATCCTTGGGCTTTCGCATCAGGAACTCGCGGCCGGCCTTGACCATGAGCTTGCCGTCATAGGCCACGATGTCCGCCGTGGCATAGGTCTCGGCCCACAGCTCCGGTAGATAGGAGCCGGTGCCGATCACATCGACCGGCGCCTCGGCGACCGCCATGATCCGACATTTGGCCGGGGTGAAGCCGGAGCTCGCGACGATCCTGACCTTGGCAAAACCCTCCGCGTCGAGACGTTGGCGGACGTGCCAGATCGCGGCCGCAGTGACGCCCGTGCCGACGAGATGGCGCAGCTCCCCCTCGGTGCGGTAGCCGCGGATCGCCTTCGGCACTTGACGCTCCAGGACCGCGTAGGAACGCGCGAGATCGAGACCCTCGACATAGCGGCCGCCATGGGTGTCCAAGCGGACCGAAAGCCGCCCTGCCGCCGCGAGGTCCGGGAAGCGGCGCGCGACCGCGAGCGCGTCATTCACCTCCTGCCCGAAATAGTCGACCAGTACCGTCAGCCGCTCGCTCGGGAAGGTCTCGTGGAACATCTCCGCGGCGCGCACCGTCGAGCCGGCATAGCCGATGAGGGCATGCGGCATGGTGCCGAGGCCCTTCTCCGCGCCGAAGAAATGCGCCGAGGCGGTGGTGGCACAGCCGGTGAAGCCGATGGCGCCCACCTCGCGCTTGGCGGCGGCCGAGCCGACCGAAGCGGCATAGGCCATCATCTCCGCCATTTCGGCGCCGGCGCAGTGCCGCGCGTCCATGGCGAGAAACGCGGTGCGCGGCAGGTCGACGCACATCGCATAGGCGTTGTACGCGGCGACGCAGGGCGGCCCGAGCTTCTGCAGATAGAGCGTCTCGAGATCGACCAGATGAAAGAGCGAGCCGGTGAGATAGACGATCGGCTCGCCCGCCCCGACCCATTCGCCTTCGGCGTAATTGAGCTCGATCGCGAAGCGCGTGCCGCGTTCCTTCGCCACGGCATCGAGGAAATCGACCATGAGGCGCGGCGTGCAGATCACCGGCCGCCGCATGAACAGCGCATAGGTCGCCTCGCGATCGCCGAAGCGGCGGACGACTTCCTTGGTCCGCAGAAAATAGCTGTCGGTAAGGCGGGCGAGATCCTCGGGACCGGGTTCCATCGCGTCGCCGCGGCCGCGTCAGGAGGCGGCGGCCGTCCGGCGCCGCTGCTCGCTCGTGCGCTTGCGCTTCAGCGCCTCGGCGATCAGGAAGGCCATCTCCAGCGCCTGGCTGGCGTTGAGCCTGGGATCGCAGTGCGTATGGTAGCGGTCGGCGAGCGCACTCTCGCTGATCGCCTGCGCGCCACCGATGCATTCCGTGACATCCTGGCCGGTCATCTCGAAATGCACGCCGCCGGCGTAGCTGCCTTCGGCCTCGTGCACCGCGAAGAAGCCACGCACCTCCCGCAGGATCTGGTCCACTGCGCGGGTCTTGTAGCCGGTCGAGGAGGTCATGGTGTTGCCGTGCATGGGATCGCAGCACCACACGACTTTGCGCCCTTCGCGCTCGACGGCGCGAATGAGCGGCGGGAGTTTCTCGCGAACCTTGTCGGCACCCATCCGGGTGATGAGGGTGAGGCGCCCGGGCTCGTTCTCCGGATTGAGCGCATCAATGAGGCGCAGCAGCACCGCGGGCTCGAGGCTCGGGCCGCATTTGAGGCCGAGGGGGTTCCGGACCCCGCGCAGGAACTCGACATGCGCGCCCTCGGGCTGCCGCGTGCGGTCGCCGACCCATAGCAAATGCGCCGAGCAATCGTACCAGTCGCCGGTCGTCGAATCGATCCGGGTCAGCGCCTGTTCGTAGGGCAGCAGCAGCGCCTCGTGCGAGGTGAAGAGATCGGTCTCGCGGATTTGCGACGTCGTCTCGGAGGTAAGTCCGCAGGCGGCCATGAAGTCGAGCGTTTCGGTCAGCCGATCCGCGAGCTCGCGATAGCGCTCGCCGGCCGGACTGTTGGCGACGAAGCCCTGGTTCCAGCTGTGGACGCGATGGAGATCGGCATACCCGCCCTGGGCAAAGGCCCGAAGCAGGTTGAGGGTCGCCGCCGATTGGCTGAAGGCCTGGATCATACGCTGCGGATCGGGCCGCCGGGACGCCGCCGTGAACTCCATGCCATTGATGATGTCGCCGCGATAGGACGGCAGCGTCGCACCGTTCTGAGTTTCGCTCTCGGCGCTGCGCGGCTTGGCGAACTGGCCCGCCATGCGGCTCACCTTCACCACCGGGCAGGCGGCACCGAAGGTCAGCACCACCGCCATCTGCAGCAGCACGCGAAAGGTATCGCGGATGTTGTTGGGATGGAATTCGGCGAAGCTCTCGGCGCAGTCGCCGCCTTGCAAGAGGAAGGCGCGGCCCGCAGCCACTGCCGCCAGCGCGCCCTTGAGTCGCCGCGCCTCGCCGGCAAAGACCAGCGGTGGATAGTTGCGCAGAGTCGCCTCGACCGCGGCGCAGGCCGCCGCGTCGGGATAGTCCGGCGCCTGCTGGATCGGCTTGCCCCGCCAGCTTTCGGGGCTCCATTTCTCGGCCATCGCTGCCCTCGCGATGTGCAATTCGTGACCCTCGAGCGCTAGGGATACCGAGTTTTTCCCGGGAATGCCAGAGGCGGTCCTTGGCGCCGGCGGGAACATGGACGGCATGCCTTTCCGCGCCGTAAACAATTGATTGCGGTACGGAGGCTCTGTGCCGAGAGCCGCGCCGCGGCGGCCTTGGTGGCTGCGGCGATAACGATCGACCTGCCGTGGCGGCAGCCGCGCGGCCGCCCGCGGTTTACTCCTGATACCGGAGCGCCGGGCGCCAATCCTTGCCGCGGCCGTCCGGCGTGAAGTCGAGCAGGTTCCACAGCGGCCAAATCATGTCGACATGGCGGTGGTCCTGCCCCGGCTCGCTCGGCGCGAACAACAGCTCGGTTGCGAAGACGTGGCGGATGCCGCCATCGCGGCGGACGAAGACATTGAGGCAGGGAATTTGCACGCCGGCCTCCGTCTCGCCGTGGTAGTCGGCGTTGTAGCTGGTCTCGGCCGAGGATAAGATCCGCAGATTGCGCCAACCGCGCTCCCGAGCGAAATCGACAACGCGCGCAATCGGCGATTTGGCGACGACGGCGAAGTTGATGCGCTGCCGGATATGCGGCGCGGCGCCGTCGAGGCCGTCGAGGATGCTGGTGCAGCTCGGGCATGCTGCCTTCATCTCCGGCCCGTACATGAAGCTGTAAAGCACGAGGCTCGCCTCGGGCCGCGCGAATAGCTCGGACATCCGCACGCGCCGCGCGCCCGACACGGTCGCTTCCGTGAATTCGTAATCGACCGGGACGGCTCCGCCCAAGGGAAGCTTGCGGCGCAGCGCCGCTACCGCCTCGATATTGCGGCGCAGCACCGCCTCCGCCTCGAGCAATTCGTCGCGTGCCGCGCGATAGGCGGCGCTCTCGCCGGGAAACCGCACCTTATGCAAGCTGTCCGCGCTCGCTCTCTGCGTTGCCATCGTGCCTCCTCCCGTCTCTCGGCGGCGCCGGACCTCCTCGAAGGGAAGCTTGTTGACGTTGACCACGATCGGTTTCCGCGTCGCTTGCTCCGTCCGCCGTGTCCCGCGACGCTACACCGGACCGGGATTCTGTCAAGCGCGCGGCGGGTTGCGGCCGCTCGCCGCACCGTTTCCCTGCGCTGGCGGTTGGTCCTGGCTTGTTGCACAATGCAGGACGCACGGCCGCGGCCGCTTGCAGGAGGCTTTCGATGCGACGTCGTATTGCGGCGCAGATGCTCTGGCCGCTCATGCTCGGGGCGACGCTTGCCGGCTGCGCGCAGGTCCCGGCCTATCAGCCCCCAGTCGAGCTCCAGGGCTTCGATGCCGCGCGCTATCGAACCGATCTCGAAGACTGCAGAAAGGCGGCCGACCTCGACCGCTACGGGCCAGTCCTCGCCGGCGTGCTCGTCGGCGCCGGCGTCGGCGCCGGGCTGGGAAATGTCGCGGGCTGGGCGGTCGGCGGCAACCTCGCCGTCGCCACCGGCTGGGGCGCCGCTTCAGGCGCCGTGCTCGGCGGCGGCGCGGGCGTCGGCATTTCCGAGCAGCGGCCGAGCGACGCAGCCGCGATCGACGACTGCCTGCGCGCCAACGGCTACAAGCTAATGCCTTGACGCGGGCGGCGAGAGCCAGGAGCCCCCACCCGCCGCGCCGGCCTATTCCGCCGCGATCTTCTCCGCGACCTTGTCGCGCATGGTCACGAATTCCTCGGCAGCGGTCGGATGGATGCCGACAGTTTCGTCGAACTGCCGCTTGGTTGCGCCGCATTTGACGGCGATGGCAAGCCCCTGGATGATCTCGGGAGCGTCGGCGCCGACCATGTGACAGCCGACCACGCGGTCGCTCGCGCGATCGACAATGAGCTTCATCAAGCTGCGCTCCTCGCGCCCGCTGAGCGTGTGCTTCAGCGGGCGAAAGCGCGCGCAATAGACGTCGATCGCGCCGAGCCGCTGCCGCGCCTGCCGTTCGGTGAGGCCGACGGCACCGACCGGCGGCTGGCTGAAGATTGCGGTCGGCACGTTGGCGTGGTCGAGCCTCGTCGCATTGGCGTTGAACAGCGTCTCCGCCAGCGCCCGTCCCTCGGCGATCGCCACCGGCGTCAGGTTCAGGCGGTTGGTCACGTCGCCCACGGCATAGATGTGCGGCACGCTCGAGCGCTGCCAGTCGTCGACGATGACCGCGTGCTCCGCGTCGCAGCGGACGCCGGCATCTTCGAGCCCGAGCCCGCGCGTGTTGGGCCGGCGGCCGGTGGCGTACATCACGAGATCGACCGAGAGCTCCTCGCCCGCCGTCGTCTTGGCGCCGTAGCCCGACCCCATCTTGTCGATGCGCGCCAATTCGGTGCGCGCGTGGATGACGATGCCGCGGCTGCGCAACTCCTGCGCCAAGGTCACCCGCACATCGTCGTCGAACCCATTGAGAAGCTCGTCGCTGCGGATCGCCAGAGTGACCTCGGCGCCCAGCGTCCCGAAAATGCCGGCAAACTCGACGGCGATATAGCCGCCGCCGACGATGAGAATGTGGCGCGGCAGGCGCGGCAGATCGAGCGCCTCGTTCGAGGTGATCGCATGCTCGACACCGGGGATGGCCGGCATCACCGGATGGGCGCCGGCGGCGACGAGGATATTAGCGGCGGTATAGCGCTTGCCCGCGATTTCAACGGTGTGGGCATCGACCAGCTGGGCGCGCCCTTCGATGAGCTTGACGCCGGAATCCCTGAGGAGCTCGCGGTAGATCCCTTCGAGCCGGTCGAGCTCGCGGTTCTTGGCGGCGATGAGGCTCGGCCAGTCGAAGACCGGCGGCGCCACCTGCCAGCCGAAGCCCGCGGCATCGGCAAAGGCGTCGGCGAACTGCGCGCCATAAACCAAGAGCTTCTTCGGCACGCAGCCGCGGATGACGCAGGTGCCGCCGACGCGGCTTTCCTCGCAAATGGCGACGCGCGCGCCATAGGAGGCGGCGCGCCGCGCGCTCGCCACCCCGCCCGAGCCCGCGCCGATGGTGAACATGTCGAAATCGAACTGCGCCATTCCGCTCTCCCGGCCGGCTGCCGCGGCCCGGCCCAACCCTAGCGCCGGAAAGGATGACTGCTCAACCGGAGAACCGGCTGGGCGGTCAGGCCGGGACGGCGCCGAGCTTGTCGAGGATCGCGTTGAGCCGGCGCAACACGCCGAGAATGACGGCATAGACGACGTAGAACATGAAGAAGTAATTGATCACGGGAATGAGCGACAGGATCACCCAGAGCACGGCGCTCTTGCCCAGCCGTGCCGCGACGAAGCCATTGCCGACCGCGAAGATTATGCTCAGCAAGAAAAGCAGGCCGAGCGACGGCAGCACCACGAAGGCCGGATCCATCGGCTGATTGTCGTACATCGTCCACTCCTCCAAAATCGCCCGCGCATTTTAGCAAGGCACCGCCGGCACGGCCGGGCGCTGGAGAAAAAGAGCCCGCCCGTGATCCCGGCACGGACGGACTCTCTTGGGTGCGGTCAGGAAACGCGGCTCAGTGCGGCGCCGGCAGACCCGTGGGGTTGCCTTCTGCATCGACCATCGGGATGGTCTCGAACTCGATATCGACCAGCTTGCCGTTCTGCTTCTCGATGCGGCGCATATAGACGTTCTGGACGACGTTGCGCGATTGCGGATCGATCATCACCGGGCCCTTCGGGCTGTGCGCGTCCTTCCAATTCTTGAGGAAGGCCATCGCCTCGTCGCCGGTGAATTTGCCTTTGGTGTGCTCGACAAGTTGGAAGATTGCCTTCATGCCGTCCCAGGCATCGGCCGATTCGAAATCGGGCGGGAATTTATTGCCGTATTCCTTGTACCAGGCGGCGACGAACTCCTTGTTCGCCGGCCGCGTCGCGTCGGCCGAATAGACGCCGGAAGTGATGAGCCCGACGACGTTGTCGCCCATATTCTGCAGTTGTTCGTCGGGCACGAGATCCTCGGTCGAAATGATGTGGATGCCGGTGTGGGCAAAATCGAGATCGCGCGCCGCCTTCATCACTGCGGTCGCCTGCGGTCCAGCGGGGACGAAGATGTAGAGCACATCGGGATGCGCGTCCTTCACCCGCTGTAGGAACGGCGCGAAGTCGGGTGTGTTCGGCGGCGCCGGGAAGGGGACGGAGCCGACCATCTGGCCGCCCGATTCCGTGAAGCCCTTGCCGAAGGCTTCGGCACCCTCATGCCCCGGCGCGTAGTCGGTGACCGCCGTAAAGGCCCTCTTATAGCCTTGCTTTGCCGCCCATTTCCCGAGCGGATAGGCCTGTTGCTGCAAGGTGAAGGAGGTGCGGATCATGTATTGCGTCGATTTCGGCGCCGCCAGTGTCGCCGCGTTCATGTCGACCACGGGCAGCTTGGCCTCGGTGGCGACCGGCGCCACGGCCACCGCGTTGGGCGACCACACCAGTCCCGTCAGGACTTGAATATGGTCGCGGGTGACGAGTTCCTGCGCCAGCCGCTTGGCCACTTCCGGGTTGATGCCGGTATCGTCGCGCTCGATGAGCTCGATCTTGACGCCCGGCGGCAGATCCTTCTGATGCACTGTGTAGTAGAGCTTCAGCCCCATCTCCAGCATCGTTCCCTGCGCCGCGGTCGGGCCGGAATAGGTGTTGATGACCCCGACCTTGACCGTCTGGGCCAGCGCCGGCCCGGTCACGAGACCAGCCGCCAGCACGCCGGCAAGCGCCGGAAAAGCAATCCCTGTCTTGCGCACGACATCCCTCCCTCGCGATGGCTCCCGCCGCGCTTTTGGAGCGCGTCGGCGGGCAGGCGGCCACTATAGGCGGCACCCTCCGCCCAGGCAATAAACCACGGCGCCAGGCGGAGATCCGTTGATTTGGATGCGAGCAGGTGGCTCCCACCATCTTCCTCATAGGCTTTGCTGCGGCCTTGCGCCGGAGCCGGTTTGCGGCCGGTCTCACCCGCGAGAGAACCGCCTGGAGCGCCCGCCTATCGCCGACGCACGGCGGTCCGGCAATGACCGGCATTTAATTTGGTTTCGCTTCAACTGCGCTGCGATTGCCGCGGCAAACCGCACCGCATTTAACATTCCTTTAAGACACAGCCCCTAGTTTGCGTCTGCAACCAAAAATTGAGAAAATCCATGTTCCACAGCTTTTCCGACGTGCTGCGCAACGACCGCGGCTCCGTTGCTGTCGAATACGGCATCATTCCGCTCTTTACTGCGCTGGCAATCCTCAGCGCCACAATCGCGGTCGGCACCAAGATCAAAGCCACCCTGTACACGGTTTCCGCGAGCTTGCAGCCCGCCGCCGTCGTCGTCGTGGACGATCCGCCTTGGGCACCGTGAGCGCATCCTTCTCCCCGAGGCGGGGCGAATGAAGCGCGCCGGCTGTGTGTTGATTTGCGCTGGGAGAAGGCGACGACTGATGGCGGTCGTCTCGGCCGGAGGGCCTCGCGCGTCCTATTCCACCGTCACGCTCTTCGCCAAATTTCTGGGCTGGTCAACATCGGTGCCCTTGATGACCGCGATGTGATAGGCCAAGAGCTGCACCGGGATCGCGTAAAGCAAGGGCGCGACGAAGGGCTCGCAGCGCGGCACCTCGATGCCGAAGGCCAATTGGCCGTCGAGCCGCGCCAGTCCCTCGCGGTCGCTCACCATGACCACCCGGCCGCCGCGCGCCATCACCTCCTGTACGTTCGACAGCGTCTTCTCGAAGAGCTCGTCGCTGGGCGCCAGCACGATGATCGGCACTCGGTCGTCGATCAGGGCGATCGGCCCGTGCTTCATCTCGCCGGCGGCGTAGCCCTCGGCGTGGATGTAGGAGATCTCCTTGAGCTTGAGCGCGCCCTCGAGCGCCAGCGGATAGGCCGTGCCGCGGCCGAGATAGAGCACGTCGCGCGCCTCGGCCAGATGCTGCGCGATCTGCAGGATGCGCTCGTCATGGCCCAAGATCTCGCTCGCCCGCGAGGGCACCTCGGTGAGCGCGGTCGACAGTGCCGCCTCGCGCGCCGCGTCGATCTTGCCGCGCGCCCGCGCCAGCGCGATCGCGAGACAAGCCAGCACCACGAGCTGCGTCGTGAAGGCCTTGGTCGAGGCGACGCCGATCTCCGGGCCGGCATGGGTCGCCAGCACCGCATCCGCCTCGCGCGCCATCGTGCTCTCGGGCTGGTTGACGACGGCGATGACGTGCTGGCCCTGCGCCTTGGCATAGCGCAGCGCCGCGAGCGTGTCGGCGGTCTCGCCCGATTGCGAGATGAAGAGCGCGAGCCCGCCCGCCGGCATGTCCGGTGCGCGATAGCGGAACTCGCTGGCGATATCGACCTCGACGGGCAGCCGCGCGATCTGCTCGAGCCAATATTTCGCGACGAGCCCGGCATGGTAGCTGGTGCCGCAGGCGATGATGGTCGCCCGCGTGATCGCCGCGAGATCGAAGGGCAGCGTCGGCAAATGCACGCTCCGTGTCGCCGGATTGAAATGCGCGTTGAGCGTGTCGCCGATCACCGCCGGCTGCTCGAAGATCTCCTTCTGCATGAAGTGGCGGTAATTGCCTTTGCCGATCGTCGCGCCCGACAGCGCCGTTTCCTTGATCGGACGTTCGACGGCGCGGCCCGTGGCGTCGAAGATGGCGGCGCCGCTCACCCGCACCACCGCCCAGTCGCCTTCCTCGAGATAAACGATGCGGCGCGTCAGCGGCGCCAAGGCGAGCGCGTCGGAGCCGACATACATCTCGCCCTCGCCGAAGCCGATCGCCAAGGGGCTGCCGCGGCGGGCGCAAATCAGCAGATCGGGCTCGCCCGCGAACAGCAGGACCAGCGCGAAGGCGCCCTCGATACGCCGCAAGGCCTGGCCGACCGCCTCCTGCGGCGCGGCGCCCTCGTTCAGATAGCGCGTCACCAGCATCGCCACCGCCTCGGTGTCGGTCTGGGTCTCGAAGCGATAACCGAGCGCCGTCAGCTCGGCTTTGAGCTCCTGGAAATTCTCGATGATGCCGTTATGCACCACCGCGACGCGGTCGGTGGCGATGGGATGGGCGTTGGTCTCGCTCGGTATGCCATGCGTCGCCCAGCGCGTATGGCCGATGCCGATCCGGCCCTCGACCGGGTCGGTCCGCAGGCGCGCTTCGAGCCGCGCGAGCTTGCCCTCGGCCCGGCGCCGCTCGATGCGCCCATCGACCAGCGTGGCGATGCCCGCCGAATCATAGCCGCGATATTCGAGCCGCCGCAGCCCCTCGACCAAGAGCGGCGCCACCTCCTGCCGTCCGATAATGCCGACGATGCCGCACATCAGCGCTTGCCCCGAGGCTCCTTCGCCAGCGCGGCGTTGCCGCGGCGGGCGCGCCAAAGGGCGGCGCCACCGGGCTTCACCACCTGCCGGCCGCGGCCGATCGCCATGGCGTCCGCCGGCACGTCCTCGGTGATGACGCTGCCGGCGGCGATGAAAGCGCCCGCGCCGATGGAAACCGGCGCCACCAGCGAGGAATTGGTGCCGATGAAGACGTTCTCGCCGATTTCCGTGCGAAACTTCTCGATGCCGTCGTAGTTGCAGGTGATCGTGCCGGCGCCGACATTGGTATTGCTGCCGACCGTGCTGTCGCCGAGATAGGCCAGGTGATTGGCCTTGACGCCCCGGGCGAGACGGGCGTTCTTGACCTCGACGAAATTGCCGATGTGGACCTCGGGCGCGAGCTCGGCGCCGGGCCTGAGCCGCGCGAAGGGGCCGATGATGGCGCGGTCGCCGATGGTGGCGCCGGCGATGTGGCAGAAGGCGGGGATCTGCACGCCTTCGCCGATGGTGACGCCGAGCCCGAAGACGACGAAGGGACCGATGGTGCTGTCTGAACCGATGCGCGTATCGGCGCTGAAGAATACGGTTTCGGGCGCCAGCAGACTCACGCCCGCTGCCATCGCGGCACGGCGCAGCCGGCGTTGCATCGCCGCCTCGGCTTCGGCCAGATCGGCGCGGCTGTTGACGCCCTTGAGCTCCTCCGCCGGCGCCTCGAGCACGCGGCAGAGCAGATCATGCCGCCGCGCCGCAGCGACGATGTCGGTCAAATAGTATTCGCCCTTGGCGTTCTCCCGGCCGATGCCCTCCAAGAGCGCGAAGAGATGGCGCGCATCCGCCGCCATGAGGCCGGAATTGCACAAGGTGATGGCGCGCTCGGCCGGCGTGCAATCCGCGGCCTCGACGATCTTGGCGAGCGTTCCGTCCGGCGCGGCGACGAGCCTTCCATAAGCGCCGGGCTCAGCAAGCCGCATGCCCAGCACCACGACCGCCGCCTCGGGCGCCCGCCGCCGCTCCGCGACGAGCGCCTCGAGCGTCGCCGTGGTGACCAGCGGCACATCGCCATAGAGCACCAGCACATCGCCCGCGAAGCCGGCCAGCGCATGGCGCGCGGCGAGGACGGCATGAGCGGTGCCCAAGGCCTCGCTCTGCACTGCGGTCGTGGCCGGGCGGACTGCGGCGGCCACCTCTTCCATCCCGGGAGCGACCACCACCGCAATCCGCTCCGGCGCGAGCGGCTCGAGCGCGGTCAGAACGTGGCCGATCATCGGCCGCTGGGCGATGGGGTGGAGCACTTTGGGGAGATTGGAGCGCATCCGCGTGCCCTTGCCGGCGGCAAGGATGATGGCGGCGAGCGACGGCGAACTCATTTCCGGACTATGCAATGGGGGAACCGGCCTGGCAAACCTGCCATAGCAGCATATCCCAGATGAAGTAACGAGTTATGAACGAAGATTGCACCCTGCGCCGGCGCCGCCCGCTGCCTTGACAGCCCACCCGGCTGCCGCCTAAATCCGCGGGGGCGGGCGCGTAGCTCAGTGGGAGAGCACCGTGTTCACACCGCGGGGGTCGTAAGTTCAATCCTTACCGCGCCCACCATCCCGCCAACACCGCAATCTCTTGCATTTCCAACGCACTCGCTCTGTCGGAGTGGCAGCGGCCGATCGTGCCCGCGCACCCGGAGAGGGTTCCTCGAACTTCCGCCCCTTGCATGACCGCGTCCTGGCGCGCCGCATCGAGCAGGATGCGAAGAGCTCCGGCGGCATCATCGTCCCCGATACGGCCAAGGAGAAACCGATGGAGGGCGAGATCATCGCGGCCGGTCCGGGCCTGCGCGGCGAGGACGGCAAGCTTCATCCGCTTGACGTCAATGTCGGCGACCGCGTGCTCCTCGGCAAATGTCGGGCACCGAGGTGAAGATCGACGGCGAAGAGCTGATGATCATGAAGGAGAGCGACATCGTCGGCGTGGTCGAGGGCAAGCCCGCGGCCAAGCGCAAGGCCGCCTGACCGTTTTCAGTCCGTGCCTCCGCTGCCTCGCTATTCCGCGTCCGGCTGCTTGTCCGGCTGGGCGCGATCGAAGGCATCGAGCTTCATGCAATTGCCGAAGATCCCCTGGATCGCCGGATAAGGCGTCATGTCGAAGCTCGGATAACGGCGGGCGTTGAAGACCTGCGGCACGAGACAGATGTCGGCGACGGTCGGCATGTCGCCGTGGCAGAATTTGCCGGCCTTGCCGTCACCGGCGAGGATGCGTTCGATGCCGTCGAATCCGGTCTTGATCCAGTGGTTGAACCAGGCCTCGACCGTCTTCTCGTCATGGCCCAGGGGCTTGGCGAGGTAGCGCAGCACGCGCAGATTGTCGATCGGGTGAATGTCGCAGGCGACCGCCTCGGCGAGTGAACGCACCCGCGCCCGCGCCGCGGCATCGCCGGGCAAGAGCGCGGGCTTCGGATGGGTCTCTTCGAGATACTCGATGATGGCCAAGGACTGCGTCAGGATCTTGCCGTTGTCATCGAGCGCCGGCACCAGCCCCTGCGGATTGAGCGCGAGGTAGTCCGCGTTGCGCTGCTCGTTCTTGCGCAGATGGATCGAGGTCTGCTCGTAGGTGATGCCCTTGAGATTGAGCGCGATGCGGACGCGGAAGGCGGCGGAGGAGCGGAAATAGCCATAGAGCTTCATGGCGCGGACCTTCCTCGGGAACCCCGAATCGGGTCCCCAGTCTCCCCGCCGCAGGCTTTGCGTCAAGCCTTGCCCGGCCCGAGCACGCCGCGCCGCATCTGGTCGAGCTCGATCGATTCGAAGAGAGCGCGGAAATTGCCCTCGCCGAAGCCTTCATTGCCCTTGCGCTCGATGAGCTCGAAAAAGATCGGGCCGATCATGTTCGCGGTGAAGATCTGCAGCAGCAGGCCGCCGCCGTTGGCCGGCGCGCCGTCGATCAGGATGCGGTCGCGCTTGAGCCGCGCCAGATCCTCGCCATGGCCGGGCAGCCGCGCCTCGACCTGTTCGTAATAAGTGTCGGGAACATCCAAGAACCCGACGCCGCGCCCGCGCAACGTCTCGACCGCGGCGTAGATGTCGCGCGAGGCCAAGGCGATGTGCTGGATGCCCTCGCCGTGATAGGCCGCAAGATATTCGGCGATCTGCGATTTGTCGTCGGCGCTCTCGTTGATGGGAATGCGGATCTTGCCGCAGGGGCTGGTCATCGCCTTCGATTTGAGGCCGGTGAGCTTGCCCTCGATGTCGAAATAGCGGATCTCGCGGAAGCCGAAGAGCGTCTCGTAGAAGCGCGCCCATTCGTCCATGCGGCCGCGATGGACGTTATGCGTCAAATGGTCGATGCCGAGGAGCCCGGCGCCAGCTTCCGCTGCCGCGCCCGCCGGCGCCACGAAATCGACATCGTAGATGCTATGCTCGCCATAGCGGTCGACGAGATAGACGAGGCTGCCGCCGATGCCCTCGATCGCGGGAATGTTGAGCTCCATCGGCCCGACCTTGCCCGCGACACCCTTGGCGCCGAGCGCGACCGCGCGCTCATAGGCCTTGCCGGCGTCGTGCACGCGAAAGGCGATGGCGCAGACCGAGGGCCCGTGCAGCCGGGCGAAGGCCTGGGCGAAGCTCTGCGGCTCGGCATTGACGATGAAGTTGATGCCGCCTTGACGGTAGAGCGTCACGTTCTTCGAGCGGTGCCGCGCCACCGCGGCAAAGCCCAGGCTCTCGAAGCTGCGGCCCAACGCCGCAGCGTCGGGCGCGGTGTATTCGACGAACTCGAAGCCGTCCGTGCCCATCGGATTGTCCCAGAGGTCGGAATTCGCCGCGGCCGCTTGCTGCGAGACGCTCATTTTGATCTCCCCGCTGTTCCGCAAAGCCCTTGACGGATCGCCCAGCACCTGGGCATTTGGTTACAAGTGAAACCAAATCCAAGGGGCGCCGCGGCGCCGCGCGATGAGCCGGTGCTGGCGCTTGAGCATTTTGTCCCCTTTCGCCTCTCGGTGCTCAGCAACCGCATGACCCGGGCCGTGGCGAAGGTCTATGCGCTGCGCTTTCGTCTCTCGGCTCCGGAGTGGCGCACGATGGCCGTCCTCGGCCGCTACGGCGCCATGTCGGCCAACAGCGTCGTCGAGCGCACGGCGATGGACAAGGTGCGCGTCAGCCGCGCGGTGGCAAAGCTCATGGCCAACAGCCAGATCACGCGGCGCGCCGATCCGCGCGACCGTCGCCGCGCCATTCTCGATCTCACGCCCAAAGGCCTCGCCGTCTATCGCCAGGTCGTGCCCTTGGTGCTCGCGACCGAAGCCGACCTGCTCCGCGATCTCTCCGCCGCCGAACGCGCCGCGCTCCTGGATGCCATGAACAAGCTCGAAGCCCGCACCGCCGGCATTTCCCATGCCACCGCCGACGATGCATGAGAAGCGGCTGCCGGGCGCGCGTTTCGCGCTCCGCTGCGGCGTGCTATAAACATCTTCTCCGCCGAAGCGCAGGGGAGCGAGAGCGCGGCTGTGAGCGGCCCGACGATCCTGGTCCTGAACGGACCCAATTTGAACTTGCTGGGCATTCGCGAGCCGGAGATCTATGGCCGGGACACCCTCGCGGACATCGAGGAGGCGTGCCTCGAGCGCGCGGCCGGTTTGGGGCTTTCGCTTGATTTCCGCCAGTCCAACCACGAGGGCCAGCTCATCGATTGGATCCAGGAGGCGCGGGAAACCGCCGACGGCCTCGTCATCAATCCCGGCGGCTATACGCACAGTTCGCTCGCCATCCACGACGCGCTCAAGGCCGCGGAGCTGCCGATCATCGAGGTCCATCTCTCGAACATCCATCGCCGCGAGGCGTTCCGCCGTCATTCCTTCGTCAGCCTCGCCGCCACGGGCGTTATCTGCGGATTGGGGGCACATGGCTACGTTCTGGCGCTCGAGGCGATGGCGCGGCTGGTCGAGCAGGGCGCTTCCCGCGACTGACAGGGTGATGGCAGTTTAATGGCCAAGGGCAATTTGACCGTGGACGCCGATCTCGTGCGGACGCTCGCGGCCCTGCTGCGCGAGACCGGGTTGCGCGAGATCGAATACGCGCTCGGCGATCAGCGCATCCGCGTCGTCGGCGATGCGCCGGCGGCGGCCGCGCCCGTGCCGACAGCGGCGCTGGAGCCCGCTCCGGCCAAGCCCGAACCCGCGGGCGCGGTCAAGGCGCCGATGGTCGGCACCGCCTATCTCGCGCCGCAGCCGGGCAGCGCGCCCTTCGTCGCCCTCGGCGATAGCGTGCGCGAAGGCCAGGTGCTGCTGATCATCGAGGCGATGAAGGTGATGAACCAGATCCACGCGCCGCGCGCCGGCCGCATCGCCGAGATCCTGGTCGCCGACGGCGCGCCGGTCGAGTACGGCCAAGCGCTCATCGTGCTGGCGTAGCGCGCGCCGCGATGTTCGAGAAAGTGCTCATCGCCAATCGCGGCGAGATCGCGCTGCGCATCCACCGCGCCTGCCGCGAGATGGGCATCCGCACCGTCGCCGTGCATTCGACGATCGACGCCAATGCCATGCATGTCCGCCTCGCCGACGAGAGCGTCTGCATCGGCCCGCCGCCGGCGCGCGAGAGCTATCTCAACATTCCCGCCATCCTCTCGGCCGCGACCATCACCGGCGCCGAGGCGATCCACCCCGGCGTCGGCTTTCTCGCGGAGAACGCCGATTTCGCCGCCATGGTCGAAGAGCACGGCTTCGCCTTCATCGGCCCCTCGCCCGAGCACATCCGCCTCATGGGCGACAAGGTCCGGGCCAAGCAGACGGCCGAGGAGCTCGGCATTCCCGTGATCATCGGCTCGCCGCCGGTCGAGGACGCGGCATCGGCGCGCGCGGCGGCCGAGCGCATCGGCTATCCCGTGCTCATCAAGGCGGCGGCGGGCGGCGGCGGGCGCGGCATGCGCGTGGTGCGCGAGCGCGCCATCCTCGAGGCCGCGTTGGCGGCGGCGCAAGCCGAGGCCAAGGCCTATTTCGGTAACGGCGCCGTCTATATCGAGAGCTGTCTCGACCGGCCGCGGCACATCGAAGTGCAGATCCTGGCAGACGGCCAGGGCGGCGTCATCCATATGGGCGAGCGCGACTGCTCGATTCAGCGAAAGCACCAGAAGCTTCTGGAGGAGACGCCGTCCCCGGCGCTCAATTCCGCCGAACGCTCCGAACTCGGCCGCGTCGCTGCCGCGGCCATGGCGCGGCTCGGCTACCGGAGCGCCGGCACGCTCGAGTTTCTCTACCAGGACGGCAAATTCTTCTTCATCGAGATGAACACGCGGCTCCAGGTCGAGCATCCCATCTCGGAGATGGTGACCGGCATCGATATCGTCCGCGAGCAAATCCGCATCGCCGCCGGATCGCCCTTGGGCTATCGGCAGGAGGACGTGCCGTTCACGGGACATGCCCTCGAATGCCGCATCAACGCGGAAAATCCCCTGACCTTCGCCCCCTCGCCCGGCACCATCGCCAGCTATCACGCGCCGGGCGGGCTCGGCGTCCGCGTCGACAGCGCCCTCTACCAGGGCTACGCCGTGCCGCCGCACTACGACAGCCTGGTTGCCAAGCTCATCGTGCACGGCACCGGGCGAAACGAATGCCTGATGCGGGTGCGGCGCGCGCTCGAGGAGTTCGTGATCGACGGCATCGAGACGACGATCGCGCTGCACCGGCGCCTCATTGCGGCGCCGGACTTCATCAACGGCGACTATGATACGCACTGGCTCGAGCGGTTCCTTGAGCATGGCGCGCACGCGCAGTCATGACCGCGCTCACCCCGGCGCTGCTGCTGCGCGCTTATGCCGCCGGGATCTTTCCGATGGCCGAATCGGCCGACGATCCCGAGTTGTTCTGGGTCGATCCCGAGCGCCGGGGCGTGCTGCCGCTCGACGGGTTCCATCTCTCGCGCCGCCTGCGCCGGACGCTGCGCATGGAACTCATGACGGTCCATGCCGACCAGGATTTCCCCGCGGTGATCCGCGGCTGCGCCGAGCCTGCGCCCGATCGCCCGACCACCTGGATCAACGACGAGATCGTGCGGCTTTATACGGCGCTGCACCGCAACGGCCACGCCCATAGCCTCGCGGTTTGTCACGACGGCAAGCTGGCCGGCGGCCTCTACGGCGTGGCGCTGGGCGCCGCCTTCTTCGGCGAGAGCATGTTCAGCCGCATGACCGATGCGAGCAAGGTGGCGCTCGCCCATCTCGTGGCGCGCTTGCGGCTCGGCGGCTTCGAATTGTTGGACACCCAGTTCGTCACCGTGCATCTGCAGCGGCTGGGCGCGATCGAAGTCTCGCGCGCGGACTACCACCGGCGACTCGAGCGGGCGGTCGCCAAGCAGGCCTATTTTCCGGTCGAGCCGCTCGACGGCGCCGCCGTCGTGTCGCTCCTGCAATCCAGGACGTTGATGTCGTAGATTGGATCCTCGAGCGCGGAAATGGCCGGGCTCGAGGCGAACATCCAGCCGCTGAAGACCGCTTGCGGCGCAGCGGCGCCCGGTCGCGCCTCGTCGATCATTAAGAATGCAGCGGTCTCCGGCGGCTCTTCCGGCGGCCGCTTGACGCAGGCCTTCACGGTGATGCGGAGCGTGCCGAAGCGCACGGTCTGATCGACCGGCGCGTCGAATTTAGAGACCCGCGCCGTGGTCTTGTCGAGGCCCTGGAGCACCGCCGCCGTCTCGGCCGAGGCCGGCAGCGCGGCGAGCAGGCAGGCCGCTCCGGCAAACCTCAGGAGCGACTTCAACCTTCGTCCTTTTTGTATGGATTAACAATAGCTTCTATCAGATCGTTGAGAACCTTGCGGAACTGCGCCTCGTCGCAGCCCATCAGCACCGCGTCGGCCAGCGCTTCCTCAGCCATGACACGAATTTCCTCCAGATTCTCATTGAGAACCTTGATCTTTTCAACGCACGATACCGGCTCGCCTTGGGGCGTGCGCCAGATCGGCAACTTCGGACCCTGGCTCATTCCGCCTCGTCCGGCTTCAGCGCGGCAAAGCGCAGCCGCACGTAATCGACCGTCCAGATTCCATCGGCATCGCAAAGACGATCTGCAAGTGCTTGTTCGATCGAATTGTTGAAAGGATCGCGCTCGCCCGGCGGCAGGAGCGCGAGAAAGCTCTCGGCGAAAGCGTCGAGCCAGTCCCCCAACCGCCCCGGCAGCCGCGTCGGCCGCGGGATCAAGTCCAAGCGCAGCACCCGGAAGCCGCGGGCGACGAGCCGCGCGCGGTACTCCTCGGGTGCCGGGAAGTACCAGGGATCTGCGACGCTGCCGTCGAGGCCGCGCCGCGCCAGCGCCGCGAGGAGAGCCGCACGAATCTGCGCGACATTGCCAGCGCCGCCGCATTCCGCGACGAAGCGCCCGCCCGGTTTGAGCGCCCGCCAGACACCGTCGATCACTGCATCGGCATCGCGCATCCAATGCAGCGCCGCATTGCTGAAAACGGCATCGAATTCTGCCGTGAAGCACAGGCACGCACCGTCGAGGATTTCGGCCTCGAGCCCGCGGGCTCGGGCCGCCGCCACTTGCTCGGCGCTGGCATCGACGCCGAGAACCGAGGCGCGCTCGGCGATCAGTGCGGTGAGCGCGCCGTCGCCGCAGCCGAGATCGAGAATGCGCTCGCCCGGTGCGGGCGCCAGAAGCTCCAGCGCCGCCTGACCGAGCACCGGCACGAAGGCGGCGTTGCGGCGATAGCGTTCGGGGTCCCAGCGCTGGGCTTGGCTATTTCGGCGCATTGGGCGCGGCGCCCCCCTCCGGCTTCTTCTGCTGACTTTGCTGGCTGAAGATGTATTGGCCGATGAGGGATTCGAGATTCATCGCGGGCTCGGTGTGCTCGATCTGGCCGCCGGGCTTGATCATCTCCTCCTCATTGCCGGGCTCGAGCGAGACATAATTGTCGCCGAGCAGCCCGGTCGACGCGATTTGCGCGACGGTGTCCACCGGCAGCTTGACCGCGGGATCGACGCTCATTTTCACCACGGCCAAATAGGTCTTGGGATCGAGTTCCTGGGAGATGACCGAGCCGACCTTGATGCCGCTGATGCGCACGTCGCCGCCGTCGCGCAATCCGTTCACGCGGGTGAAGGCCGCGCTGACCTCATAGCCGCTGACCGCGCGCACTGTGCTCGTGGTGTAGGCGAAAAACAAGAACAGCGCGGCAACCACCAGGACGACCGCGCCCATGACGGTCTCGACGGCGTTGCGTTTCATTGCTCATCCTCAATCCGGAATCCAAGCCTCGTAATCGCCTGTGGCGCGGGGCCGTTCGCCGCCGCGCAACACCGAGCCGGGCGGGCGATAGGCCTGCGGCGTCCCCGTCAGGTTCGGCTGATGCTCTTTCTGCCAGGGATAACGCAGGCGCTCGGCATCCTTGGGCACTTCGTCGATGGTGTGATGCAGCCAGGCATGCCATTCCGGCGGGACCCGCGATGGCTCGGCCTCGCCCTTATAGATGACCCAGCGGCGCACGCGGCTCGCCCGCCCGCCGCCACGGAGAAGCGGCCGGTGGCTCTTCTCCCGGTAATACCGATTGCCCTCGCTGTCGGTGCCCACAAGCTCGCCCTTGAGCCAGGTGAACAGTCGGGTGCCAATGGTCATGCGCGTTGCTCCGTCCGCCGATCCGCGCCTGCGCACGGCAGCGTTGTCGCGTTGGCTAGAGGAAAAAGCGGGCGAACTATGGCAGGGCGTGCCGCGGTCGTAAAGTCCTGTGGGCTGCGCTCGCCGGTGGCGGCGCGACCAATTGCGCGCCGCGATTCGACGCGAAGGCTGCACGCCACTGCACCGCTCTCCGGACATCGCCGCACCGGCGGCAGCGAGCGAACGCGTGCCGTTCCAACGCCTCGTCGCGGCGGCGACAACGCCGCTCCCCGCCGGCACAGGGCCAAATTGGCGGAAATCAACATATTGTGAGGATCGCAAAAAAATTTCACAAAATCTAGTTGCCGGGCGCTGCGGTTTGAGTCAACATCTCGCCCCTCGACAGAGCGTTACCCCCTAGATCCTGTGGCCGTGTGACCGGCCGCGGTAAGCGGGCAGCGCCCGGGGGAATGTTGAGGTTGGCGGGGGCCACTATGCGCATCGAGCGTAAGTTCACCGGGGCTGGGGACGAAGCCTATCGAGGCATCTCCTTTCGATCGACGACGAGCGAGATTCGCAACCCCGACGGCTCGCGCGTCTTCCATCTCGCCGACATCGAAGTGCCCGCCGACTGGAGCCAGGTGGCGTGCGACATCCTCGCCCAGAAATATTTCCGCAAGGCGGGCGTGCCGGCGAAACTCGTGCCGATGCCGGAGGCCGATGTTCCCGACTGGTTGTGGCGGCGCGTCCCGGACGAGACCGCGCTCGAGAAGCTGCCGCCGGCCAAGCGCACGGAATCGGAGCGCAGCGCCAAGCAGATCTTTCACCGTCTCGCCGGCACTTGGACCTATTGGGGTTGGAAGGGCGGCTATTTCGACAGCGAGGCCGATGCGCGCGCCTATTACGACGAGATGCGCTACATGCTGTGCCGCCAGATGGCGGCGCCGAATTCGCCGCAATGGTTCAACACCGGCCTCCATTGGGCCTATGGCATCGACGGCCCGGCGCAAGGTCACTTCCATGTCGATTACAAGAGCGGCGAGCTGAAGGCATCCGAGAGCGCCTACGAACATCCGCAGCCGCACGCCTGCTTCATCCAATCCGTCGCCGACGACCTCGTCAACGAGGGCGGCATCATGGACCTCTGGGTGCGCGAGGCGCGGATCTTCAAATACGGCTCGGGCAGCGGCTCGAACTTCTCCAAGCTGCGCGGCGAAAACGAGCGGCTTTCGGGCGGCGGCCGCTCCTCGGGCCTGATGAGCTTCCTCAGGATCGGCGACCGCGCGGCCGGCGCGATCAAGTCCGGCGGCACGACACGGCGCGCGGCTAAGATGGTGACGGTCGACATCGACCACCCGGACATCGAGTCCTACATCGACTGGAAGGTGATCGAGGAGCAGAAGGTCGCGGCCCTCGTCGCCGGCTCGAAGCTGGCGCAGAAGCACCTCAGCCTCATCATGGCCGCGACTTCGAGCGACGAGGCCAAGGCGCTCGGCGCCGGGCGCTTCGATCCGGCGGCGAATGGCGCGCTCAAGCGCGCGATCCGGGCGGCGCGGCGCGCAATGATCCCGGAGAACTACATCCGCCGGGTCATCCAATTCGCCGAGCAGGGCTACGCCTCCCTGCATTTTCCGGCCTATGACACCGATTGGGACAGCGAGGCCTATCTCACGGTCGCCGGCCAGAACTCGAACAATTCCGTACGCTTGACCAATGAGTTTCTCGAGCGGGTGCGCGATTCCGGCGAGTGGCAGCTCATCCGCCGCACCGACGGCAAAGTGGCGAAGACGCTGAAGGCCCGCGATCTCTGGGAAAAGATCGCCTATGCCGCCTGGGCGAGTGCCGACCCCGGCGTGCAGTTCGACACCACCATCAACGAGTGGCACACCTGTCCCGCGAGCGGGCGCATCAACGCGTCCAACCCGTGCTCCGAGTACATGTTCCTCGACGACACCGCCTGCAACCTGGCCTCGCTCAATCTGCTGGCCTTCCGCGGCAAGAACGGGCGCATCGACACGGCGGCGTTCGAGCACGCGGTGCGGCTGTGGACCGTGACGCTGGAAATCTCCGTGCTGATGGCGCAGTTCCCGTCGCGCGAAATCGCGCGGTTGTCCTACGACTTCCGCACCCTGGGATTGGGCTACGCCAATATCGGCGGCCTGCTCATGGCGCTTGGCCTGCCCTATGACAGCGATGCCGGCCGCGCGCTCTGCTCCGCCTTGACCGCGATCACGACCGGCGTCGCCTACGCCACGTCCGCCGAGATGGCCGGCGAACTGGGTGCCTTCCCCGGCTTCGCCAAGAATCGCGACGCGATGCTGCGGGTGATCCGCAACCACTGGCGCGCGGCGCATGGCGCGGCCGAGGGCTATGAAGCCTTGTCAGTGACGCCGGTGCCGCTCGATGCCGCCAATTGCCCCGACCCGGCGCTGGTGGAAGCGGCGCGCCGCGCCTGGGACACCGCGCTCGCGCTCGGCGAGACCCATGGCTATCGCAACGCCCAGACCACGGTGCTGGCGCCGACCGGCACGATCGGCCTGGTGATGGATTGCGACACCACCGGAATCGAGCCTGATTTCGCGCTGGTCAAGTTCAAGAAGCTCGCGGGCGGCGGCTATTTCCGCATCATCAACCGCGGCGTTCCCGAGGCCTTGCGCACGCTCGGCTATGGCGCCGCGGAGATCGAGGCGATCACGCGCTATGCCGTGGGTCACGGCACGCTCAAGGACGCGCCCAGCGTCAATCATCGGCAACTCAAGGCCAAGGGCTTCACCGATGCCATCATCGAGGCGCTCGAGGCCGCGCTGGTCTCGGCCTTCGACATCAAATTCGCCTTCAACAAATGGACGCTCGGCGAGGAATTCTGCAAGACCACGCTCGGCTTCACGCCGGAGCAGATGGCCGATGTCGGCTTCGACATGCTGGCGGGGCTGGGCTACGGCAAGGCCGAGATCGAGGCGGCGAACGTCTATTGCTGCGGCGCCATGACCCTCGAGGGCGCGCCGCTCCTGAAGCCCGAGCATCTGCCGGTGTTCGACTGCGCCAATCCCTGCGGCCGCATCGGCAAGCGCTGCCTCTCGGTCGACAGCCACATCCGCATGGTGGCGGCGGCGCAACCGTTCATTTCCGGCGCCATCTCCAAGACCATCAACATGCCGAATTCCGCCACGGTCGAGCAGTGCAAGGACGCCTACATGCTGTCCTGGCGCCTCAGCCTCAAAGCCAATGCCCTCTATCGCGATGGCTCCAAGCTGTCGCAGCCCTTGGCATCCTCGCTCGTCGCCGACGAGGATGACGAGGACGCCCTACCGGAACTCCTGGAGAAGCCGGTGGCCGAGCGGGTGCCGCAGGTGGCCGAGCGCATCGTCGAGCGGATCATCGAGCGCATCGTCCAGCGCGAGCGCAGCGAGCGCCGCCGCTTGCCGCAGCGCCGCAAGGGTTACACCCAGAAGGCGATCGTCGGCGGCCACAAGGTCTATCTCCGCACCGGCGAGTACGAGGACGGCAGCCTCGCCGAGGTGTTCATCGACATGCACAAGGAAGGCTCGGCCTTCCGCTCGCTGATGAACAATTTCGCCATCGCGATCTCGATCGGCCTGCAATACGGCGTGCCGCTCGAGGAATTCGTCGAGGCCTTCACCTTCACCCGCTTCGAGCCCTCGGGCATGGTCGACGGCAACGACGCCATCAAGATGGCGACCTCGATCATCGACTATCTCTTCCGCGAGCTCGCCATCTCCTATCTCGGGCGCAACGATCTGGCTCATGTCCAGCCCGCTGATCTGATGCCGGACACGGTGGGCAAGGGCAGCGTCGAATCGAACCTGCCGGAGGGCGGCAGCGTCCGGCCGGAGGTGGCGCTGGTGCAGCGCGTCACCTCCACCGGCTACGTCCGCAACAAGCTCACCGTGCTCCAGGGCGGCGCCGGACAGGGCGGCACCGGACAGAGCGCCGTCGGCAGCCATGGCAGCGCGGCGCTCGACCTCGCCGCCGAGATCACCGTCGCCAATCTCGCTGCCCAGATCGACGCGGGCGCCGCACTCGCACCATCCGACAGCCGGGCCGAGCAGATTCGCGCCGCCCGGATGAAAGGCTATGAGGGCGATAGTTGTGAGGAATGCGGCAACTTCACCCTCATTCGCAACGGGACCTGCCTCAAATGCGATACCTGCGGCAGCACTAGCGGCTGCAGCTGATCGCAGCGGGCGCCAGCTAAAGCCTCCCGGTTGGCACCCTGCACGAGGCAGAAATTGGGGGTGCGATGCAAATCGCACCCTCTTTTTTTGTCTTTTTTTTTCCGAGTCGCGGGGATGGCCTGGTTAACGGCCCCCTATCACGCTATGCCCTCGCCTGCCGGCGAGGGACCACGCGCAGTTGACTGGCCGGCCGTCGCTTGATGGCCGGCTTTTTTTCAACCGGCCGGCTTGGCGCCGAGCAGGGGTGCGAGCGCGTCCGCCGGCAACCTCGCGAAGCCCTCGGGCGGTGCGAAGAGCTGCGGGTCCTGCGGCCCGATCTCGACATGGCTGAGCTCCATCGCGATGGCGAGCGGCTTGCCGCCATGGGCGCGGGTGACGGCGAGATCGAGCTTCATCAGCATGCCCATGCCGCTCACCCATAGGTAGCCCCGGGCGCGGCTGCCGTCGGCGGCCTGGTGGTCGATGCGGTATTTGGTCGTGCGGATGCCCGAGATCGTCTCATGGGCCACCGGCGAGCGCAGCAAATCGGGAGCGGCGAGATCCGCCATCAGCGGCGGAAACGGGAACGCGACATAGGTCCTGAGCCCCGGCAGCACCAATTCGCCTTGCGCCGTCACGGTGTCCAGCAGGAAGACCTCGCGCATGCCCATGAGCTCCTGCTCGTGGCGCTGATGGCCGGGGGTGTGGAAGAGCAGGCCGGTATAGGTGTGCGCACCGACGGTGACGATGCGCTCGGCGCGGAACGGCACGCTCGCATCTCCCACCATCGCCGCCGCGGCGGGCTGAAGGAAAGCCGCCAACATGATTGCAGCAAGAGGCAAGAGGACTCGACGCATGGCCAGAACCTGGCGCGGAAATGCGGCGCTTTCGCGGCGGGGTGGATCGCCGCCGGGGTAAAGCGCTATTCTCCGGCGATGGCGCGGCAAGACCAAGAGGCGCTTTAGGGCATGGCCGACGGCGGCGATCGTCTCACCGTCCGCGTCGTCGAGCGCCTTGCGGAAGTCCCGGCCGCCGCCTGGGATGCCTGCGCCGGCCCTGACCACCCCTTCGTGTCGCACGCCTTTCTCGAGGCGTTGGAGGCCAGCGGCTCGGCCACGGGCGAGACCGGCTGGCTGCCGCAGCATCTCCTGCTCGAGGATTCGCGGGGACGGCTTTTGGGCGCGGCGCCGCTTTATCTCAAGGGCCACTCCTACGGCGAATATGTCTTCGACCATGGCTGGGCCGCCGCCTACGAGCGCGCGGGCGGGCGCTATTACCCGAAGCTGCAATGCGCCGTGCCGTTCACGCCGATCACCGGCCCGCGGCTCTTGATCCATGCCGACGCCGGTCCCGATGCCGCCGATCTGCTGGCGGCGGCGATGGTCGAGGTGGCGCGGCGGCACAAGGTCTCGTCGCTCCACGTGACCTTCCCGACCCGTGCCGAATGGGAGGTTTTCGGCGCCGCCGGCTTCCTCCAGCGCCTCGGCCAGCAATACCATTGGGAAAACGCCGGCTATCGCGACTTCGAGGATTTCCTCGATGCGCTCGCCTCGCGCAAGCGCAAGCAGATCCGGCGCGAGCGGCGCGACGCGCTCGCCGGCGGCATCGCGATCGAGACGCTGACCGGAAGCGCGATCGAGAGCCACCATTGGGACACGTTCTTCCGCTTCTACATCTCGACCTCGGACCGCAAATGGGGCTCGCCCTATCTCACCCGGGAATTCTTCGATCTCCTGGGCGAGCGCATGGCCGACAAGGTCGTGCTGGTGATGGCGCGTCAGGGGCGGCGCTATGTCGCGGGAGCGCTCAATTTGCGCGGGACGGATACGCTTTATGGCCGTAATTGGGGCTGCCTCGGCGACTTTCCCTTCCTGCATTTCGAAGCCTGCTACTACCAGGCCATCGACTTCGCCATCACGCACGGCTTGAAACGCGTCGAGGCCGGCGCGCAAGGGCGCCACAAAATCCAGCGCGGCTACCTGCCGACGCCGACCTACAGCGCACATTGGATCCGCGATCCAGGCTTCGCCCGCGCCGTCGAGGACGCCCTAAAGCGCGAGCGCCGCGCCATCGAGAGCGAGATGGAGGTGCTGGAAGAACAGCTCTCGCCGTTCAAGCGCGAGGCGGAATAGAAAGCTCACTAGGTCATTGACTTAGCTAAGCCATTGACTTATGCTCGTGTTCGAATGGGACGAGGCGAAGAGCGCGGCGAACCTCAAAGAGCGAGGCTTCGATTTCGCTTATGCCGCCAGGATCTTCGAGCGTCCGACCCTCGAGTCCGAAGACGAGCGTGCCGATTACGGCGAGCGGCGGATTCGGGCCATCGGTCGCATCGAGGAGCATGTCCTCTTTGTCGTTTATACCTGGCGTCGCGAGGTCCGGCGCATCATCTCCGCCCGCCAGGCCAGCAGGAAGGAACGGAATGCCTATCGTGAGATACTCGGCTGAGGAGGCGCGTCGGCGCGGACGGGTCAGGCGCAAAGTCATGAAGGCGGCGAGCGAGACTCTCATCGCGCGCGACGCCGCCGCGGATCGCACCGACACGAGTTCCGAGGACATCGCCGCCGGCGTGCGAGCCGGACGATGGCGCGTGTTGCAGCCGCTCGATGTCGCCGCCATTCGGGCGAAAACCGGGCTCTCGCAGGCGCGCTTCGCCCGCGCCTTCCAAATCAGCCCGCACACGCTGCGCAATTGGGAGCAAAGGCGACGCGTACCCGAGGGCCCGGCGCGCGCATTGCTGCTCGCGATCGATCGCGACCCGAAGACGCTGATGCGGGCGCTGCAGGAATAGGCGATCGCATGGAGGGCCGCTTACGCGGCCTTCTCTTGCCTATTCGACCAGCACCGGCTCTTTCGGCGCCGGCGCGCGGGGCGGGGCTTCGATGAAGGTGAAGGCCAATTTGTCGCCGTCGCGCCGCACCTGGACGATGCCGCCCTTGGTGAGCCGGCCGAACAGCAATTCCTCGGCCAGCGGCTTCTTGATGTGCTCCTGGATGATCCGCGCCAAGGGACGCGCGCCGAACAGCCGGTCGTAGCCTTTCTGCGCCAGCCACTCGCGCGCGCCTTCGTCGAGCTCGATCGTGACGTTGCGGTCGGCGAGCTGTTCCTCGAGCTGGAGGATGAACTTGTCGACGACGCGGCCGATGGTTTCGCTCGACAGCGCCGAAAAGGAGATGACCGCGTCGAGCCGGTTGCGGAATTCCGGCGTGAACATGCGGTTGATCGCCTCCTCGTCCTCGCCCGTGCGCACCTCGCTGCCGAAGCCGATCGCGGGCTTCGCCAGCTCCGAGGCGCCGGCATTCGTGGTCATGATCAGGATGACGTTGCGGAAGTCGACCGACTTGCCGTTGTGGTCGGTGAGCTTGCCGTAATCCATCACCTGCAGGAGGATGTTGAAGAGATCGGGATGCGCCTTCTCGATCTCGTCGAGTAGCAGCACGCAATGCGGATGCTGATCGACCGCGTCGGTCAGCAAGCCGCCCTGGTCGAAGCCGACATAGCCCGGCGGCGCGCCGATGAGACGCGACACGGTGTGCCGCTCCATATACTCGGACATGTCGAAGCGGGTGAGCTCGATGCCGAGCGTGCGCGCCAATTGCCGCGCGACCTCGGTCTTGCCGACGCCGGTGGGGCCCGAGAAGAGATAGGAGCCGATCGGCTTTTCCGCCTCGCGCAATCCCGCGCGCGCCAGCTTGATCGCCGCGCTGAGCGCGTCGATCGCCTTGTCCTGGCCGAAGACCATCGTCTTCAAGTCGCGATCGAGATTCTTCAGCACCTCGCGGTCGTCGCGCGAAACGCTCTTGGGCGGAATGCGTGCGATGGTCGCGACGATCGCCTCGACCTCGCGCGCGGTGATGGTCTTGCGCCGGCGGTTCTCGGGCAGCAGCATCTGCGCCGCACCGACTTCGTCGATCACGTCGATCGCCTTGTCCGGAAGTTTGCGGTCGCCGATGTAGCGGTGCGACAGCTCGACGGCGGCCCGGATCGCGTCGGCGGTGTAGCGCACCTTGTGGTGGCGCTCGTAGTAGGGCTTGAGGCCACGCAGGATCTTCACGGAATCCTCGACCGTCGGCTCGTTCACATCGATCTTCTGGAACCGGCGGACGAGCGCGCGGTCCTTTTCGAAGTAGTTGCGGTATTCCTTGTAGGTCGTCGAGCCGATGCAGCGGATGACGCCGCCGGCCAAGGCCGGCTTCAGCAGGTTCGAGGCGTCCATCGCGCCGCCGCTCGTCGCGCCCGCGCCGATGACGGTGTGGATCTCGTCGATGAAGAGGATGGCGCCGTTCATCGCCTCGAGTTCGGCCAGCACCGCCTTCAGGCGCTCCTCGAAATCGCCGCGATAGCGCGTGCCGGCCAAGAGCGCCCCCATGTCGAGCGCGTAGATGGTGGCATTCTGCAGCACCTCCGGCACTTCGCGCTGGACGATGCGGCGCGCCAGCCCTTCGGCGATCGCCGTCTTGCCGACGCCGGGGTCGCCGACATAAAGCGGGTTGTTCTTCGAGCGCCGGCACAGGATCTGGATGGTCCGCTCGACCTCGTGCTCGCGGCCGATGAGCGGATCGATCTTGCCGTTCCGCGCCTTCTTATTGAGATTGACGCAATAGGCGTCGAGCGCGTCGTGGCCGCGCTTCTGCTGCTTTTCGTTGCGCTCCTCGTCCTCGGCGCCGTGGACGCGGCGGGTCTCCGAGCGGCCGGGCGCCTTGGCGATGCCGTGCGAGATGTAATTCACCGCGTCGAACCGCGTCATGTCCTGCTCCTGCAGGTAATAGACGGCATGGCTCTCGCGCTCGGCGAACATGGCGACCAGTACGTTGGCGCCGGTCACCTCCTCGCGGCCCGAAGATTGCACATGGATAGCCGCGCGCTGCAGCACGCGCTGGAAGCTCGCGGTGGGCTTCGCGTCCTCGACGTGATTGGAGACGAGATTGTTGAGCTCGTGATCGACGTAGGTGTAAAGCTCCCGACGGAGCTTCTCGAGGTCGACCGTGCAAGCGCGCAGCACCGCGACCGCATCCTGATCCTCGGTCAGCGCCAACAGAAGGTGCTCGAGCGTCGCGTATTCGTGGCGGCGCTCATTGGCGAAAGCCAAAGCCCGGTGGAGGGTCTTCTCGAGATTCCGCGATAACATGCGCACTGATCCTTTGCGGGTTTCCTTCAGTCCTTTTCCAAGGTGCACTGGAGCGGATGCTGATGCTGGCGCGCGAAATCCATCACCTGGGTCACTTTGGTTTCCGCCACCTCATAGGTGTATACGCCGCAAACTCCCACGCCGCGCCGGTGCACATGCAACATGATCCGGGTCGCCTCCTCGCGGCTCTTGCTGAAGAACCGCTCGAGGATATGAACAACGAACTCCATCGGCGTATAATCATCGTTCAGCATCAGGACCTTGTACATCGAGGGCTTCTTCGTCTTGGGCTTCGCCTTGACGATCACCCCGGTGGTCGGTCCCTCGCTGCCGTTCCGTTTCTCTGGCTCGCTCATTGCCGCAGAATTGGGTTCATCCGGGTCCAACCTTGACCATGATATTGGGTCCCGGACCGTCGGGGGAAGCCCTTTTGCGATGGGTCTGTGCTTTGCGCGCGCGGAACCGTCGCGGCCGCTCACGCTCGGGCGCGGCACAAGGCAAAAAAAGACCCGGCCAAGGCCGGGTCCTCGCCGAGCGCCGCTACGGCGTAGGTTACGCCGCCACCTTCGTCAGCTTGGCGATCGTCGCCTCGACGCGGCCGCCCAAAGGCGCAAAGGCTTCGTTGGCGCAGGTAACGCCCATCTCCGAAAGCTTGCTCGACTGCTGCAACAGGCTTTCGACGCTGGTCCGGGCGAGTTCGCTATTGAGTTGGATCACCTCGTCCAGCGTCTTCGCGGTCAAGAGCGCCGTCGCGGTCTGGCTGGCGCTCGCCAGCGCGGTTCGCGCATATCCCAGGACCTCCTCGGTCATCGCGTTCCATCCTTCGGCGAGCGCGAGGTTCGATTTGGTGAGCGCGGCAAAATTCTCGCGCGACAAATCGGCGAAGTCCTCGAGGCTCAGCGCCGAGAACAGCGGCCCGGCCGATCTCCAGGCCGACGCGCCCATTGAGTCGGCGGCGGCCGGCGCGGCTTCGGTCGCGAGCGCGGGAACCGATGTCGCCTTCTTCGATTTCGTTGCCATGATTAACTCCTCATCTCCTGCGGGCTCGAGCTCGAACCAGATCACAGCGAAATCCGAGCATGCTGCAACGCAGCATATAATATATGGCGAAGTTTCTGCCTATTACAAGCTGTTTTGTGCACTGCAATAGGCCGGGCGCGGGCGCCGCGCCTGGGTTCCTCAGGGAATTCGCCGGAGATGCCGGGGTGGGCTCGCTCGCAACTTGAGCAATTGTTAATAATACCTCTGATACATCAAAGGAAAACCTGGACAGGGATTCCGCGGATTTATTAAGCTCCACAGTCTGCTGGCGACGAGTCGGGGCGGGGGATGATGGTGATTGGTCAGAAAAGGGCGGTGCGGCGCGAAAGAATCGTTCGGCGAGCGCTGGCGATCGCCGGGGCGGCAGCTTTGTGTCTTTGGAGCGGTCAGGCCGCCCTCGCCCATTACTCTTCCTTCGTGATCGATGCCGAGACCGGAAAAGTGCTGGTCGAACACGAGCCCGACACCCTCACGCCGCCGGCGTCGCTCACCAAGATGATGACGCTGTACCTCGTCTTCGACAATCTCGAGAAGGGAAAGCTCTCGCTCAATCAACAGTTTGTCGTCTCGCGTCATGCCGCGGCGCAGGCCCCTTCGAACCTCGACCTGCAGCCCGGCGAGTTGCTTCCCGTGCGCGACCTCATTCTGGCGATCGTGACCCACTCGGCCAATGATGCCGCGGCTGTCCTGGCCGAGGGCCTGGCCGGCAGCGAGCCCGGCTTTGCCGAGCGGATGACCGCCGAGGCACGCCGCCTCGGCATGACCAACACGGTCTTTCACAATGCCTCGGGCCTCCCGGCCGATCCCCAGAATACGACGACGGCCCGCGATCTCGTGACCTTGGCGCGCGCCCTCTATCAGAATTTCCCCGGGGAATACCATTATTTCTCGACGGAAGAGTTCACCTTCCACGGGCGGTCCTACCCCAACCACAACCATTTGATGCAATCCTTCGAGGGCATGGACGGCATCAAGACCGGCTACATCAATGCCTCCGGCTTCAACCTCGCGGCATCCGCGGTGCGGGACAATCACCGGCTCATCGGCGTCGTCCTCGGCGGCGAATCGGCGCACTCGCGCGACCTGAAAATGGCGCAGCTCCTGAACGCCTCGTTTGCCCGGCTCGCCAACAATGCGCCCATCGAGACGGTCGAGGACGGCCCTTCCGCCGGCAGTCCTGATAGCTTGGCGCGCCGCGCCGGCAGCGCCATCGCTGCGCTGTCGCCGGTCGGCCGAGCCGAAGCTGCGATTTCGGCGCCGCGCGCGTCGCGCCATGCCAAGGCCAACAGCCCGGACTGGAGCATTCAGGTCGGCGCCTTTGCGCAGCATGCGGCGGCGGAGCGCGCCGGCGCATTGTCGCTCGCACGGCTGCCGGCGGCTTTCAAGAGCCGTAGTGTTCTCGTGGTTGGCCCGGCCCGCGGCAACAAGGACCGGCTTTATCGTACGCGCATCGGCAACTTCACCGAGCAAGACGCCGAACTGGCCTGCCGCGCGCTGCACCGCCAGCACCGGGCCTGCGCCGTCATCGCCCCGGACGCAACGCAAGTGGCGATCGACGACACCCGCGTCCCGGCGCTGCGCTAGAAGTTCGGCGGCGTCATCCCGCTGGCGCGGAGCTGCTCGCCGAGCAGCGCCTTGAGCCGGTCGAGGCCCGCCGCGTCCTTCGCCTCCGCTCGAGCGACCAGCACATCCTGCGTGTTTGAGGCGCGCAGCAGCCACCATCCATCCGCCGTGCGCACGCGCACGCCGTCGATGTCCGACATCTCCGCGCCGCTCGCCTCGAGCCGCGCGCGCACCTCGTCGATGACCGCGAATTTGCGAGCCTCGGCGCAGGGGAAGCGCAGCTCCGGGGTGTTCACTACTTCGGGCAGCCGGTCGCGCAGCGCGGCGAGGCTCTCGCTGCCGCGGGCCAGGATGCCGACGAGGCGCACCGCAGCATAGAGCGCGTCGTCATAGCCGTAATAATCATCGGCATAGAAGATGTGGCCGCTCATCTCGCCGGCGAGCGGCGCACCGATCTCGGCCATCTTGGTCTTGATCAGGGAATGGCCGGTCCGCCACATCAGCGGCTTGCCGCCCATGCGCGCGATCTCGTCGAACAGCACTTGGCTCGCCTTGACGTCGGCGATGATGGTGGCGCCAGGGTGGCTGGTCAGCACCTCGCCTGCCAGGATCACCATGAGCTGATCGCCCCAGAGGATGCGGCCTTTGCCGTCGACGACGCCGATCCGGTCGCCGTCGCCGTCGAAGGCGACCCCGAGATCGCAGCCCTCGCGCCGCACGGTCTCCTGCAACTGCACGAGGTTCTTCGGCTCGGTCGGGTCCGGGTGATGCGCCGGGAAGGTGCCGTCGATGGTGTCGTTCAAGCGCAGGTGACGGCCCGGCAACCGCGCGGTCAGGAGCTTGAGCGCCTCGGCGGTGGCGCCGTTGCCGGGGTCCCAGGCGACGGACAGCGGCCTCGTTCCGCGATAGCCCTGCAGCAGCCGCTCGACATAGGCCTCGAGCACGGCTCGCTCCTCGACCCGGCCGGCGCCGGTCGGGAAATCGCCTGCGCCGGCGATCTTGCCGAGGCGCGCAATATCGGCGCCGAAGAATGGCTTCTTGCCGAGCATGAGCTTGAAGCCGTTGTAATGCGGCGGATTGTGCGAGCCCGTCACCATGATCCCGCCATCGACAGCCAGCGTATAGACGGCGAAATAGAGCATCGGCGTCGGACCGAGCCCGATGCGCAGGACATCGATGCCCGAATGCGCCAGCCCCGCGACGAGCGCCGCCTCGAGCTCGGGCGAGCTCAGCCGGCCGTCGCGCCCGACCGCGACGCTTCGCCCGCCCGCCTCGCTGACGACGCGCGCGAAGCTGCGGCCGATGGCATTGGCGTCCGCCGCGGCCAGCGTCTCGCCGACAGTGCCGCGAATGTCGTATTCGCGCAGGATCGTCGGATCGAAGCGATGGCCCGAGGCGGCGCCGTCGTCGCGCATGCTGGTCGTCCCTGACTTGGTGATCTTCGGATCAGCAGTATTCGGCAAGGATGCGTCTCACTGCCTCGCTCAGATCGGGGCGAGCGAGCGCGAAGGCGATGTTGGCCTGCAGGAACCCGACCTTGTCGCCGCAATCGAAGCGCCGCCCCTCGAAGCGAAGTCCGAGGAACGGCCGATTGTTGCGGCCGATCAGTTCGGCGAGTGCGTCGGTGAGCTGGATCTCGCCGCCGGCGCCGCGGCCGACGCGGCCGAGATGGTCGAACACCTCGGGCTGCAGGATGTAGCGGCCGATGATGCTGAGCGTCGAGGGCGCCTTCTTCGGATCGGGTTTCTCGACCACGCCCTTGACCTTCACCAGGCGGCCATCGTCGCCGGCGATGTCGAGAATACCGTAGCGGGCAGTCTGCTCGCGCGCCACTTCCATCACGGCGACGATGTTGCCGTCGGTCTCCTCATGCGCCTCGACCATCTGCTTGAGGCAGGGCTTCTCGGACAGGATCAGATCGTCGGCGAGCAGCACCGCGAAGGGCTCATCGCCGACCAGGTTCCGCGCGCACCACACGGCATGGCCGAGGCCCAACGGGGTCTGCTGGCGGGTGTAGGCGATCTGGCCCGGCTCGGGCATCCAGTCATTGACCGTCTTGAGCTGCGCTGTCTTGCCGCGCTCCCGCAGGGTCGTCTCGAGCTCGTAGGAGCGGTCGAAGTGATCTTCGATCGCCGTCTTGGAGCGGCCGGTGACGAAGATGAATTCCTCGATGCCGGCGGCGCGCGCCTCCTCGACCGCATACTGGATCAGCGGCTTGTCGACGACGGGAAGCATTTCCTTCGGCATGGCCTTGGTGGCCGGGAGAAAGCGCGTCCCCAAGCCCCCGACCGGAAAGACCGCCTTGCGGACACGGTGTGCCATCGAAATCTCTTTTCGTTGCCGCGGCAGCACTGAATTAACGAATTCCGCCCGCTGCTTGGTCCCGCGGGCCGGGACATGCGCCGAAGCAATGTCGCGCGGAACCTTATATCGGAACGGCTAAGGCTTTCATAATTCATTATTGCTGGCCTCACGCGGCCGCCATGGCGGCTTCAGTGGCCGAGCAGGATCTCCTTCGCCCGATTGATCTTGGCGGCGAGATAGGTCGAGCCGCCATGGTCGGGATGGAGCTTCATCATCAGCTTGCGATGCGCGTCCTTGACCTCGGCGGCATCGGCGCTTGGCGCCAATCCCAGGACCGCGTAGGCCTCCTCGCGCGTCATGCTATCGGCCGGGCCCGCCCGCCTTCCGCCGCCCGCCCCTTCGCCGGTGCCCCCGGCGTCGCGCCAGTCCGGCCGCAGCCGGTCGAGATAGGCCTCCATCAACCGCGCCGATTCCTCCTCCCCAACCAGGCACTGCCGCCAAAGCTCTATGAGTTCCGCTTCGGCGAGTTCATCGAGCCTGCGGCCGGCGAAGGGGCCGCGCTTCACCGTGCCCATCGTCGCGCCGGTGTCATGATCGAGCCGCATCCGCAGAAACTCGGTCTCGACTTCGGAGGTCTTGCCGGGAGCGGGACCGGCGGCCGTCTGCCAGCGCCGCCAGAGCGTTCGTCCGCGCATGACCAGCGGAGCAAGAAAGCCCATGAGCGCCAGCGCCGGCACCAGCCGGTCGCTGGCGATGAGCAGGACCAGGACGGCGACGCCTCCCGCCGCGCCTAGGCTCAGGACGAACCAACCGAAAAAGCGCCCCAACCGCGCGGGATCGGCATTGAGGAAGGCCCGGCCCAGGACAAGTAGTCCCAGAAGCACAAAGACGCCGATGACGAGATAGGGCACGAAACCCTGCCTATTCCGAGGCGCGGACGCGCTGTGCGAGCAAGAGGGCGGGCCCGCCGGCCCGCTTGCCGTAATCGGCAAGTGCGCGGCGCCCGCCCGCGGCATAGGCGGCGACGGCGCCAAGAAGCCCACGAAGCTGGTCCGCACTGGCCGCATCGAACGGGCAATAGGCGCCGCGCGTCAACCGTGCGATTTCCTGAAAGGCCCGCGCGGCAACCGGGTTGGCGCCCTCGTGGAACAGGAAAACCGGTACGCCCAAAAGCCCGAGCTCGCCCGCCAGAGCGGTCAGCTCATCGAGCGATTCCTCCATCGCGTCGCCGACGAAGACCAGCGCATTGACCTGTCCGACCTTCGCCTGGTCGAGCGCATGACGCAGGACGCGCGCGATCTGGGTCTCGCCGCCGGCGCAGGAAACGGCCCGCATGGCGCGATGCAGGCTGGCGGAATTGGTGAGCCACCGGCTCGCCTTGCATTCGTTGAAGCCGCGATAAAAGACCAGTTGGACCGCGAGGCCGCCCAAACCCGCGGTCGCCTCGAACATCTCGCCCTGGATGCGGCAGGCGCGGTCCCAACTCGGCTCGCGGCTCGCTGTCGCGTCCATGGCAAAGATCAACCGCCCCCGTCCGGCCGCCGGGCGCGCCGCCGGCAGGGCGGCGACCTGGCGGAGGAAAGCATCGACCTCGCCTTGCTTGCGGGCGGCAGGGACCCTTTTGTCGCCTTCGCCTTTTGCGCTCATGCCTGATTATATGGGCCTGCACCATCGGCCAAGTCCAGCGCCCGTGCCGGCCCGTTACACCTCCTCGTCGTCGCGCAGCGACAAGAGGCTGGCGTTGCCGCCGGCCGCGGTGGTGTCGATGGAGAGCGTGCGTTCAGTCGCGAAGCGGTGCAGATAATAGGGCCCGCCCGCCTTCGGCCCGGTCCCGGACAGACGCTCGCCGCCGAAGGGCTGCACCCCCACGACCGCGCCGATCATGCTGCGATTGACATAGGCGTTGCCGACCCGGAGACGCGACACGATGGCGCGGACGGTCTCATCGATGCGGCTGTGAATGCCGAGGGTGAGGCCGTAGCCGGTAGCGTCGATCGCTTCGAGCACCTGGTCGAGGCGGTCGCCTTGCCAGCGGATGACATGGAGGATCGGCCCGAACACCTCGCGTTCGAGCAGGCTCAGCCGATCGATCTCGAACAGGCGGGGCGCGAAGAAGCTGCCGTCCTCGCTGCCCGGCGGCAGCGAATACTCGTAGATGAGCCGCCCTTCGCGCTTCATGCGCTCGGCGTGCGCTGCGAGCGTCGCCCGTGCCTCCTCGTCGATCACCGGGCCGATATCGGTGGCGAGGAGCGCGGGATCGCCGACGACCAGTTCGCGCATCGCGCCCTCGAGCATGGCGAGCACACGGTCGGCGACGACATCCTGGACGAAGAGCACGCGCAGCGCCGAGCAGCGCTGCCCGGCGCTGTCGAAGGCAGAGGTCACGACATCCGCTACCAATTGCTCCGGCAAGGCGCTCGAATCGGCGATGAGCGCGTTCTGGCCGCCGGTTTCGGCGATGAAGGGAACGAGCGGCCCCTTCCGGCGGGCGAGCGCCAGCGCGATGCCGGCCGCCGTCTCGGTCGAGCCGGTGAAGGCAATGCCGGCAACGCGCGGGTCTGCGACCAACTGCGCTCCGACGCTCGGCCCGTCGCCGGGAAGCAAGGCGAGCGCGTCGCCGGGCACGCCGGCTTCGTGCAGCAATCGCACCGCCGCCGCGGCGACGAGCGGCGTCGCCTCGGCCGGCTTGGCGATGACGGCATTGCCGGCGGCAAGCGCCGCTGCGACCTGGCCCATGAAGATGGCGAGCGGAAAATTCCAGGGCGAGACGCAAAGAAAGACGCCGCGCCCGTGCAGCGCCAAAGCGTTGCGCTCGCCGGTCGGCCCGGGCAGAGCGATCGGCATCGCGAATTCGGCGCGCGCCCGGGCGGCGTAATAGCGGCAATGGTCGATCGCCTCGCGCACCTCCGAGAGCGCATTCGGCAAGGTCCGCCCGCCCTCGCGCACGATCATCGCCATGAGGCCGGGCATGCGCGCCTCCATGCGATCGGCGGCGCGTTCGAGACACTGGGCGCGCTCCTCGGCCGGCAGCGCATCCCAGTGCGGTGCGGCCTGAACGGCGCGTGCGAGAGCCTCGTCGATTTGTGCCGGGCTCGCCTCGACGACCGCGCCGACGATGCGGCTGCGGTCGGCGGGGTTGCGCAGCTCGCGCGCGGGTCCGGGCTGCGGCAGGCCGCCCAGGCTCGGGGCCGCATTCCAGCCTTGCCGCGTCGCGTGCTCGAGGGCGCGCTGCAGCTTGTCGAGTTCGACCCGATCGGTGAGATCGATGCCGCGGGCATTGCGCCGCTCCGCGCCATAGAGTTCGCGCGGCAGGGCGATGCGCGGATGCGGCTTCGCGGCGAGCGCGGCGAGCCGGGCGACCGGATCGGCGACGATCTCCTCGACCGGCGCCGCGTCGTCGACCAGGCGGTTGACGAAGGAGGTGTTGGCGCCGTTCTCGAGCAGCCGGCGCACCAGATAGGCCAGCAGATCCTCATGGCCGCCGACCGGCGCGTAGGTGCGGCAGGGCAGGTCCGGCGTGACGATCTGGTCGTAGAGCGCCTCGCCCATGCCATGCAGGCGCTGGAACTCAAAATCGCGGTTGTCCCCGGCGAGCACCCGCACCGCCGCCACCGTATGCGCGTTATGGGTGGCGAATTGCGGAAAGAATGCTGCGGGCGCGGCGAGCATTCGGCGGGCGCAGGCGAGGTAGGAGACGTCGGTCGCGAGCTTCCGCGTATAGACGGGATAGCCGGCAAGCCCGCGCTCCTGGCTGCGCTTGATCTCGCTGTCCCAATAGGCGCCCTTGACCAGCCGGACCATCAGCCGGCGTTGGTGGCGCTGCGCCAGATCGGCCAGCCAGTCGAGCAAGGGCAACGCGCGCTTCTGATAGGCCTGGACCGCCAGTCCCAGCCCATCCCAGCCCGCCAAGGCGGGATCCCCGGCCAGCGCCGCCACGAGATCGAGCGAGAGGTCGAGCCGCTCCGCTTCCTCGGCGTCGATGGTGAAGCCGATCCCCGCTGCCTTCGCCTCGACGGCAAGCGCGGCAAGCGAAGGCGTCAACTCGCGCAAGGCGCGCTCCCTCTGACTCTCCTCGAAGCGCGGATGAAGCGCCGACAGCTTCACCGACAACCCCGGCGCGGCACGGAGGTCGCGGCCTTGGACGGTCGCGCCGATGGCAGCGATCGCCTCGCGGTAACGCGCCCAATAGCGTTGCGCATCGGCGGCGGTGCGCGCGGCCTCGCCCAGCATGTCGTAGGAGTGACGATAGCCCTGCGCCTCCGCGGCGCGCGCCCGGCCGAGCGCCTCCGCGATGGTGCGGCCCATGACGAACTGGCGCGCGAGAATGCGGATCGCGGAGGTCACCGCCTGGCGCAGCAGCGGCTCGCCCGAACGCGCGACCAGGCGACGGAGCACGGCGCCCCAATCCTGTTGCGCCGTCTCCTGGACGAGCCGCCCGGTCAGCATGAGCGCCCACGTCGAGGCGTTGACGAAAAGCGAGGGCGAATGGCCGAGGTGCCGCGCCCAATCGGCCGGCGCGAGCTTGTCGCGAATGAGCCGGTCCACGGTCTCGGCGTCCGGGATGCGCAGCAGCGCCTCGGCCAGGCACAACAGCGCCACCCCTTCCTGCGAGGTCAGCGCGAATTCGCTCAGCAAGGCATCGATGCCGCCCTTGCCACGCCGGCGGCGGCGCGCCTCGACAACGAGACCACTGGCCGCATTCGCGATCTGCTCGCGCAGCGGCAAAGAAATGTCGGCCGCCGCCGAAATCTTCGCCACCGCGGCGGTCTCGTCCATGCGATAGGCCGCCGCAACGGCCCGGCGCAGCGCGTCGGGCGGCGGCAGCGGCTGACGACGGACCCAGGGCATGGCACTCGGGGCCGAGGCGGGAGCGGAAGCTGGACTGTTCGCCATGCCGCTTTCATCCTTGGGTCGATACGGATAGTGTCAAGTCGATATGAAGAAACTCCATAAGAAGGCGCCCTGGGCGTGGCGCCTGGCGCTGGCGCTGATACTGTCGCTCGCCGGAGCGGATACGCGCGCCGACCAAAAGATCGGCATTGTCCTGCTGCACGGCAAGCTCGGCATGCCGCTGGGCATGAGCGGGGGCCGCGGGCCGGCGCCGGGGGGCCTTCTGATCGCGGCACTCAAAGATGCCGGCTATCCCGTCGCAACGCCGGAGATGTGCTGGTCGCGCCAGCGCGGCTTCGACCGGACGCGCGACGAATGCCTCGCCGAGATCGATCGGGCGATTGCTGCGCTCAAGAGCGGGGGTGCGACGTCCATCGTCGTCGGCGGTCAGAGTCTCGGCGGCAACGCGGCCATTGCCTACGGCGCGTCTCACCCGGGATTGGCGGGCGTGATCGGCCTTGCGCCTGCGGACGATGCTCGTGCCAAGGCGAACCGGCCCGAGATCGCCGCGGCCATCAGCAAAGCGCGGGAGCTTCTGGCCTCCGGCAAGGGCGATGTGCGCGACACCTTCGCCGATGTGAATACCGGCCCACAGGGCACCTATCCGATGGCGGTGAACACGACGGCGCGCATCTATCTGAGCTTCTTTGATCCCGACGGCGTCGGCTCGATCGCCGACAACGTGGCGAAGCTGAAGGCACCGCTGCTCTGGGTCGCCGGCAGTGAAGACCCGACGCAGCGCGACGCGGAAACGCGCTTCTTTCGCTATGCGCCGGCCAATGGTTTGAACCGGTTCGTCCAAGTCGCAGCGCATCACCTCGCGACGCCGGATATGGGCCGGGATGCGGTGCTCGCCTGGCTCGCGGAACTCGGCAAGCGGTGACCATGTGCGCCTTTGCGCGGGCGCTAACGATCGTTGCGGTCATCGCTTGGCTTGCGCCGGGTACGGCATGGGCAGCCGAGGCCCTGCTCCACCCGAAGTACGATCTTCCCGCCGCGTCCTTCGCCTATGTCGGCGATCCCGCGAATCCCGCGACGTGGAAGCTCCCCTATCGCCATGCCGATGGCAGCGTCGACCGGACCCGCCTTCCGCTCGCGATCGAGGCGATACTCGGGACATATCGTGGGCGGAAGGCGAGGATTCCGGCCTCGGCACGGCACGCGGTCCTCACAAGGCTCGCGGCGGCGGCGGACGAGATCGGCCGCATGCCGCCGACGGCGGCGCACCCCTCGCCGCTCTACCGCAAGCTCGCGGCGGCGTTGAGCGCGCCTTGAGTCGACGGGGGCACAGCTCGCGACGGCCAATGATGCTATCCTTCGAACGATGATATTAATTCGGTCTATCGCTTCATCGCAGATGCCGTGCTGAGCTAACCCCGCCATGCCGCGGATTGCCGGCTGTCGGCATTGGCCCTAAAGAGGCGGGATAAGGATCGACTTCATGCTCCTGCTTCCGCCTCCCGCCCTGCCCCTTCCGGCCTGCCGCCGACCTTGAGCCCCTTCGGCGAAGTCCACCATTACGTCGCGCAATACGGCTACCTCGCCGTGACCGTGGGCATCATGCTCGAGGATTTCGGCCTGCCGGTGCCGGGCGAGAGCCTGCTCATCACCGGCGCCATCCTCGCCTCGCGGGGCACGCTCGACATCAGGCTTTTGCTCATTCTCGCCTGGGCCGGCGCGGTGATCGGCGACAATATCGGCTTCTGCATCGGCCATTTCGGCGGTCACCGGCTGATGGTGCGCTATGGCAGCCGAGTCGGCATCACCCAGGAGCGGCTCGATTCGGTGACCCGATCCTTCCAGCGCTACGGCGATTGGGTGATCGTCTTCGCCCGCTTCATCGTCATCCTGCGGCAGCTCAACGGCATCGTCGCGGGCACGCTCGAGATGCATTGGGCGCGCTTCCTCGTGCTCAACGCGATCGGCTCGGCGCTGTGGGTCGGTTTCTGGGGCACACTTGCCCATTGGCTCGGCAAGCGCATTTTCGCGATGCTCGCGACCATGGCGCAATACGAGCCTATGGTCATCGCATTGGCCATTGCCGCCGTCGCTCTTGCCCTAGGCGGCCACCTGCTCCGGCGCTACCTGCGGACGCGAGGGCGCAATAGCTCGGGCCAGAGCTAGCGCGGCGCGGCGCGAATCTCCGCGATCGTCTGGCGGATGGTGATCGCCTCGGGGTCCGGGCGAAGCTCGATCACCGAAGGCAGCCCCGATTCCTGCGCCCGCTCGAAGGCGGCGGGAAAATCGGCGGTGCGCGTCACGGTGTCGCCATAACCGCCATAGGCGCGCGCCAGCGCGGCGAAATCGGGGTTGTGGAGATCGGTTCCGACCACCCGGCCGGGATAATGCCGTTCCTGGTGCATGCGGATGGTGCCGTACATGTTGTTGTTGACGAGCAGCACGATGACCGCGAGGTGGCGCTGGACCGCGGTCGCGAGCTCCTGCCCGGTCATCAGGAAATCGCCGTCGCCGGCGACGCAGACCACGGTCCGGTCGGGGTGGAGGAGCTTCGCCGCCACCGCGGCGGGAAAGCCATAGCCCATCGACCCGCTGGTCGGCGCGAGCTGCGTGCCGAAGCGGCGATAGCGGTAGAACCGGTGCACCCAGGTCGCGAAATTCCCGGCGCCGTTGGTGATGATGGCGTTCTCGGGCAGATGGTCGGCGAGCCACAGCACCACTTCGCTCATCTGCAACTGCCCCGGCGACTGCACCGGCGCGCGATAGGCTTCATATTCGGCATGCGCGGCCACGGTTTCCTTGGCCCAGGGCGGATGGCCGAGCGGCGCGACCGCCGCCGCCGCCGCGGCGAACCTTCGGGGGCTCGCATTGATCGCAAGGAACGGCCGATAGACGCGGCCCAATTCTTCGGGATCGGGATGGACGTGAACGAGCCGCTGCCGCGGCGTCGGAATGTCGATGAGCGTATAGCCGCCGGTCGCGATCTCGCCGAGCCGCGCGCCGACGACCAGAAGAAGATCGGCATCCCTGATGCGCTGCAGGAGCTTCGGATTGCTGCCGATGCCGACGTCGCCGGCGTAGCAGGGATGGGCGTTGTCGAAGCGGTCCTGCCGGCGGAAGACGGTGGCGACGGGCAAGCCATGGGCGGCGGCGAAGGCCTCCATATGGCGGACGGAATCGGCATCCCAGGGGTTGCCGCCGAGCAGCACCAGAGGGCGCTGGCTCGCGGCCAGCGCATCGCGCAGGGCGGTCATCTGGACCGCGCCGGGAAAGGCCTCGATCGGCACATAGGGCTGGGCGTCGGCGATTTCTGCCTCCTCCTCGAGCATGTCCTCGGGCAGCGCCACCACCACGGGACCGGGCCGCCCGCCGGTCGCGGTATGGAAGGCGCGGCTGAGGATTTCGGGAATGCGGCGGGGGTCGTCGATCTCCACGACCCATTTGGCGATGCCGCCGAACATCTGGCGGTAGTCGATCTCCTGAAATGCCTCGCGTCCGCGGGTCCCGCGCGCGATCTGGCCGATGAAGAGGATCAGCGGGGTCGAATCCTGGCTTGCGACGTGGAGCCCGGCGCACGCGTTGCTGGCACCCGGCCCGCGCGTCACGAAGCACAGGCCGGGCCGGCCCGTGAGCTTGCCATAGGCATCCGCCATCATTGCCGCGCCGCCCTCCTGGCGACAGCTGACGAGGCGGATCGAATTGGCGTCATAGAGCGCGTCGAGCACGGCGAGATAGCTTTCGCCGGGAACGCAGAAGACGGTGTCGGCGCCGTGCAGCTTGAGCTGGTCGACGAGGACCCGGGCGCCGGTGCGCTGCGGCTGCGGGCTCTTCATGCTGCGCTCCCTTGAAGCTCGGTGGGCGGGTCGAGGAAGAGCTGATAACTTAGTTGTCCCTCCCATCCCAAGCGTAGTGGAAATTAACCTCTCGGGCCCACCCTAGAACCATCCCAGGGAATGCTGGCCTTTTGGTTGACTGCCAGGCAAGATCATCGCTTATGACCGAGCGGGATGCGGTGCTTGCCGCCAATCTCGAGTTCTACCGGGCCTTCACCGCCAGCGACTATCGCGCCATGGAGACGCTCTGGGCGCGGGTCGCGCCGGTCCTCTGCATTCATCCGGGCTGGCCGCCGCTCCTCGGGCGCGAGGCGGTGATGCAGTCCTGGCGCGATCTCCTCGCCAACCCGGAGCCGACGCACATCATGTGCCACGATGACCAGGCCTTTCTTTACGGCGACTTCGCGACCGTCATCTGCGAAGAAGAGCTGGCGAACGTCCACCTTGTCGCGACCAATCTCTTCGTCAAGGAGAGCGGCGCGTGGCGCATGGTGCATCATCAGGCCGGACCGATCCTCGCCGGCAGCTACGAAGGACAACCGCACCGGCCGCATTGACGGGGCATCGCGCCATGCGCCAGCACAGGATCGCCGCCATCCCCGGCGACGGGATCGGCAAAGAGGTCATCCCGGCGACGCTCGAGGTGCTCGCCGCGCTCGCTGAGCGCGATGGCGGCTTCAGTCTCGCGGTCGAGCATTTGCCCTGGGGCTCGGATTTCTACCGGCAGCATGGCCGCCTCATGCCCGAGGATGGGCTCGACACGCTGCGCCGCTGCGATGCGATCCTCTTCGGCGCCGTCGGCGATCCGGATATTCCCGATCACGTGACGCTCTGGGGCTTGCGGCTGCCGATCTGTCAGGGGCTCGACCAATACGCCAATGTCCGGCCGGCGCGCCTGTTGCCGGGCATCCAATCGCCGCTCCGCAACTGCGCACCCGGCGATCTCGATTGGGTCATCGTACGCGAGAACAGCGAGGGCGAATATTCCGGCCATGGCGGCAGGGTGCATCGCGGCCTGCCCGAAGAGGTCGCAACCGAGACCGCTATCTTCACCCGCGCCGGCGTCGAGCGGATCATGCGCTTCGCCTTCGCGCTGGCCCGGCAGCGGCCACGGCGACATCTCACCGTCGTGACCAAGTCGAATGCCCAGCGCCACGGCCTGGTGCTCTGGGACGAGATCGCGGCCGAGGTCGGACGCGGCTTCTCGGATGTGTCCTGGGACCGCGAGTTGGTGGACGCCATGACGACGCGCATGGTGCTGAAGCCCGGAAGCATCGATGTCGTCGTCGCAACCAATCTGCACGCGGACATCCTGAGCGATCTCGCCGCCGCGCTCGCCGGCTCGCTCGGCCTGGCGCCGACCGCCAATCTCAATCCGGAGAGGCGGTTTCCTTCGATGTTCGAGCCGATCCACGGCTCCGCCTTCGACATCATGGGCAAGGGCATCGCCAATCCGATCGCGAGCTTCTGGAGCGCGGCGATGATGCTCGAGCATCTGGGCGAGAGCGCCGCCGCTTCCCGCCTCATGGCGGCGATCGAGCGCGCAACATCCGATCCCGCGCGCCATACGCCCGATCTCGGCGGCAATGCCACGACCGCGCAAGTCACGCAAGCCGTGCGCGACGCGATCGTCAGCGCCAACGCTTAGCCGCAATTATTCATGACGGCGCCAATCCATCGAACCGTGAACGTCGTCCAACGCGCTGATTCGACTCAGGATTGGCGTCCCGAAGCGAATCTCACGGTTGAGTCAGGGAGCGCCACGCTCCTGAAAGTGGCGAGGGTTGCCCCCAAGAAGCACGCAGCGATTAAATTGTAATCCTCGCCATCCGCCCACGGGTCTGCTCCGTCCACACCCAGAGCTTGAATCACGACCAAGCCTCCGTGGAAATCGAATTCCCAAACGGACTCTCACATACTGTCAGCGCCAGTGAGCACACTTTGAGGTGCGGCCGATCCCTGGATTGAAGCTGTTGCAGGGATCGAGAGTCTTGTAGTGATTGATCAGGGACGGTTCGGCGTCATAGAGGTGGCCGACATTGTGTTCTGCCGGATACCGCGCGCCGCGCGCGTCCAGGAGCTTCCACATTTTGTGCTCTAGAGCCATCGTGTCATGGCCCTTGGCGACGATGTAGTCCTGGTGAAACACGTGGCAGAAGAAGTGGCCGTAATACATCTTGTGCGTGATCGCCGCCGAGATGTCGGGCGGCAGCTTCTCGAACCAGTTGTGGTCGTTTCGCCTTAGCGCAACGTCCAGTGAAACGATGTCCTGCACCTCGTCACGATGAATTGCACGATACCGGACAGCGGCGCTTGCTGCGGCGAAACGATGGCGAAACGCCTTCTTGCCTTCTGCGGGACTGCATTCAAAGAACGCGCCTTGGTCGGAAGGAAAAACCGAGGCAAGATAGGTTCGCGCTTCTTTGATTCCCGAGCCAGACATCTTGAGCATCAGGTGATGCTCGAACTTATCGCGGTAATCCTTCATGCGTTTCGGTAGATGACCGGGAAACAGTCCGCTCACTGCCTGCATTATCTTGTCGCTTAGATCGCGGGGAAGGAATTTCAATCGCACGGCGACGGAATCAAAATGCGCCTTCATCGCGAATAGGGCCGGCAGCCGATCTGTGCCGAGATACTGAATCGCCAGGAAGGTGTCCTTGCCGTATTTTTCGACGACGTCGAAGGCGTCCCGGTGAAGATACTCGGCGGAAATCGGGAGCGACTCGAAGTTGGCCAGCATATGCCGCCTGATCGATTCGAGCTCCGCTGTGTCGTTGGAGCCGATGTAGAAGACTGCGGTCTGGTCTTCCATCTCGAACGTATCGAGGCGGACGGCGAAGAGCATGACCTTTCCCGCGCTCCCTGACGCTTCGAACAGGCATCGGGGATCTGCGTTGAAACGGGCCGGGGTGTCGGCGTCGACCTCGCGGACATGATCGGCATAGCCGTGATCGGAAGCGACACGGCCCGGACTATACTCAATGTCCGTCGCCTTGAAGTCACCCTGATCGAGTCTTTTGAGGATCGTTTCCGGGTCGTTGCCCAGCTTGACCCCGAGATGATTGATTAGGTGGATATCGCCAGCCTCATCCATCTTCGCAAACAGAGTCATCTGGGTGAAGGCAGGTCCACGATGGATTAGCGATCCGCCTGAGTTGTTGCAGACGCCTCCGAAGACCGAGGCGCCGATACAGGATGAACCGATGACGGAATGCGGTTCACGCTTAAGCGGCCGGAGCGCTTTCTCGAGTTGAGAGAGCGTGGCGCCGGGAAGGCAGATCAGCTGCCGGCCTCCGTCGATCAGATGCACCTTCGCCATGCGAAGCGTGCTGACGATGACGATCTCCCGGTCGTAGTCGTCGCCGTCGGGGGTCGAGCCTCCCGTGAGCCCGGTGTTTGCGGCCTGCATAATGATAATCTTATTGGCCGCCACACACGCATTGAGCACTTTCCACTGTTCGACAAGGCTCCCCGGCCGCACGACCGCCAGCACCGGACCGCTGCCGAACCGGAAACCTGTCCGATATTGTCGGGTGTTCTCAGGGCTCGTCAGAACGTAGCTATCTCCCACAACCGCTTTGAGTTGCTTGATCAGTCGCCCGCTATCGCTGGCCATTTCCGCTGGCGGCGTTTCGATGTCCTGCGAAGTGGTCGCCACGATAGCGTCTCCGACTTCTTGAGATGCCCGACCGCCGTCCCCAGAGTCGTTTTGGATGGGCGGTTCGCTTTGGTTTATGGAGCGCCGCCCCCCGCCATGGACAACAATAACTTTCTCCCCTTCGACTTGCCAGCAGTAGCGCGCAGGAAGGTGACAGCGGCCTTCGACGGTGGACAACTGTCGTCGGACGGCGGGGTGATGCTACTGCGCGATGTCGAGCGGTGTCTCGGGCTCGCCGGGCGGCTGGCCGGCTGCTTAACTGACCGGCGCGACCTTTCCCGTAGATTGTTGAGATGCTGCGGCTGCGCCTGATCAAGGTCGCCGTCCGGGTCGTCGAGACTGTCGCACGCATTCGGATCCGGCCGCCCTCAGCCCGCCCCGACAAAGCCCTCTCCCGCTTGCTCGCCGGCCGCTTCGCTTCAACCGGACCGTGATCAATCGGGCGATGCGCCCCGCCGAACCCGATCCCGCCAACCCCCAACCCATCACAAGAAAACCGACACTACCGCGCCGAAATCAGGCGCCACGGCCAACCATAATCAAAACGGTAAACTGCCCACCGCCCGAATTACACCGTACCGTCATGAATAGGTTTGGCTAGCGGCTATTCCCCCCGCGACACCGCGAGGATTGCCGCCATGAGCCGCGCCAATTCCTCCTCGCCGATGGTGAAGGCCGGAGTGAGATAGACGATCCGCCCGAAGGGGCGCAGCCACACGCCTTCCGCGACGAAGCGGCGGCGCAATCCGTCGAGATCCGTAATGCGTTCGAGCTCGACAACGCCGATCGCGCCTTTGACCCGCACATCGGTGACGCCCGGCAGATCGCGACAAGGCGCGAGGCCGCGGGCGAGCGCGGCCTCGATCCGCGCCACCTGTTCGAGGCGCGGCTCGCGCTCGAAGAGGTCCAAGGACGCATTGGCGGCGGCGCAGGCGAGGGCGTTGCCCATATAGGTCGGCCCGTGCATCAGCGCATGCAGCGGGTCGTCGCTCCAGAAAGCCTCGAAGACATGCCGCCGCGCCACCGTCGCCGCGAGCGCCATGGTCCCGCCGGTCAAGGCCTTCGACAAGGTGATGATGTCCGGTACCACTTGCGCCTCCGCGCACGCGAACATCGCGCCGGTGCGGCCGAAGCCGGTGAAAATCTCGTCGCAGATCAGAAGCAGCCCATGGCGGTCGGCCGCCGCGCGCAGGCGGCGAAGCGCGTCGGGCGCATGAAAGATCATGCCGCCCGCGCCCTGCACCAGCGGCTCGACGATGATGCCGGCAAGCTCCGGGGCTTGGCGCTCCAGCAGCCGGTCGAGCGCGGCGGCGCTCTCGTCATCGCGCGGCAGATCGGCGAAATGCTGGATCGGCAGGAGCCCGGCGAAGAGGCGGTGCATGCCTTCCTCCGGGTCGGACACCGCCATGGCGCCGGTGGTGTCGCCGTGATAGCCGCCCTTGAAGGCAAGAAACCGGCTGCGGCCGCTGACGCCGCGGTTGAGCCAGTATTGCATCGCCATCTTGAGAGCGATTTCGACCGCGACCGAGCCTGAATCCGACAAGAAGACATGGTCGAGATCGCCCGGCAGCAGCGCAGCCAGACGCCGCGCCAGCGTCGCGGCCGGCTCATGCGCCAAGCCGCCGAGCATGACATGCGGCATGATCTCGAGTTGGCGCGCGACGGCGGCGCGGATGTGCGGATGATTGTAGCCGTGGCAGGCCGTCCACCACGAGGCGATGCCGTCGATCAGCACGCGTCCGTCGGCGAGGGTGATCCGGCTGTCCTGCGTGCGCGCGACGGCGAGCGGCGCGGCGCTCTTCATTGCTGCGTAAGGCAGCCAAAGATGCGGAACTCCCGCCTCGTACCAGGCGGGCCGATCGCCGTTCACGCCGGTCTTGCCTTGAGCCCGAGGCGGTCGAAGAGACGCATGTCGTGGTCGGTCCCGGGATTGGGGGTGGTCAAGAGCCGCTCGCCGCAGAAGATCGAGTTGGCGCCGGCGAGGAAGCACAGCGCCTGGGTCTCGTCGCTCATCGCCTCGCGCCCGGCCGAGAGGCGCACCGTCGAGGCCGGCATGGTGATCCGCGCCACCGCGATCGTGCGGACGAATTCGAAGGGATCGAGCGTTTCCGTGCCGGCGAGAGGCGTGCCCTCGACCTGAACGAGGAGATTGATGGGCACGCTTTCGGGATGGGCCGGCAAGGTCGCAAGCGCGACGATCATCCCGACCCGGTCCTCGCGGCTTTCGCCCATGCCGACGATGCCGCCGCAGCACAGCGCAATCCCCGCCGCACGGACGTGTTCGAGCGTGTCGAGCCGGTCGCGATAGGTGCGGGTAGTGATGATGCGTTCGTAATATTCCGGCGAGGTGTCGAGGTTGTGGTTGTAGTAGTCGAGTCCGGCCGACTTCAGCCGCTGCGCCTGCGCCGCGGTCAGCATGCCGAGCGTGGCGCAAGTCTCGAGCCCCAGCTCTTTCACCCCCGCCACCATGGCGCAGACGGCATCGAGGTCGCGATCCTTGGGTTCGCGCCAGGCCGCGCCCATGCAAAAGCGGCTGGCGCCGGCCGATTTGGCGCGGCGCGCCTCCGCCAGCACGGTGGCGGGGTTCAGCAGCTTCGCGGCATCGATGCTGGTCTCGTAATGGGCGCTTTGCGGGCAATAGCCGCAATCCTCGGGACAGCCGCCGGTCTTGATCGACAGCAGCATCGAGAGTTGGACCTCCCGCGGATCGAAGTGCCGGCGATGCACCGATTGAGCGCGGTAGATGAGCTCCGGCAGCGGCAGCGCGAAAAGCGCCCGCACCTCCTCGCGCGTCCAGTCGTGGCGGATGGCGCTTTGAGCGTCGATGGTAATGTCCATGCCTGGCTCCTTGTGTCGCGGTCGGAACCGCCTTGCCGCAGCCTCCGCCTAGGGCTACACCCCCCCGATCGTCAAGCGGAAGGTGCGGTTGACCTCGCTCGATTCCTTTGCGGCGGAGAAATTGGCCGGGCTCGAGGCCGGAAACCGGCGGCGCAGCCTGGTCGAGACGGCGCGTGCCGACGCGCTCTGGATCGAGCGCGACGGCCGCCGGCTGCTCTCCTTCTCCTGCAACGATTACCTCGGCCTGACGCAGCACCCGGCGGTCAAGGAGGCGGCAATCGCGGCCATCCGCCGTTTCGGCGCCGGCGCCGGCGCCTCGCGCCTCGTCACCGGCAACCATCCGCTTTATGCCGAGCTGGAGCAGCGCCTTGCCCGACTCAAGGGAACCGAGGCCGCCATCGTCTTCGGCTCCGGCTATCTCGCCAATACCGGCATCATTCCCACGCTGGTCGGCGGCGATGACCTCTTGGTGGTCGACGAGCTGGCGCATGCCTGCATTCGTGCGGGCGCCCAGCTCAGCCGCGGCAAGCTCCTGCTTTTCCACCACAACGATTTGGGTCACGCCGAGGCATTGCTGGCGGCGCATCGCCATCGGCATGGCCACGCGCTCCTCGCCACCGAAGGCGTATTCTCGATGGATGGCGATGTCGCACCCGTGGCAGATCTGGCCGCGCTGGCGCGATGCTTGGATGCCTGGCTGCTCGTCGATGACGCGCATGGGCTCGGCGTCCTCGGCAATGGCCGCGGCGCGGCCTTCATCGGGGGCACCGGGGGGCAGGTGCCGCTGCAGATGGGAACGCTGTCGAAGGCGGTGGGCGGCTATGGCGGCTATCTCTGCGCCTCGCAGCCGGTCGTCGACTTGATTGCGACGCGCGCGCGCACCTTGATCTACTCGACCGGATTGCCGCCGGCGACGGTCGCCGCTGCGATCGCCGCGCTCGACATCATTGCGCGCGAGCCCGGCCTCACGGCGCAGCCGCTCGCCAAGGCGCGCGCCTTCACCCGCGCCGTCGGGCTCGCCGAGGCGGCGAGCGCCATCGTGCCGCTGCGGCTGGGCGAGGATCGGGCGGCGCTGGCGGCGTCGCGCCTGCTCGCCGAGGAGGGCTTTTGGGTGGCGGCGATCCGGCCGCCGACGGTGCCGGAAGGCACCGCACGGCTGCGTTTCACCTTCACGGCCGCCCACGAAGATGCCGCGGTCGAGCGGCTTGCGAGCATCGTCCGCGACCGCATCCTGCCGCGCGGCCTCGGCGCGTGAGCGCCTGCTTCATCACTGGCACCGGCACCGATGTCGGCAAGACCTTCCTCGCCGCGGGCCTCATTCGCGAATTTCGCCGTCGCGGCGAGCGGATCGCGGCGCTGAAGCCGGTGGTGAGCGGCTTCGATCCGGCGCGCGCCGCGGCGAGCGATCCAGGAATTCTGCTGGCGGCGCTTGGCCGTACGGCCACGGACGCGGAGATCGCCCGCATCGCTCCCTGGCGCTTCCGCGCACCGCTCGCGCCGGATATGGCCGCGCAACGCGAGAACCGCCGCGTCGATTTCGCGGCCCTCGTCGAATTTTGTCGCAGCGCCATTGCCGCGAGCGAGGGGATGCTGCTCATCGAGGGCGTCGGCGGCATCATGGTGCCGCTCGACGAGCGGCGCACCGTGCTCGACTGGATCATGGCGCTGCGCCTGCCGGTCATCGTGGTGGCCGGGAGCTATCTCGGGACTATCAGCCACTCTCTCACCGCGCTCGCCGTGCTGCGCCAGCATGATTTGGAGATTGCGGCGCTGGTCATCAGCGAAACCGCCGGCAGCACCGTGGCGCTTGACGATACCGTCGCCGCGATTGCCCGCTTCGCCGGCGGCATCGCCGTGCTGGGCCTGCCGCTTCTCGCGTCGGGCGAGGACCATGCGCTCTTCGCGCGGCTCGCCGACATCCTGCTTCAGCGGCAGGTGCGGATCGCGCGAACTTTGTGATACCCTGCGGCAATATTTCATGGGAGGCGGGCGCAGATGCGGCTAGCGATCATCGGACATCAGGCATTCGGCGAGGCCGCCTTGACGGCGTTCGTCGAGCGCGGACATGGTGTGGCCGGGGTCTTCGTCGCGCCCGAAACGCCGGGCGCCAAACCCGACCCGCTGAAGCTCGCCGCATCCGGGCGGGGCCTGCCGGTTTTCGCTTTTCAAAACTACGCCAAGCCAGAAGCGCTCGACGCGCTGCGTCAGCTCGAGGTCGACCTCGCCGTGATGGCCTATGTGACGCAGTTCATTCCGCAAGCCTTCTGCGCCTTGCCGAAGCACGGCACCATCCAGTTTCACCCATCGCTGTTGCCACAGCATCGCGGCCCCTCCTCGATCAACTGGGCGATCATCCGCGGACGCAGCAAGACCGGGCTTTCCATCTTCCGGCCGTCGGACGGCCTCGACGAGGGCGCGGTGCTCTTGCAGAAGGACGTCGAGATCCTGCCCGACGACACCATCGGCAGCGTCTATTTCGACAAGATCTTCCCGCTCGGCGTGGCGGCGCTGATCGAGGCGGCGGAAGATGTCGTCGCCGGGCGCGCGCGCGAAACCGTGCAGGACGAGAGCAACGCCAGCTACGAGGGCTGGGTGCGCGAGGCCGAGGCGCGCATCGATTGGGCAAGGCATGTCGATCAAATCTACGATTTGATCCGCGGCTGCAATCCGGCGCCGGGCGCGTGGACGCTGTGGAATACCCGCAAGCTGCAAATCTTCGATGCGAGAAAGATCTCGGCGCGCACCTTCGGCATGGTGCGCGGCCTCAAGCCGGGACAAGTCGCCGCCGCGACGCCGCACGGCCTAACCGTCCTGGCGCAGGGCGGCTTCATCGAAGTGCAGCGCTGCCGGATCGGCGACGGCAAGAAGATCCCCGCGCTCGAGGCGGGTCTCTCCCCCGGCACGATTCTCGGCGCCTGAGTTTTGCGGTGAGAGGGAGATGCGCGATTTGAACCTGGCCTGGCCCATTGAAGGCGTGACGCGCGTTCCCTACGAACTCTATGCGCGCGAGGATGTCTATGCCGAGGAGCGCCGGCGCATCTTCATGGGCGCGACCTGGAGCTTCCTTTGTCTCGAGGCCGAGATAGCCGCGCCCGGCGACTACCGCGCCACCTTCGTCGGCGACGTGCCGGTGATCGTCGCGCGCGACCTCGACGGGACGCTCAGCGCCTTCGAGAACCGCTGCGCCCACCGCGGCGCGCTCATCTGCCACAAGGACCGCGGCAACGGAGCCAGGATCAGCTGCGTCTATCATTCCTGGACCTATGATCTCAGGGGCAATCTCACCGCGGTTCCCTTCCAGCACGGGGTCAACGGCAAGGGCGGCATGCCCGAGGATTTCCGCCGCGAGGACCACAAGCGGCGCAGCCTGCGGGTCGAGAGCCTCGCCGGCATCGTCTTCGGCACCTTTGCAGCGGAGACGCCGCCGCTCGCAACCTATCTCGGGCCGGAGATCGCGGCGCGCGTCAAGCGCGTGCTGCCGCGGCCGATCAAGGTGCTCGGCACGAGCAGCCAAATCCTGCCGAACAACTGGAAGCTCTATATCGAGAACGTCAAGGATCCCTATCACGCGAGCCTGCTCCACACCTTCTTCACCACCTTCCGCGTCAACCGCCTGTCGGCGCGCGGCGGGATCGTCATCGACGACAGCGGCGGCCATCATGTCAGCTTCTCGATGATGGCGACGGACCGGGCGAGCGCGGATTACGATCAGGCCGATATCCGTTCGCGCCAAGAGGGCTTCCGCCTCGCCGACCCGTCGATTCTGGCGGGCCGCGACGAGTTCGGCGACGGCATCACTTTGCAGATCCTTTCGATCTTCCCTTCCTTCATCGTCCAGCAGATCCAGAACTGTCTATGCGTCCGCCAGGTCGTGCCGCGGGGCATCGCGGAGACCGAGCTGATCTGGACCTATTACGGCTTTGCCGACGACGACGCGGAAATCGCCTCGATGCGCCTCAAACAGTCGAATCTCGTCGGGCCCGGCGGCTACGTCTCGATGGAGGACGGCGCCGTCGGCAGCCTCGTCCAGCGTGGCATCGTCGGCGCCGGCCGCGACAGCGAGGTGATCGAAATGGGCGGCCGGGAGTTCAAGTCGCAGGAGACCCGCGCCACGGAATCGCCGCTGCGCGGCTTCTGGAGCGCCTACCGCACGCATATGCGGCTCTAGTCCCATGTTCGACATCGCAACGCAGCTCGCGGTCGAGCGGCTCCTCGCACGCTATGTCCGCTGCATCGACGAGGATTTGCTCGAGGAGTGGCCCGGCTTTTTCACCGCGGAGTGCCGCTACCAGATCATCGCGCGCGAGAATTACGAGCGCAATCTGCCGATCGGCGTATTCTTCGCGAATTCCCGCGCCATGCTGCAAGACCGGGTGACGGCCCTGAGACAGGCCAACGTTTACGTGGCGCAGCGCTATCGCCATTTGGTTTCTTCGACGCTCCTGCTCGATCGGAGGGACGACACCGTCACGGCGCAGTCGAATTTCCAGGTGACGCGCATCATGCAGGATGGTGCGACGGCGCTGTTCAGCACGGGGCGCTATCTCGACCAGATCGTGCTCGCGGGTCCGGAGCCGCTCTTTGCCGAGAAACTGGTCATCTGCGACAGCCGCCGCATCGACACGCTGCTGGCGATGCCGCTGTAGGAGGGCTCTGATGTCGATCCCTGGCCGCTCTCTCCTCTTCGTCGGCTTTGCTACTGCCGTGGCGCTGTCGAGCGCGCGCGCGCAGGACAGCGTCAAGATCGGGCTTCTCGTGCCCTTCTCCGGCCAGTTCGCGGATATCGGCGAAAAGTTGAACCACGGCGCCGAGCTCTATGTCCGCCAGCACGGCGACATGGTCGCAGGCAAGAAGATCGTGGTCATCCCGCGCGATGCAAACGGCATCGACCCCGAGCAGACCAGGCGCCAGGCGCAGGAGCTCATCACCCGCGAGAAAGTGAGCTTCCTCACCGGCTTCGGCCTCACGCCCGACGCCCTGGCGACGGCGCCGCTCGGCACCGCGGCGAAGGTGCCGATGGTCATCATGAACGCGGCGACCGGTTACTTGACGCAGAAATCGCCCTACTTCGTGCGCGTCTCCTTCACGCTCTCGCAGCTCGAGACGCCCTTCGCCGAATGGGCGGCAAAGAACGGCATGAAGAAGGTCTTCATGGCCATTTCGGACTATGCGCCGGGCTACGAGGCGGCAGCCGCCTTCAAGAAGGCCTTCATCGCCTCGGGTGGCGATATCGTCGGCGAGGTGCGCATCTCCGTCAAGGATCTGGAGATGGCGCCCTATGTCCAGCGCATCAAGGACGCCCATCCGCAAGCCGTGTTCCTGTTCATGCCGACCGGGCAACTCCCCCTCAACTTCGTGCGCCAGTTCATCCAGCTCGGTCTCAAGGACGAGGGCGTGCAGCTCCTCGGCGCTTCGGAAATCATCGACGACACCGTCATCCAGACCTTGGGCGATGCGGTGCTCGGCGTCTATTCCGTGCAGAACTACTCCTACCCCCATGCGAGCCCGCTCAATCGGAAATTCATCGCAGCTTACGAAGCCGCTTATGGCGCGCGGCCGCGGCCGGATTTCCTGGCGGTGGCGGCCTGGGACGGCATGGATGCGATCTACCAGACGATCGCCCGGCTCAAGGGCGTCATCGATCCGGATCAGGCGATGGACGTGCTCAAGAACCTGAAGCTCGACAGCCCGCGCGGGCCCGTAGAAATCGACCCGGCGACGCGCGAGCCGATCGAGACGGTCTATGTGCGCAAGGTCGAGAAGGTCAACGGCGACATCGTCAACCAGGAAATCGCCGCCTTCCCGCACGTCAAAGTGCCGAGCGAATGACGCCGCGCCGCCCCGCTCAAACGGCGCGCTCGCCCTGAGCCAGGATCGCCTCGTCGCGGACGAGGCGCCAGAGGTGTTCGACGGTCTCGATGAAGGCCGGCGTCTGCACGATATCGGGGCCGGCCCCCTCGGGCCGCGCGATCGTCACGATCTCCTTGATCCGTCCCGGCCGCGCCGTCATCACTGCGACCCGGTCGGCGAGATAGACCGCCTCGCGCACGTCATGGGTGACGAAGACCACGGTCTTCGGCGCGCGCCGCATGATCGCGAGCAGCTCCTCGTGCATGAGGGCGCGGGTCTGCGCATCGAGCGCGCCGAAGGGCTCGTCCATCAGTAGGATCTCCGGATCGACGGCGAGGGTGCGGGCGATGGCGACACGCTGCTTCATCCCGCCCGATAGCTGCGAGGGATAGCTGTCCTCGAAGCCCGCGAGATGGACGAGTTCGACCAGATCCTGCGCCCGCCGCAGTCGCTCGGCGCGCGGCACGCCCAGCTTCTCGAGGCCATAGAGAATGTTCTGGCGGACGGTCTTCCAGGGAAAGAGCGCGAAGTTCTGGAAGACGATGCCGCGGTCCGGCCCGGGGCCGACAACCGCCCTGCCGTCCACCGTGATGCCGCCGAACTCGACCGGGAGGAAACCGCCGAGAAGATAGAGCAGCGTGCTCTTGCCGCAGCCCGATGGCCCGAGTAGCGCGAGGAACTCCCGCTCGCGCACTTCGAGCGAGACGCCGTCCAGCGCCAGCACCGAACGACGGCGCGGCGGACGGTAGGTGTGACTGACTTCGCGGAAAACGATCCGGTTCGCCGTCATGCCGCGATCCTCACAAACCTTTCTCGACCTCAGTGGGAGCGCTTGGCGGCGTCATCGACCAGGGACAGGTCGGCGTAGTGTTTCGCGTCCACGTGAATCTTGAGAAGTCCGAGCTCCTGTTGGACATCGAGGTTGCGCTGAAGCGCCGCCAGATTCGGCCTTGCGTCGGGATCGTGGTAATAGTCGCGCTCGGTGAACAGCCAGCTCGAAAACTCCGACGGCGGCTTTTTCATGAAGCGCGCGATGATGCCGATCGCCTCGTCACGGTCCTTGGGATCGAGGAACCAGCGCGTGGCGCGCTGCACGTCCTCGAAGAAATCGACGAGCGCGGGGCGGTGCGCCGCGATGAAGGAGGCGCGCATCACGAACATGGTGAGCTGCGTCGGGCCCATCGCGTCCTCGACCGTGAACAGCGTGCGGTGCCCGCCGCGCTCATGCGCGATGATCGAGAACGGCGTCACCATCCCTGCGAGATCGACCTTCTTCTCGTCGAGCGCGGCCATCATGTTGGGGAATTCGATCTCGACGATCTGGTAGTCGCGGTTGACCTCGAGCCCGTGATCGCGCAGCATCTTGCGCATGGCCATGTCGATGGCGCCGCCGAGCCCGTTCGACGCCAGCACCCGCCCCTTCAAATCCTCGATCTTGTCGATGCGGCTGTCGGCGCGGATCAGGTATTCGCTCGAATAATGGTCGGGGACGCCGTCCTGGTAGAGATCGGCGACGACGCGCAGATCGTCCATCTTCGCGTTCTGGATGGCGAGGCCGAAGGAGGAGAAGGCGAGCGAGGCGATGTCGAGATCGCCCGAGGCGAGACCGGTGATCTGCGGCGTGCTGCCGCGGAAATGCTGCGTTTCGACCGTGTAGGACTTGCCGTAGTGGCGCAGGATGTCCTTCTTCTCGAAGAGCACGGCGGTGAGTTGCCCAGGAATGACGGCCCAGCCGATGCGCAGCTTCAGAGGCTCGGCGGCGCGGGGCTGCCCGAATGCGCCGGCGATGACGAGAAGCGCCAACGCCGCGGCAAAGGCGCGACATGCCGCCATTGTCCTTCCTCCGTTCCCACGCCGCATTGCCAAGGTTCCGGCCTGCCTTTCCTGGGAGCGCATGTTTTTCTATACCGCGCCTCGCTTGTCAATCGCGCCGGCGGGATCGGCGCGAATGCCTGGACAAATATGCCGAGCCCGGGGCACGATCGATCGCCCGCCAGTTCGCGGCTCGCGGCCAACGGAGAGCCTTCAGCATGCGTGAATTCGAACTCGGCAGCGCCACACCGCGCATCGAGGATGCCCAACTTCTGCGCGGCCGCGGTCGTTATACCGACGACCTCGTGCTGCCGCGTCAGGCCCATCTTTATGTCCTGCGCTCGCCGCACGCCGCGGCCCGCATCCGCCGCATCGAGACCGCCAAAGCCGCCGTTGCGCCGGGCGTCCTCCTGGTCCTGACCGGCGCCGACGCCGCGGCCGACGGACTCGGCGCCTTGCCCTCCCGCGTGCCGCGCAAGCGGCGCGACGGCAAGCCCTATTTCGTGCCGCCGTATCGCATCCTGGCGCTCGACCGGGTCCATCATGTCGGCGATCCCGTCGCCGCCGTGGTGGCCGAAAGCGTCGCCGCGGCCAAGGACGCGGCCGAGTTGATCGAGGTCGATTACGCGATCCTGCCCTCGATCACCGACACCGCCGCGACGGTCGAGCCGGGCGCGCCGGCGGTCTGGGACGAAGTGCCGGACAATGTCTGCTTCTATCAGGAACTCGGCGACAAGGCGGCGGTCGATGCCGCCTTCGCCCGCGCCCGCCACGTCGTCAGCGAGCATTTCGTCATCACCCGGGTGACGACGGTCCCGATGGAAGCGCGCGCGGCGATCGGCTTCTATGACGAGCGCGAGGAGCGATACACGCTCTATGCCCCCATGCAGGCGCCGCACATGATGCGCGCCGACCTCGCCACCAAGGTCTTCAAGCTGTCGGAGAACCAGTTTCGGCTCGTCTCGCTCGATGTCGGCGGCGGCTTCGGGATGAAGGGCAGCGGCTTTCCCGAGCTCGCGCTGGTGTTGTGGGCGGCGCGCAAGCTCAAGCGGCCGGTGCGATGGAATTGCGAGCGCAGCGAATCCTTCGTCGCCGACCACCATGCGCGCGACAATGTCTCGGACGTGGCGCTGGCGCTCGACGAGAACGGCAAGTTCTTGGCGCTCCGGGTCAAGACCATCGCCAATCTCGGCGCTTACGTCGCCATTAACGGGACGCTGCCGCCGGTGAACAATCTGGGCGGTCTGGCCGGGACCTACACGACGCCGCACATTCACGTCGCCGTCAGCGCCGTCTTCTCCAACACCAGCCCGACCTGCCCCTATCGCGGCGCCGGTCGGCCCGAGGCCTCCTATTGCATCGAGCGGATCATCGACATCGCCGCGCGCGAGCTCGGCATCGACCGGATCGAGCTGCGCCGGCGCAACATGATCCCGGCCGCGGCGATGCCCTTCAAGACCGGGCTGGTCTACACCTATGATTGCGGCGAGTTCGAGAAGACCATGGACATGGCCGTCGAACTCGCCGATTGGAAAGGCGCCTTGCGGCGTCAGGCCGAAGCGCGCTCGCGCGACAAGCTCTACGGCCTCGGCATCGTCAGCATCATCGAGATCGCCGGCGGTCCCGCCGAGCGGCCCTCGATGGAAGGCGCCGAGATCCGCTTCGATCCCACCGGTGCGGTGACCCTGCTGCTCGGCACCCACTCGCATGGTCAAGGGCACGAGACCTCGTTCCGCCAGATCGCGCATCACGCGCTGGGATTGCCGCCGGAGCGCGTGCGGCTGGTCTATGGCGACACCGACAAGGTTTTCTTCGGCACCGGCACCTTCGGCTCGCGCTCGATGAGCATCGGCGGCACCGCTGTAATGCGGGCGGCCGACAAGGTGATCGCCAAGGGCAAGCTCATCGCCGCCCACCTGCTCGAAGCGGCGGCGGTCGATATCGAATTCGCCGACGGGCGCTTCACCGTCGCCGGCACTGACCGCAGCATCGACCTCTTCGAAGTGGCCAAGGCTTCGTTCCAGCCGCAGCGCATGCCGCGCGATCTCGAACTCGGCCTCGGCGCGAACGTGATCGCGGCGCCCGACGCCTGCAACTTCCCCAATGGCTGTCACGTTTGCGAGGTCGAGATCGACCGCGACACCGGAATCGCCCGCATCGCGCGCTATGCCGTCGTCGATGATGTCGGCCGCGCCGTCAACCCGCTGCTGCTCCATGGCCAGGTCCATGGCGGCATCGCCCAGGGCGCGGGACAGGCGCTGTGCGAGGCGATGGTCTATGACCGCGGCAGCGGCCAGCTCCTCTCCGGCTCGTTCATGGATTACTGCATGCCGCGCGCCGACGATCTGCCGCCCTTCGCGGTCGAAAGCAATGACGTGCCGACCGCGACCAACCCGCTCGGCGTTAAGGGCGCGGGCGAGGCCGGCGCGGTCGGTGCCCTGCCCGCGGTGATGAACGCCATCAACGACGCGTTGGCGCCGCTCGGCATCCGCCATTTCGAGATGCCGGCAACACCGCAGCGCCTGTGGCAGGCGATCGCCGCGGCCGAGGCGAAACGGGGCTAAGCCATCGCGGGGACGTTGTCGAGGAACCAGCGATAGGCGTCCGCGAGGCCGTCGCGCAATTCGATGCGGGGATGCCAGCCCAGCGCCGCGAGCTTGCTCACCTCAAGCAGCTTCCGCGGCGCGCCGTCGGGCTTGTCGGTGGCAAAGCGGAAGCCGCCTTTGTAGCCCACCACTTCGGCAACGAGGCGCGCCAGTTCGGCGATGCTGACATCCTTGCCCCAACCGACATTGACCTGCTCCTCGCCCGAGTAGCGCTCCATCAGGAAGACCAGCGCATCGGCGAGGTCATCGACGTGGAGGAACTCGCGGCGCGGCTTGCCGGTGCCCCAGATCTCGACCTCGGGCGCCGCAATCGCCTTGGCGCGACGGGTCTTGGCAAGAAGCGCGGGAATGACGTGGCTCGCCTGCGGATCGTAGGTGTCGCCGGGGCCATAGAGGTTGGTCGGCTGGGCCGAGATGAAATCGCTTCCGTATTGCCGGCGATAGGCGGCGCAGAGCTTGAGCCCGGCGATCTTGGCCAGCGCATACCATTGGTTCGTCGGCTCGAGCGGGCCGGTGAGCAGATCCTGCTCCCGCATCGGCTGCGGCGCCAACCGCGGATAGATGCAGGACGAGCCCAAGAACAGCAGCTTCTTGACGTCGGCCCGCCGTGCGGCGGCGATGACATTGGCGGCGATCATCAGATTGTCGTAGAGAAATTCGGCCGGACGCCTGTCGTTGGCGAGAATCCCGCCCACCGTCGCCGCCGCCACGAAGACCGCATCGGGCCGCGCCGAAACGAGCCAGGCCTCGGTCTCCGCCTGCCGCCGCAGATCGACCTCGCTGCGCGCGGCCGTCAGGATCTCGGCGCCGGTCTGCGCCAGCCGCCGCGCCAGCGCGCTCCCGACCATGCCGCGATGCCCGGCAATGAAGACGCGGCGGCCGGCCAGGGAAAAGAGGATCGGAGCGCCGCCTTGCATGGCGGACCCTCAGCTCGTGCTCTGCGCCGCGGCGCCGCGCGCCGATCCCGCAAAGCCTTCGCGCGCCAGCGTCCGCTCCTGGCGCGCGAGATCGCGGTCATACGCCACCATCATGCGGATCAGCTCCTTGAAGCCGACCTTCGGCCGCCATTTTAGCTGCTCGCGCGCCTTGGTCGCATCGCCTTGCAGTGCATCGACCTCGGTCGGCCGGAGGTAGCTCGGATCGAGCTCGACGTGGCGGCGCCAATCGAGGCCGGCCTCGGTGAAGGCGGTCTCGACCAGCTCGCGCACGCTGCGCGACTCGCCGGTGGCGACGACATAATCGTCGGGCGCGTCCTGCTGCAGCATGAGCCACATCGCCTCGACGTAGTCGCCGGCAAAGCCCCAGTCGCGCCGCGCCTCGAGGTTGCCGAGAAAAAGCTTGTCCTGCAGCCCCTCGCTGATGCGTCCAACGGCGCGCGTGACCTTGCGGCTGACGAAGGTTTCGCCGCGGCGGGGACTCTCGTGGTTGAAGAGGATGCCGTTGCAGATGAAGAGCCGATAGGCCTCGCGGTAGTTCACGGCATACCAATGCGCCGCGAGCTTGCTCGCTGCATAGGGGCTGCGCGGCTGAAATGGCGTGCGCTCGCTTTGCGGCGGCGGCGCCGCGCCGAACATCTCGGAGGAGCCCGCCTGATAGTAGCGGACCTTGCGGCCGGTATGGGCGGCATGGTCGCGCAAGGCTTCGAGCAGCCTAAGCGTGCCAACCGCGACGACATCGGCGGTGTATTCCGGAACCTCGAAGGAAACCTTGACGTGGCTTTGCGCGCCGAGGTGATAGATCTCGTCGGGCGCGACGGTCTCGAGCACGCGCCGCAAGGCGCTGCCGTCGGCGAGGTCGCCGTAATGGAGCGTGAGGCTGACCCCACCGACATGCGGGTCATGGTAAAGGTGATCGATCCGATCGGTGTTGAACAGGCTGGCCCGGCGCAGCATGCCGTGGACCTCATAGCCCATGCCGAGCAGGAACTCGGTGAGGTACGAGCCGTCCTGACCGGTGATCCCGGTGATCAGCGCCCGCTTCGCCATCGCCTCATGCCCCCATCCTCGGCCAGATCCCGGCCATTCTAGGCCAGATCGCGGGCCGCCGCATCTGCGGGCGGCGGCGTTCATAATCTCTTGTGAAAGTTTCGCGATCCTGGCCGGGTTCTTGAGAAGGACGCGGCAATCGGCTATGCGGGTGCAAGTGAAGGAGGCTCCTATCGACAGATCCGGCGAAGGGCCCGCCCCAGCCTTGGCCGAGACCGAATCGCCGGCGGCCAGCGCCGTCGCGGCGCGGCGCGCGCCCGAGCTTTCGCTGGTCATCCCCACGCTCAATGAGCGCGACAACATCCTGCCGCTGCTCGAGCGGCTGGAGACGGTGCTCGCGGGCATTGATTGGGAAGTCATTTTCGTCGACGACGATTCGCGCGACGGCACGCCCGAGCATGTCCGCGCCATCGCGCGCCGCGACCCGCGGGTGCGCTGCCTGCACCGCATCGGCCGGCGCGGCCTCTCGACCGCCTGCATCGAGGGCATCATGGCATCGGCAGCGTCCTATGTCGCGGTGATGGACGCCGACCTTCAGCACGACGAGTCGATCCTGCCGCGCATGCTCGCGACGTTGCGGGAAGAGCCCTATGACATCGTCGTCGGCAGCCGCTATGTCAGCGGCGGCGGCATCGGCGAATGGGACAGCCGCCGCGCCAGCGTCAGCGGGCTGGCGACGCGGCTGAGCCGGCTCATCTGCAAGACCGAGATCGCCGATCCCATGAGCGGCTTCTTCATGCTGCGGCGGGAGACCTTCGAGGCCGCGGTCCGGCAGCTCTCGGGCCAGGGGTTCAAGATCCTGCTCGACCTCCTGGCCTCCTCGCCGCAGCCGCCGCGCCTCAAGGAGCTGCCCTTCCAGTTCCGCCCGCGCCAATTCGGCGCGAGCAAGCTCGACACGATGGTGGCCTGGGAATTCGGCATGCTGCTTGCCGACAAGCTCGTCGGCCATATCGTGCCGGTGCGCTTCGCCCTGTTCACGCTCATTGGCTCGGTCGGCCTGGTGGTTCATTTCGCCACATTGGCGGTCACGCTCAAGCTTTTGGGCCTCACCTTCATCGTGTCGCAGGCGACGGCGACCGTCGTAGCGATGACCTCGAATTTCTTCCTCAACAACCTCTTCACCTATCGCGACCTGCGGCTTAGGGGCTGGCGCGCCGTGCGCGGGCTCTTCTCCTTCTATCTCATCTGCAGTCTCGGCGCCGTAGCCAATGTCGGCATCGCATCCTACGTCTTCTCCATGCGCGAGACCTGGTGGTTCGCGGGACTGGCCGGCGTCATCGTCGGCTCGGTGTGGAATTACGCGGTGTCCGCCGTCTTCACTTGGCGGCGCTGATCACTGCCGATGGCTCGACCGCAGGATGTAGCGGTCGCCGGCGATGCGGTCGAAGAGCACATCGATCATTGGATGCTGGACCGGCCCGTTCTCGCCGTCGACGACGAGATTTTGCTCGGAGACATAGGCCTCGTAGGGTCCGCCCTGGGGGTTCTGCGCCAACAGGCGATAGAACGGCTGGTCCTTGGACGGGCGGCGCTCCGCCGGAATTGACTGGTACCATTCCTCGGTATTGCTGAACACGGCATCGGCGTCGATGATGACGCCCCGGAACGAATAGATCCGATGCCGGACGATCTGTCCCACCGCGAATTTGGCGTGGCGGAAGACCCGCTCCCTGTTCACGCGTTGCTGCTCCCAACGCCGCTCCCGCCTCTACTATGAAGCTTTTACGGCAACGCACAAGAGCCGCGGATCGAGCGACCGCCCGGCCGAATTAACCAATTAGCCATGTGGCGGCAGGGCTATACCTCCTGCACGTCGAGCACGCCGGGCAGGGCGCGGGCCGCCTGGCGCACGGCCGGGCTGATCTTGAAGCCGCCGGGGAGCGCGATCTCGACCTCGCGCGCGGCGGCCACAGGAATGACCAGGGTCACCCGGCCGCGGCCGCCGCTTTGCCGCGCGATGAGCTGCTTCAGCGGCGACAGCGCTTCGATCTCGCCGAGGACGACCTTGAGCCCCGCCGCCGCCTCCGCCACCACGCGGTCGAGCGGCTCGAAGCGCTGCGCGGTCAGACGCAGCGTTTCCTCCTCGGCGCGAACATCGGCGGTGACCAGGAGCGGCTGGCCGCTATCGAGAAGCTGGCGGCTCTGGGCCAGCACCTCAGCGAACACCATCACTTCGAAAACCCCGCTGGTATCGGACATCTGGACGAAGGCGAAACGGCTGCCGCGGGCGGAGTTGCGCTCCTTGCGCGCGATCACGATGCCCGCGAGCTTGAAGCGGGTGGGGCCGCCCGCCGCGAGCCGCGCCGGCAGCTCGGCGAAGCTGACCGCGCCGACCCGCGCCAGGGCCTTGCCGTAAGCGTCGAGCGGGTGGCTCGAGAGGTAGAAGCCGATGGCGTCGAACTCGTGCTGCAGCCGCTCGACGGGCGACCAATCCTCGACCCGTGGCAGCAGCTGGGCCTGAGAGCCGGTCTGCGCGGCGAAGAGATTGACCTGGTGGCTCGTCCGCTCGCTCGCCGTGGCGCTGGCGTGGCGCAGCAGCATATCGATGGCGGCGAAGCTCTGGGCGCGATTGCGATTGAGGCCGTCGAAGGCGCCCGCCTTGACCAGGCTCTCGAACTGGCGCCGATTGAAGCTCTTGGGATCGAGGCGGCCGGCGAAATCCAGGAGATCCCGGAACGGCCTGCCCGCCTGCCGCTCCTCGACGAGCTGGCGCATCGCTTGGCCGCCGACGCCCTTGACCGCGGCCAACGCATAGCGGATCGCCGGGCCCTGTGGTGTCGTCTCGACGGTAAAGGCGTCGCCGGAGCGATTGATCTCGGGCGGCAGCAGCCGGATGCCCAGCCGGTTGCATTCCTGGCGGAAGACGTTGAGCTTGTCGGTATTGCCGATGTCGAGGCTCATCAGCGCCGCCATGAACTCGACCGGGTGATTGGCCTTGATATAGGCGGTCTGATAAGCGACCAGCGCATAGGCGGCGGCATGCGACTTGTTGAAGCCGTAGCCCGCGAACTTCGCCACCTGCTCGAAGATGTGCTCGGCGAGCTGCCCGTCGACGTGGCGGGCCACTGCGCCATCGATGAACTGGCGGCGCTGCGCCTCCATCTCCGACTTGATCTTCTTGCCCATGGCACGGCGCAGCAGATCGGCGCTGCCGAGCGAATAGCCCGACAACACCTGCGCGATCTGCATCACCTGCTCCTGATAGATCGTGATGCCCTGGGTCTCTTCCAGGATCGGCTTGAGCGAGGGATGCAAATAGTCCGGCCTCGCCTGGCCGTGCTTCACCGCGATGTAGCGCGGGATGTTCTCCATCGGCCCGGGCCGGTAGAGCGCGACCACCGCGATGATGTCCTCGAAGCGGTCGGGGCGGAGCCGGCGCAGCATGTCGCGCATGCCCGCGCCTTCGAGCTGGAACACGCCGACGGTGTCGCCGCGCCCCAGGAGCTCGTAGGCGGCGGGATCGTCGAGCGGCAATTTTTCGAGGTCGAGATCGATGCCGCGGGCGCGCAGGAGATCGATCGCGCGCGCCAGCATGGTCAAGGTCTTGAGGCCGAGGAAATCGAACTTCACCAACCCGGCGACCTCGACATATTTCATGTTGAACTGCGTCACCGGCATGTCCGAACGCGGATCGCGATAGAGCGGGATGAGCTCGTCGAGCGGCCGGTCGCCGATCACCACGCCCGCCGCATGGGTCGAGGCATGGCGGTAGAGGCCTTCGAGCTTCAAGGCGATGGCGATGAGCCGCGCCACTGCCTCGTCGCTGGCGCGCATCTCCTGCAGCACCGGCTCGCCGTCGATCGCCTGCTGCAGGGTCACGGGGGCGGCGGGGTTGTTGGGAACCAGCTTGCAGATGCGGTCGACCTGGCCATAGGGCATCTCGAGCACGCGGCCGACATCGCGCAGCACGGCGCGCGCCTGCAGCTTGCCGAAGGTGATGATCTGCGCCACCCGGTCGCGGCCATAGCGCTCCTGCACATGGCGGATCACCTCGTCGCGCCGGTCCTGGCAGAAGTCGATGTCGAAATCCGGCATGGTCACGCGCTCGGGATTGAGGAAGCGCTCGAAGAGCAGCCCGAAGCGCAGCGGATCGAGATCGGTGATCGTGAGCGCCCAGGACACTACCGAGCCGGCGCCCGAGCCGCGCCCCGGCCCGACCGGAATGCCCTGCGTCTTGGCCCAGCGGATGAATTCGGCGACGATGAGGAAATATCCGGCGAAGCCCATGGGGATGATGGTGTCGAGCTCGAATTCCAGGCGCTCGCGATAAGGCCTCGCGGCGGCGGCGCGCGCTTCGTCGTCCATGTCCGGCGCGAAGATCTGCGTGGCAAGCCGCTGCTCGAGCCCTTCGGCCGCGACCGCGCGCAGCTCCGCCGCCTCGTCGCGGCCGCTCTCGGTGGCGAAGGGCGGCAGGATGGGCTGGCGCGGCTCCGGCATGAAGGCGCAGCGCCGGGCGATCACCAGCGTATTGTCGCAGGCCTCCGGCACATCGGCGAAGAGGAGGCGCATCGCCTCCGGCGGCTTGAAGTGATGGTCTGGGGTCAGACGCCGCCGGTTCGCCTCGCTCAGCACCGTGCCGTCGGCGATGCAACAAAGCGCGTCATGCGCCTCGTAGAAATCGGGATCGGCGAAATAGACATCGTTGGTCGCGACCAGCGGCAGCCCATGCCGGTAGGCGAGTTCGATGAGCGCCGCCTCGATGCGGTCCTCAATGGGCAGCCCGTGGCGCATCAGTTCGACATAAAGCCGCTCGGGAAATAGCGCGGCGAGACGCTCGAGCATCGCCTCGGCCGCCGGCACCTGGCCCTCGGCGAGGAGGCGCCCGACCGGGCCCGCAGGCCCGCCGGTGAGCAGCAGCAGCCCGGCACTGCGGTCCGCCAGTGCCGCGAGCGCGATCTGCGGCGCCTCGCCGCCCTCGGTTTCGAGATAGGATTTGCTCGCGAGCTTCAGCAGATTGCGATAGCCCTCTTCGTTCTGGACGAGAAGCAGGATCTGGTCGGGCGGCGGCGCCGGCCCGACCCGCGCGGCGACTCGGCCCTCGCCCTCGGCGCGGCGAATCCCGAGAACGCAGCCGATGATGGGCTGGATTCCGGCTTCGCTCGCGGCCAAAGAGAATTCCAGCGCCCCGAAGAGATTGCCGATATCGGCCATGGCCACGGCCGGCATGGCATGCCGCTTAGCGAGCGCCACCAGCGCCTTGACCTTGAGCGCCCCGGCCGAAAGCGAATAGGCCGAATGGACGCGGAGATGGACGAAATCGGCGTGAGGCATCGTCCGAGAGTAGCAAATCGTCGCGGCTTCAGGGACGCGAATTGGCGTGGCACGCCGCTCCATCGATCGTCATGGCCGTATTTGTCACGGCCATCGACGTCTTACTGGTTCCGCCGTGAATCGTGGATGGCCGGGACTCGGCCGTTGGCCGGCCCGGCCATGACGACTGACCACCCGATGCTCACTCGACGACGCGAAATGGCGCTGCGAGACCGCAACTGCCCCTTACGCCGCCACTTCCTCGACAATGACGCCGTCCTCGAGCGCGAGGATGCGGTCCATGCGCTGGGCGAGCGCCAGATTGTGGGTGGCGACGAGCGCGGCGAGGCCGGTGTGGCGGACGATGTCGATCAGCATCGCCATCACCTCGTCGGCGGTGTGGTGGTCGAGATTGCCAGTGGGCTCGTCGCTGAGCAGCACCCGCGGGCCGTTGGCGAGCGCGCGGACGATGGCGACGCGCTGCTGCTCGCCGCCGGACAACCGCGCCGGGCGATGTTGGGCGCGCGGCGCGAGCCCGACCTGGGACAAGAGGTCAAGGGCGCGCGCGCGCGCAGCGGCCCGGGATGTGCCAGCGATCATTTGCGGCAGCATGACGTTCTCGAGCGCCGAGAATTCCGGCAGCAGGTGATGGAACTGATAGACGAAGCCTAAGGTCGAGCGGCGCATCTCCGTGCGCTGCTGGTCGGACATGCCGCCGCAGCTCTGCCCGCCCAACAGCACCTCGCCTTCGTCCGGCCGCTCGAGCAGCCCCGCCGTGTGCAGCAGCGTCGATTTGCCGGCCCCGGACGGTCCCACCAGGGCGACGATCTCGCCTTGCGTGAGCGCCAGTGACACCCCGCGCAGCACGGGAAGCGGCGTGCCTGCCTGTTTGAAGGTGCGAACGACCCGGCGCAGCTCCAGCGCCGCGGCGCCGGCGGCCGCTTCACTCATAGCGCAGCGCCTCGACCGGATCGAGCCGCGCTGCGCGCCAGGAGGGATAGACCGTCGCCAGGAAGGAGAGCGCAAAGGCCATCCCCACCACCAGCCCGACCTCGGACGCATCGATGCGCGCGGGGATCTGGGTCAGGAAATAGATCTCGGCGGAGAACAGATTGGTGCCGATGACGGCCTGGATGGCCTGACGAATTTCCTCGATATGCTCGGCGAAGAGCACGCCCAAAACGAAGCCCGCGACGGTGCCAACGATTCCGACGCTGGCGCCGCTCAGCATGAAGATGCGCAGGATCATGCCGCGGGTCGCACCCATGGTGCGGAGGATGGCGATGTCGCGCGCCTTGTCCTTCACCAGCATGATCATGCTGGAGACGATGTTGAACGCCGCCACCAGGATGATGAGCGTCAGGATCAGGAACATGACGTTGCGCTCGATCTCGACGGCATTGAAGAAGCTCAAATTGCTCTGCTGCCAATCGAAGATCCGCACCCTTCCGCCGAGCGCCTGAAAGACCTCGCGGTCGTAGGCTGCAATATCGTCGGGATTCCTAACGAAGACCTCGAGGCTCGAGACGGCATTGCCGAGATTGAAGAAGGTCTGCGCTGCCTGGAGCGGCATGAGGACGACGCCGTTGTCGAACTCGTACATGCCGATATTGAAGGTGCCGGCGACCGGGTAGCTCTTGATGCGCGGCACCGTGCCGAAGGCGGTGGGCGTGCCATTGGGCGAAATCAGCGTTACTCTGTCGCCGGGATGAATGCCCAGGCGCAAGGCGAGCCGGTTCCCGATCAGCACCCCGTCGTCCTTGAAATTGGCGAGCGCCTCGGGGGCAATATGGCTCGCGAGCAGGGGCTGTGCCGCAAGATCCTGCTCGCTTATGCCCCGCACCAAGGCGCCCGCGGCGGCGACGGGGCCGGTCGCCATCACCTGACCTTCGACCATGGGCCGCGCGGCGACGATTCCGGGGAGGCTTTTCACTTGCTGGGCGAGCGCGTCGTAATCGCCGAGCGAGCCTTGCGCGGCATAGACGTTGAGATCGCCGTTGAAGCCGAGGATCCGGCTTAAGAGCTCGACCCGGAAGCCGTTCATCACGGCCATGACGATGATGAGCGTCGCCACGCCCAAAGCGATGCCCAGAAGCGAGAAGATCGCGATGACGGAGATGAAGCCTTCCTGCCGGCGGGCGCGCAGGTAGCGGAACGCCACCATCCGCTCGAAGGCGCCGAAGATCACGCCGATCCCTCGAGCCGGTTGACCGCCGCCTCGGGCGACAGCTCCTGGCGCGCGCCGCCGGCGCGCTCCTTCAGCTCGACCGTGCCGGCGGCCAGGCCGCGCGGCCCGATGACGAGCTGCCAGGGCAGGCCGATCAGATCCATCGCCGCGAATTTGGCGCCAGGCGATTCCTCGCGGTCGTCATAGAGGACCTCGATCCCGGCCTGGGCGAGCGTCCGATACAGCGCATCGGCCGCCGCCGTGCATTTCGCATCCGCCGCGCGCAAATTGACGAGCCCGACCTTGAAGGGGGCGACGCTCGCCGGCCAGATGATGCCGGCATCGTCATGGCTCGCCTCGATGATGGCGCCGACTAGGCGCGAGACGCCGATGCCATAAGAGCCCATCTCGACCGGCACCTGCGTCCCATCAGGGCCGGCAACGGTGGCGCCCATCGGCGCCGAGTATTTCGTGCCGAAATAGAAGACCTGGCCAACCTCGATCCCGCGCGCCTTGCGGCGGCGGGGTTCGGGAACGCGCGCCTCGAATTCCGCCGGATCGTGCTTTTCATCGGTCGCGGCATACCACTGTCCGAGATAGGACTGCACCTGCGGGCTCGCTGGATCGATGCTGGCTTCGTCGAGGAGCTGAACGTCGCTGTCGAAGAACAGCTCGCTCTCGCCGGTCTCGGCCTGGATGTGGAACTCGTGGCTGAGATCGCCACCGATCGGACCGGTCTCGGCACGCACCGGGATCGGGACCAGCCCAAGACGCTTGAATGTCTTCATGTAAGCAGAGAACATCTTGAAGTAAGATACTATAGCTCCTTCCTTATTCAGATCGAATGAATAGGCATCCTTCATCAAGAACTCGCGTCCGCGCATGACGCCGAAGCGCGGCCGCACCTCATCCCGGAACTTCCACTGGATGTGATAGAGGTTCTTCGGAAGATCGCGGTAGCTCTTGATCGTGTTGCGTAAAATGTCAGTGACCAGCTCCTCGTTGGTGGGGCCGTAGAGCATGTCGCGCTCGTGCCGGTCGCGGATCCGCAGCATCTCCTTGCCGTAATCCTCATACCGCCCGCTCTCGCGCCACAGCTCGGCGGGCTGCAAGGTCGGCATCAGCATTTCCTGGGCGCCCGCCGCGTTCTGCTCCTCGCGGACGATCTGCTCGACCTTCTTGAGCACGCGGAAGCCGAGCGGCAGCCAGCTATAGATGCCGGCGGCCGCTTGCCGGATCATGCCGGCGCGCAACATCAGACGGTGCGAGACGATCTGGGCCTCGCTGGGGTTCTCGCGCAGAAGGGGGAGGAAATATTGTGACAGCCGCATGAAGCCTCGCCGGCGCTCGGGCGGCGCCGACTTTAGGCAAGCGCGCCGACGATGTCCAATTGCGCCGATCGCGCGGGGAATTCGGGTCGGTCTCCGATGTTGCTCGCGTCGTTTCTTGGCCTGCGACGAAAAGGCGCTGATAAGGACGCGTTTCGCCGATAAAATTCGCGTGACGAGTCGCACATACTTGCGTACACTCTGTTCCGCCTTCGAGTTTCGCACGTCAGATTGCGACCGGGCCCAAGTTTAGGGAGGGAGTGCCGTCAACGACGGTCGGGGGAGGCATCCCTGAACTGAAGAGCGCGATCCCAGATCGCATCGGCTGTGGCAAGATCGGACCCGATCTTGCCATTCTTTTTTGGCGCGACGCCAGGAAATAAATACATTATTTCCAATATATTAGATTATTAAGTTTATATACTACGCGAGGATGTTCGCGCGCGCTTTCGCGACCCGGCATGCGTCGGCTGGGCGGTCCGCCGCCACGGTGGATCGAGCTTCAGGATCCGTGCCTGCGTCGGGCATTCCGGCACATGCGCGCCCGGCAGGTAGCCCAGACTCATGAGAAACTCGCCGACGATCTCGCCACCGGTGAAGCGGAAGGTCTGGCGAAAGAGCTTGACCCACTCCTCCTTCGAGCACGGATGGTGGGCATCGAGCCATTGGGCGAAAGAGCCATGGCTGTCGCGCAGGCGCTGCAGCTGCCGGGCATTTTCGATGGCGGCTTCGATCTTGAGGCGGTTGCGGATGATGCCGGCATCGGCGAGCAGCCGCCTCACATCCTTGGCGGCGAAATCCGCGACTCGGTCGATGTCGAAGCCGGCGAAAGCCGCGGTGAAGGCCGCGCGCTTCTTGAGCACGGTGAGCCAGGACAGGCCTGCCTGGTTGATCTCGAGCACCAGGCGTTCGAACAGCACGTCATCGGCGCGCGCGGGGAAGCCGTATTCCCGATCATGGTACGGGCCGTGAAAGGGATGGCTCGGCGCCATCGCGCAATACTCGGCGCTCATTCCTCAACTGCCGCGGAAATCGAGGAGACCGGAATTCACCGCCCAATCCGCGAGAAACCAGATGACGGTGGCGATAACGGTGGTCACCGCGAATTTGAGCAGGAGATGGGGATTGGCGGGGGCGCCGGCGGCGTGGCCCGGGTCGCCCTCTGGCGACGGCCGCACCCCAAAGGGCAGCACGGCGAAGATGACGAGCCACCAGATGATGAGATACGTCGCGCTGCCGAAGACCCAGCCCACGCCCTCACGCCTCCTCGAGCTCGATCAGTGTAGCGCAGAAATCCTTGGGGTGCAGGAACAGAACGGGCTTGCCATGAGCGCCCGGATGCGGCTCGCCATCGCCGAGAATGCGCGCGCCCGCGGCGACCAGGTGGTCGCGCGCGGCGCGGATGTCCGCGACCTCATAGCACAGGTGGTGCATTCCGCCCTGGGGGTTGCGCGCGAGAAAACCGCGCACGGGCGACGCCTCGCCGAGCGGCTCCATGAGCTCGATCTTGGTATTGGGCAAAATGACAAAGATGGTGGTGACGCCATGCTCCGGCAGGGGCATCGGGGCCGATACGCTGGCCCCGAGCCGGTCGCGATAGACCGCCGCCGCGGCCCATACATCCGGGACGACGATGGCGACGTGATTGAGGCGCCCGATCACGTTTGCCTTCCGGCCGGCGCGAGACGCAGGACATGCACCTCGGTCAGCGGCCTCTTGCCGTGCCGGGCGCGGAGCGAGCGGCGCACGGCAATCCGTGCCGCCTCGCGCAGCGCCGCATCGTCCGCGCGCTCGGCCGGGCTCAGCCCAGCTAGAGCCGCCGCGACCTTCTGTTCCAGCTCCAAGGCGTTCTCGCCGGCGTCGTCCTCGGCGAGGCCGCGGACCGTCACCTGCGGCGGCGCCGCCAGCCTGCCCTCGGCGTCGACGACAATCGAAGCGAGCGCGGCGCCGTTGAAGGTCATGCGCTGGCGGTGCTTCAGCGCCTGGCCACCGGCGGGGAGCAGCACCTTGCCGTCGGCGACGAGCCGGCCGGTCGGCACCTCGCCGATCACCGCGGCGGGGCCGGGGGCGAGCTTCACCACCTCGCCATTGCGGGTGACAATCGCTTGCGCCACTTGGCATTCCTCGGCGAGCCGCGCCTGCGCCCGAAGATGCCGCGCCTCGCCATGGACGGGCACGGCGATGCGCGGGCGCACGGTCTGATACATCCGGAGGAGCTCTTCCTGCGCCGGATGCCCGGAGACGTGGACGAGATGGTCGTGTTCGGTGATGACCTCGACGCCGAGCTTGACCAGCGCGTTCTGCAGCCGGCCGATGGCACGCTCGTTGCCGGGAATGACGCGCGAGGAGAAGATCGCCGTGTCGCCCGGCTCCAAGGCGATTTCGGGATGCTCGTCCTCGGCGATGCGGGCGAGCGCCGAGCGCGGCTCGCCCTGGCTGCCTGTGCACAGCAGCAGCACCTTGTCGCGCGGCAGATAGCCCGCTTCCTCGTCGGTGAGGAAGGGCGGGGTATCCTTGAGATAGCCGGTCTCGCGCGCGGCGTGCTCGATACGCCACAGCGAACGTCCGACCAACCCGACATGCCGGTCATGCGCCGCTGCAGCCTTCGCCGCCGATTCGAGCCGCGCGACATTCGAGGCGAAGCAGGCGATGACGACGCGGTTGCGGCAACGCCCGACCAGCTCCATGAGCGAGCGGCGGACCTCGGCTTCCGACCCCACCGAACCCGGCCGGAGCGCGTTGGTCGAATCGCAGATCATCGCCAGCACGCCCTCCTGCCCCAAGCGGCGCAGCGACGCCATGTCGGAGATCGGCCCGATCAGCGGCTCTGGGTCGAATTTCCAGTCGCCGGTGTGGAGCACCGTGCCGAGGGGCGTGCGCAGCACGACCGCGTTGGGCTCCGGGATCGAATGGGTAAGCGTGATGAGTTCGATCTCGAACGGGCCGACGGAGAACCGGCCGGACATCGGCACCTCGGTGATCGGCACCTCATGCTCGAGCCCCGCCTCGACGAGCTTCTGGCGCAGCACCGCGGCGGTGAAGGGCGTCGCATAGACCGGGCATTTGAGCCGCGGCCAGAGATAGGGGATGGCGCCGATATGGTCCTCATGCGCGTGGGTAACGACGAGCCCCGCCAGCTCCTCGGCGCGCTCGGCGATGAAGACCGGATCCGGCATGACCAGCTCGACGCCGGGCAAGGTGTCGTCGGCAAAGGAGATGCCGCAATCGATCATGAGCCAGCGCCCGCCATAGCCGTAGAGCGACAGATTCATGCCGATCTCGCCCACTCCGCCCAATGCGAGGAAGACCAATTCGTCGGGTCGATTGGGCGCGGCAGCAACGCCGTTCATGACTTGCGGTTCCGATCATAGATCAGGCGCAAGCCCCAAAGGATGAGCGTTGGATCGGTCTTTTCGATCGCCGGCGTGGCGCCCTCGAAGAGCGGCGCGAGCCCGCCGGTGGAGACGACGCGCATCGGGGCGCCGTATTCCTGCTTGATACGCCCGACCAGCCCTTCGACGAGGCCGAGATAGCCCCAATAGATCCCCGACTGCATGCAGGCGACGGTGCTGCGGCCGATCACCGTCGCGGTGCGGGCGATCGGCACGCTCGGCAGCTTCGCCGCGGCCGTGGCCAGCGCCTGCAGCGACAAAGTGATGCCGGGCGCGATCACGCCGCCGCAATAATTGCCGTCGCCGTCGATCACATCGAAGGTGGTGGCGGTGCCGAAATCGACGACGATCAGCGGGCCCTTGTAGCGGTCATGCGCGGCGACCGAATTGACCAGGCGGTCGGCGCCGACTTCCTCCGGCCGCTCCACCAGCGCGCGGGCGCCGAGTTTGACCCCGGGCTCGCCGACGACCAGCGGATCGCTGCGGCAATATTCGCGGCACAGACGCCGCAGGTTGAAATTCGCCTCGGGCACCACGCTCGCGATGATCGTGCCGGTAACCCGGTCGCGCGACAGGCCGTCGAGCGCCAGCAAATGGTCGAGCCAGACCACATACTCGTCCGCGGTGCGGCGAACCTCGGTTGCGGCACGCCAGGAGCCGCTCAAAGTCGCGCCGTCCCACAGGGCAAAGACCGTGTTGGTGTTGTTGGCATTGATGGCGAGCAGCATCGAGTTCCTCGCGCCTCAGCCGGCCGGGAAGATTTCGCCCGCGGCAATCCGCCGGCGGCCCTCGGCACCGTCGAGCAGCAGGCCGCCGTCCCCGTCGAGACCGGCGAAGCGGCCAGCAAGCTCGGACTGCGCCAACCGCACCCGAATCTCGCTGCCGAGGCCATGAGCGCGCAGGAGCCAGGCGCGCCGCACCGCCGCGAAGCCCTCGGCGCCGCGCCAGCGCTCATACCAAGCGAGCAGCCGCTCGGCGAGCACCGCGATCATGGTCTCCGGCGTGACAACGGCCCCCGCGGCCGCGAGCGATGTGGCTGGATATTGCGTGGCTTCCGGGTGCGAAGCGAGGTTGATCCCGATCCCCAGCACGAGCCAAGCGAGGCGCGCTTCGCCCGCGCTCTGGGATTCGAGCAGGATCCCCGCGAGCTTGCGTCCGTCCAGCAGCACGTCGTTGGGCCATTTGTAGCGCAACTCCGCAGCTTGCGGCAGAAAGCGTGCGCAGGTCTCGCCCACGGCAACCGCCGCCGCGAAGCCGAGTTGGGCCGCAGCGCGGGGCGCGCAATCCGGCCGCAACACGAGCGAGAGATAGAGATTGCCCGCCGGCGAGGCCCAGGCGCGGCCACGCCGGCCGCGGCCCGCGCTCTGCTCGCGCGCCCAGACGAGCGTGCCTTCGGGCGCGCCCGCAGCCGCCAGCCGCTTCGCCTCGCCGTTGGTGCTGCCGACCTGATCGAATTTCAGCAGGCGGAAGAAGGGCTCGAGCGCGGGCTCGTTCATCCCGCAAAGAGCGCCGCGGCGACGCTGTCGGCACTGTCGACGATCAGGCCGGGATAGGCAAAGAAGAACATGATGATCAACGCCGTGATCACCAACACCGCCTTGGTTTCCCAACCGATCGGGCGATCGAAGCGGCCCGCCGGCTCGTCGAAATACATGAGCTTGACGATGCGCAGATAATAGAACGCGCCCACCACGCTCGTGACCACGCCGATGACCGCGAGCACATAGAGGCCGGCATCGATCGCCGCCAGGAAGACATAGACTTTGGCGAAGAAGCCGGCGAGCGGCGGGATCCCTGCCATCGAGAACATGAAGATGCCGAGCGCCAGTGCCAGCGCCGGTTGCGTGCGCGACAGCCCCGCCAGATCCTCGATCCCCTCGACCATGCGCCCGTCGCGCCGCATGCACAAGATGACGGCGAAGGTGCCGACGTTCATGAAGAGATAGATCGCCATGTAGACGAGGACGCCGCGCACGCCCGCGGCGCTGCCCGCGGCGAGCCCGATGAGCGCATAGCCGACATGGCCGATCGAGCTATAGGCCATCAGCCGCTTGATGTTGCGCTGGTTAATCGCGGCGAAGGCCCCCAAGAGCATCGAGGCGACGGCGATGAACCAGATGATCTGGCGCCATTCCGGCAACAGCTCGCCGAAGGGCTCGAGCATGACCCGCACGAACAGGATGAGCGCCGCGGTCTTGGGCGCGACCGAGAAGAAGGCCGTCACCGGGGTCGGCGCGCCCTCATAGACATCGGGCGTCCACATGTGGAAGGGCACGGCCGAGATCTTGAAGGCGAGGCCGACCGCGATGAAGACGATGCCGATGACGAGGCCCACCGAAATCGCGCCGCCATTGGCGAAGAGCTTGGCCAGATCGTCGAAGCCCGTGGTGCCGGCGAAGCCATAGACCATCGACGCGCCGAAGAGCAGCATGCCCGAGGCCAGCGCGGAAAGGACGAAATACTTGAGCCCCGCCTCGCTCGAGCGCGGGTCGTCGCGCGCGAAGGCGGCGAGGACGTAAAGCGACAGACTTTGCAACTCGAGCGAGAGATAGAGCGAGATGAGGTCATTGGCCGAGACCATCATCTGCATGCCCGCGGTCGCCAGCAGGATCATCACCGCGAATTCCGGCCGCGCGATGCCTTGGCGCTCGTTGTAGGGCAGCGCGATCACGATCGACAGCGCCGAGCCTAGGATGATCAACACCTTGGCGAAGACGCCGAAGCCGTCGGTGACGTACATGCCATAGAGCGCCGTATGCCGCGCGGCGCCGTGGGCGAGCGCCGGCGCCAGCACCAGCCCGAGATCGACGATGAGCACGCCGACCGCGAGCCAGGCGACCTCGCGCGCCGCCTTGTCGCCCTGGAAGGCGCCCAGCAGCAATAGCGCCATCGCCGCCGCGCCCAAAAAAATCTCGGGCAGCGCGGGCAGGAAGTCGGGAACGGGAAAGATCGGCATGGCCCGCTAGCGCGCCGCGAGCGTCGATGCCGCCGCACGCTGCGACATCTGGACGTGCTCGATCAGATTGGCGACCGAAGGCTGGATCGGCCGCAGGAACGACGCGGGATAGACGCCCATCCAGATCACCACGGCGATCATCGGAGCGAAGACCAGGATCTCGCGCGGCGTAAGGTCGAACATGGCGCGCACATCGGCGCGGGTGATGACGCCGAAGATGATGCGGCGGTAGAGATAGAGCATGTAGGCCGCGCCCAGGATCATGCCGGTGGTGGCGAGGAAGGCGACCCAGGTGTTGACCTGGAAGGCGCCGATGAGCGACAGAAACTCGCCGACGAAGCCGCTGGTGCCGGGCAAGCCTACGGACGCAAGCATGAACACCATGAAGACGGTGGCGTATTTCGGCATGTTGTCGGCGAGCCCGCCGTAGCGCGCGATCTCGCGGGTGTGCAGGCGGTCATAGACGACGCCGACGCAGAGGAAGAGCGCGGCCGAGACGACGCCGTGGCTCAGCATCTGGATCATCGCGCCCTGCAAGCCCTCCGAGGTCACGGTGAAGATGCCGATGGTGACGAAGCCCATATGCGCGACCGAGGAATAGGCGATGAGCTTCTTCATGTCGTCCTGCGCTAGCGCCACCAGAGAGGTGTAGATGATGGCGACGACGCTCAGCACATAGACGAAGGGGGTGAAGGTCGCGGACGCCACCGGAAACATCGGCAGCGAGAAGCGGATGAAGCCGTAACCGCCCATCTTCAGGAGCACGCCCGCGAGGATGACGGAGCCCGCCGTCGGCGCCTCGACATGCGCATCGGGAAGCCAGGTGTGCACCGGCCACATCGGCAGCTTGACGGCGAAGGAGGCGAAGAAGGCGAGCCACAGCCAGGTCTGCAGCGAGACCGGGAAGCGGAACGCCAGCGCCTCCTGAATGTCGGTCGTGCCGGTCTGGAAATAGACCGCCAAGATCGCCAGCAGCATCAGCACCGAGCCCAGCAGCGTATAGAGGAAGAACTTGAACGCCGAATAGACCCGCCGCGACCCGCCCCACACGCCGATGATCAGAAACATCGGAATGAGCACGCCCTCGAAGAACATGTAGAAGAGCACGAAATCGAGGGCGCAGAAGGTGCCGACCATCATCGTCTCGAGCACCAGGAACGCGATCATGTACTCCTTCACCCGACGGGTGATGGCGGTCCAGCTCGCGATGACGCAGATCGGCGTCAAGAAGGTCGAGAGCAGCACGAAGAACAGCGAGATGCCGTCCACCCCCAGGCGATAGGTGATGTTGAAATCGGGCAGCCAGCGCGCCTGCTCGACGAGCTGGAAGTCGGAGCGCGACGGGTCGAACGCGGCCCAGACCGCAAGCGAGACGGCGAGATCGACAAGCGACGTCCAGAGCGCGATCCAGCGCACGTTGCGCGCGACATCCTCGGCCGCGCCGCGCAGCACCAGGATGGCGAGCGCGCCCGCGAGCGGCAGGAAGGTGACGAGCGTCAGAAGCGGCCAATTCTGCATCGCCCGCTCACCCGATCTGCCGCAGGAGGTACCAGGAGACGAAGGCCACGACGCCGATCAGCATGGCGAAGGCGTAGTGATAGACGTATCCGGTCTGCAGCCGGCTCGCCCAGACTGCGATGTCGCGCGCCGTCGTCGAGATCCCGTCGGGCCCGAGCCCGTCGATGACCGCGCCGTCGCCCTTCTTCCACAAGCCCAATCCCAGCGCCATGGCCGGCCGCACGAAGAGCGCGTCATAGAGTTCGTCGAAATACCATTTGTTGAGGAGGAACAAATAGAGCGCGCGGAAGCGCCGGGCCGCGATCGCCGGCAATTCGGGCCGCCAGATGTAACTCACCCACGCCACCGCGATTCCGGCGAGGCCGAAGACGAGCGGCGAGGTCGAAACCCAGTAGGGAACGTGATGCGCCGCCTCGAGGCTGTCGTGGTCCGGCAGCACCAGGATCGAATTCCGCCAGAACGCCTCGCGTCCGTCGCCGACGAAGACGTGGAAGCCGATGGCGCCGGCCACCACCGCGCCCGCCGCCAGGACATAAAGCGGCCACAGCATCACTTTCGGCGATTCATGGACGTGGTGCATGGTCTCGGCATCGGCCCGCGGCTTGCCATGGAAGGTCAGGAACAGGAGCCGCCAGGAATAGAACGCGGTGAGGAAGGCGGTGAAGACGCCGAGCCAGAAGCCGTAGAGCCCGACGCCCGTGCCCGACGCCCAGGCCGCCTCGATGATCACGTCCTTCGAATAATAGCCGGCGAACGGCCAAATGCCGGCCAGCGACAAGCTGCCGATCCACATCAACACGTAGGTCGCGGGAATGAGCCGCGCGAGTCCACCCATCTTGCGCATGTCCTGCTCGCCCGACATGGCGTGAATGACCGAGCCCGCAGCCAAGAACAGCAGGGCCTTGAAGAAGGCATGGGTCATCAGATGGAAGATGGCGGCGCTGTAAGCCGAGACGCCGGCGGCGACGAACATGTAGCCCAACTGGCTGCAGGTCGAATAGGCGATCACCCGCTTGATGTCGTTCTGCGCCATGCCGACGGTGCCGGCGAAAACGGCGGTGGTGCCGCCGATGATGACGACCACCGCCAGCGCCGTCGACGAATACTCGAAGAGCGGCGACAGCCGCGCCACCATGAAGACGCCGGCGGTGACCATCGTCGCTGCATGGATAAGGGCGGAGACCGGCGTCGGTCCTTCCATCGCGTCGGGCAGCCAGGTGTGCAATCCGATCTGCGCCGACTTCCCCATCGCGCCGATGAACAAGAGAATGCACGTCACGGTCAGCGCATCGACCTCGCCGCCGAGGAAATGCATGGTGTTGTGCGCGACATCGGGCGCCGCGGCGAAGACCGTGTCGAACTGCAGCGAGCCGAAGATCTTGTAGACCGCGAAGATGCCGAGCGCGAAGCCGAAATCGCCGATGCGGTTGACCACGAACGCCTTGATCGCCGCGGCATTGGCCGAAGGCCGGTCGTACCAGAAGCCGATCAGCAGGTAGGAGCAGAGCCCGACCCCCTCCCAGCCGAAGAAGAGCTGCACGAAATTATCGGCCGTCACCAGCATCAGCATGAAGAAGGTGAACAGGCTCAGATAGGACATGAAGCGCGGGATGCCCTTGTCATGTGCCATGTAGCCCACGGAATAGACATGGACCATGGACGAGACCACCGTCACCACCGCCACCATCACCGCCGAGAGCGGGTCGAAACGCAGCGCCCAGTTGACCTGGAGATCGCCGGTGTCGATCCAGGTGAAGAGCTCGACCGTCCGCGCATTGCCGCCGAGCGCGACATCGAAGAACAAGATGACGCCCAGGACCGCGGCGATGAGGAGCGCCGCGCAGGTGACGAGCTGAGCGCCGCGGTCGCCGAGCCAGCGGCCGAAGAAGCCGGCGATGAAGGCGCCCAGAAGCGGCAGGAAGATGGCTGCGACCGTCACGCTTCTAGCCCTTCATCAGGTTGATGTCGTCGACTTCGATCGAGCCGCGGTTGCGGAAATAGACGACGAGGATGGCGAGCCCGATCGCGGCCTCGGCCGCCGCCACGGTAAGCACGAACATGGCGAAGACCTGGCCCGCCAGATCGTGCAAATAGGCGGAGAATGCGACGAAATTGATGTTGACGGCGAGCAGCATCAGCTCGATCGACATCAGGATGATGATGACGTTTTTGCGGTTGAGGAAGATGCCGAAGATGCCGAGCGTGAAGAGGATCGCGGCGACGGTGAGATAATGGGCGAGGCCGATCTCAAGCATCACGACACCCCCTCCCCCGACCGCACTTTGACGATCTCGACCGACTGTTCGCGCAAGCGCCCGACCTGCGCGGGAATGCGCTGCTTGCGCACGCCCTCGCGCGAGCGGTGGGTCAGGACGATGGCGCCGATCATGGCGACCAGCAGCACCGCGCCCGCGGCCTGGAACGCGAAGATGTAGCGGGTGTAGAGCAGCGCGCCCAAGGCCGCGGTGTTGCTGATCTGCACCGTCTGCGGCATCGGCGCGGCGGCGGTCGCGGCCACTTCCGGCGCCACCGCCCAAGCGCCGAACACCAGGACGAGCTCGACCAGCAGCACCAGGCCGATGAGGGCGCCGATCGGCAGGTATTGCAGGAAGCCCTCGCGCAGCGCGACGAAGTTGATGTCGAGCATCATCACGACGAAAAGGAACAGTACCGCCACTGCCCCGACATAGACGATCACCAGGATCATCGCCAGAAATTCCGCGCCCAACAGCACGAAAAGCCCGGCGGCGTTGAAGAACGCCAGGATCAGGAACAGCACGGAGTGGACGGGATTGCGCGCCGAAATCACCATCACCGCCGAGGCCACGGCGATGATGGAGAAGAGCCAGAAGCAAAGCGCTTGGATGATCATTGGCGACGCCCGTCGCTTTGCCGCGCTCGTCCTTCGAAACGCGGCGCTGCGCGCCGCTCCCCGGGACGAGGCTTCCCATTCGCCTCATGCTGAGGAGCCCGCGCGGCGGGCGTCTCGAAGCATGAGCGGGGCGGCCGGGCGCTTCGGATCGGCATCACCCTCACCGATACGGCGCGTCGAGGGCGAGGTTCTTCGCGATCTCCGCCTCCCAGCGGTCGCCATTCGCGAGCAGCTTGTCCTTGTCGTAGAACAGTTCCTCGCGCGTCTCGGCGGCGAATTCGAAATTGGGACCCTCGACGATGGCGTCGACCGGGCACGCTTCCTGGCACAGGCCGCAATAGATGCATTTGGTCATGTCGATGTCGTAGCGCGTGGTGCGGCGGCTGCCGTCGGCGCGCGGCTCGGCCTCGATGGTGATGGCGAGCGCCGGGCAGACCGCCTCGCACAGTTTGCAGGCGATGCAGCGCTCCTCGCCGCTGGGATAGCGGCGGAGCGCATGCTCGCCGCGGAAGCGCGGCGAGAGCGGTCCCTTCTCGAAGGGATAGTTCACGGTGACCGGCTCCTTGAACATGTATTTCAAGGTGAGCCACATCCCCGAGGCCAGCTCACTCAGGAGCAGGCTGCGTGCACCGCGGTCCAGGTATCCCATGGTCGAACCTCGAATCAGCTTGCGACCGAAACCGGCGTCCAGCCCGTCGCCACTAGCACGCCGGCCGTCAAGACCAACCAAAACAAGGAGAGCGGCAGGAACACCTTCCAGCCGAGCCGCATGAGCTGGTCATAGCGGAAACGCGGGAAGGTGGCGCGCACCCAGATGAAGCAGAAGAGCACCAGCGCCATCTTGGCGAATAACCAGATCGGCCCGGGGATCCAGGTGAAGGGCGGGAAGCCCAAGGGCGCGAGCCAACCGCCGAGAAAGAGAATGCTCGTCATCGCGCTCATCAGGATCATGTTGGCGTATTCGCCGAGATAGAAGAGAGCGAAGGTCATCGACGAATATTCGACGAAGAACCCTCCCACAATCTCCGACTCCCCTTCCGGCAGATCGAACGGCGAGCGGTTGGTCTCGGCCAGGCCGGAGATGAAGAAGACGATGAACATCGGGAACAACCAGAACCAGTACCAATTGAAGATTCCGAACCGGCCGTTCTGCGCCTCGACGATGGCAGTGAGATTGAGCGAGCCGACGCAGAGCAGCACGCTGACCATGACGAAGCCGATCGACACCTCGTAGGACACCATCTGCGCCGCCGAGCGCATCGCCCCGAGAAAGGCGTATTTCGAGTTGGACGACCAGCCCGCCATCATGATGCCGTAGACCCCGAGCGAGCTGATGGCGAAGAGATAGAGGATGCCGACGTTGATGTTGGCGATCACCACGCCCGCGTCGAAGGGAATTACCGCCCAGGCGATGAGGCTCAGGACAAAGCTGATGATGGGCGCGGCGATGAAGACCATGCGGTTGGCGCCGCTCGGAATCACCGTCTCCTTCAGGAACAGCTTGAGCCCGTCGGCCAGAGGCTGGAACAGCCCAAACGGCCCGACCACGTTCGGCCCCATGCGCAAATGCACCGCCGCCATCACCTTGCGCTCGGCATAGGTCAGGTAAGCCACCGCCAGCAGCAACGGCACGATGATCGCGAGGATCTCGGCGATCAGAATGACCGTCGGCAGGCCATATGCGTCCCATAATTCAACCATGGGTGCCGGTCTTTGCCTCGCCGCTCGCCTGCTCGCGGGCCGCGGCGCATTGCGCCATGGTCGGCGAGGCGCGGCTGATCGGATCGGTGCGATAGAAATCGGCGATCGGATAGGCGAAGGGCGCGGGCTCGATCGGCCCCGTCGCACCGAAGCTGCCCCAAGCGGCGCGCGGCACTCGATCAGTCTCGGCGAAGACCGGATTGACCTCGATCATGCGGCGACGCAACTGCCCGAGGGAGTCGTAGGGAAGCTTGTGCCCGAGCGCATCCGACAATGCGCGCAGGATCGTCCAGTCCTCGCGCGCCTCGCCCGGCGGGAAGACCGCGCGGCGCACCTGCTGCACCCGGCCCTCCGTGTTGACGTAGGTCGCGTCCTTCTCGGTATAGGCGGCGCCGGGCAGCACGACATCGGCGCGGCGCGCGCCGGCATCGCCGTGATGGCCCTGATAGATGACGAAGGCCCGGCCTAAGCGGCGCATGTCGATCTCGTCGGCACCGAGGAGATAGACCACCTCGACCGCACCACTCTCGCAGCCCGCGAGCATACCAGCAACGTCGCGGCCTTGCGGCCCCGGCACGAAGCCCAGGTCGAGCCCGCCGACCCGCGAAGCGGCGGTGTGCAGGACGTTGAACCCGTTCCAGTCCTCGCGCACCATCCCGACGCTCTCGGCGAGAGCGCGCGCGAGCGCCAGGATCGCCGCCCCGTCGGGCCGCCTGAGCGCCCCCTGGCCCAGCACCAGCATCGGCCGTTGCGCGCTCTTCAGCACCGCGGCCCATTCATGTTTCCCGTGAAACACATCGGCGAGCGCGGCGGGGCCGGAGCCGAGCGCGGTTAACGAATAGGTAAACTCGGCGCGCGGCCCGATTAACGCAACCTTAAAGCCGCCGGCGAGCCAACGCTTGCGCAACCTTGCGTTAAGGATTGCCGCCTCGAGGCGAGGATTGGTGCCGATGAGGAGACAGGCATCCGCCTGCTCGATGCCGGCGATGGTCGTATTGAAGAGATATCCCGCGCGGCAAGACGGATCGAGCGCGGCGCCGTCCGAGCGCGCATCGAGATGGGGCGAGCCCAAGGCGGCCATGAGATCCTTGAGCGCCAGCATCGCTTCGGCATCGGCGAGATCGCCGGCGATGGCGGCGATGCGGCCACCGTCCACGGTTTTGAGGCGCGCCGCGATCGCAGCGAAGGCATCCTGCCAGGACGATTCCTCGAGCTTGCCGTTGCGCCGGATGAAAGGCCGATCAAGCCGCCGCTTCTCGAGCCCGTCGATGGCAAAGCGCGTCTTGTCGGAGATCCACTCCTCGTTCACGTCCTCGTTGAGCCGCGGCAGCACGCGCAGAACCTGGCCATCGCGCGCATCGATGCGGATGTTGCTGCCGATGGCGTCGAAGACATCGATTGATTCCGTCTTGCGCAGCTCCCACGGCCGGGCGACGAAGGCATACGGCTTCGAAGTGAGCGCACCCACCGGGCACAGATCGATGATGTTGGCAGAGAGCTCGGAGCTCAGCGCGTGCGCGATATAGGTGTCGATCTCCATGTTCTCGCCGCGGTTCATGCCGCCGAGTTCCGGCACCCCCGCGACATCGTCGAGAAAGCGGATGCAGCGCGTGCAATGGATGCAGCGGGTCATGCTGGTCGCGACCAGCGGCCCGAAATCCTTCTCGCGCACGGCGCGCTTGTTCTCGAGATAGCGGCCGCGGTCGAAGCCATAGGCCATGGCCTGATCCTGCAGATCGCATTCGCCGCCTTGATCGCAGATCGGGCAGTCGAGCGGATGGTTAATGAGAAGAAACTCCATCACGCCCATGCGCGCCTTCTTGGCCTTGTCGCTGTCGGTGTGGATCACCATGCCCTCGGTGGCGGGCATGGCGCAGGAGGCGATGGGCTTGGGCGCCTTCTCCTGCTCGACCAGACACATCCGGCAATTGCCTGCGATCGCCAGGCGCGGGTGGAAGCAGAAATGCGGCACTTCGACGCCGGCGAGTTGACAGGCTTGAAGCACCGTCGTGCCCGGCGGCACCTCGACGGCGATTCCGTTTACGGTGAGCTTCGGCATCACTCCGCCGCCCGGGGCGTCGCCGCCCGCATCTTGTAGGCGCTGATGCGCTCCTCCATCTCCGGCCGGAAATGGCGAATGAGGCCCTGGACCGGCCAAGCCGCGGCATCGCCGAGCGCGCAGATCGTATGGCCTTCGATCTCATAGGAGACGTCGAGCAGCATGTCGATCTCTTCGGCCGCAGCCTCGCCCGTGACCATGCGCTCCATCACCCGCCACAGCCAGCCGCAGCCTTCGCGGCAGGGCGTGCATTGCCCGCAACTCTCGTGCTTGTAAAATTTTGACAGCCGCGCGATCGCCTTGACGATGTCGGTCGATTTGTCCATGACAATGACCGCCGCCGTGCCGAGGCCGCTTTTGACGGCTTGCAGCGCGTCGAAATCCATCAGTACCGATTCGCAGATCGACTTCGGGATGACCGGCACCGAGGAGCCGCCGGGAATGATCGCCAGCAGATTGTCCCAGCCGCCGCGCACGCCGCCGGCGTGGCGCTCGATGAGCTCCTTCAAGGGAATGCCCATCGCGTCTTCGACATTGCAGGGCTGCTCGACATGGCCCGAGATGCAGAACACCTTGGTGCCCTCGTTCTTGGGGCGGCCGATGCCGGCGAACCACGACGCGCCGCGGCGCAGGATGGTCGGCACGACCGCGATGGTCTCGACATTGTTCACCGTCGATGGACAGCCATAGAGCCCGACCGCCGCCGGAAACGGCGGCTTCAAGCGCGGCTGGCCCTTCTTGCCCTCGAGGCTCTCGAGCAGCGCGGTCTCCTCGCCGCAGATATAGGCGCCGGCGCCGCGATGGAGATAGAGCTCGAAATCATAGCCGGAGCCGCAAGCGTTCTTGCCGATCAAGCCCGCTTCATAGGCCTCGTCGATCGCCGCCTGGAGGCGCCGCGCCTCGTTGAAGAATTCGCCGCGGATGTAGATGTAGCAGCAATGCGCGCCCATGCCGGCGCTGGCGAGCAGGCAGCCTTCGACGAGCTTGTGCGGGTCATTGCGGATGATGTCGCGGTCCTTGCAGGTGCCGGGCTCGCTCTCGTCGGCGTTGACGACGAGATAGGCGGGATGCGGGCTCTCCTTCGGCATGAACGACCATTTGAGCCCGGTCGGAAAGCCGGCGCCGCCACGGCCGCGCAGGCCCGAGTTCTTGACCTCATTGACGATCCCGTCGCGGCCTTTGAGGATCAGCTCCTTGGTGCCGTCCCAATCGCCGCGCCGTCTCGCGCCGGCGAGCCGCCAATCGAACTGGCCATAGAGGTTGGTGAAGATGCGGTCGCGATCGTGCAGCATCACGGCGCTGCCTTGGCGAAGGGCAGATCGGTGAGCGTCGTAGCGCCGCCCGCGGGCGCCGAGCCCTGCCGTCTCTTGACCGAGCCCACCGGCGGCGGCGCGCCGCGGCGCAGCGCGTCGACCAGCGCCTCGGTCGAGGGCCCATCGAGGTCCTCGTAGAAATCATCGTTCACCTGGATGATCGGAGCGTTGACGCAGGCGCCCAAACATTCGACCTCGGTAAGCGTGAATTGTCCGTCGGGCGTGGTCTCGCCGATGCCGATGCCGAGCTTGCGCTGGCAGGCGCGCACCACCTCGTCCGAGCCCCTGAGCCAGCATGGCGTGGTCGTGCAGATCTGGAAGAAATGCCGGCCCACCGGGCGCAGATTGAACATCGCGTAGAAGGTCGCGACCTCGTAGACCCGCACCGGCGGCATGCCGAGCATCTCCGCGACGCAGTCCATCGCCGCGCGCGGCAGCCAATTGTCGTGCTGGCGCTGCGCCAGATCGAGCAGCGGCAGCACCGCGCTTGCCTGCCGGCCGGGCGGATATTTCGCGATATGCGCCTTCGCCTGCGCCAGATTTTCCGGCGTGAAGGCGAAATGCGCGGGCTGCGCGACGGGCGTCCTTTCGGCGGGTCCGCTCATCGGTCGACCTCGCCGAATACGATGTCCATCGAGCCGATGATCGCCACGACATCGGCCAGCATGTGGCCGCGCGCCATGAAGTCGAGCCCTTGCAGGAAAGAGAAGCCGGGCGCGCGGATCTTGCAGCGATAAGGCTTGTTGGTGCCGTCCGAGACGAGATAGACGGCGAATTCGCCCTTGGGCGCCTCGACCGCGGTGTAGGTCTCGCCCGCCGGCACGTGATAGCCCTCGGTGTAGAGCTTGAAGTGATGGATGAGCGCCTCCATCGAATGCTTCATCTCCGCGCGCGGCGGCGGCGTGACCTTGCGGTCGTTGACCGCGATCGGCCCGCCCGGCATCTGGTCGAGCGCCTGCTTCATGATCCTAAGCGCCTGGCGCATTTCCTCGATCCGCACGAGATAGCGATCCCAGCAATCGCCGTTCTTGCCCATGGGCACGTCGAAATCCATCGCGCCATAGACATCGTAGGGTTGCGCCTTGCGCAAATCCCAGGGCACGCCGGAGGCGCGCAGCATCGGGCCGGAGAAGCCCCAATCCTGCGCCTGTTCCTTGCTGACGACGCCGATGTCCACGGTGCGCTGCTTGAAGATGCGATTCTCGGTGAGGATCTGCTCGAAGTCGTCGATGAGAGGCCGGAACTGTTCGATAAAGGCATAGATGTCGTCGGCGAGCCCGGCCGGCATGTCCTGGTGGACGCCGCCCGGGCGGAAATAGGCGGCGTGCAGACGCGCGCCCGAGACGCGCTCGTAGAACTCCATGAGCTTCTCGCGTTCCTCGAAGCCCCAGAGCAGCGGCGTGATCGCGCCGATATCCAACGCGAAGGTGGTGATTTGCAGGAGGTGATTGAGGAGGCGGGTGATCTCCGCGAACAGCACGCGGATGTATTTGGCGCGCGGCGGCGGATCGATGCCCAGGAGCTTCTCGACGGCGAGCGCGAAGGCATGCTCTTGGCACATCGGCGAGACATAGTCGAGCCGGTCGAAATACGGCACGGCCTGAAGATAGGTCTTGTATTCGATGAGCTTCTCGGTGCCGCGATGGAGGAGGCCGATGTGCGGATCGGCGCGCTCCACCGTCTCGCCGTCCATCTCCAGCACCAGGCGCAGCACGCCATGCGTCGCCGGATGCTGCGGCCCGAAATTCACGGTGAAGCTCTTGATCTGCGCCTGCGGCTCGGCGGTCATGGCTATGGCTTCTCCCCGTCCTTCGCCTTCTCGTCGCCGGGCAGCACGCTGTTCATGCCTTCCCAAGGCGACAGGAAATCGAAGCTGCGGAATTCCTGCTTCAGCTTCACCGGCTCATAGACGACACGCTTCTCGTCCTCGTCGTAGCGCAGCTCGACATAGCCCGTGAGCGGGAAGTCCTTGCGCAGGGGATGGCCTTCGAAGCCGTAATCGGTGAGGATGCGCCGGAGGTCGGGGTGGTCGGCGAAATAAATGCCGTAGAGATCCCAGGTCTCGCGCTCGTACCAGCCGGCCGAGCTGAAGAGACCGGTCGCCGACGGCACCGGGCTGTCCTCGTCCGTCATGAGTTTGAGCCGGATGCGGCGATTGTGCCGGAGGCTCAGCAGATTGTAGACCACGTCGAAGCGCTCGGCGCGGTCGGGGTAATCAGCGCCGCAGATGTCGACGAGCACCGTGAAGAGGCATCCGGGATCATCACGCAGGAAGGCGAGGACGCGCAGGATACCGGCGCGGCGAACGCCGACCATCAGCTCGCGATGCTTGACCTCGGCCCCCGTCACCTCCTGCGGAAAGGCCGCGGCGATATGGTCGCCGAGTTGCTCAAGCGCCTCTGTCATCGCTGCTCCCCGTCCCAAAGCGCACGTCAGCGCGCAAAGCTGCGCTGACGACGGATCTTCTTCTGCAGTTGCATGATGCCGTAAAGCAGCGCCTCGGCGGTCGGCGGGCAGCCCGGAACATAGATATCGACCGGCACGATGCGGTCGCAGCCACGCACGACCGAATAGGAATAGTGGTAATAGCCGCCGCCATTGGCGCAGGAGCCCATCGAGATCACCCAGCGCGGCTCGGCCATCTGGTCATAGACCTTGCGCAGGGCGGGCGCCATCTTGTTGCACAGCGTCCCCGCCACGATCATCACATCGGACTGGCGCGGGCTCGGCCGAAAGACCAGACCGAAGCGGTCGATGTCATAGCGGCTCGCGGCGGTGTGCATCATCTCCACGGCGCAGCAGGCGAGCCCGAAGGTCATCGGCCAGAGCGAGCCGGTCTGCGCCCAGTTCACGAGCGCATCGAGCTTGGTCACGAAGAAGCCGCGATCGTGCATCTCCTCGCCGAGTTGGGGCAGGAGCGCTCCTTCTACTCCCATTCCAACGCTCCCTTCTTCCATTCGTAGATGAAACCGACCGTGAGCACCGCAAGGAAGACGATCATCGACCAAAAGCCGAAAACGCCGATCTTGCCCAGCGCCACCGCCCAGGGAAACAGAAACGCCACTTCGAGATCGAAGATGATGAAGAGGATCGCCACGAGGTAGAAGCGCACGTCGAACTTGCTGCGCGCATCGGCAAAGGGCTCGAAGCCGCATTCGTAAGGCGTAAGCTTCTCGGAATTCGGGCGCTGCCGCGCCAGGACGAAGGAGGCGACCACGATCACCAGCGCCAAGGCGATCGCGATGCCTAGGAAGACCAGGATCGGGAAATACTCGCGCAGCATGCTGTCCATCGCGGGAGTCTTCCTACGGTCTGCGCTTCACGGTGCCGGCAACGGCGCGACCGCGCTCGTCCGGCATGCAAGAGCGGGGCCAAAGGTCCAACGCCACCCTCCAAATATACATATCGGCACATGCCGTGGGGGTGGAGCGTCCGGATCAAGCGCGCTGGCGGGAGTGACGGGACTCGAACCCGCGGCCTCCGGCGTGACAGGCCGGCGCTCTAACCAACTGAGCTACACCCCCGCAGCCCTGACTCGCGCCGGACTACTACCCCGCTCCCTCAGGGGTGTCAATCCCCATCCCCTTCAATGCGCTGCGACTCCAGCGATTTGAGGGCTGCTTCAGAGGGCTTGGACGCGCGGCATGACCGCGGCCGAAAAAAGACGCATCGAGCGCTCGGCGACCTCGACCGGCATGATCGAAGGCGTCACCAGGAGCGAGGCGATCTCGAAGCCGCCGACCTTGCTTGTATAATCGGTCATCATCTCGATCACGTCTTTGGGCGAGCCGACCCAGGCGAAGCCTTTCTCGAGCTGCTGCTCGTAGGTCTCCTCGCGAAGCTGCGCGATCATCTTGTCGTAGCCCGGATAGTCCTTGGTGCTGGCGCCCGCAAGCCATCCGGCCGCGCCCTTGAGCAGCCCCTGGAGATGACCGTTGACGGGCTCGCGCGCCAGCTCGACCGCCTCGTTGCGGTCGGGCGCGCAGCACAGGAAGAAGGAGTTCATGACGACGCCCTTGCCGGGATGGCCGGCCGACCGCCACGCCTCGCGGTAGATGCCCAGGAGCTCGAACATGCGCTTGGCGTCAATCGGTATCGCCATCAGGTAATAGCCGTTGCGCCCGGCTTCCTCGAAGGATTGCGGCGTGCCGACCGCGGCAACCCAGAGCGGCGGGCGCGGCTTCTGCGTCGGCCGCGGCAAGGACGTGACATTGCGGAAGCTGTGGAATTGGCCCTCGCTCGAGACATTCTCCCCCTCCAAGAGCAGCTTGAGCTGCTGGAGCCCTTCGCTGAAGCGGCGGCGGCTCTCATCGAGGCTGACGCCGAAGCGCTCGAATTCGTGCGGCAGGAAGGCGCGGGCGACGCCGACATCGAGCCGCCCGCCGGAGAGTGCATCGAGGATGCCGATTTCGCCGGCAAGCTTCAGCGGATTGTTGAAGGCCGGCAGCACCGCGCCGGTGACCAGACGCGCCTTGCGCGTGCGCTGCGAGGCCGCCGCCAGCACGACGATCGGGTTGGGGCTGTAACCGCCATAGGGCTCGAAGTAATGCTCGACTTCGCGGATGTGGGTGAAGCCCAGCTCGTCGCACAACCCGGCGAGGTGCATGAGCTCGCGAAAATGCTGCTCGGCCGATTTCTGTGCCGGCGACAGACAGGGAAAGAAATTGAGGCCGAACTGCATGCCATCCTCGCTCAGCGCGCGTTGCCGGAGCCGCTGACGGAGCCGGCGCGTTTCGGCTTGCCGTCGACGAGAATGACCGCGATCCGCGCCGGCACGGTGCCGGGATTGATCCAGCCGTGATTGGTGCCGCGCTGAATCATGATGTCGTCGGCCTTCATGGTCACCGTCGAATCGTCGAGCCGCATGGCGATCTCGCCGGCGATGCAGATGACGTAATCGATCGTGTCGGTGCGGTGCAGCCCGTGCAAGCTGTTGCCGGGCGCGATCTCCATCACCGTGAAGCGCGTCCCGCCCAGCGGCGGCGAGGTGCCAAGGATGAGATTGCCGGCATCCGTCGCGCCGAGGAGGGGCGCAGGCGTCTCCTCGGTCGCCCACATCAAGGTCGAGGAGACCTTCTCGTCCGGAAATTTGTGATTGGCCGCCGGCCCGTCGAGCCAGACCACGGCTTTCCCCTGCGCGTCGTGGCCGGTGACGATCCGGCGAATACTGGGTCCCCTACGTTGCGGCTCGGTCATCCCCCTCTCCTCTAAGGCAGCGGCCGCGCGCCGCCGGGCACCGGCGCGTCGAAGACGTTGATCATCATCGCCGCCACGGTATAGAAGCCCGCCGCCGTGACCAGCTCGATCACCATTTCGAGGCCCAGGCCCGCGAGCGCGCGGTCATAGCTCGCCTGGCTCAGGCTCCGCGTCGTCTGCAACTCGGTGACCGTGTCGTAGATCAGGCGCTCGTCCTCGCGCAGCGTCGGCGGCACGCGGCGGGCGCGGATCGCCTCCACCGTCTCGCGCGCGAGCCCGGCCTCGAGCGCCGCCTTCTCATGCGCGAACCACTCGTACTGCGCGCCCCAATGGCGCGCGATCAGCAGCACCATGAGTTCGAAGAGGCGTTTCTCGAGCTTGCCATGGAGTCGGAGCGCATTGCCGAATTGGTTGGCCGTGTCGGCGATGGCCGGCACATGCATCCAGATGGCGAAGGGCCCGCCAACCATGCCGCCGCGCGGTCCGGCGATCGCGTCGTGAATGCGCTTGCCTTCGGGCGAAAGACGGCTCACCTCGACCGGCGGGACGCGGCTCATTCTTCCCTCCCCTTGCGCTCGAAGGACTCAGCCGATCTGCGGCAGCTCCAGCGGCGTGCCAATGAGGCATTCGGCCTCGCGCGGCCGCACCACCATGAAATCTGAGAGCATGGTCCCGACATCGGGCTTCCAGCGGGAATCATGGAGATCGACGTTGTTGCCGAAGGTCATGCCCTCCTCCAGCACGAAATCGCCGATGCGGTGACCGTTGAGCGTGTTGTTGCCGTAGCCCTCGCGATAGACCACCGTCGGGAACTCCGGCGAGGCCGTGCCCATGGCGTGGAAACCGAGCTCGACCCAATCGAGCCCGGCACGGTCGGCCGGCTTGCGGATGATCTCGAGCGCCTCGCGGATGGTGCGCCCGGCGGTGAGCGCGATTTTGCTCGCTTCGAGACACTCGACCGAGACCTTCCAGATGTTCAACAGCTCCTTGGGCGCGCGCTTGCCGAGATAGACGCTGAACTCGGTGTGGCAGCGATAGCCGCCGTATTTCGTGTGCCATTCGGCGATGACGAGATCGCCCTCGCTGAGCGACCGCATGGTCGGCGCGAGCGGCTGCTCGGCGCCGTGCAGCAGGTGCCACAGCTCGTGCGGCGGATGGTCCACCGGTCCCGAGGAGAACAGGTTGAAGATGTTGGGCTCGCCGCCATTGGCGATCTGCGTCTTGATCATCTCGGCGTAGACCGCAGCCTCGGGAACGCCCGGCCGCGCCGTCTGCACCATGGCGTCGATGACTTTGCGCGCGACCTTGCCGGCGCGGCGTAGCATCTCGACCTCTTCCTCGCTCTTCACCATGCGCAGCTCTTCGAGGAGCCAGCTTGCATCGGCGAATTCGGCGTTGGGCAGCAGTTTCTGCAATGCCAGCACGTCGCCATGAAGCAGCGTCGGCGTCGTCTGGATGGTCGAGGAGAAGCCGACGAGGCCGAGCCGCGAACGGTCCAATCCGCGCGCGCGCAACTCGTCGGCCACCGCCGCCATGCCGCCGCGGGTGCGGATGTCCGTGATCCAGTCGTGCAATGAGTAATAGAGACTGGTCGGCCGGTTCATGTGGGGGACGCCGTGCCAAACCACCGGATCGCCCGCGAGCGGCAGGACGGCGTCGGCGCCCAAATGCGCATCGACCTGGAGCATGTAGCGCATGTTCGCCATGCCCATGCCCCAGTAAATGTCGTTGCCGAGGAAGACGAGCGCGTCCATCCCCGCCATGATCATCTTCTTGCGCGCCTTGTCCCAGCGGCGGTCGCGTTCCTTCATGGAGAATTGCGGCACGTGTTTCATCAGCTCGCGCGTCGCCCGGGCGCCCTCGGGAAATGGCTTCGCGGTCGGCGGAAACGGCGGATTTTGCGGCATTTTTGCGCTGGCCTCCCGGCCGGCTCGAAACGGCGCAAATCTGGTACCGAGCAGCAGTAGAAATGTCAATCGATCTCCGGGATAAGGGACGACGCTTCGGGCGATGCAATAGATCCGCGCATCATCCTGCCCTAAGCTCGGCCACCGAATTGAACCCCGATGAGGAGATTGGCCATGGCACCAGAAGGATTGGTCACCGTCGCCAGCAACCACGGCGCGACGGAAACGATCGACCGCTTAGAGGCCGCGCTCAAGAGCAAAGGCGTTACGATCTTCGCGCGCATCGACCATGCGGCCGGGGCCAAAGCGGCCGGCATGCAACTGCGGCCGACTCAACTGCTTATTTTCGGCAATCCGAAGGCCGGCACGCCGCTCATGCAGGCAAATCAGCTCATCGGCATCGCTCTGCCGCTCAAGGCGCTGGCGTGGCAGGATGCGGCTGGCCGCATGTGGCTGTCCTACATCGATCCGGAGTGGCTCGCTGCGCGCTACGCGCTTGGCGCGGCGACGCAGGCGCCGGCGAACGCGCTCGCTGCGACGCTGACGTCCCTGGTCAAAGTGGCGGCGGCATCCTAATGGGAAGGCTTCATGGTGGGCGATGAAGGGCTCGAACCTCCGACCCCCTCGGTGTAAACGAGGTGCTCTACCGCTGAGCTAATCGCCCGCCTCCGGTGAGCGGAGCGCGTCCTTCAATCCCTTGCCCGCACGAAACCGCGGCAACCGTGCGGCGGCAATCATGATCTTCTCGCCGGTGCGCGGATTGTGCCCTTCCGAAGCGGCGCGTTGCGCGACGACGAAGGTGCCAAATCCCAGGAGACGCACCTCCTCGCCTTTCTTCAGCGCTTCCGCGATCGAATCGAACACGGCGTCGACGGCCGTGGTCGCGTCGCCTTTGCTCAGGCCCGACACACGCGCGACTTCGTCGATCAATTCGTTCTTGTTCACGAGCGGCCCCTTCCGATGACGCGCAAATGCGATAGCGACGGCCAGTCTAGAGCGCGAGTTTCGCGCGCGTCAATCGCCGCTGCGGTCGCCGCAAACGAAAGCGCCGCCGCCCGCACGGGGCGACGGCGCGATCGGCAAGCCTATCCGAAGGCCGCCCGGCTCAATGGGTGATGACGCCGGTGCGATCCTCCGAAACCTCGACCTTGGGCGGGAGAACGCGCGATTCCGTCTCCTCGCTCCACTCGATCGGCGTCAGCGTCTTGACCAGCGCGTGGGCCAGCAATTCGTCGACCGAATTGACGGGAATGATGTTCAATCCGCGCTTGACGTTGTCGGGAATCTCCGCGAGATCCTTCTCGTTCTCTTTGGGGATGAGCACCGTGGTGAGGCCGCCGCGCAGCGCCGCGAGCAGCTTTTCCTTGAGCCCGCCGATCGGCAGCACCCGGCCGCGCAAGGTGATCTCGCCGGTCATGGCGATGTCGCGGCGCACGGGAATGCCGGTCAGCACCGAAACGATCGAAGTCATCATCGCCACGCCGGCCGAGGGGCCGTCCTTTGGCGTCGCGCCCTCCGGCACGTGGACGTGAATGTCCTTCTTGTCGAAGATGGTCGGCACAATGCCGAAGTCGGTGCAGCGCGACTTGACGTAGCTCTCCGCCGCCTGCACCGATTCGCGCATCACCTCGCCGAGCTTGCCCGTGGCGGTCACCTTGCCCTTGCCGGGAAGCGTCACCGCCTCGATCGTCAAAAGCTCGCCGCCCACTTCGGTCCAGGCCAGGCCGGTGGTGACGCCGACGAGATCCTTCTCCTCCACCTCGCCGAAGCGGAAGCGGCGGACGCCCGCGAATTTCTCGACGTTGCGGCGCGTCACGGTGACCTTCTTCAGGCGGCGGGTCAGGATCTCCTTGATCGCCTTGCGCGTCAGGCTGGCGATCTCGCGCTCGAGATTGCGCACGCCGGCTTCGCGCGTGTAGTAACGGATCAGATCCCTAAGCGCGTCGTCGGTGATCGACCACTCGGCCTTCTTCACGCCATGCGCCTTCATCTGCTTCGGGATGAGGTGGCGGCGCGCGATCTCGACCTTCTCGTCCTCGGTATAGCCGGGCAGACGGATGAGCTCCATGCGGTCGAGGAGCGGCTGCGGCATGCGCAGCGTGTTGGCCGTCGTGACAAACATCACGTCCGAGAGGTCGTAGTCGACCTCGAGGTAGTGGTCGTTGAAGGTGAAGTTCTGCTCGGGATCGAGGACCTCGAGCAGCGCCGATGAGGGATCGCCGCGCCAATCGGCGCCGAGCTTGTCCACCTCGTCGAGGAGGAACAGCGGGTTCGAGGACTTCGCCTTCTTCATGCCCTGGATGATCTTGCCGGGCATCGAGCCGATATAGGTCCGGCGATGGCCGCGGATCTCCGCCTCGTCGCGCACGCCGCCCAGCGACATGCGCACGAAATTGCGGCCGGTGGCGCGGGCGACCGAGCGGCCGAGCGAGGTCTTGCCGACGCCGGGCGGTCCGACGAGGCAGAGGATCGGCCCCTTCACCTTGCGCATGCGGTGCTGCACGGCGAGGTATTCGAGGATGCGCTCCTTGACCTTTTCGAGGCCGAAATGATCGGCGTTGAGCACGCGCTCCGCCGCATTGATGTCGCGCTTGACCTTGGTGCGGGCCTGCCAGGGAATCGAGAGGAGCCAGTCGAGGTAGTTGCGCACGACCGTCGCTTCCGCCGACATCGGGCTCATCGTGCGGAGCTTCCTGAGCTCGGTCTGCGCCTTCTCGCGCGCCTCCTTGGAGAACTTCGTCTTGTTGATGCGCTCCTCGAGCTCGGCCAATTCGTCGCGGCCGTCCTCGCCCTCGCCGAGCTCCTTCTGAATCGCCTTCAATTGCTCGTTGAGGTAATACTCGCGCTGCGTCTTCTCCATCTGGCGCTTGACGCGCGAGCGGATGCGCTTTTCTACCTGGAGCACGCCGATCTCGTTCTCCATGTAACCGAAGACTTTTTCGAGGCGCTCGGAGACCGTCTCGGTCTCGAGCAATTCCTGCTTCTCTGGAATTTTGAGCGCGAGATGCGAGGCGAGCGTGTCCGCGAGCTTGCTCGGCTCGTCGATCTGGTTGATCGAGACCAGCACCTCCGGCGGGATCTTCTTGTTGAGCTTGATGTACTGCTCGAACTGCGCGACTGCGGTCCGCGCCAGCGCCTCGAGCTCCTGCTGCTCGCCGGGCTTCTCCGGTACGGCCTCGGCAAAGGCCTGGAAGAAGGATTCGTTGTCGGTGAAGCGCTGAATGCGGGCGCGTTGCCCGCCCTCGACCAGCACCTTGACCGTGCCGTCCGGCAGCTTCAGCAGCTGCAGCACGGTGCCGATGGTTCCGACCGAATAGATGTCGGCCGGCCCGGGATCATCCTGCGCGGCGTTCTTTTGGGTGACCAGCAGAATCTGCTTGTCATCCTTCATCACGTCCTCGAGCGCCCGCACCGATTTCTCGCGGCCGACGAAGAGCGGCACGATCATGTGCGGGAAGACGACGATGTCCCTGAGCGGCAGGACCGGATAGAGAGCACCGCGGGAAGGATCTAGCATAATGCCTCTTTTCTTGTCGGACCGGGCCCGGCGGGCCGCCGCGGCGTCACATCCGCAGCGGCGTCACGCCGTACGATCATAAGGTGGCGCTAAGCGGCGCGCAGTCAAGGGGAACGCTCAGGGGAAGCCGGCCGCGGACCGGCGGAAGCGGCTCAGTTCAGGCGCTGGAGCCCAAATCGCCGCGCCGCTCGGCATATTCGCCGCGGCGCTCCGAATAGATATAGAGCGGCGTGGCCCGGCCCTCCACCACTTCCCGGTTGATAACCATACCGGTTACCCCGTCGAGTCCCGGGAGCTCGAACATCGGCTCGAGCAGGATCGCCTCCATGATCGAGCGCAGGCCGCGCGCGCCGGTCTTGCGCGCGATCGCCCTGTGGGCAATGGCGCGCATCGCCTCGTCATTGAACTCGAGCCGCACGTCTTCCATCTCGAACAGCCGCTGATACTGCTTGATCAGGGCATTCTTCGGCTTGACCAGGATGTCTACGAGCGCGTTCTCGTCGAGGTCGTCGAGCGTGGCGACGACGGGCAGCCGGCCGACGAATTCGGGAATGAGGCCGAATTTCAGGAGATCCTCGGGCTCGAGGTCCTTGAGGATCTCGCCGGTCTTGCGCTCCTCGGGGCCGTGCACCTCGGCGCCGAAGCCGATCGAGGTGCCCTGGCGGCGCTGCGCGATGAGCTTCTCAAGCCCGGCAAACGCGCCGCCGCAGATGAAGAGGATGTTGGTGGTGTCGACCTGCAGGAATTCCTGCTGCGGATGCTTTCGCCCGCCCTGGGGCGGCACCGAGGCGATCGTTCCCTCCATGATCTTCAAGAGCGCCTGCTGCACGCCCTCGCCCGAGACATCGCGGGTGATCGAGGGATTGTCGGATTTGCGGCTGATCTTGTCGACCTCGTCGATATAGACGATGCCGCGCTGCGCGCGCTCGACATTGTAGTCGGCCGCCTGCAGCAGCTTCAGGATGATGTTCTCGACATCCTCGCCGACATAGCCCGCCTCGGTCAGCGTCGTCGCATCCGCCATGGTGAAGGGCACGTCGATGATGCGGGCGAGCGTCTGCGCCAAGAGCGTCTTGCCCGAGCCGGTCGGGCCGACGAGCAGGATGTTCGACTTGGCGAGCTCGACATCGTTGTTCTTGGCGCCATGCGCCAGGCGCTTGTAGTGATTGTGCACCGCCACCGAGAGCACGCGCTTGGCGTGGTCCTGGCCGATCACGTAGTCGTCGAGCACCTTGCAGATGTCGCGCGGTGTCGGCACGCCGTCGCGCGACTTGACCAGCGTCGTCTTGTGCTCCTCACGGATGATGTCCATGCAGAGCTCGACGCACTCGTCGCAGATGAAGACGGTCGGGCCGGCGATGAGCTTGCGCACCTCATGCTGGCTCTTGCCGCAGAAGGAGCAGTAGAGGGTGTTCTTTGAATCGCCACCGCTCGCTTTGGTCATGGGCTCTCCGTCAACAACCGGGGAACTCCCCGGTTCCTCTCGTCTTCGACCCCCGCCCGGTTTCGTCCCGGCCTCGCGGCCCGACCCCCCTGCGGCGCAGCCGGGCGGCCAGACCTTGACAATTCAACAATATGTACCGGGCCGCGATCAATAACTAGTTAAATATGGGGCTTTAAGCGCCTTTCCCAACTAGGTTACCTCAACTCTTGGCCTTGGTCTCCTCGTCGCGGACCGGACGGCCGAGCATGACCTCGTCGATCAGGCCGAATTCCTTTGCCTCGACCGGCGACATGAACTTATCGCGTTCAACCGCCAAGGAAATTTCGTCGAGCGCCTTGCCGGTATGCTTAACATAGATCTCGTTGAGCCGGGCGCGCAGCATGAGGATCTCGCGAGCCTGTATTTCGATGTCCGTCGCCTGGCCCTGCGCCCCGCCCGAGGGCTGGTGGATCATGATTCGGGAATTGGGCAGGGACACGCGCTTGCCCTTGGCGCCGGCGGCCAGCAGCAGGGAGCCCATCGAGGCCGCCTGGCCGATGCAGACGGTGGCGACGTCCGAGCGGATGTATTGCATCGTGTCGTAGATCGCCAGGCCCGAGGTCACGACTCCGCCCGGCGAGTTGATGTAGAAGGAGATATCCTTGTTCGGGTTCTCCGATTCGAGGAAGAGCAACTGCGCGCAAACGAGGCTTGCCACGGCATCGTTGACCGGACCCACCAGGAAGATGATCCGCTCCTTGAGGAGGCGGGAATAGATGTCGTAGGCGCGCTCGCCCCGATTGGTCTGCTCGACCACCATCGGGACCAGGGTGTTCATATATTGTTCGAACGGATCCATATGCTCCTGCCTTTGTTCATACCGTCGCTCTGCCTACGGGTTTCCTAACCGCGCGGCGCTAAGCGCTCGCTGGCTCATCGCCCTCGCCGTTTACCGCGGCAAGCAATTCCGCCGCCGGGACGGTGCGGTCGGTCACTTGCGCCACCTCCAAGATGAAGTCGACGACCTTTTCCTCATAGATGGGTGCACGTAAGCCATCGAGTGCATTGGGATTGTTGCGGTAATACTCGACGACCCTGCGCTCCTCGCCAGGGAAACGCCGAGCCTGATCGCCGAGCGCGCGGTTCAGCTCATCCTGCGTAACCGTGAGGTTGTTGGCGCGCCCGATCTCGGCGAGCAGAAGCCCGAGCCGGACCCGACGCTCGGCAATCCCGCGATATTCCGCTTTGAGCGTTTCGTCGTCCTTGCCCTCGGTTTCGTCCTTGATCTCGCCGGCGCCGCCCTCGGCCGGGCTTGCCTGGCCCCCCGACTCGCGCTGACGGGTGCGCTCGGCTTCGAACTGCTGCCAGATCGTCTGAAACTCGATATCGACCATGCCCTCGGGAACCGGGAAGTCGTAGCGCTCGGCCAGGCGGTCGAGGAGCTCGCGCTTCACCCGCTGCCGGGCCAGGCCGGCGTAATCGTGCTCGATCCGCTCGCGCACCGCCTGGCGCAATTCCATCAGCGACTCCATGCCGACTGCGCTCGCCAGGGTTTCGTCAATGGCTTGCGGCGCGAGCGACCGTACCTCCTTCACGGTGACGGCGAAGCGGGCGGCGCGGCCGGCGAGATCGGGATTGGCATAATCCGCGGGAAAATTGACATCGACGGTCCGTTGCTCCCCCGCCACGGCGCCGACGAGCTGATCCTCGAAGCGCGGGATGAAGCTGCCCAGGCCGAGCTCGAGGCGGTAGCCGGTGGCGCTGCCTCCCGGCACGGGCTCGCCGTCGATGGCGCCGGCATAGTCGATGACCACGAGATCGCCCATTTGTGCCGGCCGCTCGACCGGCTCGCTTTTGCGCTGCTGCCGGGCGATGCGCTCGAGCGCGCGGTCGATCTCCTCGTCCGTGACCTCGACCTTGAGGCGTTCGAGCTGAAGTTCGGCGAAGTCGGGCGGCTGGATCTCCGGCAGCACTTCGACCGCCATCTTGTATTGCAGGTCGGTGCCCTCATCGAAGGACAGGATCTCGACCTTGGGCTGAAGCGCCGGCCGCAGATTGCGCTCGCGCATGGCTTCGAAGCTGGTGTCGCTGACGGCGCGCTCGAGCACCTCGCCCATGACCGATGGGCCGAAGCGCTTGCGCAGCACGGTGAGCGGCACCTTGCCGGGCCGGAATCCGGGAAGACGCGCCTCGCGGCCGATCTCGTTGAGCCGGTCTGTGATCCGGCGCTCGATGTCGGCAGCGGCGATAATGACGGTCAGCTCGTGCTTCAGCCCTTCAGCCGTGGTCTCGGTGATCTGCATGGTATCCGCTGGCTCGCTCTAAATGAAGTGCGGCTCGCGCCACTTCAAGCTCTCCGCGGCGATCGCCATGGCCTCCGCCGGGGCTGAGCTTCAAGCACATCGCTGGAGGAGGGTCAACTCGGGCCGCTGCGCCGCGGTGGTGCGCCCGGAGGGACTTGAACCCCCATGCCTTGCGGCGCTCGGACCTAAACCGAGTGCGTCTGCCAATTCCGCCACGGGCGCGGGAGACCGGGCGAACCCTAGATAAAAGGCCCGGTCGATTCAACCAAGCGCCGGCCGGCGTGGATTCATAGTGCGGCGCAGCGCGTCAGGACTTCGCCAGCTTGGAGATTGCCGAGGCCGCGGCGATGCGTCCCTCGCCCCTATAGGCCTCGTGGTTGTCTTCGATCTCGGCCAGGCGATAGAGAAAGTTGATCATCATGCCGCAGGATTGCTGCAGCCCCTTGGCCGAGAGATCGGCTTGCCAGTTGAGCCGCTCGACCCGGGCGCCGTTGGTCAGATGGAAATGCGCCACCGAGTCGAGCGCCCGGCCATTGCCGCCCTTCTCGTTGAGGACGAAGCGCGCCGCGAGCCGCATGAGCGGCGCTTTCAAGGCCTGCGCCATCGCCTCGTCGCGCGGCCAGCCGGGAACCGTGATCAGCGCGCCGAGCTTCGGGCTCGCGATCTTGAGCGGCAGCGCCTCGATGGGCCGGCGCTCGGCCGCGGTGAGGAGATCGTCGCCCTCTTCGGCGAGCCGTTTGTCGAGCCAAGCGCGGAAGCCCGGGATCGGCGACAAGGTCGCATAGATCTTCAGATGCGGCAGCTCGGCCGCGAGCACGTCGACGACGCGCTTGATCAGGAAATCGCCGAAGCTGATGCCGGCCAGGCCGCGCTGGCAATTCGAGATCGAGTAAAAGATCGCCGTATCGGCCTGCGCCGGATCGCCCACCGGCGCGCTCTCGTCGAGCAGCGACTGCACGTCGCCGGCCATGCCGCGGGTCAACGCCACCTCGACGAAAATGAGCGGCTCGTCTGGCATGCGCGGATGGAAATAGGCGAAGCAGCGGCGGTCCGCCTCGAGCCGGTTCTTGAGATCGGTCCAGCCGCGGATCTCGTGCACGGCTTCATAGGCCATGAGCTTCTCGAGCAGCGCCGCCGGGGATTCCCAGGTGATCCGCTTGACCTCGAGGAAGCCGATGTCGAACCAACTCGCGAGCAGAGCTTTCAAATCCTGCTCGAGCGGGGCGAGCGTGTCGTCGTTGCGCGTCAGATTCATCAGCTCGGCGCGCATGTCCACGAGAAACTTGACGCCCTCCGGCAGCGCATTGAATTGCGTCAGGAGCTTGACCCGCGCCGGCTCGAGGGCGCGGCGCAGCGCGCGCTCCGTCGCATGCCGGTCGGCGTCGGTGCGGGCGCGGCGCAGCCGATCCCATGTGGCGTTGACGGCCGCCCGGTCAATGTCGAATTCCTCGGCCAGGAGATGGAGGAAGCGCTCGCGGCCGGTGGCGTTGAGCGCGAGATAGGTTCGGCCGAGATCGGCCGCCCGCGCCCGCGCCGAGACCTCGCCGCCGCGTCCATCGAGACAGTCGCGGAGCTGACTGCGCAGCCGGTCGATGTCGTCGCCGGCGAGGTCGGGCTTGGGTGCGCTCGACAGCACACCGCGGGCTGAGCTCGCAATGTCGCGCCACACCGTGCGCAAATTGCCGAGCGTTCGGTCGAAGACGGTATCGAGAAAACCGGGGCCGGTGCGGTCGCTCATGGCCGGACGATTATAGCCTAGTATTGTTGCTACACCGTTTCCGCCTTGAGACGCCGCAAAACCGCCGGCAGGGCGTCGATGAGATCCTCGGCGACGAGACCCGGTCCGAAGCCGCGGGCCGCCTCGCCATGCAGCCAAGCGCCGGCCGCTGCCGCCCGGAACGGATCGAGGCCCTGCGCCAAGAGCCCGCCGATCATCCCCGACAGCACATCGCCGCTGCCGGCGGTGGCAAGAGCGGGCGGGGCATTGGCGTTAACGATGGCGCGTCCGTCCGGAGCCGCGATCACGGTGTCGGCGCCCTTGAGCAGCACGACGGCTCGGGCGCGCGCCGCCGCGGCGTGGGCGCGGGCGAGCTTGTCGGACGGACCGCCGGGGGCGGCGCCGAACAGCCGCGCGAATTCGCCCTCATGCGGCGTCAACACCGCCGGCCCGGCGATCGCTGCAAACAGCGTTTCCGGGCACTCGGCAAAGGCGGTGAGCGCGTCGGCATCGAGGACCGTGGCGCGGCGCGCGCCGAGCGCCGCCAACACATGCTCGCGCATCGCCTCGTCCGAGCCGGCGCCGGGGCCGATGATCACGGCGTTGCGCCGGGGATCGGCGAGGAGCGCCGCGAAGTCGCCGGGCGCGGCGAGCGGCCGGACGATCACGCTGGTGAGCGCCGCCGCGTAGACCGGCCAGGCGGTGCTCGGCGCCGCCACGGTGACCAGGCCGGCGCCGATCCGGCCCGCGGCCCGCGCGGCTAGCCGCGCCGCGCCGGTCATGATCGCGCCGCCCAACACCAGCAAATGGCCGCGCCGGTATTTGTGATCATCGAGCCGCGGCCAGGGGTATGCGGCGAGCCATTGCGCCGGGCCGTTCTCATGCGTGCGCGGCTCCACCTCCGCCAGGACCGAGGCGGGAATGCCGATGTCCGCGACCATCAGGCTGCCGCACAGCGCTCTCCCCGGCAGCAGCAGGTGACCCGGCTTCTTGCGGAAGAAGGTGACGGTGATCGCGGCGGGCGCGGCGATGCCGAGGATCGCGCCGCTGCCACCGTCGAGCCCGCTCGGCACATCGACGGCGACGCTCGCCAGGCGGCGCGCAATCACGGCATCGATGACTTCGCGCGCCTCGCCTTCGACGGCGCGCGCCAGGCCGGAGCCGAAGATGGCGTCGATGACGATGGCGGCGCCCTCGAGTGGCGCGCCCAGCGGCTCGATTGCGCCGCGCCAGAGCGCGGCGTGATGGGCAGCGTCGCCGCGGAGGCGCTCGCGCTCGCCGAGCAGGCCGAGTCGCACCGGCCAGCCGGCGCGCGCCAGATGGCGCGCGGCAACAAAGCCGTCGCCGCCATTGTTGCCGGGGCCGCAGAGCACCGCGATGGGCCGCGGCGACCAGCGCCGCTGCACCGCTTCGGCCACGGCGCGCCCCGCCGCTTCCATGAGTTCGACGCCGGGAACGCCGCCGGCGATGGCGGCGCGGTCGGCGACCGCCATCTCCTCCGGCGTCAGCAGCGCGTCGTCATCGGCCCGCATTGGCGCCTTCACTTTGCTTGCCGGCCGAGTCTAACCCGCGGCGCGGATAGGCGAAAGCGCGCGGCCGGCGGCTTGACGCTGGCGCGGCGGCGCGGTAGGAGCGGCCTCGGAGCGGCGGGTGTAGCTCAGCTGGTTAGAGCGCCAGATTGTGGATCTGGATGTCGCCGGTTCGATCCCGGTCACTCGCCCCA
>Ga0209415_10000167_pt1 | contig 108645 bp, 101 predicted proteins | sample PeaSoiSIISIP2007_FD_187696 | JGI IMG/M metagenome (GOLD analysis project Ga0209415, IMG submission 187696) | Peat soil microbial communities from Weissenstadt, Germany - SII-SIP-2007 (SPAdes) (version 2) | ecosystem: Environmental > Terrestrial > Soil > Wetlands > Peat | place: Germany...
TCGTCGGCGTGCGCACGATGGAGTTCTGCCGCCGCTGGGGCATCGTCCCCTGGGTCGAGGCGACGCCCTATCCGCGCGACTATCTCCAGGACAATGTCTATGTCTCGTCGGTGACGGGCTGGGAGTTCGGGCGCGATCGCTTCCCGGGCATGGCGGCCGACAAGCCGCCGCCGCAGAGCCCGCAGCATCGCGAGCGCTGCCCGCAGGACATGTTCGACCCGGTGCTGCAGCGCTTCGCCCGCTCCTTCCCGCATGTCGGCCTGCGCTATCACTGCGAGCTTGTTTCGTGCGCGGACGACGGCGCGCGCGTCACCGCCACGGTCGCCGATCCGCGCGACGGCACGCGCGAGACCATCGAAGCGGATTACCTGGTCGGCTGCGACGGCGCGGCGAGCGCGGTGCGCCTGGGGCTCGGCATCGAGATGTCGGGCAACCCGGTCCTGACATACACCACCAACGCGATCTTCCGCTGCGCGAATTTCCTCGATCTCCACGGCAAGGGCCAGGCCTACCGCTATATCTGCATCGGTCCCGAGGGGACATACGCCACCGTCGTCGCGATCAACGGTAACGACCGGTTCCGCTTCTCGATCGTCGGCGACGAGGTGAAGCGCACCTACGACGAGGACGAGGTCCGCGCGCTCATCGTCAAGGCGGTGGGAAAACCGTTCGACTTCGAGCTCCTGACCATCGTGCCGTGGATCAGGCGCGAGCTGGTGGCGGACCGCTATGGCGCGGGCCGCGTCTTCATCGCCGGCGACGCCGCGCATCTCACCTCGCCGACCGGCGGCTTCGGCATGAACATGGGCATCCAGGACGCGGTCGATCTCGGCTGGAAGCTCGAGGCGATGCTGGGCGGCTGGGGCGGGGCGGGCCTCGCGCGCTCCTACGAGATCGAGCGCCGCCCCGTCGCCATCCGCAACGTGCGCGAGGCCAGCGCCAATCTGCGCCGCATGCTGTCGCCGCGCAATGACCGGCTGCGCCAGGAGGCGTTCGAGCCGGGTCCCGCCGGCGACGCGGCCCGCGCCGCGTTCGGAGCGAAGTTCAGCGAGACCATGCGGCACGAATGGTTCACCCTCGGCATCCATCTGGGCTACCGCTACGAGGGCTCGCCGATCGTCGTGCCGGACGGCACGCCCGAGCCGCCCGACACGGTCCAGACCTACGAGCAGACGGCGCGGCCGGGCCATCGCGCGCCGCATGTGTGGCTCGCCGAAGGGAAATCGACGCTCGATCTCTATGGCCGCGGGTTCGTGCTGGTGCGGTTCGATCCGACGGCCGAGACGGCGCCGCTCGAACGTGCCGCCGCCGCCGCCGGCATGCCGTGCTCCCGCGTCGATCTCGACCATCGCGGCGCTGCCGAGCTTTACGGGCGCGCCCTCGTGCTGGTGCGGCCCGACGGCCACGTCGCGTGGCGCGGCGACCGACCGCCGCCCGATCCCGCGCGCATCGTCGACACGGTCCGCGGCGCGTGAAGAAAAGGAGGAAAAAATGCGCGTGATGAGGACCATACTCGCCGCCGCCGTGCTCGCGGCCGCGATGCAGGCGGCGGGCGCGGCGGAGCCCGTGCATCTCCGCATCGGCTGGGTGGTGGTGCCGTCCGACCTGGCGCCGATCATGTTCGCCGAGCCCGGCCTCGCGCCGCATGCGGGCAAGTCCTACGTGCCGGACCTTATCCATTTCGCCGGCACGTCGTCGATCGTGACCGGGCTCGCTGCGGGCGAGCTCGACTGCGCGGCGATCGCCTATTCGACCTTCGCCATCGCGGTCGAGAACGCGGGCATGAAGGATTTGCGCATCATCGGCGATTCCTTCGCCGACGGCGTCGGCGCCTATCACACCAACGACCTGATGGTGCGCAAGGACGCGCCGTTCCGCACCGTCGAGGATCTGAGGGGCAAGGTGCTGGCCACCAACGAGGCGGGCAGCGCCATCGACATGTCGGTGCGCGCCATGCTGGCCAAACACAAGATGCAGGACAAGCGCGACGTCACCATCATCGAGGTGCGTTTTCCCGACATGAAGGCGATGCTGCGCGACGGCAAGGTCGATCTCATCGCCGCCGCCTCGCCGTTCGATTTCGACCCCGACCTCACGTCCTTCGCGCGCACGCTCTTCACCCAGAAGGACGGGATGGGGCCGACTCAGATGATCATGCGCGTGTCGCGGGCGGGCTTCATCGCCGAGCATCGCGCGGCCATGGTGGACTTCATGGAGGATTACGTCCGGGCGTTGCGCTACCTAGTCGATCCGGCGCACCGCGACGAGGCGGTGAAGCTGGTCGCCGACCTGACCAAGCAGAAGCCCGAGCTCTATGCCGGCTGGCTCTTCACCGAGAACGACTATTACCGCGACCCGAACGCGCTGCCCAATCTCGACATTCTCCAGGCCAACATCGAGACGCAGCGCGAGCTCGGGTTCCTCAAATCGGATGTCGACGTGAAGCAATACGCCGATCTGAGCCTGGTCAAGGACGCGGCCAAGCGCCTCGACGTCGTCGCCAAGCCATAGCTAGAGTGCGGGAAACGCGAGGGAGGAAACGATGCTGCTGCCGCTTTCCGGTCGCCGAATCTATTACGACATCGCCGGGCCCGACACCGGGCCGGTCTTGTGCGTCACTCATTCGCTCGCCTCCGACAGCGGCATGTGGGGGGAGCAGATGGCGCCGCTCCTCAATGCCGGCTGGCGCGTGCTGCGCATCGACATGCGCGGCCACGGCGGCAGCGATCCGGTGCCGGGCGACTACACCATGGACCAGCTCGCCGACGACACCGCCGCGGTGCTGGAGGCGCTGGGGCTGTCGGGCGTCCATTACATGGGGCTCTCGATCGGCGGCATGTTCGGGCACGGGCTGGCGCTCCGGCACGGGCACCGGCTCAAGTCGCTGCTGTTGTGCGATACGAGTTGCGCCTCGCCGCCCGGGGCCGAGACGATATGGCCGCCGCGCGTCGCCGCGGTCAAGAAGGCGAACTCGCTCGAGCCCGTGACCGACGGCACGCTCGAGCGCTGGTTCACGCCGGCGATGAAGGTGAAGAACCCGGCGCGCTTCAAGCAGATCCGCGACACCATCCTCGCCACCACGCCGGCGGGGTTCTGCGGCTGCGTTGCGGCGCTGGCGAATTTCGACTATTCGGCGCGCCTGCCGCAGATCAACCTGCCGACGCTCGTGGTGTGGGGCGCCAAGGACCCGGGCACGCCGCCCGAGGGCAATCGGCGCATCGTGTCGCTCATCCCCGGCGCGCGCGGCGAGGAAATTCCCGACGTGCAGCACTTCCCCAACGTCGAGACGCCCGAAGCCTTCAACCGCATCATGATGGGTTGGCTTGCGGCGCAGCGACGCTAGAGCGAAATCCGCTGCACGATCGCTGTGCGTCCTTCGACTTCGCTCAGGATGAGGGACATTCTTTGTGGCACAAAGAACGGTCCTCACCCTGAGCGGAGCGAAGCGTAGTCGAATGGGCGCACCGAATTAGAGCGCGGTAATTTCGTCTTCGCTCAAGGCGAGGTCGCGCGCGGCCCAGTTCTCGTCGAAATGCGCGCGCGACGAGGTGCCGGGAATGGGCAAGACCGCGGGCGAGCGGCGCAGCAGCCAGGCGAGCGCCACCTGCGCCGTCGTCGTCTTGTGGCGCTTGGCGATCGCGTCGATGCCGCGCCCGCTGCGCCCATGCAGCGGATACCACGGCAGGAAGGCGAGCCCGTCCGCCGCGCACGCGTCGATCATATCGTCCGACGAGCGGTCGGCGAGATTGTAGTGGTTCTGCACCGAGACGATGGTCGCGGTCTTGCGCGCGCGGGCGAGTTGGCGCTTGTCGACGTTGGATAGACCGATATGGCGGATCTTGCCCTGGCGCTGCAGCCCGACCAGCGCGCCGACCGAGTCCTCGAGCGGCACCTTGGGATCGACGGTGTGGAGCTGATAGAGGTCGATGCGCTCGAGCTTCAGGCGCTTCAAGCTCGCCTCGCAGGCGGCGACGAGATGCGCCGGCCGGCAATCGGCGTCCCAGCGCCCCGCGCTTGGCCGCAGCAGCCCGCCTTTGGTGGCGATGACGACGCCCTTGGGATAGGGATGGAGCGCCTCGGCGATCAAGGTCTCGCTGATATGCGGGCCATAGGAATCGGCGGTGTCGATGAGGCGCACCCCGCGCTCCACCACGTGGCGCAGCAGCGCCGCCGCTTCGCCGCGGTCCTTGGGCGCGCCGAAGCTCGAGGCGCCCGCGCCCACGATGTGGAGCGCCCCGAACCCCATCCGGTCGACGACGAGATCGCCGCCGATGGCGATCGTCGCCAGCGTTGCCATCAGATCAGGATTTCCGTCGGCGCCGGCCCGCCCAGCAGCATGCCGCCCCAGGAGCGGCCGAAATGCTCGGGCTGGTTCGAGACGTGCTGCCGCCCGGCATTGATGTCGGCGAGGATGCGGCCGAACGGCAGATCGGTGCGGATCGCGTGCGCGCCCGAGGCCTTGAACAGCTTGGTCGCCGCCTGGCCGCAGCGCTCGACGCCCCAGGCCGAGTGGAACTTGTATTTGAGCCGGTCCGCCATCGCCGGCACCTCGCGCCGCTCGGCCCCGGCCACGAGCTGGTCGAGATTGTGGTGCAGGACCAGCTTCAGCTCCTCGACCGTTGCGGCCGCCTCGGCGCAGGCCATTTGCGCGTGCGCGTCCTCGGACGTCTTGCCGCGCGGCGTCTCGCGCTTCGAGGCATAGGCGCGGTAGAGCTCGATCATGCCCTGGAGCGCGCCGATCGCGCCGCAGGCGACGCCGAGATAGAGGATCTGCGCCGCCGGAATACGATAGAGCGCGGAGGTGTTCACCGCCTGGCCCGGCCCTTGGCATTGGTACATCGTCGCGACCGCGTGGGCGCGATAGGCGGGCACGAAGGCGTCCTTGATGACGATGTCCTGGCTGCCGGTCGCCTTGAGGCCCGAGACGTGCCAGGTATCGACGATCTGGTAGTCCTTGCGCGGCACCAGGAAGAAGCGCCAGTCGAAAGCCGCCGGATCGGCCGACGGCACCACGCCACCGAGGAAGGCCCAGTCGCAATGGTCGCAGCCGCTCGAATACATCCAACGGCCCTTGATCTGGAACCCGTCCTTCACCGGGATCGCCTGGGCGCCGGGCATCAGCGACGACGAGATCAGCGTGCGCTGGTCCTTGCCCCACACCTCCTGCGCCGCGCGGTCGTCATAGATCGCGAGCAGCCAGGGATGGAGCCCCACCACGCCATAGACCCACGCGGTCGAGAAGCAGCCCTCGGCCAAGGTCATCAGCACGTCGTAATAGACGCCCGGATGCATCTCGTAGCCGCCCCAGCGCTTGGGCTGGAGGATGCGGAAGAAGCCGGCCTCGTGCATCTCGGCGATGGTTTCCTTGGGCAGCGAGCGCGCCGCTTCGGCCTGGGGGGCGCGCTGGGCGAGGCGCGGAACCATGTCGCGGGCGCGGCGGACGAGTTCTTGCGGCTCGGGGATGGTCGTCTGGGTCGTGTCCATGGCGCGACTCTATCACGGCCAAGGGGAGGGTCAATCGAGGGGCGGCGGTAAGTTCACTCCGCCGCGAGCGTCGGAATCGCGGCGATCTCCGCGCGCTTCGCCTTGGCCAGCCGTTCAAGGTCGTGGCGCGTCTGGAGCGCGAGCCATAAATCCGGTCCGTTCCCGCACAGCTTGCCCAAACGCAGCGCCATCTCCGGCGTCACGGGCGCCCGCTCGGTGAGGATCGCATGCAAGGTCTGGCGCGAGACGCCGAGAAGCCGCGCAATCTCGGCGCGCGTGCGGCCGAGCGCCGTAACAATGTCTTCGCGCAACAGCTCGCCGGGGTGCATCGCGGGAAGGCCGCGCTTTCGTGCGCCCTTCGACTTCGCTTCGCTCCGCTCAGGGTGAGGAACATCTCTTTTTGCCATCAGTAATTTTACCTCATCCTGAGCGGAGCGAGCAAAGCTCGCGTAGTCGAGGGACGCAGGATGCATCTTGCCTCACAGCATCCCCACCACCGCGCCGCTCATGCACGTCGCCATCGTGCCCGAAAGGACCGAGCGCATTCCCAGCGACACGATCTCGTTCTTGCGCTCGGGCACCATCGCACCCATGCCGCCGATCATGATGCCGAGGCTGCCGAAATTGGCGAAGCCGCACATGGCATAAGTCATGATGAGGCGCGCGTGCGGGCTGAGCGCGTCCGCCGGCATGTGCGCGAGATCGACATAGGCGATGAACTCGTTGAGCACCGTCTTGGTGCCCATGAGCGAGGCGGCGGCGGCGACTTCCGGCGTAGGCACGCCGATCAGCCACATCACCGGCCGGAACGCGTAGGCGAAGAGGCGCTGCAAGGTGATCGCCTCGCCGCCCGGGCTCGGCAGCAGGCCCAGCATCATGTTGACCAAGGTCACCAGCGCCACCAGCACCACCAGCATCGCCGTGATGTTGGCGAGGAAGATGATGCCGTCGCCGGTGCCCCTGGCGACCGCGTCCATCGCGCTCACCGGCGGATCGGGCATGGCGAGCTGCGCCTCGGCCGAGGGATCGGGACGGAACGGCACCATCAGCGCGGCGATGCTGAGCGCCGCCGGCGTGCTGATCACCGAGGCGATCAGGATGTTGCCGAGCGCGTCGGGAATGATCGGCCCCAGGATCGCGGCATAGAGCACCATCACCGTGCCGGCGATCCCGGCCATGCCGCAGCTCATCAGCGCGAAGAGCTCGCCCCGCGCCAGCCGCAGGAGATACGGCCGGATGAGCAGCGGCGCCTCGATGTGGCCGACGAAGATATGGACCGCCGCGCCCAGGCCCAGCGGGCCGCCGACGCCGATCGAGCGCCGCAGCACCCAGGCGAAGCCCTGCACGATCCGCTGCAGCACGCCCCAATAGAACAGGAGCGTCGCCAGCGCGCTGATGATCAGCACCAGCGGCAGCGCCTGGAACGCGAAGATGAAGCTCGCGCCGGGCTGCGTCTCGGCGAACGGCAGCTTCCCGCCGCCGAGATAGCCGAAGACGAAGCCGGTGCCGGCCTCGCTCGCCTTCTGCAGCGCCGCGACGCCGTCATTGAGGAGTAGGAACACGCGCCGCGCCGGCGGAAAGCGCAGGAACAGCACGGCCAGACCGAATTGCAGCAGCACGCCCGCGACCACGACGCGCACCGGCACCCGGAAGCGATCCTCGCTCAGCGCCCAGGCGAGGAGCAGCAGCGCCGCGATCCCCAGCAGTCCTCGCGGCACCGCTCAGCCGCCCGGCACGGCTACGGCATAGCGCATGTCGATCATCGCCGGGCCGTCGACCGGGCCCTTCACCAGCCCCTGTGCGCGATACCATGCGACCTGGCGCAGCACGTCGGCGACGTCGAGCCGCTGCGCGACATCGACATAGGTGATGCCGAGCTTGACCTGCTCCGGCGTCTGGCCGGTGTTCTTGGCAATGACGCCGAGAATTTCGTCCGTGGCCGGCCCGTCGGCGCGCTTGTCGTCCTTGCCGGCGACGGCGTCGTGATAGTCGCGCGAGGCCTTGACCATGGCGCGCACGGTGCGCTCGACCAGGTCGTGGCGCTCGTCCGCGGTCTTGCTCGAGGTGAACAGGACGGCGAGCTGATAGGGCGTCTCGTCGCCGACATAGGCGAGGAGCTTCGCGTCGCCGCGCGCGACCGCGGGATTGCCGACATTGCCGGGAGCCTGGCCGGTGTCGGCCTGGCCGCCAATGAGCGCCGACATGATGTTCGGGATCGATTGCAGCGGCAGGATGCGCACGGACTTGATCTCGAAACCGTATTTCGCCGCCAGCATGCCCAGCGCGTAATGCGTCGGCGAGCCGATCTGCGACACCGCGAAGGAATGGCCTTGGATGTCCTTGACCGTGCGCAGGCCCGCGTCCCAGGCGCGGTTCGAGGCCATGATGGGCTGATAATGGAAGCCCGCGACCTCGTGGGCGCCGCCGCCGATGATGCGCAGCACGCCTTGGCTGGCGAGGCCATAGAACCCGCCGGTCAGGCCGGTATAGCCGAAATCGACATCGCCCGACGCGACCGCGACCGCGATCGGCTGCGCCGACTCAAAGAACACCAACTCGGCGTTCAGTCCCTCGGCGCTGAAATAGCCCTTGTCCTGGGCGATGAAGGCCGGCCCCGATCCGGTCGCCTTCAGCACGCCGATCTTGACCGCGTCCGCCGCGGCCGGGCGGGCGGCGAGCAGGAGCGCACACGACAACAGCGCCAGAAGCCGCCACAGCTTCCCGATCTTACGCATCATGCTGAACCCCTCTTCGCGCCGCTCATCGCTTGGTCAAGTCCACGACATAGCGGCGGTCGATCATGTCCGACGATTGCGCCGCGCCCTTGAGCATGCCTTGCGCCTTGTACCATTCGTACTGGCGGGTCACGTCGGCGACATCGAGCCGCGCCTCGGCGTCGACATAGGGCAGGCTGCGGGCGACCTCGCTCTCGGGCTGGCCGGTATTCCGGGCGATGATGGCGATCATCGCCGGCGCGTCCGGCCCGTCGGCGCGCTTGCCGTCCTTGGTGAAGGCGTCGTGATAGGCGCGAGAGCCTTTCTGCAGGGCGTGCAGGAAGCGGCGTACGGTGTCGCCGCGCTCGTCCGCCGTCTTGCGCGAAGCGATCACGGCGCCGAGCTGGAACGGCGCCTCGTCGCCGACATAGCCCAGGAGCCGCGCGTCGCCGCGCCCCAGAACGGCGGCGCCAAGGCTGCCCGTCACCACGGTCAGGTCGATCTGGCCGCTGGTCACGGCGGACACCATGTTCGGCAGCGAGTTCAGCGGCACCAGCCGCACCGTCTTGATGTCGAATCCGTATTTCTCGGCAACGACGCCCAGCGCGTAGTGCGGCGGCGAGCCGAACTGCGACAGGCCGAAGCTATGGCCCGGAAAATCCTTGAACGATTTGAGGCCCGCATCCCAGGCCTTGTGCGAGACGAGGAAGGGCTCGTTGGGATAGCCCGGCACTTCGCCCGCGCCGCCGCCCACGACGCGCAGCACGCCCTGGCTCGCGAGACCGTAGAACCCGCCGGTGAAGCCCGTATAGCCGAAGTCGATATCACCCGACGCGGTGGCGACGGCGACGGGCTGCGCCGATTCGAACACCACCAGTTCCGACTGGAGCTGCTCGGCCGCGAAGAACCCCTTGTCCTGCGCGATATAGACCGGGCCCGAAGTGGTGGTCTTGAGGATGCCGATCTTGATCGCCTCGGCGTGGGCCGACACGGCGAATACCGCTGCCAGGATCGCCGCCGCCACGCTGCGCATGAATCTCCCCCGCTTGCCGCCGGGACGATGGCATATTGCCCTTGGCGCTGGCTAGGTAGGATCGCTTGGACGAATTCTGGCGGTGACGAGGGCGCCGGGCTTGGCGGAAGCGCGCGCCTTCAAGCCGTGAGGCGCTTCAATCCTCGATCTTGATCTGGATGCTGCCGCCCTCGACGCGCACCGGGAAGCACTTGATGTCGCATTCGATGGGCGGGCCCAGGCCCTTGCCGGTCTTGATCTCGAACCGTCCGCCATGGAGCGGACACTCAATCACGTCGCCGTCGACCCAGCCGTCGCTGAGATAGGCATAGGCGTGGGTGCAGGTGTTCTCGGTGGCGTAGACCGTGCCGTCGAGATCGAACAGCGCGATCTCCTTGTCCTTCGCCTGGATGCCCAGAACGTCGCCCGGCTTCAGTGCCGAGCGCTGCGCGACCGTCACCCACTCACCCTTGTCTTCGCTCATGGCCTCATCCCTGCGCTGTCGCGCGCGTGATATTGCAAACGGCACGGGATTTGGCAAGTCCGCGCGCCTCTCAATGCTTGCGACCGGACGACGCGCTCCTTACCATCGCCGCCATGCCGAACCGCCTCATCCTCGCCCTCGCCCTCGCCCTGGCGCTCGCGGGACGCCCGGCCGCCGCCGCCACCGACGCCGGCGAGGTGCTGGCGATGGGCGGGCAGTGTTTCGTCGTCTCCCAGGGCGCGCGCGCGCCGCTCAAGATCGGCGACCAGGTCCATGTCGGCGACACGGTCGACGTGCCGCAGGGCGCCAAGCTCAAGCTGCGCATGGCGGACGGCTCGATCATCGCCGCCGCGCCGGGGAGCCAGGTCACGATCGCGGCCTATGAGGTCGGCGGCGCCGAGAAGCGCGACGCCAAGCTGTCGCTCGCGTCGGGGCTGATCCGCGCCGTCGTCGCCTCGGTCGGCGAGCCGCAGCATTTCGAGGTCGACACCGCGACCGGCGTCGCCGCGGTGCGCTCGACCGACTGGTTCATCGAGGCGGGCGCGTCCTCGACCCAGGTCGGCGTACTCGAGGGCGCCGTCGCGCTGACCAGCGCCGCCACCGGCCACAGCGTGCGCATTCCCGCCCGCTGGGGCGCGCGGGTCGAGGCGGGGCGCGACCCGGTCCAGGCGCGCGTCTGGACCGCGGCGGAATTCGACGCCGTCATCGCCCGCACCGACGTGCCGTGACCGGATCGGCGTGACGGTCCCACGCGGCGCACGCGAGGCCGGGCTGGCGCTGGTCGCCGCCTGGATCGTGCTGGCCCTGGCGCTGCTCGATGGCACCGGTGCGATGCGCGGCCTCGAGACCGCGTCGCTCGATCTGCGCTTCCGCCTACGCGGGATTCGTGCGCCCGGCGCCGAGATCGCGGTGGTGCTGGTCGATGACGCCAGCATCGCCGCGCTCGGCCGCTGGCCGTTCAGCCGCCACCTCTTCGCAGCCGCGCTGCGCGGCCTCGCCAAGGCGCACGCCAAGACGGCGGTGTTCGACCTGCTCTTCGCCGAGCCGGAGCAGCGCATCCCGCCCGAGGCGCGCGCGGCCGCGTCGGCGGCGGCTTCGGCGCTCACCCCCGACGACCAGCGCCGCGCCGCGCTGGAGCGCCTCGCCTCCGACGATCCGGACGCCGACCTTGCCGCCGCCATAAGCGAGGCCGGCAACGTGCTGCTGCCGGTGGCCTTCAGCTTCACCGGCGCCAAGGGCGACGAGCCCGACATCCTCGCCAACGCCGCCTACCAGCGCTTCGACAAGAGCGTGGTGCCGCCCTCTTTCCCGCTGGCGCCGGTGTCGGCGCTGATGCCGCTGCCGCCGCTCGCTGCGGCGGCCGCGGGATTGGGGCACGTCAATCTCGCCTTCGATCGTGACGGCGCGCCGCGCTATGACTATCTGGCCCTGCCGTTCGCGGGCGATTTCTTCGCCTCGCTGCCGGTGCGCGCCGCCGCGTCATATCTCGGCATACCGTGGGACAAGGTGGCGCTGGCACCCGGCGCCGGCGTCGCCATCGGCGACAATTTCGTGCCGACCGACGCGGCAATGCGGCTCCTCATCAATTACCGCGGACCGCGCGGCACGTTCGCCACGTATTCCTTCGCCGACCTGGTCGCGGGCCGCGTGCCGGAGGCGGCGCTCAGCGGCCGCATCGTCCTCATCGGCGCGTCTTTCGTCGGCAATCCCGACAGCAACGCCGCGCCCTTCGGCGCGACCCAGATGCCGGGGACCGAGCGCATGGCCAACGTCATCGACACGCTCATCGCGCGCGACTTCATTGCCGAGGACCCGCCGCCCTGGCCCGTGCTCGTGATCGTCCTGGTGCTGGCGCTGGCGGCCGCGACCGGCGCGGCGGCGGCCCATCTTCCGACCCGGTGGGCGGCGCTGGCGGGGCTGGCGCCGATCGCTTTGTGGCTCGGCGGCGCGCAAGCCGCGTTCGCCCGCGATCTGTGGCTGCCCGCGGTCGCGCCCGTTGCGTCGCTGGCGGCGGCGGTGGTGAGCGTGCTGCTGTTCCGCTACTGGGTGGTCGATCGCGAGGGCCGCTACATCGCCTCGGCCTTCCGCCACTACCTCGCGCCCGACATGGTGAGCCTGCTCGCGACCAACCCCGAGCGCCTCAAGCTCGGCGGCGAGACCCGCGCCATGACCATGCTGTTCTGCGACGTGCGCGGCTTCACCACGATCTCCGAGGGGTTCAAGTCCAACCCGCAGGGACTGACCCACCTCATCAACCGGTTTCTGACGCCGATGACCGATCTCATCATGGCGCGGCGCGGCACCATCGACAAATACATGGGCGACTGCATCATGGCGTTCTGGAACGCGCCGCTTGACGACGCCGAGCATGCCGATCACGCCTGCGGCAGCGCGCTCGCCATGATCGACGCGCTCGGTGCCGTCAATGCGCGGCTCGAGGCGGAGGCGAAGGCAGAGGGCCGGCCGCACCACCAGCTCAAGATCGGCATCGGTCTCAACACCGGCGAGTGCGTCGTCGGCAACATGGGCTCGGATCAGCGCTTCGACTATTCGGTGCTGGGCGACGCGGTCAACCTGGCCTCGCGCCTCGAGGGCCAAAGCAAGACCTACGGCGTCGACATCGTCATCGGCGAGACGACGCGTGCGGCGGCGCCCAGCTGGGCCGCGCTCGAGCTCGATCTCATCGCCGTCATGGGGAAGCGCGAGGCGGTACGCATCTACGCGCTCCTCGGCGATGGGGCGCTCGCTGCGACGGCCGAGTTCAAGGCGCTGGCGGCGCGGCAGGAGGCGATGCTGGCGCGCTATCGGGCGCAGGATTGGGCAGGCGCGCGGGCGGCGCTGGCGCTGTGCCGCGGCCTCGATCCCGCGCGCGCCGAGCTTTACGACCTCTATGCCGAGCGCATCGAATACTTCGCCGCCAATCCGCCGGGACCGGACTGGGATGGTGTCTTCGTCGCCACCTCGAAGTGAGGGACCCGCGTTGACAGGTCCCCCCCTTCAGTATCCTATGACGCGCGTGACACGGATCGCGCTCCTCGCGGCTGGCCTGGCGTCCCTCGCCGGGCCCGCGCTCGCCTACACCGCCGCCGGCGACCGGCTTTTTCCGGCGACGGTGCTGCTGCCGCAGATCGCGCCGTCGGACGACGCCTATTTCACTGCCGGCACCGAGCCGCAGCGCAGCGCCACGCTTCACGGTTCGAGCGACCGCGAGACCGATTTCACCGGCGTCTACAACAAGACGATCACCGAACGGCTCTCGGTCGGGATCGAGGACGGCTGGAGCCGGCTCGACCGCGCCGGCGCCGGCGCCAGCAATTCCAGCGGCTGGCAGAATCTCGAGACCAACCTGAAATACCTGGCCGTGCTCGACGACACCCACGAGCTGCTGCTGTCGGTGGGCATCGATCGCGAATGGGGCGGGACCGGGGCGCGCGGCGTCGGCGCGAGCCGCACCGGCGCCACCACGCCCGCGCTCTTTCTCGGCAAGGGGATGGGCGATCTCGGCGCGGATTATCTCAAGCCCATCGCCGTGGCCGCGACCCTGGGCTATCAGCGCGCCGACAACAATCCGCGGCCCGACCAGCTCGTCGGCGGCGTCGCGCTCGAATACTCGCTGCCCTATCTCGAGGCCAAGGTGGCGGCCTTGAAGCTGCCCGATCTGGTGCGCGCCCTGACCCCGATGGTCGAGCTGCAGTTCTCGACGCCCACCACCGCCTCGCACGGCGTCACCACCGCCGTGACGGTCGCGCCCGGCGTCAACTATGCCGGCGAGGGCTGGGAGTTGGGGCTGGAGGCGTTATTGCCCGCGACCCGCGCCGCCGGCAGCGGCGTCGGCGTCATCGCGCAGTTCCACCTGTCGCTGGATTACCTCTTCCCCGAGTCGATCGGCCGGCCGCTCTTCGCGCGGCACTGACTTCAGCGCGCGAGGTCCTGGAGCTTGACGTTCTTGTCGGCGAGGAGGGCCGGATCGACCGCCACGCCGCGCTGGATCATCATGCGGCCGAAGCGCATGTCGCGGATGGCGTTGACGGTGGTGACCGCGACCGGCTTGCCGCCGGCGAGATGGAACGCGGTGAAGCTGCGCTCGGCAGGATCGCCGCGGAAGACCAGCTGGTCCCAGCGCTCGGGCGCGCCCGCCATCTGCAAATTCATGTCGAACTGGTCGGTCCAGAACCACGGCACCTCGGCGAAGGGCGCGGTCCCGCCCGCCATCACCTTGGCCACTGCGATCGCCTGGTTCTGCGCGTTCTGCCACGCTTCGAGCCGGATGTGGCGGCCGACCAAAGGGTTGAAGTGCCGCGTCACGTCGCCGGCGGCGAAAATGTCGGGATCGCTGCTGCGGCCGAACTCATCGACGCGGATGCCGTCCTCGCAGGCAATCCCGGCCGCTTGCGCCAGCTCGATGTTGGGCTGGGCGCCGATGCCGACCGCGACATAGTCGGCGATAATCCGCTCGCCCTCGCCGGTGACGATCGCCAGCTCGCTGCCGCGATCCTCGATCGCGGTGACGGCGACGCCGGTGCGCAGCACGACGCCGTTGCGGCGATGGAGCTCGGCGACATAGTCGGCGATCTCGGGCGGCAGCACGCGGGCGAGTACGTGCGGCGCCAGCTCCAGCACGGTCACATGCGCGCCGCGCTTCTTCGCCGTCGCCGCCACTTCGAGACCGATGAATCCCGCGCCGATGACGACGAAGCGCGCGCCCGGCACCAGACGCTCGCGCAAGGCGAGCGAGTCGCCGATGTCGCGCAGATAGAAGATGCGCGGTCCCTGCCCGCCGGGGATGCGCAACTGACGCGGCCGCGCGCCGGTGGTGAGGAGGAGCGCGTCATAAGGCACCGTCGCGCCGTCGCCGAGCGTGACGCGCCGCGCCGCGCGGTCGATGCCGACGGCGTCGACGCCGAGGCGCAGCTCGATATGCTGCTCGGCGTACCAGCCCATCGGGCGGATATAGGTCTTCTCGACCGCCACGGCGCCGGCGAGCAGCTCCTTCGACAGGGGCGGCCGCTCGTAGGGCGGATGAAGCTCGCTGCCGATCAGGGTGACGGCGCCGGTGTGGCCGGCGGCGCGCAGCGCCTCGGCCGCGCGTCCGCCCGCGTGTCCCGCGCCGACGATGACGATGGCACGGTCGCTCACGGCGTCAGGTCTGGTCTTCGGAGAAGGCCTTGTAGGCCATGATGGTGAAAGTGTCCTTCACGTCGGGCAGCGTCTGGATCTTCTCGATCACGAAATGGCCGACATCCATGTCGTCGGCAAGATAGCATTTCAGCAGGAGATCGTACTGGCCCGAGATGGAATAGACCTCGGACACCTGCTCGACCGTCTCGACCGCCTCTTCGGCGACCTTGTAGGCCCGGCCCAGCTCGCACTTCATCATCACGAAGATGGTCTTCATGCGGCCCTCGCTCCCCCGCCGCGTCTCGTCTATCTCCCGGGGCGGGCGAGGAAGGCGGGCATGTGGTCGCCGAAACCGACGACGCCGCCCTCGTCCTCCGCCTCCTGGGGCGGATGCTTGTCCGCGCGCGGCAAGGGCGTCACCTTGCCGGCCGAGTCGACGGTGAACTGGTCCATGGAAACGGGCGCGTGGCGCGGGGCTTGCGGCGCCCGGTGCTCGTCCCGTCGCGCCGGCCGGCGCGGCGGCCGCTCGTCGCGGCGGGCGGGATGGCCGTCGGCATGGGCAGCCGGGGCATGGGCAGCCGGGGCGTGTGCGGCCGGGGCATGTGCAGCGGGGCGCTCGGCAGCTTGTGCTGGGCGCGGGGCGTGGTCGTCCTTGCGCGCGGCTTGCGGGCGGCGCGGGGTGCGGCCGCGTTGCGGGCGGGCGCCGCGGCGCGGCTCGGTCTTGGCGCCTTCGCCCTCCTCGAACGTGCCGGTGGAGAGCGACGGCACGGTGATCACCGGGATCGCCTTGCCGATCAGGTGCTCGATCGCCGCGACGAAGCGGCCGTCGGCCGGCGTCGCCAGGGTGAAGGAACGGCCCTCGCGGCCGGCGCGGCCGGTGCGGCCGATGCGGTGGACATAGTCCTCGGCGTGGATCGGCACGTCGAAATTAAAGACGTGCGACATGAACTCGATGTCGAGCCCGCGCGCCGCCACGTCGCTCGCGACCAAGAGCCTGATCTCGCCGTTGCGGAAGCGCTCCAAGGTCTCGGTGCGCTTCGATTGCGGCATGTCGCCGTGGAGCGCGGCGCAGTTGAAGCCGTGCTTGGCGAGCGAGCGGTAGAGGATATCGACGTCGCGCTTGCGGTTGCAGAAGATGAGCGCGTTCTTGACGTTCTCGCTGCGGATCAAGCGGCGCAGCGCCTCGCGCTTGTCGTGCGGCTGCACGATGGTGAGCGCCTGGATCACCATCGCGGCCGGCGAGGCCGGGGCCGAGACGCTGATCTCCTTGGGGTTCATCAGGAAGGCGTCGGCCAGCCGCCGGATCTCGGACGGCATGGTGGCGGAGAAGAACAGGGTCTGGCGGATGCGGGGCAGCATGCCGACGATGCGCTCGACATCGGGGATGAAGCCCATGTCGAGCATGCGGTCGGCCTCGTCGATCACCAGCACCTTGACGTCGGAGAGCAGGATCTTGCCGCGCTCGTAGAGGTCGATGAAGCGGCCGGGCGTGGCGATCAGCACGTCGACGCCGCGGTCGAGCTTGCGCTCCTGGTCGCCGAAGCTCTCGCCGCCGATCAAGAGCGCCATGTCGAGCTTGTGGTACTTGCCATAGGTCTCGAAGGCCTCCGACACCTGGGCCGCCAATTCGCGCGTCGGCTCGAGGATGAGCGAGCGCGGCATGCGCGCCTTGGCGCGGCCGGCGGCCAGCATGTCGATCATGGGAAGGGTGAAGGAGGCGGTCTTGCCGGTGCCGGTTTGGGCGCAGCCGAGTACGTCGCGGCCCATCAGCACATAGGGAATGGCCTGCTCCTGGATCGGGGTCGGGACCGTGTAACCGGCATCCTCGACTGCCCGCAAGACCTCGGAGGAGAGGCCCAGATCGGAAAATGACATAGACTTCCGAATTCGCTTTCGCTTGTTGTTATGACATTGGCGTCAGGTCTTATTTGGTCCTTGCGGGCGGAATGTCAATTCATACCTCGGCATGGCTGAAATGTCATTGCCGGCCCAGGGCGTTAGCGGAGCGCCCGGCGTCATTCGATGATCTCGTCGGCGCGGGCCAGGATCGAGCCCGGAATTGTGAGGCCCAGGGTTTTCGCGGTCTTGAGGTTGACCTTGAGTGTGATCTTGGCCGGCTGCTGCACCGGCAGGTCTTCCGGCCTGGCCGAGCATAATCCATATCATTTCCCCGGCGACAGGACTGGACCATGACCGACCTCGACCGGAAAGCCCTCGCCGGGATGGGACAGCTCGCGGCGGTGATGGCGGCGCTGCTGTTCCTGCCGGCCGGGACGCTCGATTATTGGCAGGCGTGGCTCTTCCTCGCCGTGTTCTTCGGCGCGGCGCTTGCCGTGACCGTGTATCTGATGAAGCACGATCCGCAACTCCTGGCGCGGCGCATGAAGGCGGGACCGCTGGCGGAGAAGGGGTGGCGCCAGAAGATCATCCTGCTGCTGATGTCGCTGGGCTTCGCCGCCGGGATCGTGGTGCCCGCGCTCGACCGCCGCTTCGGCTGGTCGTCGGTGCCGGCCTCGCTCGCGGTCGCGGGCGACGCGCTCTTCGCGCTCGGCTACCTGGTCGTCTTCTTCGTCTTCAGGGCGAACAGCTACGCCGCGGCGATCGTCGACGTGGTGCCCGGCCAGACCGTCGTCTCGACCGGACCCTACGCCATCGTGCGGCATCCGATGTATGCGGGCGCAATCGTCATGTTCCTGGGCGAGCCGCTGGCGCTCGCCTCGTGGTGGGGCGTGGTGCCGGTCGCGGCGATGATGCTGGTGGGCGGCTGGCGGCTCCTCGACGAGGAGCGGGTGCTGACTGCGAACCTGCCGGGCTATGCCGAATATCGCGCGCGGGTGCGGTATCGCCTCTTGCCGGGCGTGTGGTGAGCGCGCCCGCTCACGGGCGGCCGTCGCCGAGCCAATGGCGCGGGCCGGGGCCGCGCGCGGCGAACCGGTCCTCCGGATTGACCAGCTTGCAGCGCTCGAGCGACAGGCAGCCGCAGCCGATGCATAGGCTGAGGCCGGTCTTGAGCCGCTCCAGCTCGGCGATCCGCGCGTCGATGCGCCGGGTCCAGGATTGCGACAGCCGCGACCAGTCGCGCGCCTTTGGCACATGGCCGTCCGGCAGCTTGGCAAGCTCGGCCCCGATCTCGTTGAGCGTGAGGCCGATGCGCTGCGCGAAGACGATGAAGGCGATGCGCCGCAGCACCGCCCGCGCATAGCGGCGATGGCCCGATCCCGCCCGCTCCGAACGGATCAGCCCGCGCTCCTCATAAAAGCGCAGCGCCGAGGCGGCGACGCCGCTCCGCCGCCTGATGTCGCCGATGGTGAGGAGGGCCGGAAGCATGCGTGCGACGCTATCGCATTTGCCGCTTGACCTCAAGTTCACTTGAGCTTGTAGCCTGAACGACAGGAGGCGATCGGCATGGTCACACGGCAGGACGCCATCAACGACGCGCTGGCGCGGCTCAAGGGCATCGAATTCACCATGGAGCCGGGCTTTTCCGAGCACGGGCCCATGGTGGCCGAGGCGATCAGCAGCCTGGGGCGCAACGACCGCATCGCCCCTTGGGTCGATCGCTATATTGCGCATTACCGCCACGTCGCGGCGCCGCCCCTGCACGAGCCGATCGACGGCGCGGACGAGGGCGCGTGGCGCGGCGCGCTGGGCGATGTCGCGCGGCTCAGCGACTGGTTCGCGTATTTCCGCGTCGCGCTCAGCGAGGCTCCGTGGCAGGACACGATCCGCACCTGGGTCCCGCGCCTGCTCGACGGCTATATCGGCGGCTTGACGCATGGGCTGCTGCGCACCTCCCATGCCGTGCGCGCGCTGCCCGAGGGGGGCGAGCCCAGCGCGCTGCAGCGCGACGAGCTGGCACGGGGCCTCGCATATTGGGCGGGGAGCTTTGCCCGCCTTCCCGGCGACCCCGACCTCCACGGCACGAAGCGGCTCGACGAGGCGCTCGATGCCTTGCCGCGCGGACCGGGCGCCGCCATCGCAACGACGGTCGAAAGTCTCGCCGCCACCGAGAACGCCGACGACGCCTTGAGCCGCCACACCGCGACCTTCGCGCGCGTGCTGCTGACGCATGGCGAGCTTGCCATGGTGCCGCAGATTCAGCTCGTCCACACCATCACGGCGGCGGCGTCGTTGCGCACCTTGCTGCCGTTCTTCCCGCCGGCCTTCGGCGCCTGGGTCTACCGCCGCGCCTGGCAGGGCAGCGCCTCGATCGTTTCGCGCATGGCCCGCCCGCGCCCGCGCGAGACCGATCCCGAAATCCCGGCGCCGAAACTCGACCGCGACGAGCTCATCGACCGCGCCATCGCGCACCGCGACGACCACGTGCTCAAATTGACGGAAGCCTGTCTCAGCGAGGACCGCCGGCGCCCCGACCCGGTCTATCGCGCGCTGGCGGAAGCGATTCCGCACCGCATACCGGCGTGGACGTGAGCGCAGGCGGCCGTAGCGCCGTTGGGTCGGAGCTTTGGGAGAGCAGTTCCGGGCAATCGTGCCCGAACCTCTGCCGACGCCTTAGTCGGCGAAGAAGTCAAGATTTTTGCTCGGTTTCAGGCACCATCTCGCTGCGCCGAATCGCATCGCCCGTCGATTTTATCGCGTCAGAAAGCGGCCCGAGTTGCGCGGGACCAGAATAGCTGGTGCTGCTCGCTAGACGCTTGAGCTTGTCAGGGGGCAATTGGGTTAAGGAGGACAAAAGACGCCGGAAGCCGTCCAACCGATCCTTCATTCCAGCAGAGGCTTCACCCATCATCGCGAGGAATTCTCTGATATCTCCGATGCTAGGGAGGAACTCTTTCCTATCGAACTTTTCTGCTATCACAAGCAGCGTTTCACGTTCACCATTCCAATTGCTCAATTTAGTAACTTGTTCCACAGCTGTCGGTCTTTTTGAGCGGTTCACTCCTCGATTGAATGAGGGGTGTTGTGACACTCCTCCCACCAACGCAGATGCAGCGTGAGTTCCACCAGCCGCGTCGGGAAGTTCAGTAAGCGCCCTCTGAACTTCGTCGTAGCTCCACTCTTCGACGAGCGTTTCTACGAACTTCAATAACAAGGCGTGACGTTTGGATGTCATGCTATTCCTCGATTAATCAGCACGATGGTCAGAGCCCTGTCGACTTAAAAAATTCAATGGCAAAATGCCGGAACTCGGAGGCATTCCCAGACCAACTATTGTCTCCTCGCATGATCTTCGGAAACCCGCGAGAATGAGGAATCTCATGATTATAAATTGTCCAGTTGTTCTGATGAGCCTCCAACTTGATCTCACCGAGCGCGCGAGCCTTTTCCGGACCGCCGTTATTGCCGCCGTTATAGAATGCGTTGTTGATCACAACACCACAGACAGAAATTTGATGGCTCCGATTCTGGTTTCTGAAATTTGTCAACGATTCTCGCAACAACGGAAATCCTATAGTCGCAAAGTACTCAGGCTTCACAGGCACAAGGACCAGTCCGCATGCATGGTACGCCGCAAGGGTCAGTATGGACTCGGTGGGCGCACAATCGATGATGATTAAATCCTTGTGTTGAAAATTTTCGGTCAAAAATCGCGCTAAGACCCGAGGGTCAGGACGCACCGCGCCGAGCAGATTGTCGGAAAAGTCAAATCTAGAAGGAATTAATTGGAGTGATCTGCCTTCGGTCTGACCAATGGTTTCAATTGCATCCAAAGGTGAAAGTGGGCTTGGACTCACCGTCCGAGAAGTCGGCGGACGATAACCATTGAAGATCTCGACAATTGACGGGCGACGCTGCCTCAAAAAATCCTCGTAACCATTGTGCATCAACGCCTGGCTGAGATTTGCTTGTGGGTCGAGATCAATCGCCAAAACATCAAGTCCGTGCAGTGCGAACGCACGGCGCGCTAAGAGGGCGCAAATGGTCGACTTTCCGACACCGCCCTTTAGGTTAATGACGCATACGGAAACTGGGCCTTCTTTTCTCGCCATTCAACCCCTCCTTACGGAGGCCCATCTTGCTACAGACAGCGGATACGGCAAGCTCTGGTTAACTGCACGTCAAATTTCATCATTTCTGGTCCATCGGCCTAGCACACGTCGAATGGCCGCCTGAGAAAAGCAGAGGAGTTCTGTCTCAAATGTGCACATGCATCCCACATTAGGCTACCGACAATGGCAGGCATGGGTAGATTTCGGCTCTAAATATCGTCTTATCGAAGAAATCCACGCTCAAACATCCAAATCCTTCGCGAACTTGGCCTTGTCCTGGATGAAGGCGTAGCGCAGCTCGGGCTTGCGGCCCATCAGGCTCTCGAACAACTGCGCCGCGTCGGCGAATTCGGGCGTGCTCTTCTCCGGCACGGTGACGCGCAGCAAGGTGCGCGTCGAAGGGTGCATGGTGGTGTCGCGCAGGCTTTTGGGCGGCATCTCGCCCAGCCCCTTGAAGCGGCTCACCTCGAGCTTGCCCTTGGCGGCGGCGAAAATGGTGCGCATCAGCTCGTCCTTGTGTGCGTCGTCGCGGGCATAGACGGTGGTGTCGCCGGCTTGCAGCCGGTAGAGCGGCGGCGAGGCCAGGAACAGCCGCCCGGCCGCCACCAGCTTGGGCATCTCGCGGAAGAAGAAGGTCATCAGCAGCGCCGCGATATGCGCGCCGTCGACATCGGCGTCGGTCATGATGATGACGCGCTCGTAGCGCAGCTTCTCCTCCTGGTAGCGCTCGCCCGAGCCGCAGCCCAGCGCCTGTACCAGATCCGCCAGCTCCTGGTTCTGGCGCAATTTGTCGATGGTCGCCGAGGCGACGTTGAGGATTTTCCCGCGCAAGGGCAGGATCGCCTGCGTCTCGCGCTCGCGCGCCTGCTTGGCCGAGCCGCCGGCGCTGTCGCCCTCCACCAGGAAGATCTCGGTGCCCTCGGGCGACGAGCACGAGCAGTCGGTGAGCTTGCCGGGGAGGCGCAGCTTGCGCGTCGCGGTCTTGCGCTCGAGCTCGCGCTCCTGGCGCCGGCGCAGGCGGTCGTCGGCGCGCTCGATCACGGCGTCGAGCAGGTCGCGCGCGCCTTGCGGGTCCTCGCTCAGCCAGTGGTCGAACCGGTCCTTGAGCGCGCCCTCGACGAGGCGCGTCGCCTCGGCCGAGGCCAGGCGCTCCTTGGTCTGGCCCTGGAATTGGGGCTCGCGCATGAACAGCGACAGGATCACCACCGCGCCGGTCATCACGTCCTCGGGCGCGATCTGCGCGGCACGGCGGTTGCCGGTCAGCTCGCCATAGGCCTTGAGGCCGCGGGTCAGCGCGCTGCGCAAGCCCTGCTCGTGGGTCCCGCCCTCGGGCGTCGGCACGGTGTTGCAATAGGTCGAGAGATGCGCCTCGAGATCGACCGGCCAAGCGATCGCCCATTCGACGCTGCCGCCCTCGGGGAACTCGGCCTGGCCGGCGAAGGGACGCGGGGTCAGCGTGTCGCGCCCGTCGAGCTCGGAGGCGAGATAATCCGCCAAGCCGCCGGGGAAGTGCAGGAGCTCTTCCTGCGGCACGCCGTCGGGGCGCGGCAAGGCTGGATCGCAGCGCCAGCGAATCTCCACGCCGCGGAAGAGATAGGCCTTGGCCCGCGCCATGCGGTAGAGCAGCGCCGGCTTGAAATGGAGCTGGGTCCCGAAAATCTGCGGGTCGGGATGGAAAGTGACCGTGGTGCCGCGCCGGTTCTGCACCGGGCCCGCGTCCTTGAGCTTGGTCTTGGGCTTGCCGCGCTCGTAGCTTTGCAGCCACAGGCGGCGGTCGCGCGCCACCTCGACCTCGAGCCGGTCGGAGAGGGCGTTCACCACCGAGATGCCGACCCCATGCAGCCCGCCCGAGGTCTTGTAGGCCTCGCCCGAGAACTTGCCGCCGGAGTGCAGCATGGTCAGGATGATCTCGAGCGCCGAGACCTTGGGGAATTTGGGATGCGGGTCGACCGGAATGCCGCGGCCGTTGTCGCGCACCACGACGCAGCCGTCGCCCCGGAGCTCGAGCTCGATGCGGCTGGCATGGCCGGCCACCGCCTCGTCCATGGCGTTGTCGAGCACCTCGGCGGCGAGGTGGTGAAGGGCGCGCTCGTCGGTGCCGCCGATATACATCGCCGGGCGGCGGCGCACCGGCTCCAGCCCCTCCAGGACCTCGATGTCCTTGGCGGAGTAGCCGCCCGGCTGGGGCTTGCGCGCGAGATTATCGAACAGATCGGCCATGGCAGCGTGACATCAATATCCTGTGATACCGAACCCGCCAATCACAACATCCGGTGGGCACAACTTCAAGAGGCAATCAAATGACGGGATTTATATATTTATCTCCCTAATTGTGGTTTGCGGTTTGGCGGCAATTCATTTTTCGCCATTCGCTTACGGTGCGCCCTATCTCGGGAAAATCAGCACCACGAGCATGTTCGTAGGGGCCAAACTTGGATCGCCTAAACCATTCTGGGTAGTGTGCAATCCGCCTGCGATTGCGAGCAGGAGCGCATTGAATGCAGAACCAAATCCTGAGTCAGGAAGTCCTGATATTAAATATATTCGAGACGATGTCCTTAAATCGTTGAGGTCCTCCGGTTCCGGGGCTTGCGCTTGTCGCACAAGATTTCGATATTTCTCTTCCATATCTTTGTATTCGGGTTTTGGCCAGCCAGCTTTTATTAATAAGCTGCTTATTTGGGCCGCCGTTGATAATCCATCCGGCGCTTCTGGTGACGCTTCTATTAAGACTTGCGCAATTGGCTTTCCTGAGAGCGCGGAGAGAAATGGTCCCGCGTCAATTCGACGCGAACCTGCGGCGCGCATTAAGTCAATAATCGTGGATTGCTGGGCGATACTTATACGTTCGTCCACAACGAACAATGAAACTGTACAGAGTGATTCGACGGCGACTCCGAGCACGACAAGCCAAAATCCAATGTGCTGTACTGCTTCTGAACATTTCGGCCGCTCAAATACTATCCCAAGTCCAACAGCTACCCCGGCTAATACACTGCCGGGAATTAGCACGAGATGGAGCCACAGCGGATTTTCCGTTCCTGCCCAAACAGCACTTATGTACGCGTATATAGGAGCTATAGTCGTGTGGATGATCGTCTCGATAATGGCGCTGATAAAACTAATCGCCGCTATCGCGGCGTGGCGCAGGTAATCTAATGTCGCATGCACCTATTGCGTCCGTAACTTCTTCGCCGCTTTCTTTCGCTTCTTTGCCGCCTTCGATTTCAGCTTTGGCTGATACGCCAAAATCTTGTCAACGATCTTGTCGAGTATCTCGGGCGGCTTGGTGCTACTCATTGGATCAGCGCCTTGTAAGTGAGTCGCTTCCCAGCAACGCCATCGACGAAACTGTTGAGGCGGTTGAGGGTGTGACGGCTCACGTTCCCGTCGTTGAGTCGGAATGTGAACTCATCGACGTAGCGGCGCAAGTGCTTGGCGCTCGCGTGATGATAGACGCCATGCAAGCCGCGCTTCATCACGGCCCAGACGCTTTCGATGTTGTTGGTCGAAACACCGTCGCGGTTGTATTCGCCCGCAGCATGCACAATCGTCTCGTGCGTGTAGTCTTTGCCCAAGCCGTTGTATCCGGCCCACTCATCCGTATGAATGGTCGAGCCGACTTCCACACTCGCCTTGATCTCGGCACCGAGCGTGCGCGCATCCGTCCCTGCGACGGGACGCGCCTTGGTGCGCCCGTTGCGCTCACGCATGCCGAGAACCGGCGTCTTGCCGACACCGCCCCGTCCAGCGTGGAGCTTCTTGTGCGCGTGCTTGTTGCTCTCCTTCCCGCCGATGTAGGTCTCGTCAATGGCGACGATCCCTTGCAGCTTGGCAAGATCGTCGCCGCACGCTTCGCGGAGCCGATGCAGGACGAACCAAGCCGACTTCTGGGTGATGCCGATTTCCTTGGCGAGCTGCATGGACGAGATGCCCTTGCGCGCGGTGACGAGCAGGTACATCGCATAAATCCACTTGTGCAGCGGGACGTGCGACCGCTCGAAAATCGTGCCGGTGCGAACGGTGAAGTCTTCCTTGCATTGGTTGCAGCGATAGAAGCCGCCAGCGCGCGCCGTGATCCGTTCTCCCATGCCGCACACTGGGCAACGAGGACCGTTCGGCCAAAGCCGTCCTTCAAGATATGTCCGCGCGGTTTCCTGATCTGGGAACATCGCGAAAAGCTGGAAGGTGCTGATGGTGGACTTGCTCATTTCCGCCTCGCTCAATGGGCAAAATCTACCCGAAATGAGCGAGGGAGTCAAGTATATAATTCCCCAAATGACGGACATTCCGGCGGGCGAGCCCGCGCTCCGCGCCATCACCATGCCGGCCGACGCCAATCCCGGCGGCGACATTTTCGGCGGCTGGCTCCTGTCGCAGATGGACCTCGCCGGCGGCTCGGTGGCGGTGCGCCGCGCCCAGGGGCGGGTGGCGACGGTGGCATTGACCGGCATGAGCTTCCACCTCCCGGTTTTCATCGGCGACGAGGTGAGTTGCTACGCCGAAATCGTCAAGATCGGCCGGACTTCGATCACGGTGCGGGTCGAAAGCTGGGCGCGGCGCCAGATGAGCGGCGAGCGCGTGAAGGTGACCGAGGGGCTCTTCACCTACGTCGCGATCGGACCCGACCGCCGCCCGCGCCCCCTCACCCCGGACGCCTGAGTGGCGGATCAGCGGAAGCGGCCGCGGATGTAGAACCCGCCATAAAACGCCGGCCGGCAGGGATAGGGTGTGTAGCAATAAGGATAAGGATAGGGGTAGGGGTAGGCGGGATACGGCGGATAGTAGTAGGAAGGCGGATAGACCGGGACTGCGGCGACTTGAGGTGATGGCGGCGGGGGTGGCGGCACGGAAGCCTGCGGCGCCGGCTGCTGCTGCGTCACGACCTTCCAGCTTCCATCGGGCTGCTGGCAGGTGGTGCCGTGGGCTTCCTGCGGCTGACCGCCGACCGTGATGGTCTGCTGGAATTCGCGGCAAGTCTGCGACGCGGCGCTGGCTTGGGGCGCGGCTTGGGGCGCGGGCGGCGCAACCATGACGACCGGTCTGGGCGGCGGGGGAGGCACGACGCATCCGGCGCAGGCTAACGCGATCCCGGTTGATATCGATAAGAACGCCCGTGTCGTCACGTTGCCCGTCCTTCGACCGTTGTGGTCAGTCTTCCACCGCTGCGCTGCCGCTCACAAGCATATTGTGATCGGGCCGCGCCGAAACCAGAGACGCCCGCGCGTCGATGTTCGGGAGCATTCTTTCCGGCGCGGTTTGGCGCGGCTGTCGCGGCGAACTATTTTGCCGAACTATTTTGCCGAACTATTTTGCCGAACTATTTTGCCGAACTATTTTGGTTGACCGCGCGCGGCGATCCCCCTCAGCATTGGGCCGGGGAAATCCTTTTTAGCATATCGAACGGCGAATCGGGGCAGGCGGGATGCAGGAAAGCCGAAGCGTCCTCGAGGCGGTGATCGGCAAGGGCGGAGACTTGACGACCGCGCTGCGCAGCGGCGATCCGGCGCTGGTCCGGCGGCTGGTGGATTCGGTGCGCCGGCTCTCCGTGCTCGCCGAGGTCGCCGACACGGTCACCGAGCGGCTCTCGCTCGACCACCAGCTGCCGCGGATGATCGCGCTGATCACCGAGGTGTTCGACGCCGAGCGGGCGACGCTGTTCCTGCTCGATCCCGACGCCGGCGAGCTGTTCTCGCGGGTCGCGGCGGGCGACGGCATACAGGAGATCCGCATCCCGGCGACCGCCGGCATCGCCGGCGCGGTGTTCCAGTCGGGCAAGGCCGAAATCGTCGCCGACGCCTACAAGGACGCGCGCTTTAACCAGGAGGTGGACCGGCAGACCGGCTACGTCACTCGCAACATCCTGTGCGTGCCGCTGCGCAACCGCCAGGGGGCGGTGATCGGCGTGACGCAGGTGCTCAACAAGCGCGACGGCGGCTTCACCGAGACCGACTTGGCGCTGCTCGAGGCGGTGAACCGCCAGGCGGCCAACGCGATCGAGGAGGCGCGGCTCGTTGAGCAGCTCGAGCGCGCCCGGAGCGAGGAGGCCGAGCTCCTCGCCATCACCGAGGCGATCTCGACCGAGCTGCAGCTCGACGTGCTGCTCGGCCGGATCATGCATACGACGCAGCAATTCCTCCAGGTCGAGCGCGCGACCTTGTTCATCCACGACCAGGCGACCGACGAGCTGTGGTCGAAGGTGGCCGAGGGCGGCGAGCAGAAGGTGATCCGCGTTCCGGCCGGCGCCGGGCTCGTCGGCGCGGCGTTCCGCTCGGGCGAGGTGCTTGACATTCCCGATGCCTACGCCGATCCCCGCTTCAACCGCACGGTTGACCTGGCGACGGGCTTCCGCACGCGCAACATGCTGTGCGTGTCGCTGGTCGATCGCGCCGGCCAGCATATCGGCGTGGTCCAGGTGCTGAACAAGCATGGCGGGCCGTTCACGCCGGTCGACATCAGGCGCCTCAAGGCGTTCTGCGCGCAGATCGCCATCTCGATCCACAACGCGCAGCTCTTCTCCGACGTGCTCGCGCTGAAGAATTACAACGAGAGCATCCTGAAGTCGCTGTCGAACGGCGTCGTGACGCTCGATCCGAAGCTCAACATCGCCAAGCTCAATGAGGCAGCGGAGCGAATCCTCGGCATGACCGCGGACGAGGTGCTCGGACGTCCGGCGGAGCACGTCTTCGGCAACCGCAACGCCTGGGTGAGCCGCAGCCTCGAATTTGTCGTCGGCATGCATACGAACGACTACCATGCCGATTCCGAATTCATGCTCCCGGACGGGAGCACGCGCGCGGTCAATCTCACCACCGCGCCGCTGCTCGATCTCGACGACAAGGCGATCGGCTACATGCTCGTGTTCGAGGACATCACCCGCGAGAAGCGCGTGCGCAACACGATGTCGCGCTACATGGCGAAGGAAGTCGTCGATCGGCTCTTGGCGAGCGGCGAAGACGTGATGAAGGGCAGCTCGCACATCGCCACAGTGCTGTTCTCCGACATCCGCCAGTTCACCATGCTGACCGAGGCGATGAGCCCGCAGCAGACCGTGGCGATGCTCAACGAATACTTCACCGAGATGGTCGAGGTCGTGCTGTCGCACGGCGGCATGCTCGACAAATATATCGGCGATGCGCTGATGGCGATCTTCGGCGCGCCGGTCGAGGACGTGGCCGATCCCGACAAGGCGCTGATGGTGGCGACCGACATGATCCGCGCGCTGGAGCAGCTCAATGCGCGCCGCGTCGCGGAGGGGGTTGGGGCCATCGACATCGGCGTCGGCGTCGCCACCGGCGAGGTGCTCGCCGGCTCGGTCGGGTCGGTCAAGCGCATGGAATACACGGTGATCGGCGATACCGTGAATCTCGCGGCCCGGCTCGAGAGCGCCAACAAGCATTACGGCACCAGGGTGCTGATCTCCGGCCCCACCGCCGATGCGCTGCGCTCGTCCGTCGTGCTGCGCCGGCTCGACCTGCTCCAGGTCAAGGGCAAGACGCGGCCGACCGCGGTTTATGAATCGCTCGGCCACCACACCAATCACAGTTTCCCGAACCTGGCGCGCGTCATCTCGCTCTACGAGCAAGGCTTCGCCTGCTATCAGAAGCGCGATTGGACCGGCGCGATGGCGAAATTCGGCGAGGCGCTGGAACTGGCTCCGAACGACCGTCCCTCGCGCGTCTTTCTCGACCGTTGCCGCTATTCGCAGCGCCATCCGCCGTCCGACGAATGGAACGGCGTTTGGATCATGGAAGAGAAATAGCTCGCCTCACGGCGCCGCCAGGACGGCGTGGCACTCGGCCGGCAGCACGGGCAGCTTCGGCCGCGTCGGCGCCGGATGGGGCGGTGGCGGACGCTGGTCGCGCACCCACGATTCGAGGATCGCGTCGCAGCCGTCGCCCGGCGGGACCGGGGCCTGGGTCTCGCACTCGGGCGAGCCTGCGGGGCAGCTCAGCCGGACATGGAAATGATCGTCGTGCCCGAACCACGGGCGGAGCCGGTGCAGCCACGCATTGTCCCCCGGCGGAACCGAGCGGCACAGCTTGGCCTTTATCACCGGGTTGACGAAGATGCGGTCGACGCGCGGGTCGGTCGCGGCGAGGCGCAGGAGGGTGACCTGGCGCGGGCCGAAGTGCCTGGGATCGACTTCGTGCCAGCTCGGCAGCAGCATCGACGGCATCGCGATCGTCTCGCGCGCGGCGGGAACCAGCAGCGCGGTCGACCCGAGCGTGAACCAGAGGTCGACGTCGAGGCCGGTCTGGTGGCTGGCATGGCCGAACGGCAACGGCCCGCCGCGCGGCTGCGCCATGTCGCCGACATAGAACGCCGGCAGCCCGGCAGTGAGCGCACGCCGGCCCAGCCGCTCGACGAAATCGACCGTGTCCGGATGGCCATAGAAGCGCCGCCGGCTGAGGCGGATCACCTCGTAGCCGGGACCGTCGGGGGGCAGCTCCGCCGCGCCTGAGATGCAGCCATGCGCCGCGCCGCCGATCGCCAGCGCCGCGCCCGCCGAGGGATGGAGCGCGCGGCTCCACGGATTGGCGTCATCGGCGCGGGCGGCCATGGCCAGCGCCATGAGCGCCAGGACGGCGGCAGGGCGGCGCAAGAAATCGACTTTAACCATCTTCCGGCCGGATGAGCGTGGCACAGCGCGAAGAATTATAGTCAATTGTGGGCCAAGTCACACTTTGGTGTGACGGAGTTGCCACATAATAGCCCAGAGTTTTCTCGCGAGGCCGCGTTGTCATCTTCTCTCCACCGGATTTCTGCTATTTTTTCCAACAAGGTGACGAACTGTGTCGCCCGAGAGCCGTCATGCGCATGCACCGACATATAGCCATCGCTTTCCTCGGCCTGGCCGCCATTCTCGTCGCCGGGCCCGGGCGCAGCGAGGGACTCGACAAGGCTCCGACGCCGGTCGCCGCGCGCATCCGCGCGTTGCTCGATACCACTGCGGACCAGGACGCGAGTTCCAGCGGGTCAAGCCTCACGCATTTCTATGCCGCGCGCCATGACGAGCCGGCGTGGAGCGACCCGGCGCGCGTGGCGGCGCTGACATCGTCCCTCGCCGCCGCTTCCGATCACGGTCTCGAAGCGAGCTTCCCCAAAGCGGCCCTGTCCGCGGGCGACGACCCGGCCGCGCGCGATGTCGCGCTGACCCGCCTCGCGCTCGCCTATGCGACGGCGCTGGCGTCCGGGAGGGTTGCGCCCTCGAACCTCGAGACCGACTGGGCAATACCGGCGCCGGGTTTCGACGCCGCCACGGGCCTCGCGACCGCTCTGACGCACGATCTCGGCGCCTGGTTCGACGGGTTGGCGCCGCACCATCCCCAATACCGGCGGCTGATGACCGCGCTGGCGCGCTATCGCGGCATCGCCGAGGGCGGAGGATGGGCGACCATTTCGCGCGGCGATCCCTTGAAGCTCGGCATGATCGACCCGCGCGTCCACGTCCTCCGCAAGCGGCTCGAGGCCGAGGGCGATCTGCGCCCGCAGGCCGCGCCGCCGGCGCCCGCCGCCGATGGCGCAGGTCCGATCCGGCGCGTCGCGGCGGTTGTCGGCGGCACGGATGCGCCGCCGCCGGCCGATGCCGCACCGCCCGCCGACGACCCGGATGCGGTCTACGATGCCGCGGTGGAGACGGCCGTGCGCCGCTTCCAGCGCCGCAATGGCATCGCCGTCGACGGCGCGGTCGGCCCGCGCACGCTCGCCGCGATGAACCTGACGGTGCGCGCGCGGGTCGAGCAGATCGAGCTCAATCTCGAGCGCTGGCGGGCGCTGCCGCACGATCTCGGCGCCAGCTACATGATGGTGAACGTGCCGTCCGAGACGCTCGACATCGTCGATCAGTCCGCGTCGGTGATGGCGATGAAGGTGGTGGTCGGCGATCTCGGCCACCCGACGCCGGTGGTGCGCACCACCATGATCGGGGTCACGTTCAATCCGTTCTGGAAGATCCCGGCCTCGATCATGACCAAGGAAATCCTGCCCAAATCCAAGCGCGACCACGCCTATCTCGCCAAGAACGACATCGTGTTCGCGTCGGGACAGGGCTGGGAGCAATTGCCGGGGCCGAAGAACCCGTTGGGCCAGCTCAAGTTCGAATCGCCCAACCAGTTCGACGTCTATCTCCACGACACGCCGTCGCGGGTCGCCTTCAAGCGCTTCTTCCGGGCGCAGAGCCATGGCTGCGTCCGGCTCGAGCGCGCCGCCGACCTTGCCGGGCTGGTGCTGCGCGACGCGGGCTGGGACCCGCAGCAGATATCCGAGGCGGTCGCGACCGGCGCCAACCGGCGCGTCGATCTGAAGCGTCGCTGGCGGGTCTACATCCTCTACGCCACGAGCTTCGTCGACGACGACGGGACGGTCGAGTTCCGCGACGATCTCTACGGCCGCGACGGCCGCCTGCGCGCCGCGCTCGCGGCACTGCACGCCGCCCGCAAACCGACTCTTTAGCGTACAATCGCGCCTCCGGGCACGATGCGCCGCGATCCCGCCTAGGATTCGAGGCAGGGGATCGCAGGGAGCGGCGTCGGCCGCGAAAGCATGGTTGACCGAATGGCGAACGGCTCCGCCCTGATCCGCCACGTCAGCGACCGGCTCGGCTACGGGCCGCGGCCCGGCGACCTCGACCGGATCGCCGAGACGGGTGTCGATCGCTGGATTGACCAGCAGCTCCACCCCGCCTCGATCCCCGTGCCGCCGCAGCTCGACCAGCGGATGGCGCAATTCGTCACGCTGAGGATGTCGCCGCCGCAACTGTTCGTCGAATACGGGCCGCGCGTCGGGCTCGAGCCCGGCGCCAAGCCGACGCCCGAAGAGCAGCAGGAGCGCGCCCGCCGCCTGCAATTCGTCGTCGGCGAAGCAATCGCGGCGCGGCTCATGCGGGCGATCGAGAGCCCGCGCCAGCTCGAGGAGCTGCTCGCCGAATTCTGGTTCAATCACTTCAACGTCTTCATCGGCAAGGAGCTCGACCGGCTGTGGACCGGCGCCTATGTCGAGGAGGCGATCCGGCCGCATCTGTTCGGCCGCTTCCGAGATCTCCTGGGCGCCACCGCCAAGCATCCGGCGATGCTGTTCTATCTCGACAACTGGCTCAACACGGCGCCCGGCAGCCCGGGGGCGCGGGGCCAATTCGAGGGGCTGAACGAGAATTACGCGCGCGAACTCATGGAGCTGCACACGCTGGGCGTCGATGGCGGCTACAGCCAGGCCGACGTGATCGCGCTGGCGCGCATCCTGACCGGCTGGACCATCGGTCCGATCGGCCCCGGCCGGCAGGGACAGCAGCCGCGCGTGACGTCGTTCCTCGGCCCGATGCGCATCTTCCGCGGCGGCGAGCGCCCGCGCGTCGAAGGGCCGCGCGCCTTGGGCCCGCGCGGCCAGGGGCGCGGCGTCTTCGTGTTCGACCCCGACCGGCATGACGGCACGGACAAGACCTTGCTCGGGCGGTTGATCCGCGGCCGCGGGATCGAGGAGGGCGAAGAGGCGCTCGACATGCTGGCGCGAAGTCCGGCGACCGCGCGCCACATCTCGCTCAAGCTGGCGCAGTTCTTGCTCGCCGATCATCCCGACAAGCAAGTGGTCGACGCCATGGCCAAGACGTTCCTCGGCAGCGACGGCGACATCACCGCGGTGCTGCGCACGCTGTTCGCGAGCGAGGCCTTCCGCGCGCCATCCTCGTTCGGCACGCGCTTCAAGACGCCTTATCGCTATGTCGTCTCGGCGGTGCGCGCGGCGGGCGTGCCGGTAGTGAATTTCCGGCCGCTCGAAGGTATCCTCAACCAGCTCGGCGAGCGGCCCTATGCCTGCCTCACGCCCGATGGCTACAAGTCGAGCGAGGATGCCTGGCTCAATCCCGACGCGATGATGCGGCGGGTCTCGTTCGCGGTCGCCTTCGCGCGCGGCAACATGCGCCTCGAGCTGCCGCCGGAAGAGGGCATGGAACAAGGCGCGCCGCCGCCGCTGCGGCCTCCCGCCCAACGCGGCACCGTGGTCGATCCCGCCGCGCTCTTGAAGACGCTGGGGGAGGACCGGTTCTCGCAGCGCACCCTTGCGGCCATCATCGGCGCCGCGCCCGAGCTGCGGTCGGCGATGCTGCTGGGCGCGCCCGAGTTCATGCGGTTCTAGGAGAGAGCGACATGCTGCGACGCGAATTCCTCCGCCTTTCGACCGCCGCTGCCGGGCTGTCGATCATCGATATCGGCGCGCGCGCCTGGGCCGCGAGCGGCGATGACGCGTCGCCGCGTCGCCTTGTCGTGGTGCTGCTGCGCGGCGCGGTCGACGGGCTGAACGTCGTCGTCCCCTATTCCGATACGATCTATTACGAGGCGCGCCCCACCATCGCCGTGCCGCGCGCGCGCCAGCAAGACGGGGCGCTCGATCTCGATGGCCGCTTCGGCCTACACCCCGCGCTCGCGCCGCTGATGCCGATGTGGCAGGAGCGCAGCCTCGCCTTCATCCATGCGGCGGGCTCGCCCGATCCGACGCGCTCGCATTTCGACGCGCAGGACTACATGGAAAGCGGCACGCCCGGCCGCAAGGCGACGCCGGACGGGTGGATGAACCGGCTCCTGGCGCAGCTCCCGGGCAAGCGCAGCGCGACCACGGGCGTGGCCTTCGGGCCGACATTGCCGCGCAGCTTCGCCGGCGAGATGCGCGTCACCAACATCGCCACCGGCCGCGCCGCCAACAACCCGATGCCGATCGACCGGCCGATCATCAATGCCGCGTTCGATCAGCTCTATTCGGGCGACGATCCGCTGAGCCGCGCCTACCGCGAAGGCGTCGGCGCGCGCGCCAAGCTGCTCGACGATCTGCAGCAGGACATGGTGCAGGCCGACCACGGCGCGCCCTCGCCGGTGGGTTTCGCCCAGGACACGCAGCATCTCGTCGATCTGATCAAGCGCGATCCCGGCGTGCAGCTCGCCTTCTTCGATCTCGGCGGCTGGGACACGCATGTGAACCAGGGCACGTCGGAGGGCCAGCTTGCCAATCACCTGAAGCCGCTGGCAGAGGGGCTTGGCGTGCTGGCGCGCGGCTTGGGCGCGTCCTACCGCGATACCGTGATCGTTGTGATGTCGGAATTCGGCCGCACCGTGCACGAGAACGGCAATCGCGGCACCGATCACGGTCACGGCAACGCGATGTGGGTCATGGGCGGCGCGGTCAAGGGCGGCCGCGTCTACGGCGTCTGGCCCGGCCTGACGGACAGTGCGCTCTATCAGGGACGCGACCTCGCGGTGACGACGGATTTCCGCAGCGCGCTTGCGCTGGTGCTCGAGCGCCACCTGCGGCTCGACAAGCACGCGCTCGATCTGGTTTTTCCCGGCGCTCCGCCGGCGCCCGCCGCCATCACCGGCATGGTGTGACGCGCGGCACGGCATTGTGCCCCTCTCTCCGCCGTTCTATTTTCGCAACGATCGAGACAGGATAAACGCGTAGGCGGGGGCTTCGCTCATGGTTGAGTTCGGCATCGGGCAGCCGGTTCGGCGCAAGGAAGATTTGCGCCTCCTCACCGGGCGGGGACAATACGTCCCGGACATTTCCCTGCCAAACATGGTCTTTGCAGCAATGGTGCGCTCGCCGCACGCGCATGCGCTTGTCCGGGCCATCGATTCGAGCGCAGCGCGTTCGGTGCCCGGCGTCATCGCGATCTTCACCGGCGCCGATTTCGACGCCGACGGCCGCAATCCCATACCCCATGCCGCCGCCATTACGGGCGCGCCCGACGTGACGATCCGGGTGCGGCCGGGCGGCACGGTCTTCACCGTGTCCTTGGCGACGCTCGCGACCGCGCGCGCGCGCTATGTCGGCGAGCCGGTGGCGATGGTGATCGCCGAATCCCACGACGCCGCCAAGGACGGCGCCGAGCGCGTCGTGGTCGATTACGAGCCTTTGCCGGCGGTGGCGCGGGCGAGCGACGCGATCGCGCCTGGAGCGCCGCTGGTGTGGGACGAATGCGCCGCCAACATGAGCGTCGACGGCGATGTCGGCGATGCGGCCGCGACCGAGACGGCGTTCAAACGCGCCAAGCACGTGGTCAAGCTCGACACCTGGATCCAACGCGTCACCGGCGCGCCGATGGAGCCGCGCACCGCGATCGGCACCTACGATCCCGCGACCAAGCGCTACACCATCTATGCCGGCAGCGGCGGCGGCGTGGTGCGCGAGAAGCAGACGCTCGCCAAGGTGCTGGGCGTGCCGGAAGAGTCATGCCGCGCGGTGTGCGGCGACATGGGCGGGAATTTCGGTACGCGGAATACCTTCTTTCCGGAATATGGACTTTTGCCCTGGGCGGCGCAGAAGGTCGGGCGGCCGGTCAAGTGGTCGGGCGACCGCACTGAATGCTTCGTCAGCGACTACCAGGGCCGCGACCTCACGGTGACGGCCGAGCTGGCGCTCGACGGCGAGGGGAATTTCCTCGGGCTTCGCGGCACCAACATGAGCAATGTCGGCGCCTATACCGCGCATTTCACGCCGCTGCGGAAGGGGCTCGGCATCATGTCCGGGGTCTATCGCATCCCGGCGGTGCATTTCCGCGGCTGCGCCGTGCTGACCAACACGATCCCGACGACGCCCTATCGCAGCGCCGGCCGGCCCGAGGCGATCTACGTGATCGAGCGCCTCGTCGACATGGCGGCCGAGCAGTGCGGCTTCGACCGGGTCGCGCTGCGCCGCCGCAATCTCGTCCCGGTCGATGCCTTCCCCTACACCAACGGCGTCGGCATCACCTACGACAATGGCGAGTACGAGCGCGGCATGGACACGGCGCTGGCGCTCGCCGACTGGCAGGGCTTCGCCGCGCGCAAGGCCGAGTCGCGCGCGCGCGGCATGCTGCGCGGCATCGGCTTCGCCAACTACATCGAGGGCGCGGGCGGCGCCCCGCGCGAGCGCGCCGAGGTCACGATCGAGCCCCGAGGCCGCGTCGAGCTGGTGCTCGGCACCATGAACAGCGGCCAGGGCCACGAGACCAGCTTCGCGCAGCTTCTGACCGAATGGCTCGGCGTGCCGTTCGAATCGGTGGATTTCGTGGCGCACGACACCGATCGCGTTTCGGCGGGCGGCGGCTCGCATTCGGGCCGCTCGATGCGCATCGCCAGCCTCGCCATCGGCATCGCCTCGGACGAGATCGTCGACAAGGGCCGGAAGATCGCGGCCCACATGCTCGAGGTGCATCCCGTCGATGTCGAGTTCACGCGCGGCACCTTCTCGGTCAAGGGCACCGACCGCCGCGTCGGCATTTTCGACGTCGCCAAGGCGGCGACGACGCGCAAGGACCTGCCGCAAGAGCTGCAAGGCAAGCTCGACGGCATCGGCGACCACACGGTTTCCGTCGGCGCGTTTCCCTCCGGCACGCATGTGTGCGAGGTCGAGATCGATCCCGACACCGGCCACGTCGAATTGAAGCGCTGGTCCGGCGTCGACGATGTCGGGCTCGCGGTCAATCCGCTGATCCTGCACGGCCAAACGCACGGCGCGGCGGCGCAGGGGATCGGCCAGGCGCTGATCGAGCAGGCCTATTACGACCCCAAGAGCGGCCAGATGCTGACCGCGTCGTTCATGGACTACGCCATGCCGCGCGCGGATTTTCTGCCGTCGTTCGACTGCAAGCTGATCGAGGTGCCGGCGACCAGCCACCGCTATGGCGTGCGGCCCGGCGGCGAGGGCGGCACCACGCCCGCGCTCGGCGCCGTCATCAACGCCGTGGTCGATGCGCTTAGGGAATACGGCATCAAGCACATCGAGATGCCGGCCACATCGGAGCGCGTCTGGCAGGCGATCCACGCCGCGCGGGGCTAGCACAGTGCGCCCTTCGACTACGCTGCGCTCCGCTCAGAGTGAGGACCGTTCTTTGTGCCATAAAGATTTTCCCTCATCCTGAGCGAAGTCGAAGGACGCACGGCGTTCGTGCAATCGGAGAAGGCGTAACCTGACGATGTTCGATCTCGTCACCATCGGCGGCGGCTTCTCCGGCCTCACCACCGCCTGCCGCGCCGCCGAGCTGGGCCTCAAGGCCGCGGTCTTGGAGCGCCGCGGCGAAGAGCGCTACCCCTGCAGCTCGCGCTGGTCCACCGGCGTCTTCGGCGTGATGCAGATCTCGCTGATGAACGCGCCCGACGTGCTGATCGAGGCCTTCACCACCGGCACGGGCGGCACCTGCAAGGCGGAGCTCGTCGAAGCGGTCGCACGCAACGCGCGGCGCGCCAAGGAATGGCTCGAGGAGCAGGGCGCAAGCTTCACGGTCGAAGGCTCGCTCGAGCGCAGCCAGCACGTGCTCGCGCCGCCGCGCCGCTTCGACGTGCCGGGGCTCGATTGGGAAGGGCGCGGCGCGGATACGTTGATGCGGCGCATGGAAGCCAATCTCGTCACGCGCGGCGGCGAAGTGCTGCGCGGCACCAAGGTCGAGGCGCTGATCGTCGAGGGCGGGCGCTGCGTTGGAGTCTCGGCCCGACGCGGCGGCGCTGCCATGCGCATCGAGGCGGCCAACACGGTCATCGCCGATGGCGGCTTCGCGGCCAACCCGGAGATGATCAGGCGCCACATCGTGCCGCGTCCCGAGCGCGTGCTGGCCCGGGTCGGGCCCGAGGCCAAGGGCGACGGCATCCGCATGGCCGAGGCTGCGGGCGCGGCGATCGGCGGGTTCGGCGAATTCTACGGCCATGTCCATCACCGCGACGCCATGACCAACGCTTCGCTGTGGCCCTATCCGCATTTCGACGCGCTCGCGATGGCGAGCATGGTCGTGGGGCCGGACGGGCGGCGCTTTGGCGACGAGGGGCTGGGCGGCGTCTATCTCGCCAACCGCATCGCGCGGTTGCCCGATCCGCTGAGCGCGGTGATCGTGTTCGACGACGCGATCTGGTCCGGCGCGCCCGGTCATGCCGGGCCGGTGCCGTGCAACGGGACCTTGTACGAGGGTGGCGGATCGCTTCTGAGCGCGCCCGATCTCGACGAACTCGCGCGCCGGGCCGGCCTTCCGGCGGCCGCCTTGGCCGAGACCGTGCGCGCGCACAACGCCGCCGCGCAAGGGCACAAGCTGCCGATCGCCCAGCCGCCCTTCCACGCGGCGCCGCTTTGCGCCGGGATCACCGGCACCATGGGCGGCGTCGTGATCGATGCGCACGCACGGGCGCTGCGCCCCGACTTCACGGTCTTTCCCGGCCTCTATGCGGTGGGCACGCCGGTCGCCGGCCTCGAAGGCGGCCCCCACGCGGGCTATGCCGGCGGATTGTGCAAGGCCTTCGTGCTCGGCCTTCTTGCGGCGGAGCACATGGCGCAGGCGCGCTAGACCGTCGCGCTCCTGTGATACACTGCGGCCCGGCATGGCGGGGGAGAGGGCCGTGAAGCAGCAACCTGTCGCGTGCACGACGCGGCGCACGGTCCTCGCCGTTCTCGCGCCGATCGGGTTGCGTCCCTATCGCGCGATCGCGCAGGCCGCCGCAAAGCGGCCAGTGATCGGCGGTCTCTACGGCGCGACGGAAGCGGTAGCGTCCGAGTTCATAGGCATCTTTCTCGGCGGGATGCGCGACCTCGGATATGTCGAGGGCCGCGACTTCGACTTGGTCAATCGCTTCGCGAACGGTCAATTCGAGCGCTTGCCCGGTTTGGCCAACGAACTCATCGAGCTCAATCCCGCCGTGATCGTCACGCCGACCGGTGAAATCGCCGCGTTCGCGTTGCGGGCAGCGTCGAAGACGGTCCCGATCGTCAGCCCCACGCTCAGCGATCCGGTGCGGTCGGGACTGGTCGCGAGCTTTGCGCGGCCGGGCGGCAACGTGACCGGGATTTCGAATGTGGTCGAGCATCTATCGCAAAAGTACATCGAGCTCGCGCTCTTGGTGCTTCCTGGCGTCGCCAAGATCGGCATCCTGCTCAACCTCGATGCCGGAAAGACCACGTCGATCCAGCGCGCCGAGATGGAAGAAGCCGCCGCCAAGTTTGGCGTCCAGACGCAGACGGCCGACGCCCATGTCCCCGGCGACCTCGAAGCCGCCTTCCGAACGCTCGCCGACGGGCATGCCGGAATCGTCGTGGTGGGCAATGACGGAATGTTCGTGACCCAGCGCCAGCGGATCAACGCGCTGGCGGCAGTGGTGCGGCTGCCTTGCATCTACCCCGCGCGCGAGTTCGTCGCGGACGGCGGGCTCATCAGCTATGGCACCAATCTGCGGGAGAATTTCCGGCGGGCGGCGGTCTACGTGGTGAAAATCCTAAAAGGCGCTTCGCCGGCCGATCTTCCGGTCGAGTTTCCCACCAAGCTCGAACTCGTCATCAACCTCAAGACCGCGAAGACGCTCGGCATAACCATTCCGCCGACCCTCCTTGCGCGCGCCGACGAGGTGATCGAATAACGCGCTCGCCACGCGTCGCCGTCTCGGCGATACTGGCGCGACCTCCAGCCGGGAGATGCCGCATGAGCCGGGCGCGGACGATCGATGTGGGCGAGCTGCTCGAGAGCCGGCCGCTCAATCGCTATCACATCTTCATCGCGGTGCTGGGCTTCCTGGTGCTGTGGGTCGACGGGCTCGATTTCAGCGCCGGCATGGTCGGCGCGCCCGCGATCCTGCGCGAATTCCACGCCGGGCGCGGCGCCATGGGCAACGTGTTCGGCGCCGGCAGCTTCGGCGCGATGCTCGGCGCGCTGCTGTTCGGCTATGTCGCCGACCGCTGGGGGCGCAGGGTCGGCATCATCGCGTCGGTCCTGGCCTATAGCGTCGCGACGCTCGCCTCGGCCTATGCGAGCTCGCTCAACGAGCTGATGGTGCTGCGCTTCATCACCGGCATGGGCGTCGCCGGCGTGGTCCCCAACACCATATCGCTCTTGACCGAGACCGCACCCCGCCGCTACCGCGCCAGTTTCGTCATGTTGACCTTGATCGGCATCGCCGCCGGCAATTCGAGCGCTGGATTGGTGGCGGGCTGGTTCATGGCCGCGAATGGCTGGCAGATCGTGTTCGTGACCGGCGGCGTGGTCGGCTTGCTGATGAGCGTGCTGCTGTTCTTCGTGCTGCCGGAATCGATCCGCTTTCTGGCGGTGAAGAATCCTGACGGGCCGCAGCTCCGGCGCCTCGTCGCGCGGCTCGCGCCCGATCTCGACCTTTCCGCCGGGACGGGCTTCGTGCTGGCGCAGCCCAAGCGCGAGGGCGTCGCCCTGAAGCAGCTCTTCACCGGCGATCAGCGCATCGCGACGCCGCTCCTATGGGTCGGGTATTTCACCGAGGCGCTGACCTTCATGACGCTTTTGAGCTGGATGTCGGTGTTCCTGGTGAGCGCCGGCTTGACCCAGACGCAAGCGGCCTTCGCTTTCTCTTACGCCGGCATGGGCGGCATCTGCGCGGTCCTGGTGATGGCGCGCATCCTCGACCGGTTCGGGCCGGTGGCGCTGGTGGCGAGCGCGCTCGCGGCGATCGTCTCGGTCAGCCTCATGGGCGCCGATCTGCCGCAGACCGCGATCATCGCCATGGCGATCCTGGGCGTCGCCTTCTGCACCGGCACGCACAACGCGCTCAACGGCACGGTCGGCATGTTCTATCCCACTGCGATCCGCGGCAAGGGCGTGGGCTATGCGACCGGCATGGGGCGGGTCGGGCTGATGGTGGGGCCGGTGGTGACGGGCTGGCTCCTGGCCGCGAACCTGCCGCTGCAGGACGTGCTCTATGTCGTGGCGGCGCCCTATGTCGTGGTGGCGCTGGCGTGCTGGGCCTTGGGGCGGCTCTATCAGCGCCGCTTCGCGACGGGCGCCGGCATCGAAGCGGCGCGGGCCGCAGACGACGCGCCCATGACGCTCGTTCAACGAAACGAATCAGCGGCGGCGAGATAGGTTTGCACGTATAGGCGCACGCCGTCCTCGAGCGGCGTCGTCGGCTTGTCGTAGCCGGCGGCGGCGAGCCGCTCCATGCGCGCCTCGGTGAAGTATTGGTACTTGTCGCGGATCTCGACGGGCGTATCGACATATTCGACGGTGGGCTCGCGGCCGAGCGCGCGGTAGACCGACGATGCGAGCTCGAGGAAGCTGCGCGCCTTGCCGCTGCCGACATTGAAGAGCCCGTTGACGCCCTCGTGGCGATAAAGAAACAACATCATGTCGACGCAATCGCCGACCCACACGAAATCGCGGCGCTGGCCGCCATCGGCGATGCCGGGGCGGTGCGAGCGGAACAGGCGGCACGGCTCGCCCTTGGCGGCGCGCGGGAAGATCTGCGCCACCACGCTCTTCATGGTGCCCTTGTGGTACTCGTTGGGGCCGTAGACGTTGAAGAATTTGAGCCCCGCCCATTGCGGCGGGCGGCGCGCGCCGCGCTCGACGAGGCGGGCCACGCGACGGTCGAAGAGATGCTTCGACCAGCCATAGGCGTTGAGCGGGCGCAGCCGCGCCAGCCCGGCCGCGCTGCCGTCGTCGTCGAACCCCTCGTCGCCGCCACCGTAGGTTGCGGCCGAGGAGGCGTAGACGAGGCGCGTCTCGTGCGCGGCGCACCACTCCCACAGCGCCAGCGACAGGGTGAAGTTGCTCGAAACGATGAGGTCGGCGTCGCGCTCGGTGGTGGACGATACGGCGCCGAGATGGAAGACGATCTCGATCTCGTTGGCGTGCTGGTCGAGGAAGGGAAAAAGACCGTCCGGCGGAACGAAGGAAGCGAGCTCGCGCTTGGCGAGGTTGCGCCACTTGTCGTCGCTGCCGAGCCGGTCGCACACGACGAGATCGGGCGACCCCGCCTCCTCGAGCGCAGCGACCAGGTTCGAGCCGATGAAGCCGGCGCCGCCGGTGACGATGATCATGGTCTCCGCGGCCGTCCGCCTAGTATTCCGAAGGCAGGCGGCCCTCTTCGTAGCCATGCGCGAGGAAATGGTCGCGCGCCGATTTGAGCGCGCCGCTGCGCACGCCTTCCGCGACGTCGGCGTATTTATCGAGGTACCACTCGTCGTCGACCTCGAATTCGCACGGCGTGCGGCCCTCGAAATAGCCGACCTCGACGAAATGATGCTTCGCCGACTTGAAGATCTTGGCCCCCACCGCCTCGGCGACGTCCGGGTACCTGGTCAAATACCAGCCCTCGTCGACCGGGACGCCGCGCAGCAGCAGCTTGAGCAGGTCGACGAATTCTTCGTATTCGTTGTTGACGCGCAGCTTGCCCTTGGCCGAGACGACTTCGAGCCGTTGTTTGATCACACTGATGGGCGGTACATAGACCACGTGATGCGCTCCCGAAATATTCGGAACGTTAGCGGCAATATATGACTAAGCCGTTATTCGATCAACCCTTGACGCCTTCGGACGACGCTTCGGCGCACCCGCGCGCAGGAGCCGCCGGCACGCGCGATAGACGTCGCCGGGCGACAGGCCGGTCAGGCAGGCGAGCCCCCTGCGGCAGTCGTCGGCCTTGAAGAGGTAGCACGGCGAGCAGGTCATCTCGCGCTCGACGGCGACCGCGGAGGCGCCAATGGGCCCCCATTCCTTGGCGTCCACGACGCCGGCATGGATGCCGACCGTGGGCACGCCCAGCCCCGCGGCGATGTGCTTGGGGCCGCTGTCGTTGCCGACGAAGAGCGCGCACGCGGCCATGAAGACCGGCAGCTCCTTGAGCTTCAGCTTGCCGACGAGCGAGGTGATCGCGTCGCGGTGGCGCACCTGTCCGACGATCTCCGCCGCGATCGCGGCATCGTCGTTGCCGCCCACGATGGCGATGTTGCAGCCGTCGCGCTCGACCAGGACATCGATGAGCGCGGCGAAGTATTCCGGCGGCCATTGCTTCATCTCGTTGCCGGCGGCGGGGTGCACGCACACCACGGGCTTGGCGAACAGCGCGCGGTGCTCCTTCTCCGGCAGGACGCGCGCCGGCTGCGACATCGGCGCGATCATCTGGCGTTCGCTCTCGCACGCCGATGCCACGGCATCGACGAGATTGACGAGGTCGCCCGCGGTGTGCTGCCGCTTGCGTACGTAGGACTGGTCGCCGCTCCATTCGAGCGCGATGTCGAGAAACGGGAACTGGCCGCGATGGTCGAACCCGGCGAGGCAGCGCGCGCCGGTATATTGCAGCACGTGGCGCGTCTCGGGATGCTTGCGCATGTCGACCGCCAGATCGAAGCGATGGGCGTCGAGCTTGCGCCGCAGCGCTATGAGGTCCGCCTCGTCGATTTCCACGCGGCCCAGCTGCGAGCGCGCATGGAAGAAATCGAAGGTGATGGTCTCGTCGACGGCGGGCTCGAGCGACCACACCGCTGCCGAGGACGAGCCCGCGAGGACCGAAATGCGGGCCTCCGGAAAATGCCGCTTCAGCCGCCGCACCGCGGGCAGCGCGATGACGCAATCGCCGATATGGTCGAGCTTGACGATCAGGATGTTGCGCACGTCGGCGGGCGACAGCGCCGGATGGCCGGCGCAATAGACCTGGGTCGGCTCCCATTCGAACGAGAAATCGTCGTGCTCCTTGGAGAGGCGCGGGTGGAAATACGGATCGCCCAGCGCGAACGCGTGGCGCCAGATGCTGTCGAAGGCGGCCTCGTTGTATTCCTCGGCGATGTGGCCGCGGCTGATCTGCTCGTGATGGATGAGCCGCGAATGCGGCGTGTAGACGTTGACGAGGCCGCGGCGCCACGCCCTGAGGCAATAATCGAGGTCGTTGTTGATGACGTTGTGGGCCTCGTCGAACCGGCCCAGCGCGTCGAAAGTCGCGCGCCGCGTCAGGAGGCAGGCACCGGTGACGGCGATGGCGTTGCGTTGCGTCAAGGCGAGACCGAAATATCCGGGCTCGTCCTCGCGCGCGTAGCGGAAGGCGTGGCGCGCCTGCCCCATGCCGGCGAGGAACATGCCCGCATGCTGCACCCGGCGGTCCGGATAGAGGAGCTGCGGGCCGACGGCGCCGACCTCGCTCCTCTGCGCATGCTCCAGGAGCGCGTCGAGCCAGTCGGGCGCGATGATCTCGATGTCGTCGTTGAGGAACAGCAGGAACTCGCCCTTCGCCTCGGCGGCGGCGAGATTGTTGAAGCGCGACCAGTTGAACGGCTCGTGCGTCTCCAGCACCTTGTCGGCATGCGCGCGGACCCAGCGCTTCCAGCGGCGCTGGTCGTCCGGAATGTTCTCGATGCAGATGATCTCGAAATTGCGGTACGCGGTCATCTTGCGCAGCGTCTCGAGGCAGGTCTTGATCAGGCCGCGCGCGGCGCAGGTGGGGATGATGATCGAGACCAGTCCCTTCGTCGTCACGTCGCGCCGCATGCGATGGGCGCCGGGCGCGCGCCCCGCCTCGACCTTGCCGGCGATCCGGCGCCGCTTCATCGCCCGCGCCAGCGCGGCGCGCTCGGCGCGCGCGTCGTCGTTGGCGGCGGCGGACATCTCGCACAGCACTGCCGGGATGTGCCGCACGGCGCGCGCCAGCTCGGTCGCGCGCAGGACGATGTCCCAGTCGCCGTGCTGCAGGAGATCGTCGACCGAGGCCGCGAGGCGGCCGACGAGATCGGCGCGCGCCCACCAGGTCCGGCCAATGTAATTGGTCGACAGGACGAGATCGGGCGACCATTGCGGCTTGAAGAAGGCATCGAGCGCACCGGTCGCCGGATTGACGCGGCGATCGTCGGCATAAATGAAATCGGCGTCGCGATGGACCGAGCTGGTGAGCGCCATCTCCATCAGCGCGTCGCAACCGAGCTCGTCTCCCGGCTTGAGAATGCCGAGGAAGCCGCCTTCCGCCACCAGCGCGCCCGGCGATTGCCGTGCCGACCGGGGCAGGATCTGCACGCGCGCGTCGCCCCCCTGCGTGCCGGCGATCACGTCGTCGCAGAGGCGCCTGGCGTTCCTGCTGCCGCCCTCGGGCGCGAGGAGGAGGCGCCAGTCGGCATAGGCCTGGGCGCGCGCGCATGCTACGGAACGCTCGACGCTGGCCGCGTCGTCGCCGTTCGCGACCGGCATCACCAGGGTGAAGGCGGGACGCCAATCGCGCTCGGCGAGCATGTGCGTCGCGAAATTGATCTCCGCTTGCGGCAATCGGCGCCGCAGCGACCACGGGCCGAAATGTTCCGGTGGCTCCTCGACCTCGACGTGGAACTCGACGGTCGCGGTCTTTCCGGCTTTGTCGCGCAGCGTCACGCCGATGAGGCGCCGCCCCTTGGGCAGGACGCGTTGCGGCAGCATCGCGGTAAAGCCGCTGCCCAGCGCGTCGCCCCAATCGGGGAAGGCGGATTGAACGTCGATGCGCCTGACGCCGTAATACGCCGAGAGCAGGTGATTGCCGTCGAGCGCGATGTCGACCGACGCAACGCCCGCCCGCGCCAGGGCCCAGCCGTTGATCTCGAGACGGTTGCGCACCGGCGACGCCACCGCGCCGCCCACCACCGCGGGCGCATCGACGACGAGCTTGAGATCGGAGCCGTCGGTGAGGCCCGCCGTCGGCGTGGACGGTGCCTCGGCCGCGACCTCGACGGCCAGCACCGGCAGCGGAATTTCGCGCTCCTCGCCGCTGCTCTTTATGCGCAGCACGACGAGATGCTCGCCCTCGAATGTGCGCTCGAGCTTGGCAGCGAACTTGAAGCCGGAGAGGCGCGCATGGGCGATGGTCGGGAAGTGATTGCCGACATCGGGACGGTCGAGGCCGATCTCGGCCAGGCCCGCCTCGGCGCCGTCGACCAGCACGGCGATCGCTTCGGTCGGCGCGCGCCCGATCGCCCAGCCGGCGACCGCGATCCTGCCGTCGCTCGCAAGCTGAATCGCGTCGCAATGCAACAGCGAATTCTGCTCCTCGCCGGCGGCGGCCGGCACGTGCGCCGGCTCCGCGCGATCTGCGATCTCGACCGGAACGATCAGCTCGCGGGTGATGCCGCCCAATGAGATCGCTTGGATCTTGAGCGATTTGCGCCCGGACCCGAAGCGGCGCAGGTCGGTCTTGAAGCGGAAACCCGAGAAGCGCGCGTTGGGAAATTCCGGATGTGACGCCGCCACGTCCTCGCGCGGCTTGCCATAGTCGGCGGCGCCGATCCGTTCCTCCTCGAGGAAGAGCTGCACGCTGACCAGCGGGGCCAGCGAAACCGCCCAGCCCTCGACCTGGAGAATGCCGCGCTCGTCGACCGAAAGCTGATCGACGTGAAGCTGCATCGGCGGACGGCGCAGGCCGGTGGGCTCGACGCTCGGCGCCGCGGCGCCGTTGCCGCGCCGCTCCGCTGCCTTGGCCGAAATCGGTATCGACACGCGATGGGTTTGCCCGTCGCTCGTCCGCGCCGTCACCTCGAGCGCGATGGCGCCGTCCATGGCGTCGGGAATTCGGCCGAGCGAGAAGGCAAAGCCGGACTGGTCCGCCTTGGGAAAGAGCGGATGGATCTGCGCCACGTCCGGCCGCGCCAGGCCGTAGGACGCGCGGCACGAGCCTGCGCCGTCGACGGCAATCGTGATCTCGGCGATCGGTGTCGCTGCCAGCGCCCATCCTTGCGCCGTCAAGGCGAGGACGCCGCTGTCGCCGTCGCGATCGAGCACGGCCTCGTCGATCGCGGCGAGGAAATTCGCCAGGCGGGCTGGGGGGATTTGCGTCTCGCGCCGCGGCTTCAGGCCGCGGAACGCGCCGTCGCTGATGAAATGCAGCAGCGCGTTGTCGGTGCGCTCGCCGAGCTGTCGGCACTGCTCGAGGTAGAAGGCGGTATCGAAATTCTCGTGCGGGTTGCGCCCCTCGCGCGCGCCGGTCTCCATGTAGTGCATCAGCGGATCGACGTTGAGCGCCGCCAGGTCGGGATTGTTGCGGAGATAGAACTCCGCGTCGAAGAGCCCGGAATTCGCGATCGTCTGGTAGTCGTCGAACAGCGATCCCATGACGCTCTCTGAGGCATAAACCGTCGCGGCGACGGTTCCGGCGGAACGGTGGACCCGGTGGCGCCCGGCGGGGGCAATGGCGACCGGAAAATGGAAAGACGCGCGCGAAACAATCGCGCCGCAGCTCTAACAGATAATGGTTATCGGTTTCACAAGCGCGGCAGAATTAAGACAGCGTTAAGTGTCGTCGGCCAAGTTCTAACAGTTCATAAATTGCGGACTGCCAATATGCCACCTCGATCCGATCAAACACCGGCGCAAGACGCGGCAACGCAGTCCTTGCCGCGGAAAATGTGTCGCATCGTCGGATAAATCCAATCCAAATCGGGAAATGTGCTATTATGTTGTTGGCGAAATTAATGATATTTGGGATCTCCGCGGATGCCTGATCTTCGGTTGGAGGCGGACCAGGGCGCCCGGTCGGAGCCGAGCGGGTTCTACGCGCTCGCCGAGATCGCGCGTCGATCGGGTATCGACACCACCGTCGAGCACTTGTGCCGGTCGTATGTCTTCAAGGGCCACGAACCCTCGAGCGACATTCTCGTCGCGGTCGGCCGCGAGCTGGGGCTCGAAGGCCGCGTCGTCCATTTCCGCTGGGCCGAGCTCGCGAAGCTGCGCAAGTCGCTGCCGGCGATCGTGCGGCTGCGCGACGGCAGCGCGCTGATCCTCGAGGCGGTGCAGCAGACCGAGGCGGGCATCGCTCCGGTGCTGCGCGATCCGCGCGCGCCGTCGGACGCGCTGGTCACGGTCGACGAACCGGCGCTGACGTCGCAATGGGACGGCGAGATCGTCCTCGTCAAGCGCCGCTTCCGTCTCGACGACGAGCAGCAGCCGTTCGGGTTCGGCTGGCTATTCGGCCAGGTGCTGCGCGAGAAGCGCCTGTTCGGGGACATCGCCTGGGGCGCGCTCGTGTCCACGCTCTTCGCGATCGCGCCGCCGTTCCTGTTCATGATCGTGTTCGACCGCGTGCTGGCGAATCATTCCTATTCGACGCTCGAGGTCGTCGCCGGCGCCCTGCTGATCCTGATCGGTTTCGAGATGGCGTTCAGCTTCCTGCGCCGCCGCTTCATCGCCATCGCCACGACGCATATCGACGCGCGCCTCAACATCTACATCTTCGAGAAGCTCCTCAATCTGCCGATGGAGTATTTCGAGACCCACCCCACCGGCGAGACGACGACGCGCCTGGCGCAGATGTGGAAGATCCGCAATTTCCTCACCGGCCAGCTGTTCGGCGCCTTCCTCGACTGCGTGCCGCTCCTCGGCATCGTGCCGGTGATGCTGATCCTGCAGTGGCGTCTGGCGCTGATCGTGTTCGTCATCGCTTGCTTCATCTTCGCCGTCGTGACCGCATTCCTGCGGCCGATGGCCGAGCATAATCGGCGGGTGACGGCTGCGGAGCACGCCAAGTTCTCGCATCTCGTGGAAAGCATCTACGGCATGCGCACCATCAAGTCGCTGGCGCTCGAGGGGCGGCGGCGGCACGAATGGGACGGGCTCATCGCCAACGCCGCCACGGCGCAGCACGGGTTCTTCGAGATCTCGAACTACCCGCATACGCTGAGCCTCCCGTTCGAGCGCCTGATCTATTCGGGAACGATGATGCTGGGCGCCTATCTGCTGCTGTCGCAGCCGGAGGTGATGTATCCCGGCAGTCTGCTTGCGTTCTCGCTTCTCTCGATGCGCCTGGTCTCGCCGCTCATCCAACTGGCGCACCTGCAGCGCGACCTCGCCGAGGCGCGGGGCGCGATCTCGGTGATCGCCGACGTGATGAACGCGCCGCCCGAGCAGTCGCGCGCGGGTTCGGGCCTGCGCCTCCCGATCAGGGGCGAGATCAATTTCCAGGCGGTCAGTTTCCGCTACAAGTCCGGCTCGCCCTTGGCGCTCGACGCGGTGTCGTTCCGCATCCCGCGCGGGTCGATGTTCGGGATCATGGGGCGGAGCGGTTCGGGCAAGACCACCATAACCCGGCTGCTCCAGGGCCTGAACCCGACCTACGAAGGCATCATCAAAGTCGACGGGATGGATCTGCGCGAGATCGACCTCACCCATCTGCGCACCCATATCGGCGTCGTGCCGCAGGAGAACTTCCTGTTCAGCGGCACGATCCGCGAGAACATCGCCATGCCGCGGCCGGGCGCGACCTTCGCCGAGGTGGTGCGCGCGGCGCAGATGGCCGGCGCGGAAGAGTTCATCGAGCGCATGCCGAAGGGCTACGACACCAAGCTCGAGGAAGGGGCGGTCAATCTGTCGGGCGGGCAGCGCCAGCGTTTGGCGATCGCGCGCGCGCTCATCATCGACCCGCCGGTCCTGGTGCTTGACGAGGCGACGAGCGCGCTCGACGCCGAGAGCGAGGCCATCATCAACACCAACCTGCGGCGCATCGCCCAGGGCCGCACCATCGTCTGCATCTCGCACCGACTCTCCATGCTGGTGCCGGCCGACGCGATCCTGGTGATGGAGCGCGGCCAAGTCTACGACATCGGCAGCCACGACGAGTTGCTCTATCGCTGCGACATCTACAAGCATCTGTGGCAGCAGCAGAACCGTCACATGGATCGAAGCACGTCCAATGTCCAACTTGCCATCGCTCGCCCGCCAGAGGCGTGACCTCTCGGTCGATGCCGTCGTCAGCGCGTTCGAGTCGGACACGCAGGCGGTCATCCTGCGCACCAGCCCGCGGAGCGAGCACCTCTCGCTTTACGTGCTGCTCGCGATGGTCTTCGTCGGCCTCGTGCTGATGTCGGTGACGAAGCTCGACATCGTCGTCGCAGGCGACGGCCGCACTGTCGGCACCGAGGGCTCGTTCTACGTCCAGCCCTTCGACAAGGGCATCGTCCGCGCGATCAACGTCAAGGTGGGCGACGTGGTGAAGAAAGGCGAGGTGCTGGCCACCCTCGATCCGACCTTCGCCAGCGCCGACGTCGCCAAGTTCGAGCAAACGCTGGCGAGCGCCGAGGCCGACAAGGCGCGGCTCGAGGCGGAGCAGTCCGGGCAGCCCTACCATCCCGACGCCGGCGGTCAGTACGAGCTGCTGCAGGAGGCGATCTATCAGCAGCGCCAGTCTCTCTACCGTTCCTCGGTCGCCAATTTCGACGCGCAGATCGGCACCGGCGAGTCGGCCATCGCCCGCCTCAAGCAGGACGCGGAAACCTACAACCAGCGGCTCAAGGTGAGCTCCGACGTCGAGAAGATGCGGGCGCAATTGCAGCAGATGGGCTGGGGCAGCAAGCTCGAGGCGCTAAGCGCGACCGATGCACGGCTCGAGATCGAGCGGCTCAAATCCTTTAGTACCAATCAAATCGCGGAGACTCAGCACACGGTCGATTCGCTGAAGGCGCAGCGCGCGACCTTCATCGGCAACTGGAGCTCCGAGATCGCGCAATGGCTCGCCAACGACCGCAACACGATCGCTCAGGTGAAGGAAGATCTGGCCAAGGCGAACCGGGCCCACGACCTCGTCAACATCACCGCGCCCACCGACGCCTACGTGCTGAAGATCGGCAAGGCCTCGGTCGGCGGGATCGTCGGCACCGGAGCGGTGGACGCCGGCAGCGACCCGCTGTTCACGCTCGTTCCCGTGGGCACGCCGCTCGAGGTCGAGATGGCGGTCGAAGCGAAGGATATCGGCTTCATCCGCGTCGGCGACGCGGTGACCGTCAAGTTCGCGGCCTACCAATTCATTCGCTACGGCACCGCCAAGGGCGTGATCAAGTCGATCAGCAGCGACAGCTTCACCACCGACTACAACAACCAGGTGGCGCCGCCCTACTACAAGGCGCGCGTTGCCTTGACCGACGTCCATCTGCACGACGTTCCCTCGACCTTCGCGCTCATGCCGGGCATGACGCTTACCGCCGACATCATGGCGGGGCGGCGCACGATCCTGTCGTATCTCCTGGAAGGCGCGCTGCGCAGGGCGTCCGAGGCGATGAGGGAACCGTGACCGGCGCCGCCGCGGGCGCGCTCCGCCCATGGCGTTGAGCGGAGGCGGGCTCGCGCGGCTGCTGCCGCGCCGCCGCTCGGCGCTGGAGCGGGCCGAGCGCGAATTGGAGCGCGGCAACGCCGGGCGCGCCGTCGCGCTGATGCGCGCGGCGGCCGAAGCGGGCGACGCTCGGGCGCAACTCCGTCTCGGCCAGCTCTATGAGCGCGCCCAGGGCGTGCCGCGCAATTTCGTCGAGGCCGTGCGTTGGTACAAAGAAGCCGCCGGCCGGGGCTCGGTGTCGGCCCAGGCGCGGCTCGGCGAGATATACCTGACCGGCCGTGCCGCGCCCGACAGCGCCACCGAGGCCGCCGCCGCCCATCTCGAGGATAAGGGCAGCCGCGACAGCGCGCTGCGGCTGCTGTTCCCGCAGGGCCTCGCGATTCGCCAGGATTTCGCCGAGGCCGCGACGTGGAACAAGCGCGCCGCCGAAGCGGGCGACGCCGCGGCCCAGGTCCAGCTCGCCTTCCAGTTCGCCACCGGCCGCGGCCTCGACGCCGACTGGCAGGAAGCCGAGCGCTGGTTCGGCGCGGCGGCGGCACAGGGCGCGGAGACCGGCCAGCTCGGTCTCGGCATGCTCTATGCCGGCGGCTATGGCCGCGAGGCGGACTACGCCGCCGCCGTCACCTGGTTCGAGCATGCGGCCGCGCGCGGCAATGCCGCCGCCAAGGCCGGGCTCGCCATGCTCAATCTCCGCGGCAATGGCGTCGCGCGCGACGAGGGCCGCGCCGCCGCGCTGTTCGCCGAGGCCGCCGCCCAAGGCCACGCCGAGGCCATGTTCTATCTCGGCGAGATGTTGCGCAGCGGACGCGGCGTCGAGCCCAGTCCGTCCCAGGCCGAGACTTGGCTGCGTCGCGCCGCTTCGCGCGGCTATGTGCGCGCGCTGGTCGCGCTCGGACGGCTGCTGACCGACGGGCCCGGTGTGCGCGACTTCGACAGCGCCAGCATTCTCTATCGCCAGGCCGCCGATCTCGGCGACGCCGAAGGCCAGCTCGCTCTCGGCCATCTCTATCTCGCGGGCAAGGGCGTTCCGCCCGATCCGGTCGAGGCGGCATCGTGGTTCGCCAAGGCGGCCGACCAGCACCATGTCGGCGCCTATGCGGCGCTGGGCTCGATCCATGCCGACGGTCGCGGAGTGGCGCAGGACTACGCCGCCGCGCGTGACTGGTTCGACCGCGCCGCCGCCGCGGGGAGCGCCGATGGACTCTATCTCCTCGCCAACCTGCAAGCGCTGGGTCTCGGGCTCGAGCGCGATCAGGACGCCGCGCTGGCGTCATATCGCCGCGCGGCCGAGCAGGGCAGCGCCCAGGCCAGCCTCCGGCTCGGCGTGCTCTATGCCACCGGCGGCGTCGTCGAGCAGGACTACGAAGCCGCCGCCGCGTGGTACGAAAAGGCTGCCATGCAAGGCAGCGGCGACGGAAACTACAACCTCGCCTTCCTCCGCATCCGCGGCCTCGGCGTGCCGGGCGATGCGGCGCAAGGCTTGCGCATGCTGGCCGATGCCGCCGACGCGGGCGCCGCCAACGCGGCTTGGGCGCTCCACGTGCTGCACGACGAGGGCGCCTATGTCGCCGCCGATGCGGCCGCCGCCATGCGTTGGCTCGTGCGCGCGGCGGAACTGGGCGTCACCGCGGCGCTGACGCGGCTGGTGCAATGGCTCGACCAGGGGCGCGAAGCGGCGCCCGCTTCCGAGCATGTCGTGGCGTTGCTCGAGCGCGCGGCGCAGGCCGAGGACGCCACCGCGCAAGCCACGCTCGCGCGGCTCCTTTATGACGGGCGCCACGTCGCGCGCAACGAAGCGGCCGCGCTGCGCTGGTTCAGCCGCGCGGCCGAGCGCGGCAACGCCTTCGCGCAGGCGTGGCTCGGCGACGTGCTGAGCCAGGGCAAGGGCGTGATCGCCGATCGCGAAACGGCGTGCGCCTGGTACGGCAGGGCGGCCGCGCAAGGCCACATGGGCGCGCTGGCGCGGCTCACCGAACTGACGCAGGGCGACGCCGGCGCGGGCGAGCGCATGGCGGCGTTGTTCCAGCTCTGGCTCAAGGCGGCCGAAGCGGGCAGCGCGCTGGCGCAGCGCGTGGTCGGCGATTTCTACCGCACCGGAATCGGCACCGAGCGCTCCGCCGCCGATGCTACGCGCTGGCTCAGGGCCGCCGCCGATCAGGGCAACGCCGCGGCCCAAGTGCTGCTCGGCGCAATGCTCGCGCGCGGCTCCGACGTGCCGCCCGATCCCAAGGCGGCCTTCACCCTGTTCCAGAAGGCCGCCGCGCAGGCCAACGCCGACGGCGAATACAATCTCGGCGTCTGCTATCGCGTCGGCATCGGCGTGCAGCCGGACGCCGACGCGGCGCGGCACTGGTATGGGCGCGCGGCCAAGGAGGGCCAGCACTCGGCGCAATTGGCATTGGGCGATCTCTTGGCGCAGTCGGCGCGCGACGCGGACGAACTCGGCGAAGCGGCGCAGTGGTACGCGGCGGCGGCCGAGGCCGGCAATGCGGCCGCGAAAGAAGCGCTCGCCCGGCTCGATCACGAATTCCCTCTCCGCCCCGTTGGGGCGGAGAGGGCAGGGTGAGGTGGGGCCGTCCGCAAGCGCGGCGCGTCGGCGCAATTCACAGGCGATGACGACTCTCGACGCGATGCTACGTCGGCCGCAACCCCCACCTCACCCCGGCCCTCTCCGCCCCGACGGGGCGGAGAGGGTGGGATCGGTTGTGTCGCCGTCGCCGAGCGCGCGCTGCATCAGCACGCTGTCGACCCAGCGCCCGAACTTCCATCCCGTCGCGGGCAGCACGCCGACGCGGCCGAAGCCGAGCCGGCCATGGAGCGCGATCGAGGGCACGTTGGCGCTGTCGCCGATCACCGCCACCAACTGGCGATAGCCCAGCGCCGTGCAGCGCTCGATCAACGCGGTGAGCAGCGCGCGCCCGATGCCGCGCCTGATCGCGTCGGGCGCGACATAGATCGAGTCCTCGAGCGTGTAGCGATAGGAGCTGCGCTGGCGGTAGGGCGCGGCATAGGCATAGCCCTTGACCGCTCCTTCGCCATAGCACGCGACCAGCCACGGCAGCCCGCGCGCAAGCACGTCCTGGTGACGGCGGCGCATCTCGGCCTCGCCCGGCGCCTCGTCCTCGAACGAGGCGAGGCCGGTCAGCACGTGATGGCCGTAGATGCGGGCGATCTCGGGCAAATCGTCGGACGCGGCGTCCCGGAGTGCGAAGCCGGTCGTCGCGCTCACGTCCGCCTCAGCACCGCCGGATCGATCGAGGCGAGCGCGGCCAACAGCTCGCGCATGTCCGCGGCGAGGCGCGCGAGGAACGGCTTGCGGTCGAAACTGCGCTCGTCCATGTAGAGGCCGCGGCTGAGCTCGATCTGGATGCCGTGTCCGCCCTCGTGCGGCTGACCGTAATGCGCGGTGGTGAAGCCGCCGGCATAGGGCGTGTTGCGCGCGACCTGATAGCCCTTGGCGCGCAGGAGCTCGTGCGCCGTCTCGGTGACGAGCGGATGGCACGCGGTGCCGTGGCAGTCGCCCAGCACGATGTCGGCGCGGCTCTTGGGATTGCCGCGCTCGCCCTGTGCGATCGAGGACGGCATCGAGTGGCAATCGACCAGGAGATAATACTCGAAGCGCTCGCGCGTCGCGGCGAGCATCTGCTTCAAGGCGCGGTGATAGGGTCGGTAGAGCCGCTCGACCCGCTCGGCGGCTTCCGCGAAGCGCAACTTGCGCGCATAGATCTCCTCGCCGGTGGCGACCACGCGGGCGATGGTGCCGAGCCCGACGCGCACCCTGGGCGAGCGGCTGTTGACGTAAGCCGGGAGCGCGTCCTCGAACATCGCCGGATCGAGCTCGTAGGCCTCGCGGTTGGGATCGAGATATGCGCGCGGGAAGCGCGCCTTCAGCATCGGCGCCGCGATCGCGGCTTGAGGGTCGAAGATCTCGTCGACATAGCAGTCCTCGGAGCGCCTGAGCGTCATGGGGTCGAGGCGCGAGGCGGCGAGGAAGGCTGCGGGATAGTCGCTGCCGCTATGGGGCGAGGCCAGCACCAGCGCCACGTCCTGGGGCCGGACGGCGTGGATTTCGATCGGCGGTTCGACCGCCGCGCTGGGTTCGATACGCCCTTCCATGCCAAGAGATTAGGGGCAACCGCCCGGCCCTGTCATCCCTTGTGATGAATCACGCCGCACTTCGCCGCGGCATAGCGACGGCCGATACGGGCCGCCACTGCGCGCTGCGTCGTCACCGATCCAACGGAGGATCGTGCAGGATCGGGCCGGGGCCATAGGCCGTGACACGCCCGAATGACAGGTCCACCCGATAATCGGCGCGATCGAAACCCCACCCTGAGATCAGCCGGTCGGCGTACTTCAAGACCTCGGTGTTTCCCTCATGCGAATAGCCATCGGGCGGGCCGAGCGTCGCGACCACTTGGTCCTTGGTCATGCCGTCGTGGATGTCCGCCATCTTCTCTCCGGTCGTGCAACCGGACGCGACGAGGACAGAGAGCACGACGCCCCATGTCCATGCCGAACGGGACTTGCATGGCCGAGTTCGCGTACCGAATGCTGGCATCTGTGGCCCTTCCCGCGACATATGATTGTCGCAAAATCTTGCGGCAGGCGCGGCGTCGGCGATAGATACGGAAACTACCTAGGCCGACGGTGGCCGGAGGAAACTCGCGGGGTTTGGCGGGTTTCCGGCATAAACAATCTGTTATCCCCGCCGATAACGCTTCATTCAGGCCTGCCGGCTAGACTGGCGCCGGTCCCTCCCTTGTCGGGCCAAACCCCGAGGCAAGACCATGGCGCGGATTCTGCTGGCCGAAGACGACGACAGCGTGCGGCTGTTCCTCGCCCGCGCGCTGCGCAAGGCCGGCCACGAGGTGTGCGACATGCCCGACGGCGCCGCGGCACTCGACTGGATCAGCGAGCATCCGGTCGATCTGCTGCTCGCCGACGTGGTGATGCCGGGCCTCGACGGGATCGAGCTGGCGCGCCGCGCCGGCGACATGTGGCCCCATCTGCGCGTCATCTTCATCACCGGCTTCGCCGCGGTGGCGTTGCGCGCGCTCGACACCTTGCCGCGCCAGGCGACCGTGCTCGCCAAGCCCTTCCATCTCCGCCGTCTCGTCGCCGAGGTCGATCGCTTCCTCGCCGCGTGACTTGTAAGCGCGCCGGAATTGGGTTACATCGCGCGGGCGAAAATGGGCGCGTAGCTCAGCGGGAGAGCACTTCCTTGACATGGAAGGGGTCGTAGGTTCAATCCCTGCCGCGCCCACCATCGCAACGCAAGAACACCGGCACCGAGGAGGGATCATGGCCAAGGCTTATTGGATTGCGTGCTACCGCGCGATCAAGAACCCCGATGCGCTCGCGGACTATGCGAAGCTGGCGGGTCCGGCGATCCAAGCGGGCGGCGGCCGCTTTCTGGCGCGCGGCAATCCCGCCAAGACCTACGAGGCCGGGCTCGCCCAGCGCGTCGTCATCATCGAGTTCGACAGCGTACAGCAGGCGACCGCGGCGCATGACAGCCCGGGATACCAGGCGGCCTTGAAGGCCTCGGCGGCGCGGCCGAGCGCGACATGCGCATCGTCGAAGGCGTGTGAAAACCGCCGCTTCCATGCCATGATGGCGCCAAGCAGCGGATTCCATCGGAGGACACCATGCCGAAATACATGCTCGTGAGCTTCAAGACCTGTCCCTGGGTGCAGCGCTCGGCGATCGTGCTGCGCGAGAAGAAGATCGATTTCGAGTTCCGCCACATCGAGCCCGACAATCGGCCCGACTGGTTCCTCGCCATATCGCCGCACAAGAAGGTGCCGGTGATGCGCATCGACGACAAGATCTCGCTGTTCGAGTCGAACGCCATCAACGAGTATCTCGACGAGACCATCGCGCCGCGGCTCCATCCCGAGGACCCGATCGAGCGCGCCGTCAACCGCGCCTGGACCGACTACGTGCCGACCTTCGCCGACGTCGTCACCGCGACCGCCTATGCCGACAGCGAGGCCAAGTACAACGAGGCGGCGGCCAAGATTCCGGTGCCGTTCGAGCGGCTCGAGCGGGCGCTGGAAAAGCAGGGCGCCGGCCCGTTCTTCAACGGCGCCAAATATTCCCTGGTGGACGCGGCCTACGCGCCCTTCCTGCAGCGCTATTTCTTCCTCGACCGGGTGAAGTCCCTGGGCTTCATCGAGAAGTTTCCGCGCCTCAAGGCGTGGGGCGCGGCGCTCTTGGCGCGGCCCTCGACGCATTCCTTCCCCGAGGCCGAATTCGAGGCGATGTATCGCGACAACCTGAAGCGCCGCAACATGTGGGTGTCGAAGTTCATCACCAGCTCGAAGGTCGCGGCGGAATAATCGTCCTCGTTCGATCGATAACGGCCGGGGCCGCGCGGTGACGCGCGCGACCCTGGCCGTGACCTTCGCCCTCGAGCCGCGCCAGCGCGCGCTGGTCGAGGAGGCGGCCGGCGCCGAGGCTCAAATCGTCTGGCTCGCCGGACTCGATCCCGCCGCGCGCGCCGCAGCACTCCGATCCGCGGGCGCGGTGCTCGCGCGCCACACCAACGAGCTGACGGCGGACGAAAAGCCGCTCATCGCCGGCGCTAGGCTGTTGCAGATGATGACCGCCGGGATCGACTACATCCCGCTCGCGGGCCTGCCGCCGGGCCTTACCATTGCGAGCAACCGCGGCGGCTTCTCCGAGCCGATGGCCGAGCATGCGGTGGCGTTGGCGCTCGCGGCCGCCAAGCGCCTTCTCGTCGAGCATCGCAATCTCGAGCGCGGCGAATTCAACCAGTTCACACGCAACCGCATGCTCGCGGGCGGCGTCTGTGGCATTTACGGCTATGGCGGGATCGGCGCGGCGACGGCGCGCCGCATGCGCGGCCTCGGCATGCGCATCCACGCGCTCAACCGCAGCGGCCGAACCGGCGACGATGTCGATTGGATCGGCGCGCCCGGCCGGCTCCACGAGCTGCTGCGCGCTTCGGACGTGCTGGTCATCGCCACGCCGCTGACGCGGACGACCCATCTCAGCATCGCCGCAAGCGAGCTCGCGCTGATGAAGGAGGACGCCATCCTGGTCAATCTCGCGCGCGGCGAGATCGTCGACGAGGACGCGCTCTACCGTCATCTCTGCGTCCATCCGCGCTTCTCGGCATGCCTCGACGCGTGGTGGGTCGAGCCGATGCGGCACGGCGCCTTCCGCCTCGATCATCCGTTCCTCGATCTCCCCAACGTGATCGGGTCGCCCCACAATTCCGCCATGGTCCCGGAACTCTATGACGGCGTCCTGCGCTACGCCGTGGCGAACTGCCTGCGCGCGATCCGGGGCGAGGCGCCGGAGCGCCTCGTCGCCGACGACGAACGGATGGGCTAAACAGGCCAGTGAAAAAATTTAGCGCAGAGGGCGCAGAGGTTGCGCAGGGGACGCGGAAAGTGAACCTGGACCTCCGCGCCCTCCGCGCATCGCCCGCGGCCTCTGCGCTGAACCTTTAGGATACGCCGTCCATAGGATTTTTGCCGGTACGGCTTGGCCCTTGCCGCGCAATGGCTTAAGATGAGGGCTTCACCCTCCGTCGACGGTCCGCCATGCAGGAAGAATTCTACCGCATCAAGAGACTCCCGCCCTACGTCTTCGCCGAGGTCAACGCGCTGAAGGCCAAGGCGCGGGCGGCGGGCCGCGACGTCATCGATCTCGGCATGGGCAACCCCGACGGCCCCACCCCCGAGCACATCGTCAAGAAGCTGGTCGAGACCGTGGCGAACCCGCGCACCCATGGCTATTCGGTGTCGCGCGGCATCGCCGGCCTGCGCCGCGCCCAGGCGGCCTATTACGCGCGGCGCTTCGGCGTCGAGCTCGATCCCGAGCGCGAGGTGATCGTGACCCTGGGCTCGAAGGAGGGGCTCGCCAACCTGGCGCAGGCGATCACCGCGCCGGGCGACATCGTGTTGGTGCCGAACCCGTGCTACCCGATCCACGCCTTCGGCTTCATCATGGCGGGCGCCTCGGTGCGCCACGTGCCGGTGGGGCCGGGCGTCGATTTCATGCGCGAGCTGGAAAAGGCGGTGACGCACTCGGTGCCGACGCCGACCGCGCTCCTGCTCAACTTCCCGGCCAACCCGACCGCGCAGGTGGTCGATCTCGACTTCTTCGCCGAGGTGGTCGCCTATTGCCGCAAGCGCGGCGTCTTCGTGCTGTCCGACGTGGCCTATGCCGAGATCTATTTCGACGGCAATCCGCCGCCCTCGATCCTGCAGGTGCCGGGCGCGCGCGACATCGCGGTCGAGTTCTCCTCGCTCAGCAAGACCTACAACATGGCAGGCTGGCGCATCGGCTTCGCGGTCGGCAACGAGCGCCTCATCGGGGCGCTGTCGCGGGTCAAATCCTATCTCGACTACGGCGCCTTCACCCCCATCCAGGTCGCCGCCACCGCCGCGCTCAACGGGCCGCAGGAATGCATCGATGAAATCCGCGAGCGCTACCGGCTGCGGCGCGACGTGATGATCGACGGGCTGCGCCAGGCCGGCTGGGACGTGCCCAGCCCCGCCGCCACCATGTTTGCCTGGGCGCCGCTGCCGCCTGCCTTCCGCGACCAGGGCAGCCTGGTCTTCTCCAAGCTGCTGCTCGAGCATGCCAATGTCGCGGTGTCGCCCGGCGTCGGCTTCGGCGAGTACGGCGAGAATTACGTCCGCATCGCGCTCGTGGAGAACCGGCAGCGGCTGCGCCAGGCCGTGCGCAACATCAAGCAGTTCCTCGGCGGCCGCTCGGTCGCCGGCACCAGGACCGCTCCGGCGCGGGCGAGCCGGGAGGCTGCGCTGCCGGGCGAGTGAATGAACGCCCGGGAAAGGGCGGGAATGGCCGACGGACCGGAGATCGCGTCGCCGCGGGACAGCCCGTTCCAGCGCCTCGTCGCGCGCTGGCGCCGGCGCGCCGCCGAAATCGATCCTGCGACGGGTCCCGACGCACACGAGCTCGACCCTGTGGCGCTGCGGCAGACGCTGTGGGGCGCGGGCTTCGTCACGCCGGGCGGGCGCGAACAGGTGATGACGCTGGCGGCGCCGCTGCGGCTCGGACCCGGGATGGCACTGCTCGACGTCGCGGCCGGCATCGGCGGCGCGGTGCGGGCGCTGGCCGAGCGCTTCCGCATCGAGGCGCACGGGCTCGAGCGCGACCCGGAACTGGCGCGGATCGGCATGGCCATGTCGGCCGCCGGGCGCCTCGCGCGGCGGGCGCCGGTCACTGTCTACGACGCCGAAGCCTTCGATTTGACTCCCGGACGCTACGATTGCGTGCTGGCGCGCGAAGCGACCCATGCGGTGCGCGACAAGGAGCGCTTCCTGCGCGTGCTGATGCAGGGCCTGAAGCAAGGGGGCGCGCTGGCGCTCACCGAATTCGTGCTCGACCGCGGCGCCGAGGATGGCGGCGCGCTGGCGCGGTGGGCGGAGACCGCGCCGCATCCGCCCAAGCTATGGACGCTCGAGCGCTACGAGGATTGTCTCAAGAGCCTGGGATTTGCACCGCGCGCCATCGCCGACGAGACCAGCAACTATCGCGCGCTGGTGCTCGACGCCTGGACCCGTTTCGTCGAGCGCCAGGAGCTGCGGCGCATCCCGCGCGCCGGCTTCGCCCCGGTGGTCGACGAGGCCGAGCGCTCGCTGCGCCTGGTGCAGGCGCTGGAGAGCGGCGCGCTCAGGCTCGTGCGCATCCACGCCGACGCCAATCCGCGCTGAGCGCGGCCCATCGGCGGGCGAGGCGCGGTCCTACTTGCCGCGGCCCTTCGGGTTCTGGCGCACGAAGACCGACTTGTCGGCCAGCACACGGCCGCCCGACGGATGCCCTTTGCGGAGTTCCTTGCTGCCGTCCTCGAGTTCCCGCTTGGTGGGTGGCTTGATGGACTCTTTGGGACTTTTTTTCATGTTCACTCCCGAAATAGCGTGAGCGCCAAGCCTAGGCGTCTCGTGCCCGAGTCGACAAGTGGAATGGAGCCCGTTCTCGCACGCCGCGCAGGGTGGCGGCGCCGGACGCAAGAAGCTTGCGGACATCGTGTCGGGGGGTTGACTCTGGGCATGCCAACCGAGGCGGAACCGGCCCCAGGTGAGCGCGATGCTGGACAAGCTCTTTCCCGTACTGTTCTTGGTCGGGTTGATATCGCCCTTGGCCGCGATCGTGTCGGCGATCGTCCTTTTCGTCCGCCATCGCGCTCGGGTCGAGCCGGAGCGCCATGTGCCGGTCATCGCGTTTATCCTCGCCGTGATCGTCTGCGGCGGCGTCGCGGGCTATTTCGGCATTTGGTTCGGGATCGCGGAGGCCTGTTCCGGCCCCAAGGCCGGCAATTTGTGCGGCCTGTGGGGCTTCTTCGTCACCGGGCCAATCTCCTTTGCTCTAGCGGTTGTCCTGGTCGGGCTGGCGGTCTCCTCCGTGCAGCCGGCGGCGACGCATGGCGGCGGCAATCCCGATTGATCCGCGCCCGCGCCGGTTGACAGCGTCTCGGCCGCCGCCTATGGTCGCGCCCTCCCCGAGAGGCGCATGATGAAAGTCACGAACTCGTTGAAGACGCTGAAGAAGCGCGACAAGAATTGCCGCATCGTGCGGCGCAAGGGGCGGGTCTATGTCATCAACAAGGTGAACCCCCGCTTCAAGGCGCGCCAGGGCTGAGACGCCCGCGCCGCCGGCCGTAGGAACCGCGCCCCCAGGCGCGGTTTTTTGTATGATGGGGTTCCTCTTGCCGTCGTGGGGATGATCCAGATGCGCATGCCGCAGCCCGACGCCGCCGTGATCTCGCGCCGCGCCGAGATCGCCGCCGATCTCGCCCGCATCGTCGCGCCCGACGCCGTCATGGTCGCGGAGGACGAGCGCCGCGTCTATGAGACCGACGCGCTGACGGCCTATCGCCAGAGTCCGCTCGTGGTCGTCCTGCCGTCGACCACCGACGAGGTCGCGCGGGTACTGCGCTATTGCCACGAGCGCCACATCAAGGTGGTACCGCGCGGCGCCGGCACGTCGCTTTCGGGCGGCGCGCTGCCGCTCGCCGACGGCGTCCTCCTGGGGCTCGGCAAGTTGAACCGTATCCTCGAGATCGATTTCGCCAACCGCTGCGCGGTGGCGCAGCCGGGCGTCACCAATCTCGGCATCTCGCTCGCGGTCGAGCATGCCGGGTTCTATTACGCGCCCGATCCGTCGAGCCAGATCGCGTGCTCGATCGGCGGCAACGTGGCCGAGAATTCGGGCGGCGTGCACTGCCTCAAATACGGCGTCACCACCAACAACGTGCTGGGGGTCGAGCTGGTGCTGATCGACGGCACGGTGGTGCGGCTGGGCGGCAAGCATCTCGACGCCGAGGGCTACGATCTGCTCGGCATCATCGTCGGCTCCGAGGGGCTGCTCGGCGTCGTCACCGAAGTGACGGTGCGCATCCTGAGAAAGCCCACGACGGCGCGAGCGCTGCTGGTCGGGTTCCCGTCCTGCGAGAGCGCCGGCGATTGCGTGGCATCAATCATCGCCGCCGGCATCATCCCCGGCGGGATGGAGATGATGGACAGGCCCGCGATCCACGCCACCGAGGATTTCATCCATGCGGGATATCCGCTCGACGTCGAGGCGCTGCTCATCGTCGAGCTGGACGGGCCCGCGGCCGAGGTCGATCTCCTGATCGAGCGGGTCGAGGGGATCGCGCGAAGCTGCGGCGCCACATCCTGCCGCGCCAGCACCAGCGAGGAGGAGCGGCTGCGCTTCTGGGCCGGGCGCAAGGCGGCGTTCCCGGCGGTCGGGCGCATCTCGCCCGACTATTACTGCGTCGACGGCACCATCCCGCGCCGGCGCCTGCCCGAGGTGCTGAACCGGATGACCGCGCTCGCCTCCGAGTTCGGCCTGCGCGTGGCCAACGTGTTCCATGCCGGCGACGGCAACCTCCATCCCTTGATCCTCTACGACGCCAACCGCGAGGGCGAATTGGAGCGGGCGGAATTGCTGGGAGCGGAGATTCTGCGTACCTGCGTCGCGGTCGGCGGCGTGCTCACCGGCGAGCACGGCGTCGGCGTCGAGAAGCGCGATCTGATGGACACCATGTTCACCACGGTCGATCTCGACCATCAACAGCGCTTGAAATGCGCCTTCGATCCCGATGGGCTGCTCAATCCCGGCAAGGTCTTTCCGCAGCTCCATCGCTGCGCCGAGCTGGGACGGCTGCATGTCCATCGCGGCGCGCTGCCCTTCCCCGACCTGCCGCGCCTCTGAGGCCTTGCGTGAGCCGCTTCGCGCCCCGTGACCCCCGCGAGCTCGAGGCGATCGTCGCCGACGCGGTCGCGCGCGAGGAGCCGCTGGAGCTGATCGCGGGCGGCAGCAAGCGTGGCCTCGGGCGGCCGCTTCAGCATCCGCACACGCTCGACCTGTCCGCCTTCGCCGGCATCCGCTCCTACGAGCCCGAGGAGCTGGTGCTGACCGCGGGCGCGGCGACTTCGATGGCCGAGATCGAAGCGGTGCTCGCCGAGAAGCGCCAGATGCTCGCCTTCGAGCCCTGCGACTGGCGCGCGCTCCATGGCAGTGCCGCGTGCGCGCCAACCATCGGCGGCGTCATCGCCTGCAATCTCGCCGGGCCGCGCCGCATCCGCCAGGGCGCCGCGCGCGACCACGTGCTGGGCTTCCACGCCGTGAGCGGGCGCGGCGAGGCGTTCAAGGCTGGCGGGCGCGTGGTCAAGAACGTCACCGGCTATGATCTGCCGAAGCTGATGGCGGGCTCCTACGGCACCCTCGCCGCGCTGACCGAGGTCACGGTGAAGGTGCTGCCCGCGCCCGAGGCGACGTGCACGCTCGCGCTCGCCGGCCTCGACGATGGGGCTGCTCAGCGCGCGCTGGGCGCGGCGCTTTCGAGCTCGCACGAGGTCAGCGGCGCGGCGCATCTTCCAGCCGGCGTTTCGACGGACGGGGCGCGCACCATCTTGCGCCTCGAAGGCCCCGGCACTTCGGTCGAGGCGCGCGCGAAGGCGCTCGGGCACGAGCTTGCCGCCTTCGGCACGGCCGAGCTCATGGGCGACGCGGCGTCGCTCGCGTTGTGGCGGGGAGTGCGCGACGCGGCACCGTTCGCCGCGCTCGGCGATCGCGCGCTGTGGCGCTGCTCGGTGGCGCCGAGCGAAGGACCGGCGCTTGCCGCGCTTGTCGCGCAAGCGCTCGCTGTGCGGCATTTCTTCGATTGGGGCGGCGGCCTCGTGTGGCTCGCGGTCAAGGATGCCGAGGATGGCGGCGCGGCGGCGATCCGCGGCGCGCTGGGCCGGGGTTACGCCACCCTCATTCGCGCGAGCGATGCTGTGCGCACCTCGGTGCCGCCGTTCCAGCCGCAGGAGCCCGCGCTTGCCGCGCTCGCGTCGCGCGTCAAGGCCCAGTTCGACCCGCGCCGCATCCTCAACCGCGGCCGCATGTATCGCGACCTCTAGGGCACAGATGCAGACCAACTTCACCCTGGCCCAGCTCGCCGATCCCCAGCTCGAGGACGCCAACGCCATCCTGCGCACCTGCGTCCATTGCGGCTTCTGCAACGCGACCTGCCCGACCTTTGCGCTGTTGGGCGACGAGCTCGACGGGCCGCGCGGCCGCATCTATCTCATCAAGGACATGCTCGAGCGCGGCGCGTCTGCGTCGGCGCGCGTCGTCAAGCACATCGACCGATGCCTCTCTTGCCTCGCCTGCATGACGACCTGTCCCTCGGGCGTGCATTACATGCACCTGGTCGACCAGGCGCGCCACCGCATCGAGGAGACGTTCCAGCGTCCTTTCGCCGACCGCTGGCTGCGGCGCGCGCTGGCGCTGGTGCTGCCGCGGCCCGTGCTGTTCCGCGCGGCGCTGGTCGCTTCGCGCGCGGCGCAGCCGGTTTTGCGCCTGCTGCCGGGGCGGCTGGGCGCGATCGGCGCGCTGGTGCCGGCGCACGTGCCCGAGCCGGGCACGGTCGAGCGGCCGCAAATCTTTCCCGCCGAGGGTGCGCGCAGGAACCGCGTGGCGCTGCTCACCGGCTGCGTCCAGAGCGTCCTGGCGCCCGAGATCAACGCGGCGACGGTGCGGCTCCTGACGCGCCACGGCTGCGAGGTGGTGATCGCGCCCGGCATGGGCTGCTGCGGCGGCGTCGTCCATCACATGGGGCACGACGCGCTCGCCTTCGCGCGCGCCAATGTAGACGCCTGGACGCGGGTGCTCGATGAGGGCGGGCTCGACGCGGTGATCGTCAACACTTCGGGCTGCGGCGTCACGGTCAAGGATTACGGCCACATGCTGCGCCAGGACCGCGCCTATGCCGAACCGGCCTCGCGCATCGCCGCTCTCGCCAAGGATTTGTGCGAGTTCGTGGCCGAGCTTGACGTTTTGCCGACCCAGCGCGCGACCGGACAGCGCGTCGCCTACCACGCCGCCTGCTCGCTCCAGCACGGCCAGAAGATCATCGCGCAGCCGAAGCGGCTTCTCGCCGCCGCCGGCTTCACCGTGCTCGACATCCCCGAGGGGCATCTGTGCTGCGGCTCGGCCGGCACCTACAACATGCTCCAGCCGGAGCTCGCGCAGGGCCTGCGCGCGCGCAAGGTCGCGCATATCGAGAGCACCGCGCCCGACCTCGTCGCCTGCGGCAATATCGGCTGCATGACGCAGATCGCAGCAGGAACGACGCTCCCGGTGCTGCACACGGTCGAGTTGCTCGATTGGGCGACCGGCGGGCCGGCGCCGTCCGCGCTCGCCTAGGAGCGCAGCCGCGCGAACCTTGGCAGCAGCAGCGAGACGGCGAGCGCGGCCGCGCCCACCAAGGTCGGCACCAGCCAGTCCGCGCTTCCCGCCCACAGCTTGCCGCCGCCGGCGCCGAGCTCGACATAGGCGACCGTCATCGGCAATTGCCCGAGGAACGAGCCCAACGTGTAGCTCCCGAGCGACAGGCGGGTAAGGCCGAGCGCATAGTTGGCGAGGCTGTGCGGCACCACCGGGATGAGGCGCAGCGCCGTGACAGAGCGCCAGCCGCCGGCCTCGGCGCGGAGCAGCATCGCGCCGATGTGAGGCATGGTCTCGGGATCGATCAGCCCGCCATTGACGTAGCGCGCGACCAGAAACCCGGCGACCGCGCCGAACACGCTCCCCACCGTCGCCCATACGAGACCCCAGCCCATGCCGAACACGAGGCCCGCCGCCACCGCGAGCACCGTGCGCGGGATGAAGAGCAGGCTGGCCGCGACGTGAAGCGCGAGGAACACGAGCGGCGCGGCCGGATGGACGGCGATCGCGCCCGACAGCGCGATCGGGTCGAACGCGGCGCGGTGGCGCAGGACAAAGAGCATCGCCGTCGCCAGCATCACCAGCACCGCGACGCGGCCCTGGCGCCGCAAACCCTGCACCAACCCGCCGCCCTTCATGGCACCGACGAGGCGCTGCGCGCGAGGGGCGGGGCTTCGGCCGCTCCGTCCTCCGCGACGATCTCGGGCCGCCGGGCGCGGCGCAGCAGCCACATCATGCCGCCGAGGTCCACGATGCCGACCCACAGCCGGTCGAACACGCCATAGTTCGACTGCCCGCGCTCGCGCGGCCGGTGGTTGACCGCGACCGAGACGGTGCTGCCGCCCGCCCGCATCACCAGCGCCGGCAGGAAGCGATGATTGTGGTCGAAGAACGGCAGCTCGAGATAAAGCGTGCGGCGCATGATCTTGAGGCCGCAGCCGGTGTCCTGGGTCGCATCGCCAAGGAGCCAGGCGCGCACCGCGTTGGCGATGCGCGACGACAGACGCTTCACCATGGTGTCGCGCCGCTTGGCGCGCAGGCCCGCGACCAGGATCGGTTGCTCGCGCGGCGCCGCGCGGGCGATGTCGTAGAGGCGCGGGATGTCGGCCGGATCGTTCTGACCGTCGCCGTCGATTGTCGCGATCCAGACGCCGCGCGCCGCGACGATGCCGCTGCGGATCGCGGCGCTCTGGCCGGCGCTGGCGCGGTGGCGCACCAGGCGGAGGCGCGGGAATGACCGCGCGAGCGCGCGCACCGCGTCGGCGGTGCCGTCACTGCTGCCGTCATCGACATAGACGATCTCGTACTCGAGCCTGCGATCGAGCGCGGCGCGAATCTCGGCCACCAGCGGCGCGATGTTGGGCGCCTCGTTGCGGACCGGAATGACCACCGACAAATCCATGGGGCGTGCCGTTTAGCACACTTCCCCGGCCCATGCGACCCGAAGCGGCCGCGAATCGCGCGCGTTCCATGCTAGGCTCGGGAGCAAGGGAAGGTGTTCATGCGAATGGTCCGGCTCTTGACTGCCCTCGCGCTCGCCGGCTGCGCCGGCCCGCCGCTGGTCGATATGACCGATGTCGATCCGGTGGTCTACCAGCGCGATTTCGACCATTGCGAGATGGTCGCCCAAGGCAGCGTTCCGGCGGGTCCCGTTGTTATCGGCGCCCTCATGGGCGCGACGATTGGCGTGGGCGCGGCTGGCTTCATCACCGCCGTGCCGGCGGCGACTGCCGCGTCCGGCATCGGCGCCGCCTCGGGCGCCGCGGCAGGGGCAGGCGTCAGCGCCGCCTCCGGCCAGCCGCTTGCCGTGCCGCCGCAACCGACGCGACAATCGCTCGCCGACTGCCTCGCGTCGCACGGCTACAAGGTGATCGCGCGCTAGCTGTCGTCGACCCAGGCGATGCGCAGCACGTTGGTGGCGCCGGGCGTGCCGAACGGGACGCCGGCGGTGATGACGATGCGGTCGCCGCTCTTGGCGAACTCTTCCTTGAACGCGGTGCGCGTCGCCTTCTGCACCATGTCGTTGAAGTTGTGCACGTCGCGCGTATGGACGCAGTGCAGGCCCCACGCCACCGCCAGGCGCCGCGCCGTCTCGAGCTTCGAGGTCAGAACCAGCACCGGCACGTTCGGACGTTCGCGCGCGGCGCGTAGCGCGGTCGCGCCCGAGGTGGTGTAGGACAGGATCGCGGCGGCCCCGACCGTCTCGGCCACTTGGCGCGCGGCGTTCGAGATCGCGTCGGAGGTGGTGCGCTCGGGTGTCGCCGCGCCCTTGAGGCCGGGGAAATAAAGCGGGTCGGCCTGCACGCGGCGGATGATGCGGTCCATCATCGTCACCGATTCGAGCGGATAAGCGCCGGCCGCGGTCTCGGCCGAGAGCATCACCGCGTCGGCGCCCTCGTAGACGGCGGTGGCGACGTCGGAGGCCTCGGCGCGGGTCGGCACCGGGTTGCGCACCATCGATTCGAGCATCTGCGTCGCCACCACCACCGGCTTGCCGGCGGCGCGGCAGGCATGGATGATCTGGCGCTGCACCGGCGGCACGTCCTCGGGCGGCATCTCGACGCCAAGATCGCCGCGCGCGACCATGAGCGCGTCCGCAAGCTCGACGATCTCGTCGAGACGGCGGATCGCCGCCGGCTTCTCGAGTTTCACCAGCACGCCGGTGCGGCCGTCGATCAGCTTCTTCGCCTCGGCCACGTCGTCCGGCCGCTGCACGAACGAGAGCGCGATCCAGTCGACGCCCAGCTCGAGCGCGAAGGCCAGGTCCGAGCGGTCCTTCGGCGTCAGCGCCGAGAGCGGCAGCACCGCGTTCGGGACGTTGACGCCCTTGCGGTCGGAAAGGTCGCCGCCGGTGATCACCACCGTGTCGGCGAAATCCTTGCCGCACTTCTCGACCGTGAGGCGGATATTGCCGTCGTCGAGCAAGAGGTCGGTGCCGCGCTCGATCGCGGCGAAGATTTCCGGATGCGGCAGCGGCGCGCGGGCGCCGTCGCCCGGCGTCTTATCGAGATCGAGCCGGAAGCGCTGGCCCGCGGCGAGCGTCACCTTGCCATGTGCGAAGGCGCCGACGCGAAGCTTCGGCCCCTGCAGGTCGGCCATGATGCCGATCGGCCTGCCGTGGCGCCGCTCGACGCCGCGGATCGCATCGAGCCGCGCGCGATGCTCTTCCTGCTTGCCGTGGCTGAAATTGAGCCGGAACACGTCGACCCCGGCCACGAACAGCGCGTCGATCATGTCCGACGTCGAGCTGGCGGGGCCGAGCGTCGCTACGATCTTGGCGCTGCGTTGGCGTCGCATGGGATCGGCATCCTAGCCCGCTTCGACCAGCATCGCGCGAAAATCGTTGACGTTGGTCAGGGTCGGACCGGTGACGACGAGATCGCCCAGCGCCGCGAACGCGCCATGGGCGTCGTTGTCCGCAAGCCGCGCCGCGAGATCGAGCCCGAGCGCTGCCGCGCGCGCGCAAATGTCGGGTCCGGCGAAGGCACCGGCATTGTCCTCGGTGCCATCGATGCCGTCGCTGTCGCAGGCGAGCGCGTGGATGCGCGGTTGCCCCTGAAGCGCCAGCGCCAGCGCCAGGACGAACTCGGCATTGGGTCCGCCGCGCCCCTTGCCCCGCACCGTCACGGTCAGCTCGCCGCCGGAGAGAATGACCGCCGGCAGCGCCAGCGGCGCTGCGCCGACGATGAGGCGTCCCGCCGCCGCCTGGCGCGCGATCGCGGCGTAGACCTTGGCGACCTCGCGCGCCTCGCCTTCGATGCGGTCGCTCAGCACGATGGGCGTCAATCCCAGCCCGCGTGCCGCCGCCGCCGCCGCCGCGAGCGCGCGCTCGGGCGTCGCCACCAGCACATAACGGCTCTTGGCGATGCGCGGGTCGCCGGGCTTGGGCGTCTCGTCGGCGGCTGCGGCGAGATGCCGCGCGACGGCGGGCGGCGGAACGATCGCGTAGTGCGCCAGGATGGCGCGTGCCTCGGCGAAGCAGGTCGGATCGGCCACGGTCGGGCCTGAGCCGATCACCGCCGGATCGTCGCCGGGCACGTCGGAGATCGCCAGGGTCACCACTTCCGCCGGCGCGGCGGCGGCGGTGAGACGGCCGCCCTTGATCGCGGAAAGGTGCTTTCGCACGCAGTTGATCTCGCCAATGGTCGCGCCGGAGAGGAGCAGCGCGCGCGTCAAGGCGCGCTTGTCGTCGAGCGCGATACCCGGCGCCGGCAGCGCCAGCAGCGCCGACGCGCCGCCCGACATCAGGCACAGCACGAGGTCGTCCTGCCCGAGCCCGCGCACCAGATCGAGCATCCGCCGCGCCGCCGCCTCACCGGACGCGTCCGGCACGGGATGGCTCGCCTCGACCACCTCGATGCTGCGGCACGGCACGCCGTGGCCATAGCGCGTGACCACGAGCCCGCCGAGCGCGCCGTGCCAGTTGTCCTCGACCGCGCGCGCCATCGCCGCCGCCGCCTTGCCAGCGCCGACCACGACGGTGCGGCCCCGGGGCGGCGCCGGCAGGTGCGGCGGCACCACGCGCGCAGGCGCCGCCGCGGCCAGCGCAGCGTCGAACAGTTGGCGCAGCAGCGCGCCGGGACGGTCGCTGCGTTGGGGCTCGCCTGCCCTCATTCCGCCAAGATAGGATAGCAGCTTACCGCGAGACAACCCGGCTCGGTGCCGCGCCCGCCATGACGAACGCTTGCCTCGGTCCCGGCGATCCGCCGCCCGTCATTACACTTCGCCGCGACGGCACCGCGCCGGTGCTCGTCACCTGCGATCATGCCAGCAAGGAGGTGCCGCGTGCGCTGGGCGGTCTCGGCCTCGAGGCCGACGCGATCGCACAGCACATTGGCTGGGACATCGGTGCGGCGAATGTCGCGTGCGGGCTGGCCGAGCGGCTCGACGTGCCCGCGATCCTGGCGGGCTATTCGCGGCTCGTCATCGACTGCAACCGCGATCCCGACGATGCCTCCTCGATCCCCGAGGCAAGCGACGGCATTGCCATCCCGGGCAATCTCGGTCTCTTGCCGCACCAGCGCGCGGCGCGGCGCGCGGAGATCTTCGCGCCCTATCACGCCGCGATCGCAGCGTGGATCGAGACGCGGCTGGGGCGCGGCACGGTGCCAGCGCTGCTGTCGATCCACAGCTTCACGCCGGTGATGGCCGGCAAGGCGCGGCCGTGGCATGTCGGAATATTGTGGGACGACGACCCGCGCATCCCGGTGCCGCTACTCGGATCGCTCCGAGCCGATCCGGCGCTCGCCGTCGGCGACAACCAGCCCTATTCCGCGCGCGAGCCCGCAGGATTCACGGTGCGCCACCACGCGGTCGCGCGCGGCCTGCCGCATGTCGCGATCGAATTGCGCCAGGACCTGATCGGGGACCAGCAAGGCGCGGCCGCGTGGGCCGAGCGTCTCGCGGCCGCGCTCGGACCCATTCTCGCTCGTGCCGAGATCTATTTCGCGAGGGGCTAGACCGCGCGCCCCCTTGACCCCACTATCATGGCAGAACTTTTCGCTGGAGTGGATGTCATGGACGACAAGACCCGCATCGAACTCGAGGCCGCCACGTTCCGGCGCCTCGTCCAGCATCTGCGCGAGCGCACCGACGTGCAGAACATCGACCTGATGAACCTCGCCGGCTTCTGCCGCAACTGCCTGTCGCGCTGGTATCGCGAGGCGGGCGACGCGCAAGGCCTGAAAATCGCCGATCCGCAGGCGCGCGAGATCGTCTACGGCATGCCCTATGACGAGTGGCGCGCCAAGTTCCAGAAGGACGCCAGCGCCGCGCAGAAAGAGGCGTTCAAGGAATCCAGCAAGGAGCCGGACGCTGCCGCCCACAAGCACTAAGAAGGGCAAGGGCCGCGCCTTGCGCGGCGCGGGCGGCCCGTCTAGGGTCGCGCCTTCGCCCAGGAAATCAGGGGAGACCAAGATGCCGGAGGTCGGCGGCGTCGCCGGCGACCGCCTCAAATCCTTCATCGAGCGCATCGAGCGGCTCGAGGAGGAGAAGCGGGCGCTCGCCGAGGACATCAAGGAAGTCTATTCCGAGGCGAAAGGCGGCGGCTTCAACGTCAAGATCATGCGGCAGATCATCCGCTTGCGCAAAATCGACGACGACGACCGCGACGAGCAGGAGGCGCTGCTCGACACTTACCTGCGCGCCATCGGCATGAAGCCCGAGCGCAGCGGCCGCCGCGCCACGGGATAGGCGCGCGAGGCATGGCGGCACTCATCGAAGCGATGGCGGGCGACATCACCCGGCTCGAGGTCGACGCGATCGTCAATGCCGCCAATTCGGCGCTCTTGGGCGGCGGCGGCGTCGACGGCGCGATCCATCGCGCGGCCGGGCCCGAACTCCTCGCCGAATGCCGCACCATCGGCTTCTGTCCCACCGGCGAGGCGCGCGTCACCAAGGCCTATCGCCTGAAGGCCCGCCACGTCATCCATGCGGTCGGTCCGGTGTGGCGCGGCGGCGACGCGGGCGAGGAGGGGCTGCTGGCGAGCTGCTACCGCAATTGCCTCGCGCTGGCGGTCGCGCACGGCGCGCGCTCCATAGCCTTTCCCGCGATCTCGACCGGCATCTACGGCTTCCCCAAGCCGCGCGCGACCGAGATCGCGGTCGGCGAGACGCGCGCCTTCCTCGCCGCCGACGTCATGATCGAGCGCGTCGTGTTCATGTGCTTCGACGACGAGACGCTCGCGCTTTATCGCGAAACGCTAGGACGCTAATCGAGGCGCTTGCCGTCGAGGTCCTTGTCGGACTTGTCCTGCTCGAGGCGGGACTTCGCGCGCTCGTCCTTGGCGCGGCCGAAGCGGGCGCGGTTCTCCTCGGCGCGACGCTCCGCCGCCGCACGCGCGCGCTCCTTGCGATAGCGGTTGAGATTGACGAGTTCGGCCATTCCGGTCTCTCCTCGGCCGATGCTACGGCAGCGGCGCGGGCGAGGGAAGCGGCTTCAGGGGCGCGACGGGCCGATCTCGCCGCTGCGGTAGCAGCCGCGAACGAACAGGCGGAGCGCGCTCGAAAGGTTGCTCTCGCGCGTCACGTCGACCGATGCCACCAGCGCATTGAGCGACAGGCCCCGGAGCCGTGCGATCTCGGCGAGGTCGCGCCAGAACGGCTCCTCGAGCGAGAGACTCGTCCGGTGGCCGGCGATCGCCACCGAGCGTTTTTTCGGTGCCTCGCTCACGCCGTGCCGATCATCGCTTCGGGCCGCACCCAGCGTGCGAAATCCGCGGCCGAGACATGGCCTGAGGCGAGCGCCGCCTCGGCCAGCGTGGTGCCCTCGCGATGCGCCTTCTTGGCGATCTCCGCCGCCTTGTCGTAGCCGATATGCGGCGCGAGCGCGGTCACCAGCATGAGCGAGCGCTCGACCAGCTCGGCGATGCGGCCGCGGTCGGCCTCGATGCCGGCGATGCAATGATCGGCGAAGCTCAACGACGCGTCGCCGATGAGCCGCAGCGACTGCAGCAGGTTGTAGATGATCACCGGCTTCATCACGTTGAGCTCGAACTGGCCGAGGCTGCCGGCGACGGTGATGGTGACGTGGTTTCCCATCACCTGCGCCGCCACCATGGTGAGCGCCTCGCACTGGGTCGGGTTGACCTTGCCGGGCATGATCGAGGAGCCGGGCTCGTTCTCCGGCAGCTTCAGCTCGCCGAAGCCGCAGCGCGGCCCCGAGCCCATGAGGCGGATGTCGTTGGCGATCTTCATCAGCGAGGCGGCGAGCACGTTGAGCGCGCCCGACAGCTCGACCAGCGTGTCGTGCGTGGCGAGCGCCTCGAACTTGTCGGCGGCGGGCACGTAGGGAAGCCCGGTCAGCCCCTCGAGCTCGACCGCGAAGCGCTCGGCGAATCCCTTGGGCGCGTTGAGACCGGTGCCGACGGCGGTGCCGCCCTGCGCCACCGCGTAGAGCCGCGGCAGCGTCGCCGCGACGCGCGCGATGCCGAGCTCGATCTGGCGGCGATAGGCGCCGAACTCGGCGCTGAGCGGCACCGGCGTCGCGTCCTGGAGATGGGTGCGGCCGATCTTGACGATGCCGGCGAATTCGCGCGCCTTGGCGTCGAGCGCCGCCGCCAGATGCTGCAGCGCCGGCAGCAGGCGGCGGTGGATCTCGCTCGCCGCCGCGATGTGCATCGCGGTCGGGAAGCTGTCGTTCGAGGACTGGCTGAGATTGACGTGGTCGTTGGGATGGATCGGGCGCTGCTCGCCGCGCTTGCCGCCCAATGCCTCGTTGGCGAGGTTGGCCAAGACCTCGTTCATGTTCATGTTGGTCTGCGTGCCCGACCCGGTTTGCCACACGACCAACGGAAATTCGTCGTCGTGCATGCCGTCGATCACCGACTGGCAGGCGGCTTCGATCGCCTCGCCAAGGCGGCGGTCGAGCGCGCCCAATGCGACGTTGGTCAGCGCCGCGGCTTTCTTCTGCAGCGCCAGCGCGCGGATCAGCGCTGGCGGCATGCGCTCGCCGCCGATGCGGAAATTCTCGAGCGAGCGCTGCGTCTGGGCGCCCCACCAGCGTTCCGCCGGCACCGCGACCGTGCCCATGCTGTCGCGCTCGATGCGGGTCTCTTCCATGACCTGTCTCCCCGGGCCTGTCCCCGTTCGGGACAGGCTAGATATGGGAGGCGAGGCGACCGGGCGAAGTCACCTCGGGATCAGCGCTCCGGGCGCGCGCGGCCCGGCCCCGGCATGGCGTTCTCGGTGAAGGTCTTGCGCTGGTCGGGTGTCAGCGTGGCGAGGAAGGTCATCAAGTTCGTCGCCATGCCGTGCTGATAGGTGCGCCGGTTCTCGAGCGCCTTGTCGTTGAGCGCCTGGATCGCCGCCGCATCGGGCTGCAGCGTCGCCATTTGCGCCCACATCTCGCGCATGATCGGCCCATTGGCTTCGCGCAGTTCGCGCGACAGGCCGCGGGCGGTGGTGCCGAACGTGCGCAAGGCGGTGCGCTGATCGGGCGTGAGATCCATCGTGCGAGCGACGGCGAGGAGGCGTTCCGCCGGCCCCTCGTTGGCAAGGCGCGGCGGCGGTGCCCGCATCATCGACCATGCCAGGCCGCCGGCGACGAAGACGTTGAGCGTGACCGACAGCGCCAGCGCCGCCCAGAGGCCCCGTTCGCGCCACACCGCGCGGCCGGGGACCTCGGCCGCCGCCGTCATGTCGTCGGCTCCTCGTCGGTCTCGAACAGGCCGCTCGGCGGATCGAGCAGATCGTGGACGGCGCTGTCGGACACCGAAGCCATGTCGGCGCCGCCGATGATGCGCAGATAGACGTCGTTGCCGAGGGCGAAACCTCCAAGGCTCGTCACCAGCAGGCTCGCCGCGAGCCCGCTCCACGCCGCCGCAGTTCGCCAGGAGCGGTGCCGCACCGCGACCGCCGCCGCAAACGACACGATCTTAGGGTCGGCCGGCGCGACCAGCGCGGCAGCGCGGGCAATCAGGGACTCAGGTGCCGTGGGAGGCGCCGCGGCGCCGGCGTCGCGGGCGGCGATCAGATCGGCCAGCGCCTCGGGATGATCTGCGAGCCAATCCTCGACCGGCTCGGCCTCGCTCTCGTCGAGGCGGCCATCGGCATAGGCGGCCAGCAACAAGGGGTCGGGCGCTCCGCGGCTTGGCGCGGGACGCGCATCGAGACGCCAGCGCCGCCAGAGCGCTGCGTCCTCCGCCCTTTCCCCCAAACCCGTCATGGTCTCATCTCCTCGTCATATTTTTAGGAGGTCGGCGCCGTTTCATCCCCGCGGACCCAGCTTGGCCACTTTGGCGCCGGCGTCCCCCGCCGGAGCCTCGGTGGAATGGGAACCATCATCGTTAACCGCGAAATGCTCGCGCAATTTCACCATTGCCTTGTGGTGGGTGCTGCGCACCGTCTGCGGGTCGATCTTGAGCGCCAGGGCGATCTCGGAAACATCCATGTCCTTGTCATAAATCATTGATAAAACGAGCTTTTGCCGGGGCGAAAGGAGCTCGTCGGGGAGCTTGATCGGCTCGACATGGCGGTCCTCGACGGCGAGCTGGGCCTCCGGCACGGCGTCGATCGGCGTGACCATGGGATGGCGCCGGCGCAGCGCGTCGCGGGCGGTGCTGCGCGCCACGACGGTGAGCCATGTGGTCAGGCCGGCACGGGCCGGGTCGTAGGCCTTGACCAGACGGTAATCGTCCTTGCACAGGCGGGCGAAGACCTCCTGAACCAAGTCCTCAATGTCGCTGCGGTCGCGCGCGACCGCCCGAACTGCCGACAGGATAAGCCCGGCATAGCGCCGCACGAACGCGTCCCAGGCCGATTTCTCGCCCCGGATCAGCGCCCCGAGATCGATGCTCTGTGCAACCGCCACGCGCCGTCTCTATGCCCGCTTATGATTGTCGCGTGCAGGAGCGCGACCATTCGCCCGCCGCATCGCTGCAGCATAGGCCTTATCGGCCCAGGCGGCGAGCCGGTCGGCCTCGTCCAGCACCTCGGCCGGCACCTCGTGATAGCCGAGCGCGACCTGGCGTCCGGCGCGCGAATAGCGGAACGGCGCCATGCCCGAGGCGGCGAAATCCGGCTCGTTCCGCGCGTCGGTGCGGAAATAGAGCGTGTCGTCGTGGATGAGGGCGAACATGGTTCCGTCGCGGAAAATCCCCTGGCCGCCGAACATGCGCCGCGCGACGATCCCGGCCCAGGGCCGCAACTGGTCGCACACGAACTCGACGAACCCGCTCGAGGCCGCCATCGCCTCTCTCACACGAGCTTGGCGAAGAAATCGTTTCCCTTGTCGTCGATAACGGTGAAGGCCGGGAAATCTTCCACCTCGATGCGCCAGATCGCCTCCATGCCGAGCTCGGCATAGGCGACGGTCTCGACCTTCTTGATGCAGTCCTGGGCCAGCCGGGCGGCGGGGCCGCCGATCGAGCCGAGATAAAAACCGCCATGCTGCTTGCACGCGGCGCGCACCTCGGGGCCGCGATTGCCCTTGGCAAGGGTGACGTGGCTGCCGCCCGCCGCCATGAACTGCTCGACATAGGAATCCATCCGCCCCGCCGTGGTCGGACCGAACGAACCCGAGGCATAGCCCTGCGGCGTCTTGGCGGGGCCGGCATAATAGATCGGGTGGTCCTTGACGTAGTGCGGCAGGCCCTCGCCGGCGTCGAGCCGCTCCTTGAGCTTGGCGTGCGCCAGGTCGCGGGCGACGATCAGCGGACCGCTGAGCGCGAGCCGGGTCTTGATCGGGTATTGCGACAAGGTTTGCCTGATCTCGGCCATCGGCCGGGTCAGGTCGATGCGGACGACCTCGCCGGCGAAATCCGCATCGGCGAGGTCGGGCAGGTATTGCGCCGGGTTGGTTTCGAGTTGCTCGAGATAGACGCCGCCGCGGTCGATCTTGCCGAGGATCTGCCGGTCGGCCGCGCACGACACGCCGATGCCGATCGGCACGCTGGCGCCGTGGCGGGGCAGGCGGATGACGCGCACGTCGTGGCAGAAATACTTGCCGCCGAACTGCGCGCCGATGCCGGTCTTGCGGCTGAGCTCCAGCACCTCCGCCTCGAGCGCGCGGTCGCGGAACGCCTGGCCGTGCGCGTTGCCCTGCTCGGGGAGGGAGTCCAGATAGCGGCAGCTCGCCAGCTTCACCGTCTTGAGGTTGAGCTCGGCCGAGGTGCCGCCGATGACGATGGCGAGGTGATAGGGCGGGCAGGCCGAGGTGCCGAGGGTGCGGATGCGCTCGTCGATGAACTTCAAGAGCGCCGCCGGATTGAGCACCGCAGGCGTCGCCTGGTAGAGGAACGTCTTGTTGGCCGAGCCGCCGCCCTTGGCGATGAACAGGAAATGATATTCGTCGCCCTCGTCGGCGAAGAGATCGATCTGCGCCGGGAGATTGTCGCCGGTGTTCACCTCCTTGAACATGGAGAGCGGCGCCAACTGGCTGTAGCGCAGATTGGTCTCGGTGTAGGTGCGCCTGATGCCGAGCGCGAGCGCGCCGGCGTCGCCGCCGCCGGTCCATACGCGCTGCCCCTTCTTGCCCATGACGATGGCGGTGCCGGTGTCCTGGCACATCGGCAGCACCTTGCCGGCGGCGATGTTGGCGTTCTTGAGGAGATCGAAGGCGACGAAGCGGTCGTTGGCCGACGCCTCGGGGTCGTCGAGGATGGCGCGGAGCTGGCGCAGATGCCCGGGGCGCAGCAGATGCTGGCACTCGACCATCGCCTCCTGCGCCAGCAAGGTCAGCGCCGGCAGCTCGACCTTGAGCATGCTCGCGCCGTCGAATGGGACGGTGCCGACATGGTCTCCGGTCAGGCGGCGATACGGCGTTTCGTCCTCGCCCAGCGGAAACAGCTCGTGGAAGACGAAATCGTTCATCTCGCGGCTCCTCGGGCGGCGCTGGGCCGGCCTATTTCTTGCGGAAGGAGTCGAGGGCGACGACTTCGCCCTCCCTGGGAGTCTTGGCGTTGGATTTGGCTGGCGCGTCCGTGGCGGGCGCGGGGCCGATGGCGGGCGCGTCGACCGGCGTCGCCTGGAACTGGAGCCCGAACTTGACCGAGGGATCGGCGAAGGCGGTGATCGCCTCGAACGGGATGACGAGACGCTCCGGATTGTTCTTGAAGCTGAGCGAGACCGAGAATTTCTCTTCCTGCACCTCGAGGTCCCAGAACTGGTGCTCGAGCACGACCGTCATCTGGTCGGGATATTGCGCGACCAGGAAGTCGGGGATGGCGACGCCGGGAAAGCCGGTGCGGAAGGTGATGTAGAAATGATGCGTGCCGGGCAGCCCGCTCGCGGCGGCGCGGGCCAGCACCTCGCGCACCACGCCGCGCAGCGCCGCCTCGACCATCTTGTCGTATCTGAGGAGGTCCTTCACGTGGCGCACGCGCTCCTGAAGCGAAGTGGGGGGCTTCTGTTGCCCGGTGCCCCCCGAACCGCGAAGTTGCTCAGGCTTTCATTCCCGTGAGGGAATTAGGCCGCGAGCGCCTCCTGCGCGAAGTTGTCGTTCGCACCTTAGGTTTGGCCCGATATCGGCGGTACCATGCCGAGCGACGACCACACTTTTACCACGTGCGTCGATCCTGCTTCGCCCCCATAAGAGAAATGGTGGAGGCGCCGGGTACTGCCCCCGGGTCCGCAACGCTTATTCCGTGCGCCGTGTATCGCCATAGCCGGTTGCCCGGCCCACTCAATATAGGCGTTTTCGCGGGCTTGAGAAGGCCCCTGCCGAGTCGCGCTTGGAGCCGCCGGGGGCGGCGGGTACAGTCCCGCCATGCCCCTGAAGCCCGAACAGGAAGCGGAGATCGCCCGGTTGCGCGCCGACAGCGCGGCGACCCGGCGCGCCACCGTGCCGGCGCTGGAGGAAATTCTTTACCAACCCATTCCGGTGCTCGACCACGGCTTCGTCCGGGTGATCGACTACATGGGCGACGACGCCGCGGTGGTGCAGGCGGCGCGGGTCTCCTACGGCAAGGGGACCAAGCGCGTGAACGAGGACCGCGCCCTCATTCACTACCTGATGCGCCACCGCCACACCACGCCGTTCGAGATGTGCGAGATCAAGTACCATGTCAAGCTGCCTATCTTCGTCGCGCGGCAGTGGATCCGCCACCGCACCGCCAACGTGAACGAGTATTCCGCGCGCTACTCGATCCTCGACAACGAATTCTACATCCCGGCGCCGGACCAGCTCGCGGCGCAATCGAAAAGCAACCGCCAGGGGCGCGGCGACGTGGTCGGGGCGGACGAATCGGCGCGCATCCTCGATCTCCTGCGCGAGGATGCCGCCCGCGCCTATCGCGACTACGCCGACATGCTGAACGAGGACGAGGACGGGCGGGTGGTCGATCCGGCGCGCCAGGGTCTCGCGCGCGAGCTGGCACGGATGAACCTGTCGCTGAATTTCTATACGCAGTGGTATTGGAAGACCGACCTGTTCAATCTCCTCAACTTCCTCAGCCTGCGCGCCGACGCCCACGCGCAATACGAAATCCGCGTCTATGCCGAGGCGATGATCGGCACGCTCGAGCGTTGGGTCCCGCAGACCGCCGACGCGTTCCGCCAGCACCGGTTGGGCGGCGCGCATCTTTCCGCCGCCGCGCTCGAAGCGGTGAAGCGAATGCTTGCGGGCGAGACCGTGACCCAAGCCGTTAGCGGCCTCGGCCGGCGCGAGTGGACCGAATTGATGGAGACGCTGGGGAATGTCCCTCTCCGCGCGAAGCGGGGAGAGGGAGGGGACCCGTCGCCATAGCGACGGGGAGGGTGTTTTATCACGGCATGATCGCGTTTGCGGTCGGCACCCACCTCACCCAAACCCTCTCCCCCCGCAACGGGGGCGGAGAGGGCATTGCCTCGGCCATCACTTCGCCGAGGCAGACTGCTCCGAGGCGTAGCGCTTGGCGGCGCGCTCGATGAAGCTCAGGTCGGCGTATTTCTTGACGTCGAAGCTGTGCTTCAGGAAGCCGAACTCCGCCTGCGCGTCGACGTTGCGCTGGAACGCCGCGAGGTCCGGGACGGCGTCCGGATTGCGGTAGGAGTCCTGCTTGGTCAGGTAGTAGGAAGTGAACAGCGTCGCCGGCTGCTTGGCCTGGGCGGCGGCGAACGCGATCGCCGCGTCGCGGTTGGCGGGATCGAGCATCCAATGGGTCCCGCGCACCATGTCCGCGAAGAAGTCGTCGAGCGCCGCGCGATTCTTCTGGAGGAAGCCCTCGCGCGCCACCAGCACGATCATCTGCGATGTCCCCATCCCGTCCTTCATGGTGAAGAGCGTGTGCGAACCGCTCTGCACGTTGGGCGCGTTGTTGAACGGCGCGACCAGCGACACGATGTCGGCCTTGCCGTCGAGCAGCATGGCACCGATCGCCGGGAACGGCGCCTCGATCATGGTGTAGTCGCGCTTGAATTCGAGCCCGTGCTTCTTCAGGACGGCGCGGGCGCCGATGTCCACGGCGGCGCCGATCACGTTGACGCCGACGATCTTGCCCTTGAGGTCCTCGATGGTTTTGATCGGGCCGTCATTGCGCACCCGGTATTCGATCGAGGCGTAGCCCTGGGCCCCGTCCTGGAACCCGTCGGCGACGATGCGCATGTCGCTGAGATCGCCGTTCTCGATGCCGTTGGCGAAGCTCGAATAGGCGAGCGTGGCGATCTCGATCTGGTCGGTGGCGAGCGCGATCAGCTCGGGCGAGGTGCCGGCGAAGTGAATGGCGTCGACCGAGTAGCTCTGGCCGTAATGCTTGAGAATGTCGGGCTTGGCGTAGATGAGCGGTGAGAAGGTGCCAGTCAGCACCACCCAGCCGTGGCGGATGTTGAGCGGCTCGCCCGCCCGCGCGATGCCGAGCGACGCGGCGACGCAAGCGGCGAGCGCCGCGAGAGCACGAAGTCTCATGCGCATGGCTTCCTCCCGATCCCCGATGTCGCGGCATTCGCCGTCGCTTTGATTGGTGGGTAGGAGCCTACTACGGCTCGCGCGGCGGCGCCGTGAATATTTCGTAATGTTCCAGTCGCGGCGGACAGGATGTTGCGCCCCGATCATCGTGGGTCCTAAATGCCAAAAGCCGGGGAGGGGCGCCATGAAAGTCGGCATCTTCGACCATCTCGACCGCAAGGAGGGCGCGCTCGCGCCCTTCTACGAGGAGCGCATCCAGCTCGTCGCCGCCGCCGATCAGCTCGGCATCGACAGCTATCACATCGCCGAGCATCACTGGAATCCGGTCGGCATGGCGCCGCTGCCGGGCGTGTTCCTGGGCGCCGTCGCCGCGCGCACCAAGCGCATCCGCCTGGGGCCGCTCGCCTATGTGCTGACCTTCCACAACCCGCTGATCCTGGCCGAGGAGATCGCGATGCTCGACCAGCTCTCGGACGGGCGGCTCGAGCTCGGCGTCGGCCGCGGCATCTCGCCGTGGGAGCTGTCCATGCTCGGCATCACCTCGAGCCAGTCGCGCGAGATCTTCCGCGAGGCGATGGAGGTGCTGATCCAGTATTTCACCTCGGACAGCGTCACCCACCGCGGCGCGCGCTGGCAGTTCTACGACGTGCCGGTCGAGATCAAGCCGCTGCAGAAGCCGTTCCCGCCCGTCTGGTACGGCTCGTCGTCGGGCGCGACGCGCGACTACATCGCCACGCTCGGCTCGGCGATGAACGCCGGCTGGGCGCCATCGGCGCGCGTCAGGCAGGCCGCCGACGCCTACCGCGCCGCGTGGGAGCGCAACAAGGACGCGCCGTTCCGCGCCGGCCGCCCGGCCGACCCGATCATCGGCTCGGTGCGCATGGTGGTGATCGCCGACAGCGACGCCGAGGCCGAGGCGCTGGCCAAGCCCGCCTACGAGCGCTGGTATCAAAGCCTCGAGAAGCTGGCGCACAGCTTCGGCTTCGCCGCGCTTTTCGTGCCCGGCGATTACGAGGTCGCGCGGCGCCACATCGGCAGCGTCATCGCGGGATCGCCGGACACAGTGCGGCGCGAGCTCTTGCGCCATATCGATGAGGGCGGCGTCACCTATCCGCTGCTGCAGCTCGCGTTCGGCACCCTCACCCACGCGCAGGAGCTGCGCACCCTGCAGCTCTTCGCGAGCGAGGTGCTGCCGCATATCAGGAAGCTGTAGCCCTCACTTCGCCGGGGCGCGGAAATCCTGGTCCGGGAACATCGAGGCGTCCGGCACCTTGATGACGATCATGGCGCGGCCGGCGCCCTGGTGGCAGGTGTCGCACGCCTCGGTGAGCTGCTTGTAGGCCTTGTCGAAACGCTCGGCGTCGCCCGCCTTGATCGCCTGGCCGATGGACGCGATCGGCTCCTTGGTGTTGAACTCGATCATCTGCGCCACCGGCACGCCGCGCCAGGTCGGCCACACGCTCGCGGCGCGCTCGAACGCTTCCTGCAGCTCGTGCAGCTCATAGTCGGCATAGGCCCAGTTCTTCTGCTGGCCGGCGAGACCGAGCTTGATGTGGCGCGGCTGCACAGTCGCGGTCATGAGATCGCCGAGCCCCGGCCGGTAGCCCGGGCTCGGCGGCGCTTGCGCTTGCGCCGGCAGGCACGCCGCCAGCGCCAGCGCGAGGATGATGCGGCCGCCCCTTTTCATGGCCCGCCTTACTGCACGAACTCGTTGGTGAAGATCGCGTCGTAGGACGGCAGCTTCTCCTCGGCCTTCATGAAACCCGCCTCGACATTGAGATCGTCGGCGACCGAGAGGCCCTTGGCGTCGAGCAGCGGCTTCAAGGGCGTGGCGTAGAGCGTGTTCTTGTAGGCTTGGTCCATCACCTTCTCGTCGGTGACGTTGACCCGTTTGGCCAGCAGCGCCATTGCCTCTTTCGGGTGCTCGTGCATGTAGGCATTGGCGAGGACCATGGCGTGTCCCATCTTGACGCAGAGCGAGCGGTGCTCGACGCAAGTCTGCGGCCGCGTCAGCAGCACGTTGGCGGCGACATGCGACAACCACGGCGGATCGACCACCGCGCCGGTGGTGCCGTCGGCGACGACGACGCCAAGGCCTTTATCGATGGCCTGCTCGAGGATCGGCGGGCCGCCCGAAAACCCGTCGATCGCGCCGCGCTCGAGCGCCGGCACCTGCTCGGGCGGCGAAATGCCGGCGACCACGATGTCGTTCTCGGGATCGAGCCCGCCGGCCTTGGCGATGAGCTTGAGATAGGCGTGCGGGATGGCCTGAATCGCGCCCACCGCGAAGCGCAGGCCCTTCATGACCTTGGCGCGCTCGGCGAGCGGCGCCTTCGGATCGAAGTGGCGCTCCTCGGCGATCTTCTTGCTGACCACGACCCAGAAGCCGGTGCGGTCATAGGTGCCGGCGATGCCGAGGACCGGCTGCTTCCGCGCCGCCGCGCGGGTCAGCGTCACGCCCGAGGCGAGCGCGAAATCGACCGATCCCGCGATCACCGCGTTGGTCGCGGCGATGCCGGTGATGACCTGCTCCTTCACGTCGAGGCCCTCGGCCTTGAAGATGCCGGCATCCTGCGCGATGTAGCCGGAGGCGAAGATCAGCGCGATGGCCGGGAAGGCGAGCGTCGTATGCTCCATCTCGGCGCGCGCCGGCGCCGCGAGCGATGCGGCGACCAATCCTGCGGCGATCAGGCTGCGATGCGATGTCATCCTTGGTCCTCCCAAAGGCGGTTTCTAGCGCGATCTCACCAAAGGCAAAATCAGGTGCGAGGGACGGCGCGCATCGTGATGGATCGTGTCCCGCCCCACCTTGTCGGGCGTGTAGGGGTGCGCGAAGACGTTTTCCGTCACCGACGAATCACCGTTCGCGAGTTCAAGCCGGATGCGGTTGCCGCGCTTGAAGCGATAGGCGGTCGGCATCACCGCGACCGAGAGCTTGTAGGCGCGCCCGGGCACCAGTTTGTCGCTCTTCTTGTGCGCGTAATGCGGCGCGTGCGGGCGGGAGAGCTTGGCGTCGACCGCACGCATCGACGCCCTAAGCCAGCCCTTGGTGGCGATGCGCGAGGCGGGCTGAAGGTCTCGGGCGCGGTCCTCGGGCGCCTGCGCCATCTGCTCGGACAGCTTCACGAAGACGTCGGTGTCGTCGCGCGAGGAGGCGATGTGCAGCACCAGCTCGATGGGGCCGGCGATCTCGACATCGTCCGCGAGGGGCGGCGTGACGAAGGTGAGGACGCGCCGCACCAGGTCGGGCCGCCCGTCGCGCCCGAAGCCGACGACGCCCATGCGCCAGCCCGCGTTGGGATAGTCAAACACCGTGGCGCCCCGTCCGTGCCCGGCGTCTCGCGCGCGAGCAAGCCGTCATTCAAGGAAGCGACGCTGCCGCTCGGCCCGCGCGCCAGATAGAATTTCGCGTAGTCGACGTTGCGCGGCGGCCAGGACGGCGCGCTCTCGAACCGGTCGGCGCCGGTGACGAAATAGCGCACCTCGGGCTCGTCGAGATAAGAGGTCCGCCAGCCCTTGAGATAGCAGTCGTAGAACGGCAGCAGGTATTTCTCGTGGAAGGCGATGCTCGAATAATCGGCGACCGCGGCGTAGAGGTCCGACGACCCGAACACGAGCAATTTCTTCGGCCCGCCGGCGCGCTGATATCCGACGATGTTGCCGTTGAGGTGGAGATCGACCTTGGTCCACACGCCGATCGAGAACACCGGCACCTTGATGCGCGCGAGCTTCTCGGCGGCGGCGCGCTCCTTCCACCACGCATCGTAGGTGGGATGGCGCTTCACCTGGGCGGGATAGTCCCATTCGACGAAGCGCGGCTTGCCCTGCGCGGGATAGGCGTTGACGGTCCGCACCTGGTCCCACCAGGTGGTCGGGTAGAGGCCGGGGATGCCGCCCGTATAGGCCGAATCCCGATAGGTATCGATGTGGCCGTCATAGGGCGCGACGCAGGCCAGGTGCGGCGGGTTCTGCGTCGCCATGAACCATTGCGAGCGCGCGAAATAGGACTGGCCGATCCCGCCCACCTTGCCGCTCGACCAGCGCTGGCGCGCGATCCACTCGATCGTTTCGTAGAGGTCGCGTTGCTCGCGCTTGCATTGGTAATGGTACTCGCCGCCCGAGCGGCCGGTGCCGCGCACGTCCATGTGGACATAGGCGTAGCCCTGCTCGAGATACCACGCGATCGGCCCGGTCTCGCGCCACAGGAACAGCGGGATCGCCGGCGCCGCGTCGTTGTCGAAGCGATAGGGCGAGGCCGCGAGGAGGACGGGATACCGTCCCGGCGCGCGCGGCAGGAACAGCGCCGCCGCGATCCTGACGCCGTCGCTCATCGGGATCGAGAGAAGCCGCGTCGGCGCTACGGGCTCCTCGCCGAGGAGCGCCATGTCGCTTACGACCCGCCGAGGCGCTTGTTGGCGTCGTCGATCGGCGTCAAGTCGACATATTTGGGCGCGACGGTGAGGCCTTGCTTGATGATGCCATACTTCATCTCGACATCGATCGCGTGCTGGGTCGCCTGGAGATCGGGCCTTCCGTCCGTGGCGTGGAAGGCATCGTCCTTCGAATAGATGTATTCGAGCGTTTCCGGTTTCGCCTTGGTCACCTCGGCGGCGATCGTCACGGCTTCCTGATGGTGCGCGGGGGACGTCAGCCACTGCACCGCGCGGATATGGTCCTCGAGGAAATCGACCAGCGCGGCGCGGTGCTGGGCGATTTCTTCGACGCGCATCGCCCAAAGCACGGCCTGGATGCGGCCCTCGCCGTCGGCGGCGGTGAAGAGCGTGCGGTATTTACCCTGGTTGAGCATGTAGCGGTACTGCGGCACTAGGTTGATCAGGTCGACCTTGCCGTCGTCGAGCATCGCCGGCATGTTCGAGAAATTGGTCTCGACCGAGGTGAAGTCGCGGTCTTCGAGACCGTGGAGGCGCATCACGATGCGCATCGCCGAATCGCCGAACGAGCCGATCGCGTTGGTGGCGATGTTCTTGCCCTTCAGGTCCTCGACCTTGCGAACCGGGCTGTCCTTCGGCACGACATAGGTGACGCTCGCATAGCCGGGCACGCCATCCTGGAACACGTCGGCGATCATGCGCACGTCGAGGCGCGCGTTGCCGACGGCGAGCGCCAGCGCCTCGGGCCCGAAGGCCGCGATCTCGAGCTCGTTGATGGCGAGCGCCTGGATCTGCGGCGTGGTCCCTTGGAAGCGGACGCCCTCGGCGACGTAGCTCGCGCCGAAATGATGGAAGATTTCCGGGTGGCGCTTTTGCAGCGCGTCGATGATCGGCTGCATGTGCGTCGGCGTCGTTACCCAGCCGACGCGGATATGCCACGGATCGGCCGAGGCCGGAGATGCAAGCGCTACCGCCGCCGCCAGCGCGGCCGCCACTACGATCTTCATCATCGACCTCCCCACGCCATGCTTCTTGTGCGTGCATTTCACACTGTCATTACGAGGAGCGCAAGCGACGAAGCAATCTCGGGCCGGCGTCGCGCGGTGGGTTCCGCTTACTGCACCAATATCCGCGGTGCCGCCCGCTCACCGGCGCCGAGCTTGGCCCAGACGCGGGCGGCGATGTCGCGATAGACCTTGGCGTGGGCGCTGGTCGGATCGGAGGCGACGATCGGGTTGCCGCCGTCGGAGGTCTCGCGGATGGCGATGGCGAGCGGCAGCTCGCCGAGGAACTCGACGCCCAGCGTCTCGGCCTCGCGCCTTGCGCCGCCATGGTCGAAGATGTCGCTGCGCTCGCCGCAATGCGGGCACAGGAAATAGCTCATGTTCTCGATGATGCCGAGCACCGGCACCTCGACCTTGCGGAACATGTTGAGGCCCTTGCGGGCGTCGAGCAACGCTATGTCCTGCGGCGTCGAGACGATGATGGCGCCGGCCAGCGGCACCTGCTGCGAAATGGTGAGCTGCGCGTCGCCGGTGCCGGGCGGCATGTCGATCACCATGATGTCGAGCTCGCCCCAATTGACGTCGCGCAACATCTGCTGCAGCGCGCTCATCACCATCGGCCCGCGCCAGATCATCGGCGTGTCCTCGGCGACGAGGAAGCCCATCGACATGCATTTGACGCCGTGGTTGCTCAAGGGCTCGAGCCGCTTGCCGTCGGCCATGCGCGGGCGCCCGGAAATCCCCAGCATGCGCGGCATCGAGGGCCCGTAGATGTCGGCATCGAGCACGCCGACCGATTGCCCGTTCGCGCGAAGCGCGAGCGCGAGATTGGCCGCCGTCGTCGATTTGCCGACGCCGCCCTTGCCCGAGGCGACGGCGATGATGGCGCGTACGCCGGGAACGAGCGCCTTCTGCGCCTGCGCCTCGGCCTTGGGCGCGGCCGGCGCGGCGCGGGTCTTGGGCGCGCTCTCCGCCGTCAGCACCGCCGAGACCGACAGCACGCCGGGAAGCGCCTCGACCGCCTTCTCCGCCGCCTTGCGCAGGGGCTCGAGCTGGGCGGCGCGGGCGCGCTCCACTTCGATGGCGAAGGCGACATGGCCCTCGCGCAGCTGCACGCCCGCGACCATGCCGAGGGCGACGATGTCCTGGCCGCGCTCGGGATCCTTGACGGTTTTGAGGGCGGCTAGGATGTCGCTCTCGCTGATGCTCATGTCCGGCCCTTTCGACATTGGCTGACATATAGGAAGAAGTGGGGCATTCTGCCAAGCGAGCGGGCATGTCCCGCCGAAAGGAATTGCCATGTCGTGGAATCAAGGCGGCGGCCCCTGGGGCGGCGGCGGCGGCGGCGGACAGAGTCCGTGGGGGCGCGTTCCCCAGCCGCCCAATCTCGAGGAGATTCTGCGCAAGGGTCAGGACCGTCTGCGCCGCTTTCTTCCCGGCGGCAAGGGCAAGGGCAACGGTATCGTCATCGCCGCGCTCGCGGTCGCGGTGGTGTGGCTCCTGTGGTCGGGCGTCTATACCGTGGCACCCGACGAGCAAGGCATCGTGCTGCGCTTCGGCGCCTATGACCGCACCACCAATCCCGGCCTCAATTTCAAGCTGCCGCTGGTCGAGACCGCGCTCACGCCCAAGGTCACGCGCGTCAGCCGCGTCGAGGTGGGCTTCCGCCAGATCGCGGGCGAGCGCCAGAGCCGCGCCACCGAGCTGCCCGAGGAATCGCTGATGCTGACGGGCGACGAGAACATCGTCGACATCAACTTCATCGTGCTGTGGGTCATCAAGGACGCGAAATCCTATCTCTTCAACATCCGCAATCCCGACGGCACGGTGAAGTCTGCCGCGGAAAGCGCGATGCGCGAAGTGATCGGCCACAGCGAGATCGCGAGCGCGCTCACCAGCGGACGCCCGAAGATCGAGGCCGACACGCAGCAGCTCCTCCAGGAGATCCTCGACTCCTATCACGCCGGCATCTCGATCGACAACGTGCAGCTGCAGAAGGTCGATCCGCCGAACCAGGTGATCGACGCCTTCCGCGACGTGCAGAGCGCCAAGATCGATCAGAACCGTCTCATCAACGAGGCCGAGGCCTATCGCAACAACGTCGTGCCGGTGGCGAAGGGCGACGGCGCCCGCCTGGTGCAGGAGGCCGAGGCCTATCGCCAGCAGGTGGTGCTGAACGCCCAGGGCGACGCGGCGCGCTTCCTGTCGGTCTACGATAGCTACAGGGTCGCGGCCGACATCACCTCGCGCCGGCTCTACATCGAGACGATGGAGAGCATCCTCGGCCACACCAACAAGATCATCCTCGACAAGGCGGCGGCGAGCTCGGGCGTCGTGCCCTATCTGCCGCTGCCGCAGATCCAGTCGGCGCCGCCGCCGCGCGCCGCCAATCCGCAAGCGCCCCAGGGTGCGGTTCCGGCCCCGGCCCAGGCGCCCGCCGGGCGGGGAGGCACCCAATGAGCACGCGCATGATCGCCGTCCTGGGCGCCCTCGCCGTGGTGGTGCTCATCCTCGCCTACAGCAGCCTCTTCGTCGTCGAGCAGATCGAGCAGGGGCTGGTGCTGCAGTTCGGCAAGCCGATCCGCGTCGTCGACGACCCCGGACTCCACGCCAAGCTGCCGTGGCAGGACGTGGTCCTCTACGATCGCCGCATCCTCGATTTCGAGCCGCCGGCCGAGGAGGTGATCGCCTCCGACCAGAAGCGGCTGGTGGTCGACATGTACGCCCGCTTCCGCATCGCCGATGCGTTGCAGTTCTATCAGAGCCTCGGCACCGAGACCGTGGCGCGGCTCCGGCTGTCGTCGATCATGACGGGCGCGCTCCGGCGCGTCATCGGCGCGATCGAGCTTCAGGCCGTGATCTCGCTGCGGCGCGCCGAGATCATGCAGCAGATCCGCGAGGAGGTGAACGCGCAGACCAAGGGCTTCGGCCTCGACGTGATCGACGTGCGCATCAAGCGCGCTGACCTTCCCGAGGAGAACAGCCAGGCGGTGTTCGACCGCATGAAGTCCGAGCGCCAGCGCGAGGCAGCCGGCTACCGCGCCGAAGGCGCGCGCCAGGCGCAGCAGATCCGCGCCGATGCCGACCGCCAGCGCATCGAGATCATCGCGGACTCGCAGAAGCAGGCGCAGATCCTGCGCGGCCAAGGCGACGGCGACGCGATCAAGATCACCGCCGACGCCTATGGCAAGGACCAGCCGTTCTTCAGCTACTACCGCTCGCTCCAGGCCTATCGCGAGGCGCTGACCGGCCAGGGCACCACCTTCGTGCTCTCGCCCGACAGCGAATTCTTCCGCTATCTCGAGAGCGGCCCCCTGCTCGGCGGCGAGGCGAAATCGACGGCGCAGGCCCAGGGGAAGTGACGAGAGGCGCGATGCCGCTTTCTTGGCCGCAGGAACTTTCGTAATATCGCTGCGGTCCCGCCTGCCTTTGGAGTGTCTTAAGTGATAGGAGCCATCGCGCGCCCGACGTGCCGCCGACCCGCTTCGCTCGTCCGCAGCCGCCTGGTGCATGCGTGGCTGCTGGCGGCGCTGGTCATTTTCGCGTCCGGCGCCTGGGCCAAGCCCGCGCCTGACAGCTTCGCCGACCTGGCGCAAAAGCTCCTGCCGGCGGTCGTTAACATCTCCACGACTCAGACCATCAAGGCCCCGGGCAAGGGTCCGGTCGGGCCGGAAGTGCCGAATTTCCCGCCCGGCTCGCCGTTCGAGGAGTTCTTCAAGGACTTCCTCAACCGCAATCACGGCCAGAACACGCCGGAAGCATTGCCGCGTCGCGCCACCTCGTTGGGCTCGGGCTTCATCGTCGATCCCTCGGGCCTGGTCGTCACCAACAACCACGTCATCGCCGACGCCGACGAGATCACCGTTACGCTCCAGGACAACACCAACTTCAAGGCCAAGGTGGTGGGGCGCGACACCAAGATCGACGTGGCACTGCTCAAGGTCGAATCGGCGAAGCCGCTGCCCGCGGTCAAGTTCGGCGACAGCGACCAGACCCGCATCGGCGACTGGGTGCTGGCGATCGGCAATCCGTTCGGCCTCGGCGGCACCGTCACGGCCGGGATTCTCTCGGCCCGCTCGCGCGAGATCGATGCCGGCCCCTACGACGACTTCCTCCAGACCGACGCGGCCATCAATCGCGGCAATTCCGGCGGGCCCATGTTCAACATGGCGGGCGAGGTGATCGGCATCAACACCGCGATCTACTCGCCCTCGGGCGGCTCCATCGGCATCGGCTTCGCGCTCCCGTCCAACCTCGCCGGGCCGGTGGTGGACCAGCTGCGCGAGTATGGCCGCCCCCGCCGCGGCTGGCTCGGCGTCAACATCCAGAGCGTCAACGACGAGATCGCCGAGAGCCTCGGCCTCGACAAGCCCAAGGGCGCGCTCATCGCCAGCGTCAAGGAAGGCGGGCCGGCCCAGGTCGCGGGCATCCAGCCGGGCGACGTGGTGCTGGATTTCGACGGCAAGTCGGTCGACGACATGCGCCACCTGCCGCGCATCGTCGCCGAGACCGCGATCGACAAGGCGGTCAAGGTGACGGTGTGGCGCAAGCGCAAGGAGCTGAGCCTCGACGTCAAGGTCGGCGAGCTCAAGGAAGAGCAGCAGCAGGCGGCGCTGCCCGACAAGCCGGAAAAACCGGCCGTGCCCGAAGGCACGGTGCAGGTGCTGGGCTTGTCGCTCGCCAACCTGACCCCGGACCTGCGCGAGCGCTTCGGCCTTTCCGAGGACACGGCCGGCGTCGTCGTCACCGAAGTGGCCGCCAACAGCCAGGCCTCCGACAAGGGCGTGCGCGCCGGCGACGTGATCGTCGAGGCGGCCCAGGAGGACGTGAAGAACGCCGGCCAGATCAGCAGCCTCATCGACGAAGCCAAGAAGGCCGGACGCAAATCCGTGCTCCTTCTCGTCGACCGCCAGGGCGATTTGCGCTTCGTGGCGCTGAAGCTCGATCAGAGTTAAGCGCGGCGGCGCCTTGATGTGCCGGGAATCGCTCGCTCAGTGGTTGTCGGCCCGTCTCCGCTTCCGAGATGCGGCGCGCGGTTCGCGCGCGTGATGGCGGCGCGCCGAAAGACATTCGAGCTGGCACGCGGCAATCTCGAGATCACCGCGGCTTAACCCTTTCGCGGCGGCGTAAATCCTCGCCGTCAGGCGCGCGAGCTCCGACTGCAGCGGCTTGTTGCCGCCCGGCAGAAGCAATTCATTCGGCGTCACGCCGAGAACGTCGCAAATTCGCACCAATGTCGCCAAGTTTGGCTCGCGCTCTCCGGTCACATAGTAGCCGTACCGCCGTTCGCTGAGACCCGCACGGCGCGCGACTTCGGCGTCCGAGAGGCCGAGGTCCCGCGCCCGTTCCCGAAGGTGCCGCGCAAAGACATCCATAAGAACGATCTGTTCATTGCATCGCGCACACGTCTATGAAAGTTGCGTTCTGATCTATAAGATTGTAATGTTCTCATACGAGTATCTGGATGCACTCGCACCGGGGAGCAGGAAATGCGAGGAAGTCGGATCGGTAACCGCTTCGCGTTCGCAGCGGCAGCTTTGGCAGGATTGGCGTCATGCGCTCCCATGCCGGTTGCGACGACCTATCCCTATTCGACGCAGCAGAAGGTGCAAGCCGCGGACCATTGGCGCGTGTTCGCGGAAGACACGGTGGCGAAGATGGGCGTCCCCGGCGGCGCGCGCGTGTTCGTCACGCCGAAGCGCGGCGTGTTCGAAGAAGGATTCCGCACTTATCTCGAGACGGCCATGTTGAGGCGCGGCGCCTTGCTGGCGGTCGATCCCGGGAGTGCAGCTTACGTCGTGGATTACAGCGTCGAGCCGGTCGTGCACGGGGACGATCAGGATTGGGGCATCCCGTTCCCCCTTCTATTCTGGGCCTTCGCCGATCTCTTCACGGGCAACGCGCAAGCGACGTGGTGGCGCGATACGCAGAGCGAGATTATCGTCTCGGTCGCCTTGTTCAGCGGCGGCGTGACGGCATTCCGCACCGCGGCGACCTATTACGTGCCGACCGGGGACCTCCCGCTTTATCGCCCCGCCGTGCTTTCCGCGAATGGCGTGATGCCGCCAGTGAGGCTTTCGTCGGCACGCGGTCTCGCCGCGATTCCGCCGGAAGGGTGCGTCGCCTCACAGTGCCCCCCGGAAGTCGCCGCGGGACTTCGCTGAACCGCGCAGCCGCTTAGGTCCACAGCCATTTGCCGTGACGCGGCCCTGGATGTAAGCCTCGCCGAGAACGCGCTCATAGGGATCGTATTTCGCGTTGTCCGAGCTAATCCTCACGCGCGGGGGGTCAGTGTCCGGGATCGGCACGATGCGCTTGCCTAAGAAGCCGAGGCCGTCCCAAATGACGAAGACGCCCGGCGCCGACGGCGACGTGATCGTCGAGGCGGCGCAAGAGGACGTGAAGAACGCCAGCCAGATCAACAGCCTGGTCGACGAGGCCAAGAAGGCCGGCCGCAAGTCGGTGCTGTTGCTGGTCGACCGCCAGGGGGATTTGCGCTTCGTCGCGCTGAAGCTCGATCAGAGCTGATCCCGGCCCACGATCTCCTCGCGCCGATAGCCCTGCGCGTAGAGGAGCGCCGCCAAATCCGTGTGGTCGACCCGCGCCGATGCCAGCGCCGCGACCGACGGCTTGCCGCGATAGGCGACGCCGAGGCCCGCCGCGTCGATCATCGCCAGGTCGTTGGCGCCGTCGCCGACCGCCAGCGTGTCACCGAGCGCGATGCCCTGCTCGCCCGCGAGGCGAAGGAGCGTCGCGAGTTTCTCGTCGCCGCCGCGGATCGGCTCCTTCACCGCGCCGGTGAGGCGGCCGTCTTCGATCTCGATCTCATTGGCGATTTCGTAATCGAATCCCAACTGGTCGCGCACGCGGCGCGCATAGATGCCGAAGCCGCCGGTGACCAGCGCGCATCGGGCGCCGTTGGCGCGCATGGTCGCGACCAGTGCCCGCGCCCCCGGCGTGATGCGGATGCGCGCGCCCGCCTCGTCGAGGACCGACGCCTTCATGCCCTTCAACAGCGCCACGCGCTGGCGCAGCGCGGCCGCGAAGTCGATCTCGCCGTTCATCGCCCGCCAGGTGATCCTCTCCACCGGCGCGCGCAAGCCGACGAAGGACGCGATCTCCTCCAGCATCTCGTTGGCGATGATGGTGGCCTCGAGATCGGCGACCAGCAGGCGCTTGCGCCGCCCCGCCGCCCTCTGCGCGAGACAATCGATCGGCAAGCCGCCGACCGCGCCGCGAGCAGCCGCCGCCGCCTCGCGGGGCGCGAGCAGGTCGAACGGGAGATCGCACGCGACCGCGGGCGCGAGCACATCCGGCCGCCCCACCCGCGCGCCGCGTTCTCGGAGCGCTAACGCGGCGGCGTCGGTTGCCGCCTCGAGCTGCCCCGAAGCCGCCGGCGCCGCGATCAGCGTGAGGACGAATTCCGCCATGCCCTGCCTTATCCGCCGCGCCGCGCGCGAAGGCAAGAAGCGCTACCATGCGAACCGTCATGCGCGCGCCCCTTGTCATCATCGCCGGTCCCACCGCGAGCGGGAAGTCCGCCCTGGCGCTGGCGCTCGCGCGCGAATTCGCCGGCACGGTCATCAATGCCGACAGCATGCAGGTCTATCGCGACCTCTACATTCTGTCCGCGCGGCCGGGACCGGATGCGGAAGCGCTGGCGCCGCATCGCCTCTATGGCACGATCGACGCGGCCGAAAGCTGTTCGGTCGGGCGCTGGCGCGGCCTTGCGCTGGCGGAGATAGCGGCCGCGCGCGGGGCCGGCCGGATGCCGGTCCTGGTCGGCGGCACCGGGCTCTATCTCCATGCGCTGATGCATGGCCTGGCACCGGTGCCCGCGATTCCGGCCGAGCATCGCGCCGCCGCCCGCGCGCTGCACCAGGAGATCGGCGGCGCAGCCTTCCATGCCCGCCTCGCCATGCGCGATCCCGAAGGCGCAAGCCGCCTCGCGCCCGGCGACACCCAGCGCCTGGTGCGTGCCTGGGAAGTCGTGGCGGCGACCGGCCGCCCGCTCGGTGCGTGGCAGCGTCTCGCCCCGCCGCCGGACGATCAGCGGGTGTCGTGCATCCTCCTGCTGCCGCCGCGCGCGGAACTCTATGCCGCGTGCGACGCCCGCTTCCGCGTCCTGATGGAGCGGGGCGCGGTCGCGGAGGTGGAAGCGTTGCTCGCCCGGGGCCTCGCTGCCGAGCTGCCGGCCATGAAGGCGGTCGGTGTGCGCGAGATCGCTTCCTTCATCGCCGGCCGCACCTCGCGCGAGGCGGCCATTGCTGCGGCGCAGCAGGCGACGCGGCGCTATGCCAAGCGGCAATACACCTGGCTCAGGTCGCGCATGGAAGGGTTACGGTCGCTGACCCTGGACGCGCAATATTCGGAAAGATACTTGCCCGAAATATTTGCATTTATTCGTCAACGCTCTTGACCGCCGCGACTTGGCTCTCTAGGTTGCCGCGTCGCGCGAAGGAGCGGGTGATGGCACAGGAGCCCATGTCGGGAGCGGAAATGGTCATCAAAGCCCTGGTGGATCAGGGCGTTGAGGTCGTGTTCGGCTATCCCGGCGGGGCCGTCCTGCCGATCTACGACGCGCTCTTCAAGCAGAACCGCCTGCGCCACATCCTGGTGCGGCACGAGCAGGGTGCGGTTCACGCCGCCGAGGGCTATGCGCGTACCACCGGCAAGGTCGGCGTTGTGTTGGTCACCAGCGGCCCGGGCGCGACCAATGCCGTCACCGGGCTGACCGACGCGCTGATGGATTCGGTGCCGCTCGTGTGCCTCACCGGCCAGGTGCCGACCCACTTGATCGGCAACGACGCCTTCCAGGAAGCCGACACCACCGGCATCACCCGCCCCTGCACCAAGCACAACTACCTGGTCAAGAGCATCGGCGACATGGCGCGCATGATGCACGAGGCCTTCTACGTCGCGCGCACCGGGCGGCCGGGACCGGTGGTGGTCGACCTGCCCAAGGACATATTGTTCGCAACCGGGACCTATTCGCCGCCCGAGGACGCGCCGCCGCACAAGACCTACCGTCCGCAAACCGCGCCCGACCCCGCCCGCATCGAAGACGCGGCCCAGCTCATCGCCGCGGCGAAGCGGCCGCTCTTCTATGGCGGCGGCGGCATCGTCAATTCCGGCGCCCATGCCTGCGCGCGCTTCGCCGAGCTGGTGAAGCTCACCGGTTTTCCGTGCACCTTGACGCTCATGGGATTGGGAGCCTATCCGGCGTCCGACCGCCAGTTCCTTGGCCTCGTCGGCATGCACGGCACCTACGAGTCCAACAACGCGATGCACGATTGCGATCTGATGATCTGCGTCGGCGCGCGCTTCGACGATCGCGTCACCGGGCGGCTCAACGCGTTCTCGCCGGGCTCGAAGAAGATCCATATCGACATCGATCCGTCCTCGGTCAACAAGAACGTGCGCGTCGACGTGCCGGTGATCGGCGACGCCGCCGCCGCGATCGACGCCATTCTCGCCGCGCTCAAACGGCGCCATTTCAAGCCCGCGCGCGAGAGCCTGGCGCCGTGGTGGAAGGCGATCGAGGGCTGGCGCGCGAAGCAATGTCTGCGCTACGCCACCTCCGACACGGTGATCAAGCCGCAATACGCGATCGAGCGGCTCTATGCGCTGACCCGGGGCCGGGACCCCTACATCACCACGGAGGTCGGCCAGCACCAGATGTGGGCGGCGCAGCTGTTCAAGTTCGAGACGCCGTTCCACTGGATGACGTCGGGCGGGCTCGGCACGATGGGCTATGGGCTGCCGGCGGCGATGGGCGTGCAGGTCGCGCGCCCCGACGCGCTCGTCATCGACATCGCCGGCGAGGCCTCGATCCTGATGAACATCCAGGAGATGTCCACCATCAATCAGTACCGCCTGCCGGTGAAGGTGTTCATCCTCAACAACCAGTACATGGGCATGGTGCGGCAGTGGCAGGAGCTGATGCATGGCGGGCGCTATAGCGAGAGCTACACCGCCTCGCTCCCGGATTTCGTCAAGCTCGCGGACGCGTTCGGCGCGGTCGGATTGCGCGCCGAGAAACCCGACGATGTCGACCGCGTCATCAAGGAGATGCTGGCGGTGGACCGGGCCGTGCTGGTGGACGTTGCGGTCGATCAGCTCGAGAACTGTTTCCCGATGATCCCGTCGGGCGCCGCGCACAACGATATGCTGCTGGGTCCGGCGGACAAGAAGGACGCGGGGCCCGTGTCCGAAGAAGGCATGGTGCTGGTCTAGCTCCATGAGCGACATCGAGCGGCACACCATCGCGGTGCTGGTGGACAACGAGCCCGGCGTGCTGGCGCGCGTCATCGGGCTCTTTTCCGGCCGCGGCTACAACATCGAGAGCCTGACCGTGGCCGAGACCGACCGCGCCAACAATCTCTCGCGCATCACCGTCGTGACCTCGGGCACGCGCATGATCATCGAGCAAATCAAGGCGCAATTGGCGCGGCTGGTGCCGATCCACGCGGTCCACGACCTCACCGACGAGGGCCCGCACGTTACGCGCGAGTTGGCGCTCATCAAGGTTTCGGGAACCGGCGAGAAGCGCATCGAGAGCCTGCGCCTCGCCGACATCTTCCGCGCCCGCGTCGTCGATAGCACCACCGAGAGCTTCGTCTTCGAGATGACCGGCGCGACCGAGAAGCTCGATGCCTTCATCACGCTGATGGAGCCATTGGGGCTCGTCGACGTGTCCCGCACCGGCGTCGTCGCGATCGCGCGCGGCGCGGCCAAGTTCTGAAGGAGAATCCCATGCGCGTTTATTACGACCGCGACGCCGACGTGAACCTCATCAAGGGCAAGAAGGTGCTGGTGGTGGGATATGGCAGCCAGGGCCACGCGCACGCGATGAACCTGCGCGACAGCGGCGTCAAGGACGTGCGCGTCGCGCTCCGCCCCGGCTCGGCCACGGCCAAGAAGGCGACGGACGCGAGCTTCCAGGTGATGGCGCCCGGCGACGGCGCCAAGTGGGCCGACGTGGTGATGGTGCTGACGCCGGACGAGCTGCAGGCCGCGCTCTATCGCGACGATCTGCGCCCCAACATGCGGCCCGACACGGCCTTGGCGTTCGCGCACGGCTTCAACATCCATTTCAAGCTCATTGAGCCGCGCCCCGACATGGACGTGTTCATGATCGCGCCCAAGGGGCCGGGCCACACGGTGCGCTCCGAATATGTCAGGGGCGGCGGCGTGCCGTGCCTGGTCGCGGTCGAGCAGAACCCGTCGCAGAACGCGCTCGAGATCGCGCTGTCCTATGCCTCGGCGATCGGCGGCGGGCGCGCCGGCGTGATCGAGACCACCTTCAAGGAGGAATGCGAGACCGACCTCTTCGGCGAGCAATGCGTGCTGTGCGGCGGCTTGTCGGCGCTGATCATGGCGGGCTACGAGACGCTGGTCGGCGCCGGCTATGCGCCGGAGATGGCCTATTTCGAGTGCCTGCACGAGGTGAAGCTGATCGTCGATCTGATGTACGAGGGCGGCATCGCCAACATGCGCTACTCGGTGTCGAACACCGCCGAGTTCGGCGACTACACGCGCGGCCCCCGCATCATCGACCAGCACGTCAAGGACGAGATGAAGCGCGTCCTCGACGACATTCAGTCCGGCCGCTTCGCGCGCGAGTGGGTGCTCGAGAACACGGCGGGACAGCCGAGCTTCAAGGCGATGCGGCGGCGCGGCGCCGAGCACGAGGTCGAGAAGGTCGGCGAAAAGCTCCGCGCCATGATGCCGTGGATCGCCAAGAACCGGCTGGTCGACAAGACGAAGAATTGAGGAATTCAGGGCGCCGGCGGAGGCGCCGGGAGCACGAAGTGGGCGATCCACATCGCCACGACCAAGGCGGCGAGGGCCAAGCCGATCATGTCGTACCGGTCGAGATGACGCATATCGTCAGTATGACTCACGCGCCGCCGTCGTGATAGGCAGGGCATGGTTAAGCGGCCGTGGGCGACGGGAGGCGAACATGGCACTACGATCGTTCGTGACCGTATTTGCGGTTCTCATCGGCATAGCGTGTGCTGCTTCGAGGGCAGCCACGGTCGAGCAACCAGTGACCGCCCATTTATTTCCATAATTTATCCTCAGTGGCGCACGAAATTTCTGCTGACTTGGCCGCGTTGCGAGTTTTCCCAGCGCAATCTGACACTCGACCTCGCGCCGCGCGTCATCATTCGCCGAATCGTTCCGTTAGGTGAAATAGCCACGTAGAAAATGTGCTTCCGTCGCGTCGAGTGCGGCGATCTTGGAATGAATTTCCGCGAACAGTTTCCGATGTAGAGTTGTGCGAGGATCGTTGGGATCGTGATCCCTCGACCACCGCTGGTCGTAGCGTCTCGTGCCGTACGGCTTCAAATCTCCATTCGCGAGCGGCCTACTCGGATTTTCATCGTCAATTCTCACTTTAAGATTTGCGGTTGACCGACCACGCCGAATCGGTGGATTTCCGACGTCTAAAACGATACCACGCATCGTCAAGCCGCCGACCCCCGATTTCTCGTGTGTCCAGATAAACACCTCTTCCTGCTGAATCGGTTCACAGTCCTCATATAACCAGAGAGGACCGGTCTCAAACACTTTGTTCGACCCGAGCGTTGGTCGGTTGCATTTTATGATTATCGGCAATTCTCCCTCCGTCCGTCGCGTGATGACATTACTGACAGCCTGGCACTTTGCATGCAGATTGATAGTCACTCGACTTACGCCGCGCGGAGAGCCTTCTGCACCGTCTTCGGCGCGCGGTCGATCACGATAAGATAGGCGCGGGTCGGCCCCTCGGGCTGGCGATTGCCTTGCTCCCAATGGCGCAGCGTATTGATGCTGAAGCCGAACTGGGAAGCGAATTCCTCCTGCGTCATGCCGAGCTTGGTGCGGATAGCGCGCACGTCGATTCTGCGGGGGACATGGACGCGGTATTTGCTCTTTTCCGCTTCGCCGCGAGCGTATGCCAGCGCCTCTTCCAGGCCGCGCCGAATGCTACTTCCCAACTTGCTCATGGCATTGCCCTTCCATAACTCGTAACTAGCAGCTTCGTCAGGCGACGATATGCGTTTCGCTCTGCGTCGCTTAGATCGGCTCGCTCGTTCTTCGCGTAAGCCGTCAGCAGAAACACCGGCACACCGGCATCGTGGTAGAAATAGATCACCCTTGCACCGCCTCGCTTGCCACGACCGTCCAGGCGCCACCGCAGTTTGCGAACCCCGCCTGAGCCCTGAATGACATCGCCCGCAGTCGGGTTGTACGCGAGATAATCGACCAACGCTGCCAGCTCCACGCCGTCCAGCAGCTTGCGCGTCGCCGACAGGAACTCCGGCGTCTCCACGACGGCCAAGGGCGCGGATGAAGGCATCTGCAATACTAATCCATTGGATTAGTAGAATCAACCAGAGCGATGACCGAAGACGGTGCTAGAATGCATGTCCTTACGCGGCCATCGGCGAGGGGAGGCGCATATGGCACAACGATCGATCGCGACCGCGTTGGCGGTTCTGTTCTGCGCGGCCTACGCCGCCGCTCCGGCCCGGGCCGAGAAGAACTACGGTCCCGGCGTCAGCGACACCGAGATCAAGCTCGGCCAGACGCAACCCTATAGCGGCCCGCTCTCGGCCTTGAGCGCGGTCGGGCGCGCGCAGGGCGCCTATATCAAGATGATCGACGACCAGGGCGGCATCAACGGCCGCAAGGTCAACCTGATCAGCCTCGATGATGGCTACAGCCCGCCCAAGACGGTGGAGCAGACGAGGAAGCTGGTCGAGGAGGACGGCGTCCTCGCCATCTTCGGCTCGCTCGGCACGCCCGCCAACACGGCGATCTACAAATATCTCAACGAGCGCCACGTGCCGCAGCTCTTCATCGCCAGCGGCGCCTCCAAATGGCGCGATTACAAGACCAGCCCGTGGACGATCTCCGGCACGATCAACTACGTGATCGAAGGCGGCATCTACGGCAAATACATCCTGCGCCAGCATCCCGACGCCAAGATCGCGGTGCTCTATCAGAACGACGATTTCGGCAAGGATTACCTGAACGGCCTGAAGGAGCGGCTGGGCGACCGCGCCAACATGATCGTCGCCACGGCGAGCTACGAAACGAGCGATCCGACCATCGATTCCCAGGTCATCTCGCTCAAGCAATCCGGCGCCGACACGCTGGTCGAATTCTCGCTCACCAAGTTCACCTCGCAGGCGATCCGCAAGGTCGCCGAGCTCGGCTGGAAGCCCACGCATTTCGTGCCCAGCACGTCGAACGGCATCGGCGCCGTGCTGACACCCGCCGGCATCGACAATTCGATCGGCCTCTTGAGCGCCCAGACCAACAAGACCGCGTCCGATTCGCAATGGGCAAACGATCCCGGCTACAAGGACTGGCTCGTCTTCATGCACAAATACCTGCCCGACGCCGACATCAACGACATCTACTACGTCGCGGGCTACAATCAGGGGCAGCTCATCGTCCAGGCGCTCCGGCAATGCGGCGACGAGCTCACGCGCGAGAACCTGATGCGGCAGGCGACCAACCTCAAGAACGTCCAGACCACCATGTCGCTCCCCGGCATCACCGTCACGACCAGCCCGACCGACTACGACGTCTATCATTCGGCACGCCTGTCGCGCTTCGACGGCAAGAGCTGGGTGCTGTTCGGCGACCTGATCAGCAATTGAGGCTGGCGAGTCCTGCCGTGATTGGAGCGCACGATCTTTGATCCCGGACGGAGGCGCACCACATAGCGTGGGCAAATCGCCCTTCGGCGTGGGCCACGGGCGCCAAAAAAGCGATTTTGCGAAACGAACCCAATTTTCTATGATTTAGTGTGCTCGATTCCCGCGTCGCGGGTTGTCGCCTTCCCGCCATGGTTAATCGAACCTTGCGATTTGCGGGCGATTGGTTATAGACAGGGGTGCGGCGCGAAACGGCTTCTTTTTAACGCGAAATTAAGCCTGACGCCCGCAGGCTGGGCGCGAGCCGAGGGGATTTATTCACATGGTTCGGACGATCGTGACAGGCGCGATTCGGGGCGGCGACGCTCCGGGCGGTTGCGCGCGCGCGTCCGGCCGGTGCGGCAGGCCTGGGAGCGAGGGAGGGCTGCGACTTACCGGCCCCTGAGCGCGGTCATGACCCGAGCCTGTCCGCGCGGTCAGGGGTGAAGCCGTTACGGCTCGTACGTCGCTCCCGAGACAAAAGGACCCGCGCCATGAGCGCCAGTACCCATCGCCAGACTCCCGAAGCCCCCCCGAAGAACCGCGTCATCATCTTCGACACCACCTTGCGCGACGGCGAGCAGTCGCCGGGCGCGTCGATGAACCTCGACGAGAAGATCAAGATCGCGTTGCTGCTCGAGGAGATGGGCGTCGACGTGATCGAAGCGGGATTTCCGATCGCCTCCAACGGCGATTTCGAGGCCGTGCGCGAGATTGCGAGGCTGGTCGAGAACGCCAGCGTGTGCGGCCTCGCCCGCGCCGGCCGCGGCGACATCGAGCGCTGCTGGGAAGCGGTCCAGGAATCGCCCCGCCCGCGCATCCACACCTTCATCTCGACCTCGCCGCTGCACATGAAGTTCAAGCTCCAGATGGAGCCCGAGGCGGTGCACCAGGCGGTGATCGACAGCGTCTCGCTCGCCCGCAACCTGTCCCCGGACGTCGAATGGTCGTGCGAGGACGGCTCGCGTACCGAGCACGACTTCCTGTGCCGCACGGTCGAGAGCGCGATCAAGGCCGGCGCCCGGACCATCAACATCCCCGACACGGTGGGCTATGCCGTGCCGGAGGAGTTCGCGGCCTTGATCCGCATGCTGTTCGACCGCGTGCCCAACATCGACCAGGCGGTGATCTCGGTCCATTGCCACAACGATCTCGGCCTCGCCGTCGCCAACTCGCTGGCCGCGGTGGGGGCGGGCGCGCGCCAGGTTGAATGCACCGTCAACGGCCTGGGCGAGCGCGCCGGCAACGCCTCGATGGAAGAGATCGTCATGGCGCTCAAGACGCGCCACGACCGCATGCCCTTCATGACCGGCGTCAAGTCCGAGTACATCACCCGCGCCTCGCGCCTGGTCTCGGCCGTCACCGGCTTCGTGGTGCAGCCCAACAAGGCGATCGTCGGCGCCAACGCCTTCGCGCACGAGAGCGGCATCCACCAGGACGGCATGCTCAAGCACGCCGGCACTTACGAGATCATGACGCCGGAATCGGTCGGCCTCAACAAGTCCACCCTCGTCATGGGCAAGCATTCGGGCCGCCACGCCTTCAAGATGAAGCTGAAGGAGCTGGGCTTCGAACTCGGCGACAACGCCTTGAACGACGCCTTCCGCCGCTTCAAGGATCTGGCCGACCGCAAGAAAGACGTCTATGACGAGGACATCGTCGCGCTCGTCGACGACGAGATCCAGCACGGGGCCGAGCGCATCCGCTTCGTGTCGCTCGGCATCGTCGCCGGGTCCAAGGGGCCGCAGACGGCGGAGCTCGAACTCCTGGTCGACGGCGCGGTCCAGAAGACCACGACCCATGGCAACGGCCCGGTCGACGCGACCTTCAACGCGATTCGCGCGCTCGTACCCCACACCGCCCGCCTGCTGCTCTACCAGGTCAACGCCGTGACCGAGGGCACCGATGCGCAGGCCGAGGTGACCGTGCGGCTCGAGGAGGGCGGCAAGACCGTGGTCGGCCAGGGCGCCGACGTTGACACGCTCGTCGCCTCCGCGCGAGCTTATATACATGCCTTGAACAAGCTGCTGACGAAGCGGGCAAAGACCGCGCCCGCTGCGTTGTCGGCATAATCATCCGCCCGCCCTCCTCCGGTCGCGGAGGAGGGCAGAGGGCGGGCGCCGGATCGGGTGGCTTCACCAGGGACGTCTTTCGTCCCCAGCGATGGAACAGAGGACGCATGTTCGGAAATTTGTTAGGCATTCTGTCGGCGGACATGGCGATCGACCTCGGCACCGCGAACACCCTCGTCTATGTCAAGGGCCGCGGCATCGTCCTGAACGAGCCCTCGGTGGTGGCGATCGCCAGTGTCAAGGGCCGCAAACAGGTGCTGGCGGTCGGCGATGAGGCCAAGCTGATGCTCGGCCGCACGCCTGGCAACATCCAGGCGATCCGCCCCTTACGCGACGGCGTCATCGCCGATTTCGAAGTCGCCGAGGAGATGATCAAGCATTTCATCCGCAAGGTGCACAACCGACGCAGCTTCGCCAGCCCCCAGATCATCATCTGCGTGCCCTCGGGCTCGACCGCGGTCGAGCGCCGCGCCATCCAGGAATCGGCCGAAAGCGCCGGCGCACGCCGCGTCTTCCTGATCGAGGAGCCGATGGCGGCGGCGATCGGCGCCGGGCTGCCGGTCACGGAGCCGACCGGCTCGATGGTGGTGGACGTGGGCGGCGGCACCACCGAGGTCGCCGTGCTGTCCCTGGGCGGCATCGTCTACTCGCGCTCGGTCCGCGTCGCCGGCGACAAGATGGACGAGGCGGTGATCTCCTATATCCGCCGCAACCACAATCTGCTGGTCGGCGAATCCAGCGCCGAGCGCATCAAGAAGGAGATCGGCTCCGCCTGCATGCCCGAGGAGGGCGAGGGGCGGGTGATGGAGATCAAGGGCCGCGATTTGTTGAACGGCGTGCCCAAGGAGATCGTCATCAGCGAGCGCCAGATCGCCGAGAGCCTGGCCGAGCCGGTCGGCGCCATCGTCGAGGCGGTCAAGGTCGCGCTCGAGCACACCGCGCCCGAACTCGCCGCCGACATCGTTGACAAGGGCATCGTCCTGACCGGGGGCGGGGCGCTGCTTGGAAATCTCGACTACGTCCTGCGCCACGCGACCGGGCTGCCGGTCTCCATCGCCGACGACCCGCTGTCCTGCGTGGCGCTCGGCACCGGCCGCGCCCTCGAGGAGATGAAGACGCTAAAAAGCGTTCTGATTAGCATGTACTAAACGCCTAATTGCATATACAAGATGAAGACGGTCGGTCGGATTCGGCACCGGGAGGACGCCGCATCGCGGACCGGCTAGGTCGGCAAGGACGGGCACGGGATGAGACTTTCGCCCCCGGTCAAAGCGGCAGCACAGCGCCTGGCGCTGCCGATGCTCGTGTTCGTGGCGGGCACGCTGACCGTGCTCGGCAAGGGCGACCTCCTGCTCATCGACAAGGCGCGCTCCGCCATCGCCGACACCATGGCGCCGGCGCTCGAATTCGTCTCCCAGCCGCTGGCGGCCGGGTCGGCCGCGATCGCGGCGGTTGAGAACGTGGTCACGGTCTATCGCCAGAACGACGTTTTGCGCGAGGAGAACCAGCGCCTCCTGCAATGGGAGGAGGTGGCGCGCCGGCTGGCGGCCGAGAACCGCTCGCTGCGCGACCTCGACAAGCTGGTGCCCGATCATGTCGGCTCGCAGATCGCGGCGCGGGTCATCGCCGATTCGGGCGGCGCCTTCGTGCGCAACGTGCTGGTCAATGCGGGGACGCGCGACGGCGTGGCGCGCGGTCAGGCCGGGCTCACCGGCGAGGGGCTGATCGGCCGCGTCTCCGAGGTCGGCGAGCGCACCGCCCGGGTCCTGCTCCTCACCGATCTCAATTCGCACATCCCGGTCATGCTCGAGCGCACCAGCGCGCGCGCGCTGCTCGACGGCGACAATTCGGACCGGCCGCGCCTCGCCTTCCTCGACGCCAAGGCGCAGATCGACCTGGGCGACCGCGTCGTCACCAGCGGCAGCGGCGGCGTATTCCCGCCCGGCCTGCCGGTGGGGACCGTCACCTCGCTGGAGAACGGGATCGCGCGGGTCGAGCCCTATTCCGAGCTGTCGCGGCTCGACATCGTGCGGGTGGTGGATTACGGCCTCGAGGGCGTGCTGCCGCAGAGCGCGGTGCCGCCGCCGCGCGCGACCAAGCCGGCCAAAGGCCGCGCCGCCGCCGACGCGCCGCGATGACGCGGATGGGTCGCAGTCCTCTCGTGCATTTCATCGCCGCCGGGGAGTCCCCATGGCGCGGGTGATGGTGCCGCGCGACAGCGGCGCTCCCGGCCGCGTCGTGCCGTTCCTCTCGACCTTCGTGTTCGTCCTGGTCTCGGTCGTGCCGTTGCAGCTCCCGGGCTTCGCAGCGGTGACGCCGAGTTTCGCGCTCATGGCGGTGGCGCACTGGACCATCTACCGCCCCGACCTGCTGCCGCAATCGGCGGTGTTCGCGCTCGGCCTGCTGCTCGATCTTCTCAATGGCACGCCCTATGTCGGCACCATGGCCCTCACGCTGCTGGTCGCGCGCACCGCCGTCCTCACCCAGCGCCGGCACTTCGTCAACCGCGACTTCACCGTGATGTGGCTCGGCTTCCTGGCGCTCGCGAGCGGCACGTTCGCGTTGTTGTGGGCGATCGTGAGCCTACTCAACGGCCACATCCTCGGGACCAGGCCGTTCCTGTTCGAGGCGGCGCTGACAGTCGCGTGCTACCCGGTCGGGAGCTATCTCCTCGCGCGCCTCCACCGCGCCTTTCTGCGCGGCTGACCGCCGATGGCCGACAAGCACGAGAACAACCGCTCCAAGCTGCTGACCCGCCGCGCGCTGCTCCTCGCCGGGGGCCAGGCGGCGCTGCTCGGAACCGTGGCCGGGCGGCTCTATTTCCTCGAAGTGGTCCAGGCCGACCGCTACCAGATGCTGGCCGACGAGAACCGGATCAGCATCCGCCTGATCGCGCCGCCGCGCGGTCGCATCCTCGACCGGTTCGGCGTCCCGCTCGCCTCCAACCGCTCCACGTATCGCGCGCAGTTCATCGCCGATCAGAGCGGCGACATCGCCGCGACGCTCGACGCGGTGGGCCGGCTGGTGCCGTTCAGCGACGGCGACCGCCGCCGCGTGCTCCACGACATCCGCGTCAAGCACGGCTTCGTGCCGGTGGTGCTCAAGGAGAACATGAGCTGGGACGAGATGTCGCGCATCGAGGTCAACACCTTGGAGCTCGCCGGCGTCTCGATCGAGCAGGGCCTGATGCGCGACTATCCGTTCGCCGACAAGGTTGCGCACGTGGTGGGCTATGTCGCGGCGGTGTCGGAGCAGGACCTCAGCGGCGACGACCCTCTCCTCGAGCTGCCCGATTTCCGCATCGGCAAGAACGGCGTCGAGAAGGCGTTCGACATCCAGCTGCGCGGCACCGCCGGCACCAGCCAGGTCGAGGTCAACGCGTTCGGCCAGGTGGTGCGCGAGCTGGCGCGCGAGGACGGGATGTCCGGGCAGGAGATTGTGCTCGGGCTCGACATGGCGTTGCAGGATCTGGCGATGCAGCGTTGCGCGGCAGAGGGCAGCGCGTCCTGCGTCCTCCTCGACCTGTGGACGGGCGAAGTCCTGGCGCTCGCCTCTTCGCCCAGCTACGACCCGGGCGCGTTCGCCGCGGGCCTGTCCGCCGCGGAATGGCAAAAGCTCGTTTCCGATCCCATGAATCCGCTGAGCCACAAGGCGATCAGCGGCACTTATGCGCCGGGATCGACCTTCAAGCCGATGGTGGCGATGGCGGCGCTCGACGCCGGGCTCATCACCCCCGACACCGAATTCTTCTGCCCGGGCGAGTTCACGCTCGGCAATGCCGTGTTCCATTGCTGGAAGAAAGGCGGGCACGGCGCGATCTCGCTCAACCGCGCCATTCGCGAATCGTGCGACGTGTTCTTCTACCACACGGCCGATGTCTGCGGCATCGACCGTCTCGCCGCGATGGCCAACCGCTTCGGCCTCGGGGTCGAGCTCGGCATCGAGATTCCCGGCGAGCGCACCGGACTCATCCCGACGCGCGGCTGGAAGCTCGCCACCACGGGCGAGACGTGGCAGCGCGGCGACACGATCAGCTGCGGCATCGGACAGGGCTATGTCAGCGCCACGCCGCTACAACTCGCAATCTATGTCGCGCGGATCGCGAGCGGGCGGCGGATCGCGCCGCGTCTGGTCCGTGCGCCGGGCGTGATGGCGAGCGGGGCCGATGCCGCGGCGGCGCCGAGCCAGGATTTCGCGTCGATGGCCATCGCGGAGAAGCACTTCGAGGCCGTGCGGCACGCCATGTGGAGCGTTGCGAACGAGCAGCACGGCACGGCCTACCACGCGCGCATAACCGAGCCCGGCCTGGAGATGGCCGGAAAGACCGGTACGGCGCAGGTCCACCACGTCAACAAGGAGGTGCGCGATCGCGGTATCGTCACCGGCACGAGTGTGCCGTGGAAGGATCGCGACCATGCGCTCTTCATCTCGTTCGCGCCGGCGGACGCGCCGCGTTACGCCTGCGCCGTCGTGGTGGAGCACGGCGGCGCCTCGGGCGGAGAGGGCGGCGCTGTGGCGGCGCCGATCGCGCGCGACGTGCTGATCTTGGCACAAAAGCGTGACCCGGTGCATCGCGTGCCCGAGACGCCGTTCGGCGCGCCCGCACGCCTGGCGCAGGGCTGAGGGCGCGCGCCATGGACCAACCGCTCGATTACGGCCGCTCGCGGCAGAGCATCGCGGTGAAGCTCCTGAGCCTCAATTGGGGCTTGGTGCTGCTGCTGGGCGTCGTCGCGGCGATCGGCATCGCCATGCTCTATTCGGCGGCCAATGGGAACTGGCAGCCGTGGGCCGCGAAGCAGGCGATGCGCTTCGGCGTCGCCGCGCTCGTGATGGTCGCGGCGGCGCTGGTGGATTTGCGCACCTGGCTCAGGATCGCCTATTGGTTCTATGGCATCGTCATGGTGCTGCTGATCGCGGTCGAGATCCGCGGCGCCGTCGGCATGGGGGCGCAGCGCTGGATCGATCTGGGCATCATCCAGATCCAGCCGTCCGAGCTGATGAAGATCGCGGCGATGATGGCGCTGGCGCGCTACTTCAACGGGCTCACCATCGAGGAGACAGCGCGGCCGTTGCGGCTCGTCGTGCCGGCGCTGCTCGTGCTCTTCCCGGCGGCGCTGGTGCTGAAGCAGCCCGATCTGGGCACCGCGATGATGCTGGCGCTGGGGGGCGCGGCGATGTTCTTTCTCGCCGGCGTGCGGCTGTGGCAGTTCGGACTGGTGATCGCGGGAGGCGTCGGCGCGGTGCCGATCGCCTGGCGCTTCCTGCGCGATTATCAGAAGAACCGCATCTACACCTTCCTCGATCCCGAGAACGATCCGCTTGGTGCGGGCTATCACAGCCTGCAATCGAAGATCGCGATCGGCTCGGGCGGCATCGGCGGCAAGGGCTTCCTGATGGGGACGCAGTCGCATCTGAGCTTCCTGCCCGAGCGGCAGACCGACTTCATCTTCACCATGCTGGCCGAGGAATGGGGCCTCATCGGCGGGCTGGTGCTGCTCGGCCTCTATCTCCTGATCGTCGTTTACGGCTACGCGATCGCGTTCCGCTGCCGCAGCCATTTCGGGCGCCTCCTGGCGCTCGGCATCACCGTCAACCTGTTCCTCTACGTCTTCATCAACACGGCGATGGTGATGGGCCTCATCCCCGTCGTAGGCGTACCGCTGCCGCTCATCTCCTATGGCGGCACGGCGATGCTGACGGTGATGTTCGGGTTCGGCGTGCTGATGAGCGTCTATATTCACCGCGACGTGCGCATCGGCCGCTTCGGCGACGGTGGGGAGTGACAGGCGCCAAGCGCCTTGCTATAGACCGCGCCCCACCGAGGGGTGCATAGCTCAGTTGGTAGAGCAGCTGACTCTTAATCAGCGGGTCGCAGGTTCGAGTCCTGCTGCACCCACCA
>Ga0209415_10000168_pt1 | contig 108613 bp, 93 predicted proteins | sample PeaSoiSIISIP2007_FD_187696 | JGI IMG/M metagenome (GOLD analysis project Ga0209415, IMG submission 187696) | Peat soil microbial communities from Weissenstadt, Germany - SII-SIP-2007 (SPAdes) (version 2) | ecosystem: Environmental > Terrestrial > Soil > Wetlands > Peat | place: Germany...
GTCGGCCCTTGTTTGCAGGCGAAAAGCCGGACCAGGGGGTCCGGCGCGGACGAGGGCGTCCGCCCCACATACTGTTCCACTCTATGAGACGCACTACAGTAGCGGATCGATGGCGGCGGTCCCGCTGGGCTCACGCTCGCGGCGTATCCGGAACTAAGCGGAGTCCGGCATCCGCCTAAGCCGTCGAGAACACTGTTACTTACCGCCTGTTACTGGTTTACGCAAAGTCGAAAATGGTTTAGAATGATAGATGACGATGGATATGCAGACTTCTGTCGGCATCCCGGATCCGGCGCCGTTTGTACCACATCCCCATTTTTCAGATGCGGTGAATCGCAACATCATTCGGTCCGAGATCGAAGGTGGCGTTTATCTGAGGAACCTGTCCCCAGGATCGGTGTTGTCCATTCAAACCAGGAACCGGGTGTACAAAATGGTATTCCTCGGAGACCGGGCCGCTTTGATCTCCGGCCATCCCGAATTCTGCCCGGAGCCGATTGAAGTGCAAATCCATGGTTCAACGTGGGGCGGTTCGATGATCATGAACATGTATGTCGGCCGCGGCATGCGCCTCGAATTCGCGCACCCCGTGCTCCAAGTCATCATCACTTCCCGCATCGTGGACATCCGCGCCGCGGCGTGAGCGCCGCAGAAAAAGGGGACGGACTACTCTGTGCCCTCCCGTAAATTGCTGACTTCACGTGCGACCGCAGGAGTGGCGTTCATTCGGCGGACTTCTGGACTTCACTGGACCAATCGAACCTGCGGATGAGTTCGTCGACGGGGCCCTCGGCCGCCACGCGGCCACGTTCGAAAAACACGGCGCGCGTCGCGAGAACCCGGGCGAGTTCCGTGTCGTGCGTGACGAGAACTTTGGCTTGCGGGAGGTCTCCGAGCAGTTTCACCAGCTCGCGACGTCCCGGAGGGTCCAGCGACGTGGTCGGCTCGTCCAGCACCAATACCTCCGGCTGCATCGCCAGCACTCCGGCTAGCGCGACGCGGCGCTTCTCTCCGCTGCTCAGATGATACGGCGCCTTATGCAGCGCGCTACTCATGCCGACTTGCTCGAGGACTACGCGGGCTCGGGCCGCGGCGTCCTGCGGAGACAATCCTTGATTCGCCGGCCCGAAGGCCACGTCCTCGAGCACCGTGGGCATGAAGAGTTGTTCGTCGGAGTCCTGAAATACCAGGCCGACCTTGGCACGCACCTGAGCATGCGTGGCGCGGGTAACCGGGATGCCGCAAACTTCGACGGATCCCTCGCCCTCGAGTAGGCCGTTCAAATGAAGGACAAATGTGGTTTTGCCCGAGCCATTGGCGCCCAGGAGCGCTACGCATTCTCCTTGGTCCAAGTGAAAGTCGACGCCATCGAGCGCTTGCGTGCCATCGGGATAGCGATAGCGCAGGCCGCGAACCTTAAGGACGGGTTTCATTACAGGAGATCCGCTCATAGCGATACGCGAATCGCCACCGAGATCGCCGTCACCGCGACCAGGAACGCCCCATCGCGGATACGGAAACGCGCCGGCGCGAAGGCCGGGAACCGGCCGGTGAAGCCCCGCGCGAGCATCGCCTGATAAATGCCATCGGCGCGCTCCCAGGATCGGGCAAACAGCACCCCTACAGCGCCTGCGGCTGCGCGGAAACGGGAGCGGCGGCCAGCGGACGGCCCCTGGCGGCATCGGGATGCAAGGCGCATGTGCTGGGCCTGCTCCGAGATGACAAACAGGTAACGGTACAGGAACTGGATCACGAGCACCAGCGGCCTGGGCATGCCGAGCGAGTCGAGCGCGCGGAGGAGTTGCGTCATCGGCGTGGTGGCGATCAACAGCAGCGCGGCCAAACCCGACAGAAAACTCTTCTCGGCCAAAGCCAGGGCGCGCGCTCCGTCGCCCGACCACCAGGTGATCAGCGCGAAGGTAGCCGCGAACGGCAGGACCAGCGCTGCCCGGCGAAACATGGCTCCTAGCGGCAGGCGCGCGGCGACCAGCGCGCTGAACAGAACCCCGGCATACGCGGCGAAGGCGGCTTGCGCGAGCGGCGGAGTGGTGGAAATCGCGATCAGGAAGCCGAGCAGAGCTCCCAGCTTGGCCCGGGCATCGAGCGCGTGCAGGGGGCTGGAGCCCCGGCTCCACTGCTCCACTACAACGTGATGCACGGGCTCACGCGCTCCTCTGGCGCACGCCGGCTCTCGTGGTAAGGGCTCGCGCGGCCATGGCGCGCCCCGCGAGCGCGCAGATTGCGTAAGTCATCAGCAGGCCGGCGATTCCGGCCGATGCTTTCCGTACCCAGGTCGATTCGAAGTTGCGAACCTGATAGCCGGCGAGGGGCGCGTGCAGCCAGGAGGGGGGCTGGGCGCTCATGCCGAGTTGCGCCGCCAGGCTCCAGACGCCGTCCGGGGCCGCCGAGGCGCCGACCACCCCGGCCACCACCAACAGCACGGCGGCAATCGCGACCACGCCGAGCGCGCGCGAGCCGGAGTCTTTCGGACTGCGCACCCACAGCGGATTCAGGCGCTCGATCGCGCCCACGGCCGCGAGTGTGATGACGCCTTCGATGAGCGCGCTCACTAGAAACAACCCGAGTGAGACCCACAGCATCCGTCGCGGCATCGGCACTCCCGAAATCAGGAGTTCCGCCAGGGCCAGACAGGCGCTGGCCAGCACGCTCAAGACGCCGCCGAGGAAGATCGCGCTCGAACGCCACCGCGTGGACGTCGGGTTATCGCCGTCCCGGCGCGCCCCGGCGCCGCTCACCAAGCGGTAGGGCAGGTATCCGGCCAGCACGCCCACCACCGCCATGTTGACGACGTTCGCGCCCAGCGTCACGATTCCGCCGTCCTGGAAAATGAACGCCTGCAAGACGATGATCGCGGTCATCACGATCGAAGCCGCCGCCGGACCGAGCGTGATCGCGAGTAGCGTTCCACCCACCAGATGACCGCTGGTCCCCAGGCCCACCGGGAAGTTGATCATTTGCGCGGCGAAAACGAACGCGCCCATCACGCCCAGAAGCGGAATGCGGCGTTCCTCGATCTCTTGCCGGGCCCCCCGAGCCATCAGCGCGACCGCCGGCACGGCCGCCACATCCAGGGTCGCCCACACCGGAGGACTTAGAAATCCATCGGGGATATGCATGTCCGCCTTCTATTCGTAGCACGAATGAAAAAACCGTGCCACGCCCGGCGGAGCAGGCGGCTTGCCCGCTGCCCCCTGGTCCGCTACTCTGACATACGAATGAGCGATCTCAGCCGGATTGGCGTAGCCATCGATTCCGATCTCCTCGAAAAATTCGACGCGTTGATCGCCCGGCGCGGCTATACCAACCGATCGGAGGCCTTTCGCGACCTGATCCGCCAGGCTCTGATCGAGAGCGGGGCCGAGCGGGGCGACCGCATCGTGGTGGGCACCGTCACGCTGGTCTACGATCACCACGTGCGCAGATTGGCGGAGAGACTCACCGACATGCAGCACCAAAGTTTCCACAACGTCCTTTCCACCTTGCATGTGCACCTGGATCACGATCATTGCCTGGAAGTACTGGTCATCAAGGGCAAGGCGGCGGCGGTACAAAAGCTGGCCGACGCCCTCATTTCGACCAAAGGCGTGAAGCACGGGCGTTTGACCATCACTTCCTCCGGGACCGAGCTGTGATGCAGGTGGACCGGTGATGGAGGTGGACCTGTGATTGTGGGGACCGGCGTCGACTTGTGCGAAGTGGACCGCATCGAGTCCGCCATCGGCAGGCATGGGCGGCGTTTTGTCGAGCGCGTCTACACCGAACGCGAGATCGTCTATTCGGAGAGCAAGGCCAACCGGTACGAACGTTTCGCCGCCCGGTTCGCGGCCAAGGAGGCCGGGATGAAGGCGCTCGGCACCGGCTGGCGCGGGGGCCTCGGGTGGCGGGATCTGGAGGTTGACAATCTTGCTTCGGGGCGTCCCACGCTGCGTTTTCACGGCAAGGCTGCGGAGATCGCGGAGAAGCTGGGGGTGCGCAATGTCTCGCTTTCCATGACTCACACGGTGGAGCAGGCCATGGCGATGGTGATCCTCGAAGCCTAGCACAGTAGTGAAAGGTTTAAGACTTAAGACCAATGTTGGCCGCCGATGAACACGGATGAACGCCGATTGAAAATAGGTCATTGCCGCCCGCGAATCAGCGTTCATCAGCGTTTATCTGCGGCAAGAAGCCTTTCAGCATCCGCTAGGAAGCGAAGCCTTGGATCAGATCTTCTTCAGGAAAGGCCTGGCGGGCGTGAATATTCTGGCAACTCCACCTTATAATTGAACTACCGATGCGAAAACGGTACGCCTACGGCTCCCTTCTGGCCCTGTCGATCCTGTTGGCGCTGATGGTGTGGCAGGTCTCGTTCAATTTCGGGGACTATGGTCCGGCCACGGCGGCGCAGACAGTTGTGTTCTGGGCTGTTTCGACGCTGATCTTCCTGCTCACGGTGACGCTCGGCTTCATGCTGTTCCGCACCGGCATGAAGCTGTACATCGAGCGGCAGAGCAACAAAGAAGGGTCCCGGCTCAAATCGAAGCTGTTTCTGGGCGCGCTGGCGCTGAGTCTTCTGCCGGTGGTGTTCCTGGTGTTGTTCAGCTACGCGATTCTGAACCGCAACCTGGACAAGTGGTTCAGCCGCCCGGCCGAAGGCGTGCGAACCAACTTGATCGACACCAGCGGCGCGTTGGCAGGCGAAGTAAAAGGGCGGGCGCAGGCGCTCGCAAACTGGATCGCCGCGATGCCTGAAGTGCACAGCGGCTCGGCGAACTTCCCCTCCCTGTGCGAGCAGTATCGTATCGCTAAGCTTCAGATCGAGGACGCGGATGGCGCGAACCGCCAGGTGTGCCCGGCGGTCGCCGGCAACCCGGCTGGTTTGTTCACCGCGCGCGCGCCGATCGGCCTGGACGGGGCAACGCTGGTGCTGGGCGTACGCGCTCCCATCGATCTGCAGAAGACACAGACGGCTATTGCGCGCTACATGAGCGAATACGATCAGCTCGCGGCAAACAAGAAAAATATCCGTAAGCTCTATCTGCTGTTCCAGGTTCTCATCGCCCTGTTCATTCTATTCGTCGCCACCTGGATCGCGCTCCTGCTTTCGCGGCAGATCATGCTACCCATCTCGGCGCTGCTGCTCGCCGCGGGTGAGGTTCGCAAGGGGAATCTGGCCCACCGCGTGAAAGTGAAGGCGCTCGACGAATTGGCGACTCTGGTCCGCGCGTTCAACGAGATGATGCTGGAACTGGAGGCCAACAGCCGCGAACTCGAAAGCCGCCGCCGCTTCACGGAAGCGATTCTCGAAAGCATCCCCACCGGGGTCATCTCGCTGAGCGCCGAGGGTAAGATCCAGCGCGTGAATCGCGCCCTGCACGGCCTGTTCCCGCCGGATCGGATCGAGGGAGCCCAGCATCTGAGCGACCTGTTCCCGCGCGAGGACGTCGCCGAGATCGAGTACCTGATGAAGCGGGCGCGGCGCACCGGCGTCGCCGCAAGCCAGGTGGATCTCCAATTGCCTCAACACATGCTGCATCTAGCGGTGACGGTTTCGGCGCTCCCGTCGAGCGAGCCCGGCACCCCCGGATTCGTCGTGGTGCTCGAAGACACCAGCGAGCTGTTGCGCGCGCAGAAGGCCGCGGCCTGGCACGAAGTGGCGCGCCGTATCGCGCATGAGCTGAAAAATCCGCTGACGCCCATCGCCTTGAGCGCGGAGCGGATTGCGCGGCAGTTGGATCGCGGCGCACCGACGCCCGAATCGCAGCGCATCTTGCGGGAATGCGCCGCCACCATCTCGCGGGAGGTGGAATCGGTGAAGAACCTGGCCGACGAATTCTCGCGTTTCTCGCGGTTCCCGGCCGCGCAGCCGGTCCCCTGCGATTTGAATGAAATCGTCCGCAACGCGATGAACGTCTTCGCCGGCCGTCTGGAAGGTATCGACTTGCGGGTGGAACTCCCGGCGGACCTGCCGCCGGTGCACGTGGACCCGGAACAGTTCAAACGAGTGGTGGTCAACCTGGTGGATAACGCGGCCGAGGCGATGCGGGACTCGCTGGTGAGGCAACTGTTCGTGGCCACGCGCTGGACTTCGCCGGAATCGGTGGAGCTGTTGATCGCGGATACCGGATGCGGCATTTCGGCGCAGGACAAAGAAAAACTGTTCCTGCCGTATTTCTCGACCAAGGGCCGAGGCACGGGCCTGGGTCTCGCGATCGTAAATCACATTCTGTCCGAGCACGGCGCGCGGATCCGGGTGGAAGATAATCCGCCCGCGGGCGCTCGCTTCTACGTGGAAGTGCCGGTCACGGCCGCGGTCGAGACCGAGGCTCGCGCGTGAGAAACACCCGGGTTCTTATCGTGGACGACGAACCGGGGATTCGCGGGTCCCTTACAGGCGTCCTCGAAGATGAGGGATTCACCTGTCAAGCCGTCGAGACTGGGGAGCGGTGCCTGGAGGAGCTGGCGCGCGCGACCTACGATGTCGTGCTGCTGGATGTGTGGCTTCCCGGGATGGACGGAATGGAGACGCTGGCGCGGATCCAGGAGATCCCCTTCGCGGACCGCCCCGAAGTGGTGATCATTTCCGGACACGGCACCATCGAGACCGCCGTCAAAGCCACCAAGCTCGGCGCGTTCGATTTTCTCGAGAAGCCTCTGACCATCGAGAAGGTCACCGTGGTGCTGAACAACGCCGTGCAGCAACGCAGGCTCGAACTCGAATTGAGCCGCCTCAAGGAATCGGGGGACACCGTTCCGCAAATTATCGGCGACAGCGTGCCCATGAAGGCGCTACGCCAGCAGCTTTCCCTGATGGCGGCGACCAATGGACGGGTGCTCATCATCGGAGAGAGCGGCACGGGTAAGGAACTCATCGCACATGCCATCCATGCGGCCAGCGCGCGCGCGGACGAAGCGTTCGTTGAGGTCAATTGCGCGGCGATTCCGGAAGAGTTGATCGAGAGCGAACTGTTCGGGCATCGCAAGGGAAGTCTGGCCGGAACTCTCGAGGACAAGATCGGGAAACTTCAAAAGGCCGACGGGGGGACCCTGTTCCTGGACGAGGTGGGCGATATGTCCCTGAAGACGCAGGCCAAGGTGCTGCGGGCTCTCGACGAGCAGCGGTTCGAACCCGTGGGCGCTTCGGAATCCATCCAGGTGGACGTGCGCGTGGTGGCGTCCACGAACAAGAATCTGGAGGAAGAAATCGAGCGCGGCAACTTTCGCGAGGATCTGTTCTATCGCTTGAATGTGGTCCCTTTCCACGTTCCACCCCTGCGCGAGCGGATCGAGGACGCGCGGCTCCTGGCCGGCCATTTCCTGAAGGAATTTACCACCGCGTACGGCCGGAAACCGAAGGAGCTCACGGACGAGGCGCTGCGCGTGCTCGAAGAGTATCCCTGGCCCGGCAATGTTCGCGAGCTGCGCAATCTGATGGAGCGCATCGTGATCATGAATCCGCAGGAACGCATCGACGCCCGGCACATTCCTCTCGATCGGTCGCGCCGCGCGGTTTTCGATCGTCCCATGGATCGGTTCGGCAGCTTGCAGGAAGTGCGCGAGGCCGCTGAACGCGACTACATTCTCAAGAAGCTCGAGGACGCGAAGGGAAATGTCACCCGCGCCGCCGAGATGCTGGGCTTGGAACGCAGTCATTTGTATCGCAAGATGAAGGCGCTGGGGATCGCGCCCAAGGAATAGGCCGGCCGAATGGCGAAAAAACGCCGGGCGGCCGCCGCAACTCCGCACCAGAATGGTCCAGCGGATAGCATCTCCAAGAACGCGTGGCGCGGCCGGACCGAAACGTTTCTCGAGCGCAATTCACTGGCTGTGTTTCTAGCGCTGGTGGCGCTCGCGAGCCTGCGCGTCGTTTCCACCTACCCGGTTTTCAATCACACCATCGACGAACCGGCGCATATCGCGTGCGGGATGGAATGGCTCGACAAACATGTCTATCGCTACGAGCCGCAGCATCCGCCGCTCGCGCGCGTGGCGGCTGCGATGGGTCCATACTTAGCCGGGCAGCATTCCTGGGGGAAGCAAGGGATCTATAACGAAGGGGCGGCCGTGCTCTACGTGGGGAACCATTACGACCGCGCGCTGGCGCTCGCCCGGCTCGGGATTCTGCCATTCTTCTGGCTGGCATGCGCGGTAGTCTACTGGTGGACCCGGCGCACCCTCGGGGAACCCACGGCGTTCTTTGCGACGCTATGTTTCACGTTTCTTCCGCCGGTCCTGGCGCATGCCGGCCTCGCCACGACGGACATGGCTCTGACCGCGACGTTCGGCGCTTCCTTTCTCGCGATGCTCCGATGGCTGGAGCGCCCGTCCCCCGGGCGCAGCGTGTGGTTCGGGGTCGCGCTGGCGGCGGCCATCCTTTCGAAATTTTCGGTGCTGGCATTTTTCCCAGCCGCGGCGCTGTCCGCACTCATTTGCTATTTCGCTTTCGAACGGCCCGGCGCTGGGCACGTCTTCGAACTGGTGAAGCCGCGTCTGGTCCCGCTGGGACTCGCGGCCCTGGTCGCGGTGATCCTGATCTGGGCGGGCTATCGGTTCTCGTTCAACCGGGTTCCGGCGCCGGAGTTGTTCCAGGGGATTCGCGACGTGATCGCGCACAACGCCAAGGGCCATCCTGGTTATCTGCTCGGCGAATATCGCGAGACCGGTTGGTGGTACTACTATCCAGTGGTGTTAGCTGTGAAGACGCCGCTCGCGCTTTTGGGGCTGCTCGCGGTGGGCGCTATTCTGTGCTGGAAACGTCGCCAGGAAGGCCACGGCGTCTACTGGATTCCCGCGGCCTTTGCGCTTGGCATCCTGGTCTTCGCGGCGTTCAGCCAGATCAACATCGGCGTGAGGCACGTGCTTCCCGTCTATTTTGGATTTTGTATCATCGCCGGCGTGGGCGCGCGCTGGCTGTGGTCTTCGGAGAGCGGCGCGGCCCACTGGACACTGGCGGCTTTACTTCTCTGGATGGCCGCCACTTCCGTGTTAAGCCATCCGGACTATCTGCCGTACTTCAACGCTCTGGCTGGGGATCGGCCGGAGAAGGTCCTGGTCGACTCGGATCTCGATTGGGGTCAAGACATGAAACGGCTGGGCGCGCGCCTGCGGGAAGTGGGAGCGCGACAAGTGGCTTTCGATCCGTTTATCGTGGCGTTTCTGGAGGCTGCGCACGGTTTCCCGCCGATCCATCCGCTCGATCCGCAACAACCCGCGCCCGGATGGAACGCCGTGAGCCTCACCATGCTGAAGCTGGATCGCCTGGGTTTGAAGCGCACCTTCCCGGATTTCAAACTTTGGCCGGACCAGATTCCACCGCGAGAGCGAGTCGGCAAGAGTGTCCTGCTGTACTACTTTCCGCCGGAACGTTAATGGTCTACTCGCGTGAACTGAGCAGCGGCTCAACGATCGCCCAGATATCCGCGGCGACCACGTCCTGATCGCGCGACCCGTCGATCAGACGCACGCGCCGGGGCTCGTCTTCGGCGAGACGGAGAAACGCCTCCCGGGCCTTGCGATGGAAAGCGGCGGCCTGTTCGTCGAGCCTGGTCTCCACGTTCTCCGTCCGGACATTTCGATGGCGCGCGCGTGCCAGACCGGTCTCCGTATCGACGTCGACGACGAAGGTCAAGTCCGGCACTAGGCCGCGGCAGGCGATCCGGTCCACTTCATACACCACTTCCGCGCCCAACCCGCGCACGATTCCCTGATACACCAGCGACGAATCCGTGAAGCGATCGGAGATCACGACCTTACCCTCCGCGAGCGCCGGCAGAATCCACTGATCCACGTTCTGCGCGCGGCTCGCGAACATGAGCAAAAGCTCCGCCGTGGGGCACAGCTCCTGATTCTTGGAATCGAGCAGCACGCGCCGGATCTGCATGCCGATCGGCGTGCCTCCCGGTTCCCGGCTTTCGAGCACGTCGCGTCCGGTGGATCGCACCCGCTCCGCGAGCAAGTGCGCCTGCGTGGACTTGCCGCTGCCGTCGGGCCCTTCGAGGGTGATAAACCAGCCCCGCCGCCCGCGAGCGGCTGTATTGCCTTGCGGAGATTCGCTGATCATGTGTGGCGCGGGCGCTCGCCCTTACGCATTCCCGCCTTTACCACGCCGGGTCCTCAGTCATAGACGTAGTGCAGAACTTTCTTCAGATCTTCCCAGGCTTCGCGCTTGGCGTCCTGATTGTAAGGCCGCAGCAGATAGGACGGATGAAATGTAACGATGACCGGGATATCGTGCCACGTGTGCCACTTCCCCCGCAGCCGTGTGACCCCGTCCTTGGTCGCGAGCAGCGCCTTGGCGGCGGTGGAACCCAGGGCGCAGATCGCCTTGGGACGGATCGCCAGGAGCTGGCGAAAAAGAAACTCGCCACAGATCTCCATTTCATCGGGCAGAGGGGTGCGATTCTCGGGCGGACGGCACTTCACCACGTTGCAGATGTAGACGTCGGGGCGGCGGATCGGAATGCCCTCCTTGGACGCCGTGTTCTCGATCATCTGGGTTAGCAATTGCCCGGCGCGGCCGACGAAGGGAAGTCCCTGGGCGTCCTCATCCGCTCCCGGACCCTCGCCGACGAACACCAGGTGCGCGCGCTCATTACCAGAGCCGAATACGATCTTCGAACGCCCTTTCGAGAGCCCGCAACGGTGACAGTCGCCGATGTCGGCTGAGATCCTGTCGAGCGTGTCTCCGGAAGGCGCAAGCGGGATGAGTTCCGGAATGGCGATCGCAGTCCCGGGAGAATCGGCCGCCACGCGCGGGGCTGCTCCGGGCTGAGGTGCTTTGCCTGCGCCGGGCGGGGTGGCAACGGGTTGCGACGCGGGGGCCGCCGGGCGGCGATAGATATTCTTCACTCCGAGATCCTGATAAAAGCTGAGATATTGACGAATCTGCTCCGGGTTCATTGGGAAGCGTGATGCAGGGCCAGGCGCAATTGAATCATCTGATCGAGGATCCGATGCGCGATGGAGCGCTTCGAGGCGCGGCTCACCGGAATATTTTCGCCGGTGCGCAGCACCATCACCACTTCATTCTCGTCAGAATCGAAGCCAATACCCGTTTGTGAAACCAGATTGGCGACAATCATGTCGCAGTTCTTGTTCTCGAGTTTGCGGCGAGCCTCTTCGACCAGGTTCTCGGTCTCGGCCGCAAAGCCGATCAACATCCGGTCGCCTTTCTTCTTGCCCACCTCGGCGAGGATATCGGGGGTAGGATCCAGTTCGAGCGACATACGCGCCGACGTCTTCTTCTCCTTTTTCTTGGGAGGGTTGGAGCGATGGTAATCGGCCACGGCGGCTGCCTTGATAATGACGCTCGACTCATCCAGATGATCCATCACCGCCTTGCGCATTTCGAGCGCGGTCTCTACGCTCACGACGTCCACGCCCGCCGGAGGAATCAAGTTGACGGGTCCCGAGACCAGCACCACCTGCGCACCGCGGACCGCCGCTTCTTCGGCCAGCGCGTAGCCCATCTTTCCGCTCGATCGGTTGGACAGGTATCGCACCGCGTCCAGCGGTTCCTGCGTGGGACCCGCGGTGATGAGAATCCGTTCGCCTTCGAGATCGCGCCTGAGGCCTGGTTGAAAAACGGGTTGAAGCGCGACGGCTGGACCCGAGCCGGCGCTTGCAACCGGCGTGGCTCCTGGAGATGCGCTGCTCGCGGACATGGTGCTGGCGACGACGGCCCCGATCGCCTCCGGTTCCGCCAGCCGGCCCGCACCTACCATCCCGCAGGCGAGTTCGCCTTCCCCGGGCTCCACGATCACATGTCCCCGTTCCCGCAGCCTTTGCAGATTGGACTGCGTCGCCGGATGGTTCCACATGTTCACGTTCATCGCGGGCGCGATCACGACGGGACCGGTGAACGCCAGGTACATCGTGGTGAGAAGATCGCCGGCCAGACCATGCGCAAATTTCGCGATTAAATCGGCGGTCGCGGGCGCAACCACCAGAATCTGGCTTTCTCGCGCCAACCGGATATGCTCCATCGCGCTTGAAAGAGTTTCTTCCGGACTCGCACTAGAGAAGAGACCGGTCAAAACCTTGTGCCCCGTAAGCGCGGCGAAGGTCAGGGGACGGACGAACTCTTCAGCGCCGGCGGTCATCACCACCTGTACAGAGAAACCACGCGCCATAAGGTCGCGCGCCAGTTCGGCGGCTTTGTAGGCGGCGACGCCCCCGCCGACTCCGAGGACTAAATTTCTTGAGCTTGGCTCCGCTGGCATGGGCCCTCTCATTCGATCGACCCGCCGGGCTCCCCGCAGGAGCGTCCGGTGGGCGTCCAATGCGCCGCGCTTACTCTTTGGCCAACAGCGCCTCTTGCGCGGCCTGGAAGCTGGGATCGTCGTACTGCACCAGACCCCGGCGGACTTCCTCCATCGCGACCACGGTTGGTTTCTTAGAGGTGGTTGGCAGAAAGCTGCGGGCGCCGCTTTGCAACTGGCGGGCCCGCTTCGCCGCCACGATGATGAAGCGGTACGCGCTCGCCTCCGGGTCGTCCGGAATCACGCTCTGCGCAGTGTGTCTCAGGTTCGTTTCAGGCATTGGGGAACGTCTCCAGAATCGGACGGATTTGTTCTTCCATCCGTTCGCGCCGGCTGCGGGTGGCTTTGACGATGGATACCAGGCTATCCACGGACGCCTCCACCTCGCTGTTTACCAGCACATAGTCGTACTGCTTATAATTGCGAATTTCCTGCGCCGCGTCCTTCAACCGGCGCTCGATTACCCGTTCGGAGTCCTGGGATCGCGCCCGTAGCCGCTGTTCCAGAACCTGCCGGCTCGGCGCCAGAATAAAGACAGACACCGCGTCGGGGATCTTCTCCTTCAATTGTCGCGCACCCTGGATGTCGATGTCGAGCACCAGATCGACTCCATCGGCCGAGGCGCGCGTGAGCTCGCTTATATGCGTACCGTAATAATTCCCAAAGACTTCCGCGTGTTCCAGGAACTCCCCTTTCGCGATGCGGTCCTCAAACTCCTCGCGCGAGATGAAAAAGTAATCCCGGCCATCGGCTTCCTGGCCTCGCGAGGGACGGGTGGTGAAGGAGACCGAGAACCGCAACCCCGCCACGCGATGCATCAACTGTTCCACCAACGTGGACTTGCCCGATCCTGAGGGAGCCGAAATAATGAAAACCGTGGTCATACGCTTGTGTCGTGAGTCAGAAAAACGTAATAAAAGTCTCCGGCTTACAAAAAAGCCCGAGTCATTCCGAGCGCAGCGAGGAATCTGCTGTTTGTTCGTTTAAAAGCAGATCCCTCGACTTCGCTCGGGATGACCCGCGTTTTGATGGTAACTTCGTAGAGCAGAAATAACTCAACGAACTTCGGACTCACGACACTAGTCATTCTTTTCTTGATTGCCCGGCGCGAAGCCGAGCCTGTACTACTCAAGGTTGAGCCCCTGTTCGCGAATCTTCTCAATGAAAGCCTTGGCTCCCAGCGCCAACTCGGTAATCTTCAAGCCCGGTTCGCCCGCGCCGCTCGTTTTCGACAAAATCGTGTTCGTTTCGCGGTTCATTTCCTGGAGGAGAAAATCGAGCTTCTTGCCCACTTCGCCCCCCGCGGCGAGATGGCCGGAGAGTTGCGACGCGTGGATCTTCAACCTGGCCAGCTCTTCGCCGATGTCGCTGCGGTCGGCTAGAATGGCGGCCTCTTGCGCCAGGCGCTGTGGATCGATTTGCGCGCCTTTGAGGATCTCCTTCAGGCGTTCGGCGAGCCGGTTCTGAAACATCGCGGCCGCGCCGGCGCGAATCCTTTCCATCTCTTCGGCCGCCTCCCCGAGCCGGGCCACGTGCCCGCTCATCTCAGCGCCGATCTCGGAGCCCTCCCGGGCCCGAAACGCGTTCAGCTGATCGAGCGCCTCGCGTAGCGCATCGAGTACAGTCTCCTCGGTTCCGGGAGGCAACTCCGACGGCCCTGCGTCGCCGAGCATTCCTGGAATTCGCAGCGCCGCATTCAAATCCGGCTGGCACTCCAGACGGTGCGCCGCGGCGGCTTCGCGAAAAATCTTCAGATATTCGTCGAGCAACGGGCGATTCACGGATGCCGCTCCGCCTCCGGAGGCGTTCACGGCAAGACTGATGCGAACCTCCACATGCCCCCGCATCATCTGACTTTTCACCATGGCCCGAACCGCCGTCTCCATGGGGTCCATCGCCGACGGCGCCTGCACTTGAATATCGAGTCCGCGATGGTTCAGACTCTTCAGGCTGATGACCAGCTCGCCTTCGCCCAACGCGCGGCGCACACGGGCGAATCCCGTCATGCTACGGAGAGGAGTACTCATCGGGGATTCACCATTATGAATTGATTGTCAGGGATTCACCAGAGGATCGGTGTGCTGGAACTGCATTTCGTAGAGGCGCTGATACAAGCCGCCGCGGCTCACCAGCTGGTCATGCGTTCCGGTTTCGACGATACGGCCGCGATCGAGAACCACGATCTTGTCCGCGCGGCGAACGGTGGACAGCCGATGCGCGATCACGATTACGGTGCGATGCGCCATCAGATTCTGCAGGGCGCTCTGCACCAGACGCTCGGATTCGGTATCCAGATGCGACGTGGCTTCATCCAGGATGAGAATGGGGGCGTTCTTCAGCAATGCCCGCGCGATCGCCAGACGCTGCCGCTGCCCGCCGCTCAGCTTCACGCCGCGCTCGCCGATGACGGTGTCATAGCCCTGGGGCATGGCCAGGATGAACTCTTCGGCCAAGGCGTTGCGCGCGGCTTCATGGATTTGTTCGCGGGTGGCGTTCGGGCGGCCGTAACCGATGTTATTCGCAACCGTGTCGTTGAATAGAAACGTATCCTGCGCGACGATGCTGATTTTGTCGCGGAGCGAAGCCAGGCGCAGGTCGCGGATATCCTTTCCGTCGACGCGGACTGCACCGGAGTTCACGTCGTAAAAGCGGGGGACCAGATTGGCAAAGGTCGTTTTCCCGGCGCCGCTGGGGCCCACCAGCGCCACCACCTGTCCCGCCTTCACTTCGAGTTCAATTCCATCCAGCACGAAGCCGTCCGGCGAGGTCGGATAGCGGAACCGGATGTTGTCGAACGCAATCGAGTGTTCGAAGCGCGAGAGCTTGACGGCATGCGGCCGCTCCTTCACCTGCTGATCGCCGTCGAGATATTCGAAGACCTTCTGAGACGCTCCGAGCGCCTGCTGGAAGATGTTGTGGATGCCGGTGAGGCGCTTAACGGGCTCGTACAGCAGCAACAGAGCGAACACGAACCGGACGAACTCGCCGGCCGTCATGGCGTTGGCCTTGATTTGCAGGCGCGCGTAATACAACAGGCCGACGATGGTAACCGACGCGAAGAACTCGATCAAAGGACTGGCGATGGCCTGCAGCGCCACATACCGCAGATTGCTGCGGCGCAGGCGTTGCGTGCGATCCCGAAAACGATTCGACTCGATTTCCTCCGCGCCGAAGGATTTCACAACCTGATGCCCGCTTAGCGTTTCCTGTAAGACCTGATTCACTTCCGCGGCGTTGTCCTGCGCATGCCGGGTGGTGCGCCGGATGCGGCGGCCCAGACGAATGGTAGGCACCAAGACGAACGGCAGTACGGTAAGGCTTACGGCGGCGAGCTTCCAGTCGGTCTGCAGCACCACGGCGAGCAGTGCCAGCGCAGTAAAGCTTTGCCGCAGCCAGTCCGCCAGAATCTGCGACACCGCCACCTGAATTTTTTCCAGGTCGTTCATGATGGACGACATGACGCGCGCGGTCGAGTTGGCCTCGAAGAATTGGGCGTCCTGATGAACCACGCGGTCAAACACGGACTGGCGCAAGTCCGTCACCGCCGAGAATCCGACATAGTTGATCAGATAGTTCCCGGCGTAGTCGCACAACCCTTTGACCGCGAACACGCCCAGAATGCCCAGGGCCACCATGGTCCAGACATTGTGGATCGAGGCCGGCATCAGGCTTTCCAGGTAGACTCCGTGATTCCAGATCGGGATGGTGAAGAGCAATACCGGGGCTTCGGCCGAGGCCGGGTTGAGAACGCGGTCGAGGACCGGCCCAATCAGCAGCGCCATCATTCCGGTGGCCGCTCCGACGCACGCCATCAGCAGAACCGACGCGATCAGATGCGGCACGTAAGGGCGCGAATAGCGCAGCAGGCGCGGCAATTCCTTCATGCTTTCACCTGCCCGGCGGAGACGCCGCCGTTTGCGCGATGGCGGGACCCTCCGCCCTTAAGATCGCTCGCTTCCACCGCGGCGACCACATCGGTGGTGGAGATCGCTTGAATTCCCCCGGACGCGGTCAGTACGTGGAACTCGGTCCGCCATGGCGCCCACGTCACCGGATCGGACGAGCCGAACAATACGACTACCGGGATTCCGAAGGCCGCCGCGATGTGCGCCGGGCCGCTGTCGTTCCCAAGGAACAGCGCCGCGCGAGACATGAGGCTCTTCACGCGCGATAGCGGCTCGTTGCGCCACACCTCGCAATCCGCGAATGGGCCGGCGTCGTCCCCGGGCCCGGCGAGATACACGGATTCGAGGCCGCACGACTCTCGAAGATAACGGGCCACTTCGAGGAACCGCTCCGCGGGCCAAGTTTTGGCGGGCAGGGACGCGAACGGATGAATCACGGCATATGGACGACGATCAGAGGCGCGGTCCGGCGCCTTGCCGGCGAACAACTGGGCGCGGGGAATCTCGGATTGGGGGACGCCCAGAAAGAAAACGGCCGACGCCAGGTGCTCGGCCGTGTGCACCCGGCGGCTGACTCCGAGAATCTCCTGGGCGGTCGGGATCTTCGTGGAATACACAAAGCTGTAGCGATGATGAGCGAAACCAGCGCGGAATTTAGCACCGGAGAACGCCGTCAAAATCATGCTTCGCGTACCGCCATGTAAATTCAAGACGAGATCGGCGCGCGTGAGTTTAGGACCAATCGCATCCACGTTCGGATTCCCCTCAAAAATCTCCGCGAAGCGAGGCTCCACGATCACCGAGATCTTGAGGTCGGGGCGATGCGCTTTGAGCAGAGAAAGGGCGGGCGTGGTAAGAACACAGTCGCCGAGCGAGCGCAAACGGATCACCGCAATCCGCGAACCGGACGGCAATCGCTCCAGCAAGTTGCCCATCGCGTGCGGGCCCGCGCCTACGATTCGATGCGGGCTTCATCGACCAGCATCACGGGGATGTCGTCGCGAATCGGATAAACCCGCTTGCACTGGACACATTTCAGGCCGTTCTCGTCCTGTTTCAGCTCCACTGGCGCCTTGCACAGCGGACAGACGAGGATCTCCAGCAAATCCTTACTGATAGCCATACCACGTTAGTTTAGCACCGCCAAGCCGGGGAGCGAATCTGCCCCACTGGGATTTTCAGCTCCAGTTCCGACTCACGACACCAGAGTGTCCCATTTTTCATGTTAGAAAGCGCAGTGCCTTCGTCGCCGTCGTGCTCACGGGGATAGTTTGGATTTCAGCTTCGTTGAACCACCGCATGCCCTGGCGGACGCAGCTCACCCGCGCCTCCTGAACGGCGAAACGATAGTTGCGATGGGTAATCGTGTGGCGGAATACACCCAACTTCGCTCCGAACCGGACTCCGTTGAATGGTTCAGGAAGGTCCCAAAATCCTCGGACTCGCGAACTCGGGGCAAGCAGGATGCGCCCGCCACGGCGAATGATCAGGAGCGTGCGATTGAGGCGCATCGTCGACGGCTTGACACGCTTCTTTGGTAAATCATTCACCGTGCCGCGCCGGCGGGCTTCACAATGGGCGGCCAACGGGCACGCCTCGCAGTGCGGCTGAACCGGCAGGCATACCGTGGCCCCCAGCTCCATCATGGCTTGATTCCATCGGCCAGGATGTCGCCGGTCCAGCAGTAAATCCGCGGCTTTTCGGGGTCCGGCCTCATCGTCGTTCAAGAGCCGCGCGATCAGGCGCCTTACGTTTCCGTCCACAGCGGCATGCGGGCGGTCGAACGCGATACTGGCGACGGCGGCCGCCGTGTAGTCGCCGATACCCGCGAGTTTTCGAAGTGTCTCGAAGTCGCCGGGGAATGCGCCCAGCGCGGCGATTTCGACCGCGGCCTTTTGCAGGTTCCGCACCCGGGAGTAATAGCCGAGGCCGCTCCAGAGCGTGAGCAACTCCGGCTCCGGCGCCGCGGCGAGCGCAGCCGGGTTTGGGAATCGAATCAGGAACCGTTCATAGTACGGAATTACCGCCGCGACGCGGGTTTGCTGCAGCATGATTTCCGAAACCCAAATACCATAGGGATCGCGAGTCCGCCGCCAGGGAAGATCACGTTTCGCGCGTTCATACCAGCGAACCAGCTTGCCGCGGATGGATCGAACGTCCAACCTTTTATACTAGAAGAAGTAGTCCCCCTCACTTTGAACGACTCCATTTCCATCCGTGGCGCGCGCGTCCACAATTTGAAGAATATCTCGCTCGATATTCCGCACGACCGCCTGACGGTGGTCACCGGCGTTTCGGGTTCGGGGAAATCTTCGCTCGCGTTCGATACGATCTACGCCGAAGGACAGCGGCGGTACGTCGAATCGCTATCGGCCTACGCCCGTCAGTTCCTGGAGCGAATGGAGAAACCGGATGTGGACGAGATTGACGGCATCGCCCCGCCGGTCGCCATCCGTCAGAAGAACACGACGCGCAATCCACGTTCAACCGTCGCGACCACCACCGAGCTGTACGACTTCTTGCGCTTACTCTGGGCGCGCGCGGGCCGGACGTACTGCCCCAACTGCGGAATCCAGGTGGAGCGGGATACGGTCGATCACGTCGCGGCCAAGATGCTGGCGCAGCCGGATGGTTCACGCTGGTACGCGCTGTTCCTATTGACGACCGAGAAATCGACGGAGGCCTTGCGCGATCGTCTGTTCGAGTTGCGGAAGAGGGGGTTCAATCGTCTGTTTCAGGATGGAAAGGTGTTCGAGTTTTCGACGCCTGAATCCTTACTCGACGTGGACTTTTCGAAGCCGGTGTTTGCTCTGGTCGATCGCCTGGCGATCTCCGCCGGCGCCCGCCAGCGCCTGGTGGACACGGTCGAGATCTGTTATCGCGAGGCCGGCGAGGTTTTGTTCCAGCCCGCCGCGGGCGGGGACACTCTCCGATTTAACGAGAAGTTCCAGTGCAAGCGTTGCGGCAAGGAATTCGTCGAACCCGAGCCCACTCTGTTCAGCTTCAACAGCCCGTATGGAGCGTGCAAGCGCTGCCAGGGGTTCGGCAACACCATCGATTACGATATGGGCCTGGTGATTCCCGATCGCACGTTGTCTCTCCAGGAAGGAGCCGTCGATCCATGGACCAAGCCGCAGCACTCCTGGTACTACGCGGAGTTTCGGCAGGCCGTGCGCGGCAAGGTCCGATTGAGCGTGCCCTACATGGAGCTTCGGGACGACGAGCGTGCGCTGATCCACGAACATGTGAAGCTGTATTTCCGGGAGGTGGAGAAGAAGAAATACAAAGTCCACGTGCGCGTATTCGTGAGCCGTTACCGCGGCTACACGATTTGCCCGGATTGCGGCGGGTCCCGCCTGCGCCCGGAAGCGTTATACATTCGCGTCAGCGGCAAGACACTGGCCGAAGTGGTCCGCTTGAACATTGCCGAAGCGCAAGAGTTCTTTCTCAAGTTGAGCCTCAGTCCCGAGGAATCCGCGATTGCGGACAAAGTATTGGTTGAGATCCGGCAGCGCCTGAAGTTCCTGAACGACGTCGGGCTTGAATACCTGACGCTCGACCGGTTGTCGGCGACCTTGTCGGGCGGGGAAGCCCAACGAATTCAACTCGCGACGTGTCTCGGTTCGCGCCTGGTGGGGGCATGCTACGTTCTCGACGAACCATCCATCGGGCTGCATAGCCGGGACACTGGCCGTCTGATCGGAATTCTGGAGGAACTGCGCGATCTGGGAAACACGATTCTGGTGGTGGAGCACGATCCGGAGGTGATGCGCGCGGCCGACCACATCATCGACATGGGTCCAGGCGCGGGTGAAAACGGCGGCCGGATCATTTTTGAGGGAAGCTACCCGAGACTGATCGCGAATGGCAACCATTCGCTCACGTCCAAGTATCTGCGGGGCGATCTGAAGACCTCGCATCTCCACGCCCGCCGCACTCCCCACCCTGAACGCATCGTCCGGTTTCTCGGCGCACAAGCCCACAACCTGAAGAATATCGACGTCTCGATTCCGCTGAATATGATGGTGGCCGTCACCGGAGTTTCCGGGTCCGGCAAGTCGACGCTGGTTCATGAGGTGATTTATCAATCGCTCACCAAGCGGATGAACCGCGAGTCGATCCAACCGTCGAGCGAGGCTGAGGCCTGGGGCGTCCCGCCGGAGAAACTCACGTGTCGCAAGGTGGAGAAGGCGGACCTGCTAACGCAGGTGGTGCTGGTGGACCAGTCGCCTATCGGCAGGACGCCGAGATCGAATCCGGTCACCTACATCAAGGCGTTCGACCTGATCCGCGAACTCTTCGCCAGGACGCCCGACGCCGATCGGCGCGGGTATACTGCCGGGCATTTTTCGTTCAACATCCCGGGCGGACGCTGCGAAACCTGCCAGGGCGACGGGACGGTCACCGTCGAGATGCAGTTTCTGGCCGACGTCCAGCTCATCTGTGACGACTGCAAAGGAACCCGATTCAAGGCGAGCGTGCTCGATGTGCGTTATCGCAGCTTGAATATTCACGAGGTTTTGCAACTCACCGTGAAGGAGGCGATTTCGTTCTTTGCGAGCACGCCGCGGTTAGTACAACGCTTGCAGGTGCTTGAAGACGTGGGGCTGGGATATTTGCGTTTGGGGCAGTCGGCCACAACGCTTTCGGGCGGCGAAGCCCAGCGTGTCAAACTGGCCGCGCATTTGAGTCAGGCGTCGAGCGAAGGGACTCTGTACATTTTCGATGAGCCCACCACGGGTCTTCATTTTGACGACATCGCGAAGCTGCTGGATGCATTCGAACGGCTCTTGCGATCGGGAGGCAGCATTCTGATCATCGAGCACAACCTCGAAGTGATCCGGCGAGCCGACTGGGTGATCGATCTTGGTCCGGAGGGCGGCGATCGCGGGGGACGAATCGTGGCCGAGGGAACGCCCGAGCAAATCGCCCAGGCCTCAGGATCATATACTGGCAAGTACCTGAGAGAAAACATGGGATCCTAACCATGCCTGTTACCCCTCACGTTGAAACTCACTTCCGGTCGTCCGAAGTCGTGCGCGACGTGGTCATCGGAATGGCGGACGGCCTCACGGTTCCCTTTGCGCTGGCGGCGGGTCTCACCGGCGCGGTGGATGCGTCGCGTTTGATCGTGATCGCCGGCCTGGCGGAGATCGCCGCCGGCTCGATTGCCATGGGACTCGGCGGTTACCTGGCCGCCCGCAGTGACGCCGAGCACTACGCGAGCGAACGGGCGCGGGAAGAGCGGGAAATCGTGGAGCGGATTGATGACGAGCGGCATGAGGTGTTGGAGATCCTCGAATCCTACGGCCTTGCGCGCGAACAAAGCGGTCCGATTCTGGCCGCGTTCGAGGCTAAGCCCAAGACGTGGGTTGACTGGATGATGCGCTTCGAGCTGGGGCTCGAGGAGCCCGATCCAGGACGGGCGCTCCGCAGCGCGCTGACCATCGCGGTTTCCTATATCGCCGGCGGCATGATTCCGCTCGCTCCGTACATCTTAAATTCGCACGCTGGCGAGGCTCTGCGATTTTCGGTTGCGGCGACCATTGTGGCGCTCGCGGTCTTCGGATACGTGAAGGGACGGTTTACAGGAGCTCCGCCGGTACGTAGCGCGTTCCGGACCACCGTGATCGGCGGGCTGGCCGCGGGCGCGGCCTACGGAATTGCGAAGCTGATCAGTTAGCAGGTTGTGCAAGCGCACAGAAGACCGCCGCGGGCGCGCGGCTCGAAATCGGCGGCTTGTGTTTCTTCAAGATTTACTGAGCCGCCGCGACGTTCGACGGCTGTCGAGAACACCGCGATTTGCGGAGTTCGAATGGTCGAAGCAACCCAAACAACGGTCGCCGCTGCGGCTATGGTTTGCTGTGTTGGCCCACTTCGGCTTCGCCCGGCGAAAGCCCGAAGGAAGAGGTATAATTTCTTGCGCGTCCTATACGCAGACCCGCTTAAGGAGTTATTCTATGCGAAATTCCGTTCGAGCAAGATTCGCAGTTGGCGGAGCCATCGCGGTGCTGGTCGCTGCCTCGGCAGCCGCACAGCCCAGCTATCCACCGCCCAATGCCGTCGACATACCAAATCCCTATCGAACCATCACCGGCTGGGCGCAATTGCCCGACGGCAGAAAGTGGGGATCCACAGCGGGAGTCGATATTGGTCCTGACGGAAACATCTGGGCGTATGACCGCTGCGGAGCCAATAGTTGCACGGACTCGGATCTGGACCCGATTCTCGAGTTCGATCAGAAGACCGGAAAGGTTCTACGGCACTTCGGCAAAGGCTTGTTCGTGCAACCGCATGGTTTCTTTGTCGATCGGCAGGGAAACGTTTGGGTGGCCGATGACCAGGCAGCCAAAGACGGGTCGAAGGGGCTTCAGGTTTACAAATTCAGTCCGGATGGCAAGGTCCTGATGACCCTGGGCAAGAAGGGAGTCGCGGGGGAAGGGCCGGACGCTTTCGGCGCTCCGACTGACGTGGTGGTGGCTCCGAACGGCGACATCTTCGTGTCGGACGGACATAGCGGCTGCCGTTGCCCCAACGCGCGGATTGTGAAGTTCGACAAGAACGGGAAATTCATTAAGGAGTTTGGGAAAAGGGGGACGGGTCCCGGCGATTTCGCGGATCCACACGCTCTCGCATTCGATTCCGCGGGCCGGCTGTTTGTGGGGGATCGCACCAACAACCGCGTCGAGATCTTCGATCAGGATGGCAAGTTCATCGCCGAATGGAAGCAGTTTGGGCGGCCGAGCGGAATCTTTATCGCCGGAGATACATTCTACGTAACTGACTCCGAGTCCCAGTCCAGCAAGCCAGACGCGTACGGCTACAATCCGGGATGCGAGAGGGGCATTCGCATCGGCTCGATCAAGACCGGAAAGGTAACGGCCATGATTCCCGACCCGGATCCAAAAGGCGGATCGAGTATATCGGAGGGAGTGGCCCTAGATCACCAGGGCAACGTATACGGCGCGGAAGTCGGCCCCAAAGACTTCAAGAAATACGTCAAAAAATAGCAGGCTGGACCAGTTTCAGAGATCACGCAGGTCTTTTTGCACCCTGACGCTGTTGAGAAAACGGTTACCGGCCGCGTGAAACCGGTCCATGCTGAATCAAGAATGGTCCAGCAGTCCATCCGGGAAATGAATGTCGCGGCGAAGTTGTCTGTCGGCGCAAAAGCTACTCCGGCAAAATCCTAATACTTTTCGCAACGGGCCGGTTCGACGTTCGGGTCCACCAGCCACGCTTGCCGGCCAGGGAAATATTGCTTCAACTCCGCATTCCGTTCCAGCCCCAGATCCCGAACCCAAACGATTCGCGAACGATCGATGTCGGCGGCATTGTAGATCCACTGGAATAGGTTGTTGGGGTCGGTCTTCGCCTTCACGAAGACGAGCTGCTTGCCCGGAAGCCGTTCGAGGTCCGCCGCGATGCGGTATTTGTTCAGGTTCCCTTCGACGCGGCAGCACCACGATTGGTAGTTGAGTTTCTGCGTGTAGGGAAGTCCCAGATCCTGCGCCGTTATGCGCAACGCGAGCACCACGACCATAGTTGCGAGCAACCAAGGTAATATGCGGATGCGCGCGGCCTGCAAGTGGCGGCAGCACTCGACTAAGATCGCGACAAGCACAGCGGTTGCCGGCGCAAGGTAGTGCGGCGATGCGGCCCCTTCGAGCAGGATTGCGAACATGCCTCCAGCCGCGCCCGCGAACAGCATCGGCTTTCCGCGCCATACCCGGCGGAGCATGATCAGCGGGACGGTTAGCACCGGGCCGAGGAAGAATCTCCAGTATTCCTGCAGGCGGAACGTCAGATATTCAATGAAGTCCAGCGGCCCGTCCACTTTTTCACGCTCGCCGAGCTCGTACTCGTAGTAGCGCGCCATTTCGATATGGCGATTGACTACCCGCGGAGGAGCGGTCCAGGCGAGTCCCATCGGCCAGCCGTAAGTCTTCTGACTGATCTGATACGGCGTCACCAGCGGACTTCCGGTGATGTGGGTGAAATACACACCGAGGCTGGCGACCGCCGCTCCGCTCACCAGCAACGCCGGCAGCCCCACCTTTACGATCGCCGCGCCATCGCTCCAATATTCCCAAGCGAGAGCCGCGAGGAACGGCAGACTGAAAAGGAGTCCTTCAAAAGGTCGCGTGGCGGCGAGAATGGCCAGTCCGAATCCCATGACTAGGCCCTGTTCGACAGACGCGCTCTTGCGCAGGCGCGGGAAGGTGCCGGCGATCAGCGCACCTCCAATGGCCGGAAGGAATCCGCCATGGAACGCATTCACCCAATAACTACCGATGCCAAAGCGCAGTCCCGCAAGCAACACTCCGAACAGGGCCCACCGCGCCGGCATCCATCCGCGAAGCATCCAGTAGAGCAATGCGAGGAATACCCCGCATTCGGCCAATACTCCCGCCCACGCGCTGTGGAAAGTCGCAAGGCCAGCCGCCAACACGATCGCCTGACCCGGAAAATAATTCGATACATAGTGCGGCTGCTGGATGATGTGGAGGCTCTCAAAATGTTCCCAGTAGGGATGGGTCGGATTGGCCACGCGTCCGTCGAGAAGAGTATCGGCAAGCAGCAGGTGGCTGAACTCGTCCGATACGATCGGGAGAGGGGCGGGGAGCACGGGAACCAGCGCCAGCCTCAGCGCGATGAATCCGAAAGCGAGCGCGATCGCCGCGAGCCAGGGCCTCTTGCGAAGCTGGATCAGGCGCTTTCCACCTGGAAGGCGCGCGGGAGGCTCGACACGCGGCCAGCGGCCTCGTCTCCCGAACCACCCTCGTTTCCAACCCCACCATCCGGCCAGAATGAGAGCGATCTCGAGGAGATTCCAATCCTGACGGATGCCTTGCCACAGGCCTCCGAGCGTCATCAGAAGGATTTCGACGATTCTCATCCTGAGAGAAAGATCGTCGGATTTTCAGGCATTCGTTAGCTGCCGCGCCGGCAATTCGAGGCGAAAGGCGCCCGATTCAGGCCTGAGGGAGTTCGCGTGGCCGCTTGCCGGCACTGCGCTGAGAATCTAACCGGTAACTGTGGTCGCGACGCAGCCCTTCTTGCAGGTCTTATGCTTGGTCTTGCATCCTTTGCGGATCTGCTTCGTGGTGGCAGCCTTCAAACAAAACTTATACTGCGCGTCGCAGGCTGTTTGGCACCGCTTCTGTGCAGTCTGCGCCTCCGCCGCGGGAAGGCCCGCCATCACCAATAGAACCGCGATCGCAAAACGCATCCGATAAGCTCCTCCGCTCCATTGTAACCGTCGTGAGCGCCCTTTCAGGCTACTTCTGAGAACAGCCCGCAAAACGGAGCGCGGCGGCAGTGTTACCTGGATTGTAATAAGGGTGCCGCCGCACCCTTTGCGGACTATCGGACGTTTCACGGAGACTCTTCAGCCGCTCTCGGTCCGTTCGACCACTTTGTCCACCTTTACGGCATAGATGGCCGGCTTGCCGTGGCGGTCGCTGACGAAAAATATCTGCTGGCTGTTCGGTGAGAACATCGGCGCCACCATGCCCGGGTCGCTCGCCCGGTGTTCCGCGACGGTAAGTTCGCGCTTCACCGCCCGCACCAACAGGAGCACGTAGGGAGAAGCCTTGCTGCCGCTCGCGCCAATGAATACGCTCGCGTCGGCATTGCGCCCGAACCGGACGAATTGCGTGGTATCGGAGATCGGTTTGTCTTCGTTCGTATCCGGCGAGAACTCCCTCAAGTTATTTAGCTTGTGCGGGTCCGCGGGACGGTTGAGGTAGATCACGGAGCGCCCGTCCGGGCTCCACAGAGCCTGCAGGGTGGTTCCGTCCGACACGCGCAGACGATAGTTCTGGCGCCCGTCGAGGTTTGACAGCCATAGGTTCTCCCCTCGCCGGTACAGGACCGAGGCGCGGCGCGGCCTAAGAATCGGGTCGCAAATTTCTTCGTCGGATTCGACCAGCATGATCGAGGCGCCATTAGCCAGATGCACCAGTTGAAGGCGATAGCGCACGGCTGTTCTTTCGATGCCTAGGGCTTTCTCAACTCTTGCCAATTTCTCAATCTCGACGGCCTTTTCCGTCCCCTCCGACTTCTCGTCTCCTTCCGGCTTGCCGTCTTCCGCCTTCGCCAGCGAGGCGGTCCTCTCGACAAGTACGGCTGTCTGTCCGTCCCCGTTGACGAACAACCCGCCACTCATCGTGAATCCGGCGGAGGCGCGGTAAATCTCCCGCGACTTGAAGTTGGTCAAGTTCGATTCAACCAGGAGGTCGCCGTCCAGATAGCAGAAGCTCCGGTCGCCGGGGAGAAAAGTAACGGTCGAAGGATCCAATCCTTCGGCTTCTGTTAGCTGGCGCGTCGCGCCGGTCTTCAGGTCCATGCGAAACGCCTCGAAGCGCCCGGTCATATCGGTGGCGTAAATGAGGGAATCGCCATGCTGGGTCATGGTACGGCTGGAAGGGGCAGGCAAATAACTGGTGAATTGAGGATCAGTCAGGCGGAAGACGTTAAACTCGGTGGCCGGATCGGGATAACGCTCAATCGCAGACGGAAACAGACGCCCCTTGGCGGGCGACTCCGCAAGCGACGGACCGGCCAGAGATCCCGCGGCAAGAGTGGTCACAAACCAGCGCCGCGAACACGCTGCCGCGCTGCGGTTCGCCGGTTCCATTCCTAGATCCTATCACCCTGATACAGATCGGGCGAGGAACTAACTGCGCCGAACCAAGCTCACCCGAAGTTGCTTTGAAAGCGCAAAGGGTGCGGCGCGCACCGCCAAAACCACAAGGAACTTCGCGCCGCACTCCGTTTTGCGCGCTCTAATTTAGAAAGGAAGGTCCGGCTGGACCTGCTGCAACATCGCCGAGCGGGTCAAGTACGGGTGCGGGTTAATCGGGCTGCCACCCAGGCGAATCTCGAAATGAACGTGAGGCGCGGTCACCCGTCCGCTCTGGCCGGACAGGCCCAGGACCTCGCCGCGCCGAATTTCCTGTCCAGGAACCACTTCGAATCGCGACAGATGGGCATAATACGTTCGCATCCCATTGCCGTGATCGATGATGACCAGCCTTCCGTAAGCTCCGGCGTATTCCGCGTGGTAAACGATACCATCCGCCGCCGCGTGGACCGGAGTTCCCGTTAAGGCCGAGATATCGACACCCGCGTGGATGGCTCCCTCTCCGGAGAACGGATCCTCGCGTTCGCCGAAGCGGCTCAGAATTCGGCCGTTCACCGGCCAAATGCTAGGAACTACGTTCTTTTGCCAGGCGCGAGCATACAGATGGTTTACCCGCGAGAAACTCGCCGATTTCAGGAAGTTGTACTCTTCGATCGATTCCTTGTAGCTCGGAACCAGGGGACCCTCTTCGGCGATGTCATCCGCGCCTTCGAGTTTGCGCCGGAGCCCAAGCGACATGCTGACCTCGCTCGCCATCAACTGGAGCGATGCCAGCTGTTCCTGCTTCTGATCGTTTTCCCGCTGCAAATTCTGGTACTTCGCTCGAAGGGTATCTACTTCACTACGCAGGGAGTTATAGTTCGAGACTTTCCAGGTCATGCGAAGATAACTCGAAACCATGCCGAACAGGGAAAAAGAGCCGAAAATCGCCAGAGCCAGAGTAAGATAGAGAGCCTGATGCGGAATGTGGATACGCCGTAGACGTCCGTGCAAAGAGTGCGCGAGGACGACTACAAAATAGTGCTGCTTCAATTGAACCCCTCAGTTTTGCTATTCGACTTCAGCCAGAGAATACCTTACGCCGAGGCTACCCGCCGGAGAGCACAAGCAGAGTTACGAAAAATTAACGAATTGTCAGGATAGCGAAAAATGGGCCTTTTGTCAAGCTGAAACGCCACACCAGCGGGTCATGCCGACTCAGTAGGTTACCAGGGATAATAGGCAAATGCCTGCGGCCAAACCACTTCTCATCTATGACGGACGATGCGGATTTTGCCGCATCTGGATCGACTATTGGCAACGGCTGACCGGTGACCGTGTGGACTACGCACCGGCTCAAGAGGTCGGCGAGCAATACCCCCAAATCCCTGGCGACGCGTTTGGCCAGTCAGTCCAGCTCGTACGGCCGGACGGGTCGACCGCCAGTGGCGCGCGAGCGGTTTTCGAGACTCTAGGCAAGGAGCGGCTGTACGAAGCCGTCCCAGGGTTGGCCGGCGCGGCCGAAGCCGCCTATCGCGTCATTGCCCGGCATCGCAGCTTCTTCTACCAGGTGACGCGGTTCACTTTCGGGACGCGCATTGAGCCCACCCGGTTCGCCGCCACCCAGTGGATCTTTGTCCGCGCCCTTGCCGTGATTTATTCGATCGCGTTTATCTCGCTGAGCGTTCAGGTGAGCGGTCTGCTGGGCTCCCGTGGCATTCTACCCGCCGGCGACTATCTGGGCCGGGTGGCCCAACACTTTGGCGCCGTCCGCTACTTCATCTTGCCGACCATCTTTTGGTGGGGCAGCGACGATTTGACTCTGACCACACTCTCCATCGCGGGCGGTGTGCTGGCGGGCCTGCTGCTGGTCACCGGCTTCCGCCGGGGGGTTTTCGAGCGTCCGATTCTGGGGATGCTGTTCATCCTGTACTTGTCGTACAGTTCGGCCAGTCAGGAGTTTCTCTCCTATCAGTGGGACGCGCTGCTGCTCGAGACCGGGTTCCTCGCGATCTTCCTGGGCGGCACGCGGGTCGTCCCCTGGCTTTTTCGATGGCTGGTCTTCCGGTTCTATTTTCTTTCAGGCGCGGTGAAGCTTCTAAGCCACGACCCAACCTGGCGGGACCTATCCGCGCTGAGCTATCACTACCACACCCAGCCGTTGCCGACGGTGGCGGCCTGGTACGCCAGCCTGCTGCCGATGTGGTTCCATCGGGCGTCGACCGCCATGGTCTTTGCGATCGAACTGGGAATTCCGTTTCTGATCTTCGCCCCGCGCCGCCTGCGCATGTTCGGCGCGGCGTGGCTGATCGGGTTCCAGGTGCTGATCATGATCACGGGCAATTATGCATTCTTCAACTGGCTGACCATCGTTTTGTGCCTGTTCCTGTTCGACGATCAGGCGCTCTCGAAGATGGTCCCGCGGCGGGTTCGCGAGCGGCTCTCGCAGCGAGGCCAGCCGCGGCGGCGCGAGTGGATGGTGGCGGGCGCGATGGCCGCGATCGTGCTCACCCTGGGCCTGACGCGCATGGCGAGCACGTTTCTTGGCAGTGCGCCCGAGCCGCTCGAGACCCTGGTGCGCTGGTCGGCTCCGTTTCAGATCGTCAACTCCTACGGGCTTTTTGCGGTCATGACTACGACTCGGCCGGAGATCGTGGTCGAGGGATCGGAAGACGGCGAGAGATGGCTTCCCTACGGGTTTCCGTATAAGGCGGGCGACCTGAACCAGGCCCCGCGATGGGTGGCTCCGCATCAGCCGCGCCCGGACTGGCAGATGTGGTTCGCGGCCCTCGGCGATCTGCGTTCGAATACGTGGTTCGTGAACTTCATGCTCCGATTGCTGGATGGATCCGAGCCGGTTAAGGGGCTGCTGGCGCAAGATCCGTTTCCCGGCCATCCACCTCGTTATGTTCGAGCGACTTTGTACGAGTATTCGTTCGCGGATTGGCAGACGCACCGGCGCACGGGAGCCTGGTGGACTCGCGAAGTGAAGGGCGCGTATCTGCCCGCCGTGGGGTTGCGGTCAAACACCAGCCCGGAAGCTCCCGGAACCCCTGCGCCTTCTTCGCCAACGGGCCCCTCGAAAACCCCGTAAACGGCGACCGGGACTCGAAATCCGGGCGTTCAGATGTAACCTATCGCTCATTCTTGTCGGTCTTATCATTGTTCCCGTCTTCGGGTCCCCTTTCTCGTCGTGTGCAAGGGCTTGAAGGTTGGTGTCGAGACCATGAATCTCCGGGTTTGCGGCCGGGCGATTTTGTGACGCCTCGATTTTGAGCGCCTGGAGCGATGAAGGATCAAGTGGTGGAGCGAACGTTCGAGCCCGGGGGGCGTCTTACTTTCTTATGAAGAGATGTAACCGGCTTATGAAACACGTGACCGGATTGTTCGCGGCGTATTTGACCTTCGCGCTCTGTGGAGCGTCGGCGCAGCAGGCCTCGGCACCCGCACGCGCGGCCGCGGTGAGCAAAGTCGGCGTAGTGACGAAGATCGATGCGGACGCTCATCAGATCGTCTTGAAAATGGATGCGGGCGGAGAATTGACGGTCGACCTGCAGGGCAACGCCAGTTTCCGCCGCGTCGCGCCGGGAGAAACGGATCTGACCAAGGCGGCGGCGATCGCCCTTGCGGACGTAAGCGTCGGCGACCGGGTGCTCGCGCGCGGCAGGCCCTCGGACGATCAGAAGTCCGTGGCGGCAACGCTGGTGGTGGTGATGTCGCAAAGCGACATTGCCAAGAAGCAAGCCGCGGAGCGCGCCGACTGGGATCGCCGTGGAGTGACCGGGCTGGTGACCGCGGCGTCTCCGGATCGGATCACGATCACCGTACGCGGAGCCGACGGCGTGGCGAAGCCGATGATCATCGTCGCCGCCGAGAATGCCATTGTCCGGAGGTACGCCCCGGATTCGGTGAAGTTCGTGGATGCGAAGAAATCCAGCCTGGCGGAGATCAAAGCCGGCGATCAGGTGCGCGCTCGCGGGACCAAAAGCGACGATGGAGGCAAGCTTACCGCCGATGAAATCGTTTCGGGTTCCTTCCGCATGCTGGCGGGTTTGGTGCTGTCGATCGATGCGCAGGAGAATCAGGTGCGCATCAACAATCTCGAGACCAAGAAACCCATGGTCGTGAAGGTCAATCCGGATTCGAGCGTGCACAAGCTGCCGCCGCCGGTGGCGCAGATGCTGGCGGCGCGGCTGCATGGCGGCCAACCCGGCGCTGATGGTGCGGGCAGAGCGGGAGCCGGTGAGGGCGCGGGCGGAGGGCGTGGTCAAGGCGCATCCGAGCAAAACGCCGGTGCGAGTCCCGCCGGTGGCCGCGACAGCGCCGGCGGAGGAATGGGGCGAGGAACGGGCGGCGGACGAGGCGGAGGCCGCGGCGGCGACGTCCAGTCTCTCATCGAGCGCGCGCCGTCCATCACTCTCGCCGACTTGAAGAACGGCGACGCGATCATTGTTTCGAGTACCGTCGGAGCGAGTGCGGATCAGGTTACCGCGATCACGGTGCTGGCCGGCGTGGAACCTATTCTCACGAAACCCGGCACGCGCGAAATGTCGCTGGGCCAATGGAATATGGATGTGGGCGACATGGGCCAGCCGTGAGCGTCAAGCGCAAGCGCGGAGCAATCGTTTCTGAAGGAATTTGGATGACCCTTACAAGACGTCTGATGTTTGTATGCCTTTTTGCGCTGCTTTTTGCGGCAGCACTGGCCGCGCAGGGGACCGGTAGCCTTCGCGGACAGGTGACGGATCCTTCGGGCGGCGCGATTCCCAAGGCGACTGTCACGGTCAGTGGGCCGAACGGCATCGTCAAGGTGGCCCAGAGCGATAACGCAGGGGTCTATTCAGTCCTTGGTTTGCCGGCCGGCCCATACACAGTACGGGTGGACGCTTCGGGGTTTACGCTTCTGACGAAGACCATCAGCTCGCTCCCTGGGGGACGCGCTACGACGCTCGATCTCGCGCTCTCGGTGGCGACGGAACGGCAGGAAGTCACCGTCTCCGATTCCCAGCACGTGGATCTCGATCCTTCGCAGAACGCGGGAGCCCTGGTGCTGAAAGAGGCGGATCTCGACATGCTGCCCGACGATCCGGATGACCTGGAGGCCGACCTGCTGGCGCTGGCGGGCCCGGCCGCGGGACCGAACGGCGGGCAGTTGTACATCGATGGGTTCAGTAACGGCCAGCTTCCGCCCAAGGAATCCATTCGGGAGATCAGGATCAACTCCAATCCATTCTCTTCGGAGTTCGACGCGCCCGGGTATGGACGCATCGAGATCCTTACCAAGCCCGGATCGGACAGATTTAGAGGAATGGTTCAGTTCAACTACGGGAACTCGATGTGGAATGCCCGAAACCCGTATTCGCCGGGAAAGCCCTTCTACGACACTAAGAATTTAAACGCGAATCTGAGCGGGCCGATCGTCAAGAACAAGATGTCCTTCTTCGTCGATTTCGCCCGCCGCGACATGCAGGATTCCGATCTGATTAATGCGCAGCTTCTGCCATCCTTGAATTTCGCCGAGAGCGTGATCGCGCCGAGTCAGCGCACCAATATCAGTCCGCGTATCGACTATCAGTTGTCGAAAAATATTACGCTCCAGGGCCGCTACTCCTGGGTTCAGCAGAACCAGGCCAACCAGGGCATCGGTGGAATCAACCTGGCGGCCGGCGTCGCGCTTCCGCCCAGCCCATTTACGCCGGCAAACACCAGCACGGCGTATTCGCAGAGCAACACCAACCAGACCATGCAATTGACCGAGACGCAAGTGGTCAACACGAAGGTCATCAATGAAACGCGGTTCCAGTATTTCCGGCAGCGTCAGAACCAGACGGGAGACAATCCCATCTTGAATGTCCAGGTGAACAGCGCGTTCGCCTTCGGCAGCAATTTTCCGCTCCAATACACGAACCAGGATAACTACGAGCTGCAAAACTACACCTCGATTAGCCACGGAACGCAGTTCATCAAGTTCGGGACGCGGCTTCGAGAAGGAACCGAAGCAAGTTATTACACGACAAACTTCACGGGCCAGTACATCTTCGATTCGCTGGCCGCATACCAGGCAGGGACGCCGACTCAATACATCGTGGCCGGCGGAACTCCGCTCCTCAATGTCAAAAGGTTCGACGCTGGTTTGTTCGTTCAGGACGACTGGAAAGTGAAGCCGAGTCTCACGCTCAGCCTCGGCGCGCGCTACGAGGTTCAGCAGAATATCGGCGATTACGGCGACTTCGCGCCTCGCATCGGCCTGGCTTGGGGTATCGGACCGGGACAGGGCCGCTTACGGACACCCAAGACCGTGCTGCGGGCGGGCTACGGATGGTTCTATACCCGTTTCCCGATCGGCGACACGCTCCAGGCCGAGCGGGAAAACGGTATCAACCAATTGCAATACATTGTGGAGAACCCGTGCTTCTACCCGAATGCGCCAACAATCCAAACGCTCTCAAGCTATAGTTGCCCGGGTGCGGTTACCACTAATTCGCTGAACACGTACAAGGTGGATTCGAACCTGCGGGCCGGTCAGCTCATGCAAAGCGCGATCGGTTTCGACCGCCAGCTTCCCAAGAACACGACTTTCTCGTTCAACTACATCAATTCGCGCGGAATCCACCAGCTCCGTACCGTCAATATCAATACGCCCTTGCCGGGAACGTATTCGCTGGCGAATCCGGGCGGCGCTGTCTACCCGTATTTCGCGACGGCTGGAACCGGCGTTCTGGACCTGTTCGAATCGAGCGGCACCTTCAAGCAGAATCAGTTGATCTTCAACGTGAACTCGCGCCTCAATTCGAGGATTTCGCTATTTGGGTACTACGTGTATGGCCACGCTCACACGGACGTGATCGGTCAGCCTTCGAATCCGTACAACTTCGCGGCGGATTGGGGGCGTTCCTCCTACGACGTCCGGCACCGGGTCAACATCAACGGCAGTATCGTATTGCCGATGGGCCTGCGCCTCTCGCCCAATATAAGCGCGAATTCCGCGCCGCCGTTCAACATCACATCGGGCGTGAACGAATACGGAGATGGGCTGTTTAACGCGCGGCCCGCGTTTGTGCCGCAGGGTTTCAGCGCGCCGGCATGCAGCTCGACCCTCGCCAACAACGGCACTCCCTGTATCGTCTCGAATGCCAAGTACGGCAGCTTCGTGATCAATCCGACGTCCGGCATGACCATCATCCCTGCGAATTACGGCACTGGCTTCGGCCAGATCAACGTCAACATGCGGATCAGCCGGACCTGGGGATTCGGCGAGTCCGTAAACAACACACCTCAGGGTCGGCGGGGCGGCGGGGGCGGACCTGGCGGTGGCGGTGGTCGTGGCATGGGTGGCGGCCGTCCCGGTGGCGGCGGACCACCTCCCGGCGCCGGAGGTGGATTCTTCGGCGGCGGCGACTCGAGCGGGAAGAAGTACACGATCACAGTCGGTCTCTACGTCCGCAACATGTTCAATACGGTCAACCAAGGTCTGCCGGAGGGGGACCTGCTGTCATCCCGGTTCGGCGAAACCCTGGCCCTGGCGAGTGCCGGGCAGGGAGCGACGCAATCCGCCAACCGGCGCATGGAGATAAACATTCGATTTGGGTTCTAGGCGCCGCCGCGCCTTCTAAGAACGGTTATACATTTGTAAACGCTTGGCGTCTACCTGGGCTAAACTAGAATGAAATGGCTATGCCCAGCCCCAGCCTGGAACCCGTGCCGCTTGGCGATACGGGATCCCTCAATGATTCCGGTCTCTACCTCGATCGTGAGCTGAGCCTGCTGGCATTTCAAAATCGCGTCCTGGAGGAAGCGCAGGACCCCGAGAATCCTCTGCTCGAGCGGGTCAAGTTTCTCTCTATCCTGTTCTCGAACATCGACGAATTCTTCATGGTGCGGGTGGCGGTCCTCAAGCAAAAAACCGCCGCGAACGCGCTCGATGGCGTCGTAGCGGAACGATTGGAGCGGATTCGGTCGGAAGTGAAGCGCCTGATGGCGGACGCCTACGAGACCTGGCGGGAACTCAACCGGGCTCTGGCACAAGCCGGCATCGACGTCCGCGAATACTCCGACTTGACGAATCGTGAGCGGGGCGCGATGGAGGCCTACTTCCGGCAAGTGGTGTACCCGGTGCTTACACCCCTCGCCTACGATCCCGGCCGCCCCTTTCCGCACATCTCGAACCTGAGCCTCAATCTGGCCGTGGCGATTCGCGATACCAAGGGGGTGGAGCGCTTCGCCCGTGTCAAAATTCCTGACACGCTGCCGCAGTTGGTTCCCGTGGCGATACCGGATCAGCCCGCGGGCGTCCGGCCCCCGATGGTCTGGCTCGAAGAGCTCATCACCGGGAACCTGCAAATGTTGTTTCCCGGTCTCGAGATTATCGAAGCGTATCCGTTCCGCGTTACGCGCGACGCCGAGGTGGCCATTCAGGAGCTCGAAAGCGACGATTTACTCGAAACTATCGAGGAAGCCGTGTGGCAGCGCCGCTTCCACGCCGTGGTGCGATTAGAGGTCTCGCGAGCCTTCCCGCAGCATCTTCTGGACACGCTGGTGGAGAATCTGGAGATCGATCCGCGGGACGTTTACCAGGTGGACGGGCCGCTCGATCTGGCCCGCCTGCGCCAACTGCTTTCCATCGAGCGGCCGGATCTGAAGGACGCGCCGCTGCTGCCCTACACGCCGCCCGAACTACACCCCAAGTCCGAGGAAGACATTTTTTCGGTGTTGCGCCGCGAGGATCTGCTGCTGCATCATCCTTACGAATCGTTTCAGCCGGTAGTGGAGTTTCTCCGCCGCGCGGCGGCCGACCCCGACGTGCTGGCCATCAAGATCACACTCTACCGCGTGGGCCGCAATTCGCCGATCGTCGAAGCTCTGGTGAACGCCATCGAGAACGGCAAGCAGGTCGCGGTGATGGTGGAGCTGAAAGCCCGCTTCGACGAGGAAAGCAACATCGAGTGGGCCCGAGCCCTGGAAGCCGCGGGCGTGCACGTGGTGTACGGTCTGCTGGGGCTGAAGGTCCATTCGAAGGTTGCCCTGGTGGTGCGACGGGAAGGCGAGATCATCCGCCGCTACGTTCATCTCGGCACCGGCAATTATAATCCGATCACGGCGCGGCTCTACACCGATTTCAGCTTGTTTACCGCGGACGAGCAGATCGGCGCCGACGTCACCGACTTATTCAACTACGTCACCGGCTATTCGGCCAAGAACGAATTCAGGAAGTTGCTGGTCGCTCCCATCAATCTCCGGGAGAAGTTGAGCGATTTGGTCCGTCGCGAAATCGACTATGCCCTACGCGGCGAAACGGCGCACTTAATCTTCAAGATGAACGCCCTCGAAGACTCGGAGATGATCCGTCTGCTTTACCAGGCGTCTCAGGCGGGAGTTCGCGTCGATCTGCTGGTGCGCGGCATCTGCTGCCTGCGCCCGGGCGTTCCAGGGGTCAGTGAGAACATCCGGGTGACCAGCATCGTAGGGCGGTTTTTGGAGCACAGCCGTCTCTACTATTTTCTGAACGGCGGACGCGAAGAGATTTACGCCGGCAGCGCTGACGTTATGGGCCGCAACCTGGACCATCGAGTCGAAGTGCTGTTTCCGGTGGAGAACAAGCGCCTGGTGGCACGGCTGCGCGACGGAATCCTCGCCAAGTACTTGGCGGACAACCGCAACGCGCGGCACATGGGCGCGGACGGAACCTGGGGCTGGGACAAGACCGGAGAATTGCCCATCGACAGTCAGGCTCAATTCGTCGTCTCGCCGCGTTCGGCCCCGTCGTCCGTTGTGGAGTTTCCCGACAACGTCAAGACCGCTTCCTGATGCGGGGGGCCGGGGGTATATGGATGAAAAACGGGGACAGGCAGCTCTGTCCACGTACCACCGGCTTTGACGTGCCGAGCCGCTGTCCAGCCCGCAAAGGGTGCGGCGGCACCCTCAATACAAGCCAGTAACGCTGCCGCCGCGCTCCGTCTTGCGGGCTGTTACTCAGAAGGTTGGCCTGGGACAGAGAAGCCAGTCGCCGTTTTTCTACGGCTGCGTTGTCAAACCAGCCGAGATGGCGATGATGGCCAGCTCGCGCGCGTCCTTCGCGCCCGGTGGCAGTGCTTTGTCCAAGGCGAATACCAAGGTCGATACATCCGCGCTGAGCGCGTTCGCCGCTACCGGTCGCGTGTAGGTGTAATTGCCGGGCGTCGAATAGGTCTCGGGAGCAAGCGCGGCCCCGTTGACCGTCGCGGAGAGCGTGAGCGGGCTCAGGCTCTTCAAAATCGATTCGGGGATGTTGAGCTTGAACGAGAGTATGGCGCCGCGCTGCGCCGCGCCGACGGGCGTGCTCAGTAGGACCGTGAAATTCTTCATGGTCCAGCGCCAGGCGTTCGCTTCCAAGTTGTAAAAGCCCTGAGTCAACTGGGTCGCGGCGTGGGGGTCTCCCATCGCGAGGACACTGACCATATCGGCAGCCGCGGGTTTGGGAGGTTCGTCGTTCACGACGCTGGGCGGGTTCTGCCGCTTGCAGGCAACCGGCGCGAGCGTCAAGATCCCAGCCAGCATTGCCGGCCCGATCAGTCGCCGCATCGTTCCACCTGCACCAGGCAGCTATAGAATGTTGGACCGCCCCCGATGTCGGTAAGCCGATCCGATGTCAGTACGTTCGAGTTGCGCGCATCGCCCGAGCGCTTATTCCATCGCACGGACGGCGCGCGGACCACGCCGGGTTGCACCATCGCGTCTACTTCGGCCTTGAGCATCAGACTGCCGCGCTGGTTGAAAACCCTGACTCGGTCCCCGTTTTCGATCCCTCGTATTTCGGCGTCGGCTCGATGGAGATGCAGGATCGATGTTTGCGCATCCACCCCGGCTCGATGTCCGAAGGTCGAGTTCATACTGTCATCGTTCTTCGAAGAAATAAACTCGAGCGGATAACGGGCGCGAAGCGCCTCGTCTCCCAAACGCGACTCGACCGGCGGCGTGTACTCCAGGCTTTCCGCGCCGAACTCGCACTTACCCGACGGAGTTCCAAATCCTCCCTCGGCGAACGGTAGAAACGGCTTGCCCGGCTCGGAAATGTTGAGACGAATCGAATGCTCCCGGTCCAGCCGTTCGAGCGTGATGCCGTGGAGAAAAGGGTGGCCCGAGTGGAGCAGGCCCCGGATCATATCGTCTTCCGATTCGCGGAAACACGGATCGTCGAAGCCCATGCGCAGTGCGATCGCGCGGAACACGTCGACGTTCGAGCGCGCTTGTCCGGGCGGCTTCACCGCGGGCCGGGCCAGTTGCAGATGGTAATGACCGTAGGCGAAATACAAATCGGTGTGCTCGAGGAACGTGGTTGCCGGCAGCAGGATGTCGGCATAGTCCGCCGTGTCCGTCTGAAATTGTTCGAGGACCACCGTGAACAAATCCTCGCGGCGGAACCCCTTGAGCACCAGATTCTGATTCGGAGCGATGGCGGCCGGGTTCGAATTATAAACCACGATCGCCTGGACCGGAGCGCAAAGGGTGCGGCGCGCACCGTCAAGGAGATCAGGAACTGTTTCGCGCCGCACGGAGTTCACCCGCAGCGGGTCTTGCGCGAGTTCCTCAAAAGCCCGCACAGGGCCAGCGAGGCCCTCCAAACTAGCAGGAACTTCAAGCGTCTCCCCCGAGCGAGGCTCCGTTGTACGGGCGAGTTCCATGAGTTCCTTACCGAGTTCGGTCATGTTCACGATTCGGGCTTCACGGCCGAGCGCGGATCGATGTTGCAGCTCGGGCATCTCCAGGCTCGGGCGATTGAACTGGAACGCCTGCGACGTGGTGAGATGGAATCCGCCGCCCACTTCGCGCCAGGACCCGATCAGCGCCGGCAGAGCCGCGATGGCGCGCATGGCCGTGCCGCCCCGTTCACTCCGCTGGATGCCGTAGTTCGCACGGATCACAGCCGGCCGGATGGTCGCGTAGTCGCGAGCGAGTTGCTCAATGTCATCGGCGGCGATCCCGGTGAGGGCCGCGACCTTCTCGGGCGTGTAGGGTCGAACGCGCTCGACGAGCGCTTCGAATCCGTTCGTGTGCCTCTGTACATAGTCCGCATCAAAGAGCTTCTCGCCGATGATGACGTGCATCAGTCCCAGGGCCAGAGCCAGGTCGCTGCCGGGGTTGATCGTGAAGTGGCGATCGGCCACAGCTGCGGTCCGCGTGCGGATCGGGTCGATCACGTAGAACTTCGCGCCGCGGCGTCGAGCCTCCACGATGAATGGCCACAGGTGGACATTGGTGCCGTGGATGTTCGCGCCCCAGGCGAGAATCAGCTTCGCGTCGCGGAACTGTTCGGGCTCGGTCGCGTAACGCAGCCCGTGGGTCGCGGTCAGCGCCGCGCCGCCGGCGCTCGAACAGATGGTCCGGTCGAGCCGTGAGGCGCCCAGCCGATGGAAGAATCGCCGGTCCATGCCGGACCCGTTCAGCATGCCCATGGTTCCGGCGTAGCTATACGGAAGGATCGATTCGGAGCCGAACTCACGGGCGATCGAACCCAGTCTTTGAGCGATCGTCCCGATCGCCTCGTCCCAGGAGATTCGTTCGAATCGGCCTTCGCCCTTGGCGCCCACGCGTTTCTGGGGATAGAGCAGGCGCTCTGGAGAGTACTCGCGTTCGAGATACTGGGCGACTTTGCCGCACAGGAACCCGCGCGTGATTGGATGATCGGGATTGCCGCGCAGCTTCGTGGCTCGGCCGCCATCGACGTTCACGAGAACTGAGCAGGCGTCGGGACAATCGAGCGCGCAGACCGAGTGGCGGGGTTCCATACAGCTAAGGATAATCAATTGGGAGTGTGAGATTTCATCGTCCTACAGCCTCGGGGCGACGGAACGCACATGGCGTGGAAGGGCACCTGCGGCCCTAGTTGCCACAGAAGCTTGCAAGCTTTGGGAGCACAGACGCACTGACAAATTCGTATATTTCGTCGATGCCTTCTATCCCGATTAGAACCCCTTCGCTCATGTCACCGAACGTTATGTCGACTGAGACACTTGGATCAAGCGGCCCCTCTGGTTTACTCGAAAGAGGAAGCGTAATTGTGCCCCCATCATCAGTTCGGCTGAAGGCAACGCCACGGCGGGGCAGTTTCGGAAACGAAATCTCTGTAGCGCTTCCCCGAACTGGAATCCGGCGATGCTTATCGATGTTGCACATTTTGTTCAGCACCCATAGCATGTGTTCCGGTAAGGGCATATCGGCGCGTCTTGCGTAGGGCTGTAGCGACTCGATGAACCTCTTCCGAGTCTAGCCCACGAACATAGTTCCTGAACCGCTTTCTATTGCCCGGCGTGTCCGTTTCGAGAATTGGGAATTGAGTCCACTCGGGATAGGGAAAGGACTCCTTGGCAAGTCGATAGACCGCGTGATCGAGAGCGGAGCGTAGGTTGTGAAACACGTCCCCCGCGATCAAATACAGCCAGACGTGCGGCTCATTGAACCGTACGGTGATCTTGTAGAGTCCCTGCTCGACGTCATCCTCCGTTGCAATGACGTAGGACTGTGATTTGCAGAAGTAGGCAATACCAGCCCTCAGTTCTTCGAGGTGGTGCTTTGCGCGTTCAGTCTTGAAATAGGCGTCGATCAATCCCGGGGATGGCATTTGCAAGGTCAGCTTTCCAGTTGTAATTCCCCTTTTCTTCGCCTATAATACCACTATGGCTCTCACGAAACGTCAGAAAGAGTTTTTAGACTTCCTGGCCGGATTCCTCGACAAACGAGGCTACAGCCCCAGCTACGAAGAGATCGCCGACGGACTGGGTCTCGCGTCGCTCGCGACGGTCCACAAGCACATCCTCGCGCTCGAGACCAAGCACTATCTCAAGCGCGGGTTCAATCAGAGCCGGTCGCTCGAGATTGAACCCCGGTACTACGACGAGCAGAAGCAGCATCATCTGCAGAGGCCGGTCCAGAGCTACGAAGTGCCGTTGCTGGGCAGGATCGCCGCCGGTACGCCGGTCGAGGCGATCGCCGGGCAGGACACGCTCAACTTCTCCGATTTTGCCGGCGATTCGAGCACGTACGCGCTGCAGGTTCGCGGCGAATCGATGATTGAGGACCACATCTGCGACGGCGACTACGTGCTGGTGGAGAAGGCGCATGACGCCCGCGACGGCGATATCGTAGTGGCGTTGGTGGATGGTATGGAGACCACGCTGAAACGGTTCTACGCCGAGGCCGGAGACCGGGTGCGCTTGCAGCCCGCGAATTCGGCGATGCAACCGATCTTTGTGCCCAAGGAATCGGTAGCGATCCAGGGCAAAGTTCTGGCCGTGCTGCGCAAGTATTGACTAGCCCGCAAAGGGTGCGGCGGCACCCTCATTACGAGCGAGTAACGCTGCCGCCGCGCTCAGTTTTGCGGGCGGTTGCTTAGGAGATTACAGGTGAGAGCGTCATGCCTATGAAGACCTACAGCTTCAAAGTGGTTATCGAACCCGACGAGGATGCGCAGGGCAATCCGGCGTGGCATGTCTATTGCCCGGCGCTTCTCAAGCTGGGTGCCTCGACCTCTGGGCGCACGCGGGAAGAAGCGCTCAAGAACATTAATGACGTGGTCCGTATGATCGTTCAAGAATTCATCGAGGACGGGACGTCGCTTCCGGAAGGCCCGGCTGACGCCGTTGATGTGGCTGAGATATCAAAGGAAGAACCCCGCATCGCGGTTACCGTCTAGCGCATGGCAGTCGATTACCGGCGCCTGCGTTCGCTGACCGCAAGAGAACTGATAGCCGCGCTCAAGCGTGATGGCTTCTTTTTCGTTCGCCAAAAAGGGTCACATCAGCGATTCCGGCATCCCGACGGCCGGCGTGTTACGGTCGCGCCGCACGGTGATGGTGACACGTTTTCGGTCAAGACGCTTCAGACGATCATCGATAGCCAGGCTTCCTGGACCAAGGACGATCTGAAGCGCTTGAATCTTTTGCGCTAAGAATGCCGCCAACCCGCGAAGCTTTGAATCAAACCGGGATTCCGATGCTCCACAGGCCGTAGGCGATGGCCTGGCGGATGTACAGCCAGTTATCCTGCCATTCAGAGCGCCAATCGTCCCGCTGACCTTCGCGAGCGGCCGCTGGCCGAGGCGAGCCGTAGACCTCCATTCCCTGAAACTGCAGCATCTTCTTGACGCGGTAGATATGGTAGCCGTCGCTCACCACGATGCACGATTTGAGATTCATTCGCCGCATGATTTCGGCTGCGGCGGCGATGCTCTCGACGGTGCTGGCTCCTTCGGACTCGACCATCACCGCTTCCGATGGTACGCCGTGCTGGCTCAGATAGGCCCGGCTCACCTCGCCCTCGGTGAATGTGAGGTCACCCCCGCTACCGCCGGTGGTCAGGATTCGGGGAGCCATGTTCTGAAGATAAAGAAACAGAGCGTGGTTGAGCCGCGCTTCGAGCACCGGCGACGGCCTTCCCCGATACTCCGCCGCGCCCAAAACCAGGATAAGGTCGGCGGGTTTTGTTTCATCGACCGTTGACTGCTGTCGGATGGCGCGGGCAATGGAAAGGATTTCCATAGTCAAGGCGGCGAGCGCCACCACAACGATACCCACCGCGATGCTGATCAACCGCCGTCTCATCTGCGTTATGCTGGGCGTTCAGGAACATTGTAGCCCGCAAAGAGTGAGGCGGCACCCTCATTACAGGCCAGGTAATGCTGCCGCCGCGCTCCGTCTTGCGGGCTGTTACTCAGCAGTGGACTGCGCAGTCCCCAAGAATAGACCAGTTTCAGGGACAACGCAGGGGTCTTCGATGCGTTAAGCCTTTGAGAACACCATTACTTGCCGGGTGAAACTGGTCTATGCTAAATCAAAAAATGGGCTAGCCGTGATCAAAAGAGGGAGCGAATCGCCGAGAACATCCAATGGCCGCCACGGCAAACGCCCGTCCCGGCCGGCCAAGCATCCCATCGAGACGGCAGGCATCCCGTCGCCCGCGCTGCTCAGCGAGAAGAATCCTCTGCTCAAGAAAGTCCGGCGCGCCGCGGCCCACGGATCGCTCACCGAGGATGGCTGCGCGGTGGCGGAGAGCGTCCATCTGCTCGAGGAGGCCCTGGAAAGCGATTGCGAGATCCGCGCCGTCATTGTGGCGGAATCTTCTCAACGTGTGCTCGCGCCCTATGCGTCTCGATTGAAACGGACCCGCGTGGCGGTGGCGCCGGATGCAGTGTTCGCCAAACTCTCGACCACCCAGACGCCGCAAGGCGTGCTCGCACTGGTCCGGCCGCCGGTGTGGTCGTTCGACCAGCTACTCCGCGGGCTTCCGTTGGTGGTTGTGCTCGACGGGATCCAGGATCCAGGCAACGCGGGAGGGATTTTGCGCGCAGCTGAGGCATTCGGCGCAACCGGAGCGGTGTTCCTTCGGGGCACGGTGAGCCCCTACAATCCGAAATGCCTGCGCGCTTCGGCTGGCTCGCTGTTCCGGCTGCCCCTTCTGCCATCGATCGACGGGGAGTGGCTGATCGACGCGTTGACCGAAAATCGCATCGAACTCTATTCCGCGACGTCCCATGCCGGCCGGTTGGTCGCGGACACAAATCTCGCCGGTCCCTGCGCCATCGTGATCGGCAGCGAAGGCTGCGGCGTGAGCCGGACGGTCGAATCCCGCGCCACCGCCCTGCGCATTCCTACGTCCAAGGTCGAATCGCTGAACGCGGCCGTTGCGGCGGGGGTTTTGCTTTATGAGGCCGCCCGCCAGAGGGCCGGCCTCCGCGCGTGAAGCGGCTTCTATGAGCTTGTTCGACGCCTCCCCGCTTGCCTCCGCCGGCGATTCCAAGCGGCCGCTTGCCGAGCGGATGCGTCCGGACAAGCTGGAGGACTTCGTCGGGCAGCAGCACATTCTGGGGCCCGGCAAGCCTTTGCGTGCCCAGATCGAACGCGACCAGCTCCAGTCCCTGATCTTGTGGGGTCCGCCCGGGGTGGGCAAGACCACGCTCGCGCGTCTGATCGCCCGGATCACTCAATGCGATTTTGTTTCTTTCAGCGCGGTCTTGAGCGGCATCAAGGAAATCAAGGCGGTAATGGCCGATGCCGAACGATCCCGCCGCATGGGACGCCGCACGGTGTTGTTCGTCGATGAGATCCACCGTTTCAACAAAGCCCAGCAGGACGCTTTTCTGCCGTACGTCGAACGAGGGGACATCATCCTGATCGGCGCCACCACTGAGAATCCGTCATTTGAGGTGGTCTCGGCGCTGCTGTCCAGATCGAAGGTCTATGCGCTGCGTGCGCTGGCGGTGGATGAGATCGTCTTGTTGCTGGAACGCGCGCTCAAAGTATTGGAGCTCTCCACTAGCCACGACGCGCTCGAACAGATCGCGGTGTATTCGAACGGCGACGCAAGGACCGCCTACAACATTCTTGAATCGGCCTCGTCGGTGGCTCGTGATGGGGCGATCGATCGTGACGCTCTCGAAGGCGTCATCGAGCGTAAAGTGCTGCTTTACGACAAGGGCGGTGAAGAGCACTTCAACCTGATCTCGGCGTTGCACAAGAGCATCCGTTCCTCCGACGCCGACGCCGCGCTGTATTGGCTGGCGCGAATGCTCGAGGCGGGCGAGGATCGCCTGTACATCGCGCGGCGCCTGATCCGCATGGCGGTCGAGGACATTGGCCTCGCCGACCCGAGGGCGCTGGAGCAAACCATCGCCGCGCAGCAGGCGGCTCATTTCCTGGGGATACCCGAGGGCGATCAGGCGCTGGCGCAGGCGGCGATCTATCTGGCGGTCGCGCCCAAGTCCGATGCAGCCTACCGGGCCTTGAGCGCGGCTCAGGAAACGGTGGCAAAGACCACGGCGGAACCGGTGCCGATGCAACTCCGCAACGCCTCGACGCGCCCCATGAAGGAATGGGGCTACGGCGCCGGATACCAGCACGCCCACCAGTTCGACGACGCCATCAACACCATGCAATGTTTGCCGGAGAGCTTGCGGGGGACCGTGTTCTATCACCCGACCGATCGCGGACTGGAGGAGCGGATCTCACGCCGGATGGAGGAGATTCGCGCACGGCGCGAAGCACAGGGGCCAGGGGCCAGCAGCCAGGGGCCAGAAGAGTGAAGCACGGTAGTAGCTAGCCCGCACAGGGCCGGCGCGGCCCACCAAACGATGAAGAGACTCGGTCTGATCCGCCGCGCCAGGCTCCGTTGTGCGGGCGAGTTCCTCAGGGGACGCCAGGGGCCAGCGGGACCGCAGTGCCAAGACAAAAGTAACCTCGTCCACGTGTGTTCTGGGCGGCTAACATCAGCATTTCGATAGGAACCTGGTACGACCTATGCCGTACCCGTGTACTGTGCCCAAATAGCCCGAGTACCCTATTGCGGCAACACGTTGGCGGGGGCAAACTCATAGGGTCGCAGGCGGCCTGCGAGTAGATCGAACGTGAACGAGGTGACTGATCGAGGTGATGAGTTGAGCCTAATTGAAAATGCCCAATCCGACCGGCGGCACTCGGATCGATTTCCGATCGAGCGCGACGTCCGGTATCGCGTTCTGAATAAGCGCGGAGGCGATGAAGCGGGGGAAGGCCGGACACTTAACATTTCGAGCTCGGGGGTTCTGTTTACATCGGAACATCTGTTGCTTCCCGGCCGGCGCCTGGAGCTATCCATCAGCTGGCCCGCGCAATTGAACAACAAGTGTGCGCTGAAGCTGGTAGCGCGCGGACGGGTGGTGCGGTTCGAAGAAGGCCGCGCCGCAATCGAGATTCAACAGTACGAATTCCGGACGCATTCCTCGCCGGCCCCGGGCGCTTCTCCACCGGGTCCCCGTTTGGTTGTAAATTAACTCTCCTTGTAAATGGCGCGCCAGTAGTCGGAGGCTGGCGCGCCTCTCCTTTTTGGTCCGTCATTTTCCCCATTCGACGGCGGATAGCTCCGCCTGCTGTCAATCTGCTGCCGTGGATTCTGCCTGCTGTTAACGTAGTAGTAGATTCCATGCAGAGTTTGTACGCCGGAAGAAGGGGACAGACTTCTCTGTCCCAAGTCGAACGCGGTTGATTCCACGAGCGGCAATAAGAGCGGACAGAGCGGTCTGTCCCCTTTTCCCGTACCTGTTAGAGGCTGGTAACTGAGAGTGGATTTCATGCAGAGTTTGTACGCGAAGTGGATGTATGCCTGGGAGAATCGCCTGTGCTCGCGCGCCACAAACCGGGTGGTCCGGCCCTTCGAATGGGGTTTGGATTGGACCCCGGGGTGGCCGGTCGCGCAGCGCTTTCCAAGGAATGGCCACGATCCGGAATCCTATCTGAGGCTGTTGAACCGGGCCGCGCTCGAGTCGAGTGACGAATTTTTCGCTTATCGTCCGCCGTCGGACTTTGCCCTGGAAGGCAATCTGTTGCGCTTCACCAGCGCCGTGACTACGCCCTATCCGGAGAACAATATCGTTCACGGCCAGTGGTTTCCCGCGCGGACCAAGCCCGGTGCGCGCCGCGTGGCGGTGGTGGTGTTGCCGCACTGGAATGCCTCGGTCACCCAGCACAACGGGTTGTGCGTGGGCCTCGCCAAGCTGGGGATCTCCGCGCTCCGTTTGAGCCCGCCGTATCACGACTACCGGATGCCGGCGGAGCTGACACGGGCGGACTATGCCGTTTCCTCGAACGTGGGCCGGACCATCGACGCCACCCGCCAGGCGGTGATCGATACGCGAAGCGCGGGCGACTGGCTGTTTGCGGAGGGGTTCGAGAGAGTCGGGCTCCTCGGCACCAGCCTCGGCTCTTGTTACGCGTTCCTAGCCAGCACCCACGACCCTCGTTTCGAAGTGAACGTTTACAATCACTGTTCGACGTATGTTGCCGATGTTGTTTGGGAGGGGCTTTCGACGCGCCATATCCGCGAAAGCCTCGAATCGTCCATAACGCTGGATCAACTTCGTGCAACCTGGATGGCTATCAGCCCGCCGAGCTACATCGACCGTTACGCTAAGCTCAAGAAGAAGTCCCTTTTCATCTATGCCCGCTATGACACCACGTTTCCAGTCCGATTCTCCCAACAGGTGATCGAGAAGGTCCGGGAGCTCGGCATGGACCACCAGGCAGTGGTGCTGCCCTGCGGTCATTACACGACGGGTGAGACGCCGTTCAAATACATTGATGGCTATCACATCTGTAAGTTTTTGAAAAGGCACCTCTAAGATTCAAGAGTCTCTGGTCCATCTATTCAAGTTCGCGGCTGGGACCGATAGATCGGGGGTGATGCTCAGCATTCTCGCATCGAAATCGGGCGCCGAACCTGGGCCTGCCGCAGTGCCTTTGTCTGACTCGGGGTCTCTTTTCCAGCCGGGATCGTTTGCGCGCAAAGAGCAAGATCCGCACACCCGATCCTCACCACCGGCGCTGAAACTGGAGACAACACCTCTCGACCGCGAGCCAGCGGAACGATTGCCGGAACCAGTCGAGCGGCTCGAGCCGGACGACTATGAAATCGTATTGGGGCGTCGGCAATTGGCGAGCGTCTCCTTTGTAGCCGTAGTGCTCATGGCCGTGTTATCGACCGTCTCCTATGTGGCCGGCAAGGCCATGTCGCCCGTGGCCGGAAAGGCCCCTTCGGCGATCACCGGCCAAGCCATGGCTTCGACTGTTCCGGCCGCCACGCCGCCGCCCGTGGCTCGCACCCCGATACTCGAAGCGACCATCGTGCCGCCCGCGGTCCCCGTCGCACCGATATCCCGGACGAAGGGAGATGGCCAGGCGGAGGCTCCTCTGTTCGCCGATCCACTGAACGGCGCGGTTTACATTCAAATCGGCGCCGTGGAAAAGGGAATCGCGGTGCTGCTGGCGGAGGGGCTGCGCTCTGACGGCCTGGAATCGTTTGTAGCGCCGGGGCCGAACGAGCGGGTTTTCCGCGTGCTGATCGGTCCGCTGCCGAACCCGGGTTCGTTCACACGCGCGAAAGAAACCGTGGACCTGCTGGGCCTCGCCACGTTCGCGCGTAAATATCAGAAGTAGCCGCTACGGCTGGTGGTCTAGACTCCTTGAGGGGCAAAACTTGATGCAGATGAGTCAAGTTTTTATGCAGCCCCTGCATATTTATACATGCCCGTCGGGCTGGGGCGGAGCCCCGCTGGTGTCCTGAGTCATTAGTTCATCACTTGAATCAAGGTGGGGCGGACTTCCCTCGTCCGCGCCGGACCCCCTGGTCCGGTTTTGTCAGTACCGTCAAAAATGGAGGCCGACGAGGGCGTCGGCCGCGGTCCAGGGGGACCGCCCTACCTGCCGAATTCTTCGATGAAATAATGACTCGGGATACTAGATGCCATACCAGCATCGTACGGCATCAGCCGAACGATCGCGCAGGCAATTGCCGGTTAAACGACGCAGCGCGCGCCCGGTTACCAGGCACCTGCTAGATTATCTAGGTGGACGGAGTGATTGTAGTCGACAAGCCGCGCGAGTGGACCTCGCACGACGTGGTCAATAAGATGCGGCGTTTCGCCGGTACGCGCAAGGTGGGGCACCTGGGAACGCTCGATCCCGGCGCCACCGGCGTGCTGCCGCTGGTGATCGGCCGGGCCACGCGCCTGGCGCAGTTCTACACGCGCAACGACAAGGTCTACGAGGGAACCATCCAATTCGGCTATTCGACCGATTCCTATGACTCGGACGGTGAACCTACGTCGCCCGAGGTCAGCGTCACGCTCGACCGCGAGAAACTGGACGCTATCTTTGACCCCTTTCGCGGGGATTTCGAGCAGACTCCCCCTCCGGTTTCAGCCAAGAAAATCGCCGGGAGACCGGCCTACGAGCTGGCGCGGAAGAACCAACTGGTGGAACTAAAGCCAGTGGGCGTGCACGTCTATTCACTGGACATTCTGGGGATCGACGGATGCCAGGCCACCGTGCGGGTCCACTGTTCGGCCGGGACATATCTGCGGAGCATCGCGCATGACGCGGGGCGAGCCCTTGGTTGCGGGGCGTTTCTCACCGCGCTGCGGCGGACGGCGTCCGGAGACTTCACGATAGAAACGGCGCGAACACTCGACCAGCTCGCGGCTCTGGCGGACGAGGACCGGTTGGCGGAGGCGCTCATTCCGTCCGCCCGGCTGCTCCCGGATTTCCCGGCTGAACTGGTGGACTCCATCACGGCCGGGCAGATCCGCAATGGCCGCGACTTCCGTATTTCCCCTTTCCAACCCAACCAGGGATCGCGCTATGTGAAGGCCATCACTCCGCAGGGCGAGCTCATCGCCATTGGAGAAGCCAGGCTGCCGCATCTTTACCATCCAGTATTAGTTTTGTAGGCTACGATGTGGCGAAAGAACGCGGGACAGTCGGACAAAGAAGCTTGTCCCGCTGGCTCCGCGTCGGCAGAAATGTGAAATTAGCTTCATTTTCGAGTGGAGTTGCCCTAGATCGAGTTCAAGTATCCTAGTGGAAGTGCGCCCATTCATTCCTGCGCTCGCTCTTCTCTGCATGGGGCTCGCTGGGCTGGCCTCAGGCCCCCAGTCCGCTCCGCCGCACGAGGAGCAAGCGGCCCCGCAGGACAAACCCGACCTGGACAACGTGAACACATTCTACGCCGGGACGGTCGCCGAGTTGACCGCCGACCAGATCAAAGTTTCGCGCACGGTGCTGGGCAAGAAGGAAAGCCGAAGTTTCGCGATCACGCCCGACACGAAGGTAGAAGGCAGGCTTCGAGTGAGAGTCCGCGTGACCGTCCGGTACAGCTCGGACGAAGACCGCGACACGGCGGTCCAGATCATCGTCCGCCCGGCGCAGGCGAAGAAGAAGTAGTCTCCGGCGACCGGCAGTGGCTTCGGCTCATCCGGTCAACAGCCTTGCTGGCTCCCTTTTCAGAGACTTAGCTTAACCACGGCTCGATTAATAGTTGACTGTGTCAACTAGTCTGGTGCAAAATAGAACCATGCCGTTCCCGCAGCCCCACACGGAGCAGGTACGGAGCTTCAACCGGTTCTACACCAAACAGATTGGACTGCTGCGCGAAGGGTTCCTGAAGACGCCTTTCTCGCTCACCCAGGCCCGCGTGCTGTATGAGCTTGGCCGACGGCCGGGAATACGGTCAACCCAATTGGTGGAAGAGCTGGGCCTCGATCCGGGCTATCTCAGCCGGTTGTTGAAGAGCTTCGAAAAGCAGGGTCTGCTCCGGCGGTCGAATTCGAAGGACGACGGGCGAGTCAGCCACCTGTCTCTCACTGCTCGCGGGCGGAGAGAGTTTGCGGCCCTGAACGCCCGATCGGAAGCCGACATCAGCCAGATGCTGGCAACGCTGAGCGACGCGCAACAACAACGGCTGGTCGACGGCATGAATGCGATCCGTGAAATGCTCGGTTCCCGGAAGGTTGCCGAGCCGGCATTCAGGGTTCGAACGCACCGGCCCGGCGATATAGGCTGGGTGATCGCCCGTCACGGGGAATTGTACGCCCAGGAATATGGATGGGATTCGAGTTTCGAAGGTCTTGTGGCGGAGATTGCTGGGAAGTTCTTGACGCACTTTGACGCGCGATGCGAGCGATGCTGGATCGCGGAACGCGGGACCTCGAATATCTCCACCTCTGACGAGGATAACTCGAAGACCGGCGCGGGCCACGATGGAGAACGTCTGGGCTGCATATTTCTGGTCCGGCAGTCGTCCAGCATCGCCAAGCTCCGTTTGTTTCTGGTTGAGCCGTCGGCTCGCGGAATGGGTGTTGGCACTAGGCTCGTCAAGGAGTGCTTGGAATTTGCCCGGAAGGCAGGATATCGCAAGGTGACGCTATGGACCAACGACATTCTGCATGCCGCGCGGAGGATCTACGAGCGCGCCGGTTTTCGCCTGGTCAAGGAAGAGAAGCATCATAGTTTTGGCCATGACCTGGTGGGGCAATTCTGGGAACTCAAACTCTGAGTGCTCGCCCGTGATACGAATGGATCGCTCGGTCAATCTTTCTTGCGATTGCCGCCCGCCTTCTTGCTCTTGCGCTTCGCCATCCAGTCGGCTTTCACGACCTGCCGCGCACGGCCGAGCGCGAGGGTCTCCGGCGGCACGGGATCCGTGATGACGCTGCCGGCCCCTATGTAGCTGCCCTCGCCGATCTCGAGCGGGGCAACCAGTGTCGAGTTGCTGCCGATAAACGAGCCCGCGCCAATCCTGGTCGCGTGCTTCTTTTCGCCGTCGTAATTGCAGGTAATGGTACCCGCGCCGACGTTGACCCGCTCGCCGATCTCGGCATCGCCCAGGTAGGCCAGGTGTTGGCTCTTTGAGCCGGCGCCGAGGCGAGTCTTCTTCATTTCCACGAAATTGCCGACCCGGGCGTTCGCGCCCACCTCGGCATCCATGCGCAGCCGGGCGAAGGGACCGACATGCGCCCCCGCTTCGACTCGCGAATCGGCAATCAGAGTATACGGGCCCACCACGACTCGATCCCCGATTGTGGATGACTCGATGATCGCTCCCGCGCCGACGGTGCAGTCCTCGCCGATGGTCGTGTGTCCCAGCAGCCGGGCAAACGGCTCGATCACAGTATCCATGCCCACATGGACGTGCGTATCGATGGAAACGGTCTCCGGTTTCTCGATGGTTACGCCGGCGAGCATCAAGTCTTGCGCTTTGCGCGCGCGCAGGGTCCGATCGGCATCCGCCAGTTCGATGCGCGTGTTGATGCCCATCAACTCGCTCGCGTCCTCCACAGGGAGCTGCTGCACGCGGTGGCCGTGCCGCGCCAGGATTTCCGCCATGTCGGTCAGGTAAATCTCGCCTGACGCGCTGTTCGGTTCAATCTCGCCGATATATTTCCACAGCTCCTCAGAGCGGAAGCAATAAATCCCGGAGTTGATCAGGCGAATGCCGATCTGATCGGGACGCGCGGCCTTCTGCTCGACGATCTGCAGAACATTGCCGCCGGGGTCGAGGATCACGCGTCCGTAGCCGGTGGGATCGGGGAGCTCGGTAGTGATGAGCGTCGCCGCGGCGTCCGAAGCAGCCTGTGTATCCCGAAGGCGCGCGAGCGTCGCCGCCGTGAGCAGCGGGGTGTCGCCGTACAGCACCATCACAAGATCGCCGGACCGTTTTTCGGCGCCGGTTCCGGCGCTTGGTCCCACGTGGCGAGTCCCATTCAGCGCATCGCGGCAGCAGGACACTGCATGTCCCGTCCCCTTTTGCTCAGTCTGGCGGACGAAGCCGACGCCTAATGGGCGCAGCAACTCTTCCACTTCCCCGGCCTGGTGACCCGTGACCACTGCGATACGTTCCGCCGGTGTGATGGCGCGCGCGGCTGCCACCACATGTTCGATCAGGGCCATACCCCCGGCGCGATGCAGCACCTTGGCGCGTTTCGATCGCATGCGGGTCCCGAGACCGGCAGCCAGGATGACGACAGTGATGTTCATGATGTCAGTTTACGTTTCGGCCGCCGGCCAAGCCATTTCCGAACTGGCCTGGGGGGCAGAGTGCATATTCTTCAAAGCTCCAGGATCTCATGCGTCCACTCCACTCTTCAAACATGTCACGCGACTGTCGTGGTTCCGGCACGGTTTCGCAACATTCGCTGCGCGCGCGGGCCTCGGATCTCCAAAACAAATTATGTAACGAATGATTTTTCCACAGGCACCGCGATTGTAACAATCCATTGTTATAAGAGGGCATGAAGTGCGACCTGCACGTCCATACGCTCCACTCCGGCATGTGTACGGTACCCGTGCTGGACCGAATCTGCCGTGAAAGCTACAACGATCCGCATGAGGTCTACCGGACGCTCAAGCGGCGTGGCATGGGCCTGGTGACCGTAACCGATCACGATTCGATCGACGCCGTGGAGCCCTTGCGCCGGCATCCGGATTTCTTCCTCAGCGAGGAAGTCAGTTGCCGGATGAGCAGCGGCACCGCGCTGCACGTCGGCGTGTACGATATCGCCGAGCGCGACCACATCGAATTACAGCGCCGCCGCGACGACCTGCCGTCGCTCATCGCCTACCTAGACCAACGCCGTCTGCTGTTCAGCGTGAACCACGTTTTCTCAAGCCTCACCGGACCCCGGAAGGACGCCGACTTCGATGAGTTTGTGGAGGGCTTCCCGGCCGTCGAGACCTTAAACGGACAAATGCTCGAAAGGGCAAATCGCCACGCCGCGGCGTTTGCATCGCGAACCCGCAAGGCGATCGTCGCCGGGAGCGACGCGCATACGCTCGCGTATCTGGGGCGGACGTATACGGAAGTTCCCGGAGCGCGCAATCGCCGCGAATTTCTGGACGGACTGAAGCATGGCCGAGGCATCGCCGCCGGCGAATCGGGCGACTATTGGAAACTGACCTGCGCGGTCTGGCGGATCGGGCGGGAACTGATCCGGGAGAAGGCCTGGGCGATCCTGCTCGCGCCGCTGATGGCGCTGGTCCCCATGGTCACGCTGGTCAACTTCGCGATGGAAGCGGCGTTTGCGGATAAATGGGGCAGACGGACGGCGAAGCTTATGGGAAATGTTCCCGCATGCGCCTTCGAGCGGGTGGGCTGAGGCCGATGGCACACTGCTCCCTCGCCATCGGCCAGCGGAGAGATGCCGTTCCAGGCAGTCGCTACGAAGCTTTCTGGTGGCGAGGTTGTTCCTCGTCCTCGGAGACGGAAAGCTGTTCTAAATCCTCAGATTCGAACACCTGATCGCAATCGAGACACCTCAAGTAATCGATCCCGTCTCGACGCATCAGGAATTCCGTGCGCTTGTGTTCACAGCCCGGCATATCGGAAGCAGGTTATCCCTATTCTAATTAACGGTGTATTGTTGTCAAGGCCCTTTCTTGCGGGTGGGCGGTGTGACCCGGGCCTGTAGCTCGCGGCTGCCGCTGCCGAAAGATCGGAGAGGGTTCCCTCCAGATGAACAAACTTACGCTGTTATCGCTCACCATCGCGGTTGGTTTTCTTTCGAACGGACCGGCCCAGGCTGCGCCGAATCTGAGTGGAGAATGGAAGTTGAACGCCGCGAAAAGCGTCTACGGTCCGTTTCCAGCGCCTCAGTTGATGATCCGCAGGGTAAAGCATTCCGAGCCTGCGCTTTCGATGTCGACCTATCAAAAAGGCGCCCAGGGCGAACTCAACTCCGAGCTCAACTATACGACCGACGGCAAACCCTGCGTCAACAAGGTGCGGGGCGGCGAGTCCAGGGGCGCCGCCAAGTGGGACGGCGACAAGCTGGTGATCGAGAGTTCTCAGGAGGTCCAAGGCGCGACGCTGAAATCCAGGGAAACCTGGAGCCTTTCCGCCGATGGAAAGTCGCTCACTATCGACGGTCATGTCAGCTTGCCTCAGGGCGAGTTCGACGTGAAGCAGGTTTTTGACAAACAATAGGGTATGGCCAGACTGGCGTTGGTTTACGGAATGCGGCTGCTGCCGGCCGATGAGATCGAACAGGTGACCGAGGCCGAGATCCGCTTGAAGAACGGTAAATCGGCGCATGTCACCATGCATCTGATCGAGGGCGGCGAAACGGAGATTCGGGCGCAGCTCGAGCAGTCGCTCGACGCTTTCTTTGAATTCTATCCGGAGATCTGAGCCGACCGGAGCGCGAGGCGTGAAAAGGGGACAGCCAGCCTTTTTCGCAAAAGGGCCATCACGATAAGTTAAAGATTTGCGTCCGCGAAAAGGTGTCTGTCCCCTTTTCACACGGGCGCTTACAGTTGGTTGCTGCCGCGCGCCTCGGCCCGCTTGCCGCCGCTATCCTCCACCATTTTCCGTACACGATCCAGTTCGCGCCGCAGCTTGCTTTCGCGCATGGTGAGGATCACGACATAGACGATGACGATCAGCCAGGCGGCCGTGAATCCGAGAAAGAGGAATTGCGAGTTTCGTACGTCCACGAGCTGTCAGTGTCCTCTCATTAGTAAGAATGCGCCAGGCGACGGAGCGAATCGATTTCGCGAGAGACGCCGGCTTGCCGCATACGCACCATCACCAGTACAATCGCCAGCGCGAGCAGCGCCAGCAGGTTCCAGTACATCAGAGCTTCCATTCCCGGCGCCATGCCGCCGCCCTGCCGGACGCTCAACACCGGACCGGGATGGATGGTCCGGAACCATTCGATCGATTTCCAGACGATCACGACGTCGACCGCGCCGAAAATGCTGACCACGGCCGACAGGCGCGCGCGCTGGGTCGGTTCCTCAATGGCGCGCCGCAACATCAGATAGCCGGCGAAGATCAACCAGCACACCAGCATCGAGGTCAATCGCGCATCCCAGGCCCACCAGACGCCCCAGATGATCCGCGCCCAAATGCTGCCCGTCACCAGATTTACGGCGGCGAACACTAAGGACACCTCGACCACGCCCTCGGCGATTCCGTCGTAGCGAAGGTTGCTGGTGAACAAGTAGGCGAGGCTGAAGCCCATTCCGATTCCGAAACCGGTCATGGCCAGCATCGCGGCCGGCACGTGGAAATAGAAGATGCGCCAGATGGCGCCCTGGTTGAGCTCATCCGGCATCACCAGGAAGATCTTGTAGATGTTCCAGGTCAGCAGTAGGGCGGAGAGCGCGGACAGTCCGTACAGGAATTTGTTACGCATGTTGGATCATCCTACTAACACAGTATCCATCATCGCCAGGGCCACCGCTGTAAAGATCACGTCGAAGGCCACCAGGACCTTCATCCAAATCAGATTTTCTCCTCCGATGGGTGTTCCGCCGAGCAGATCCGTGGTGAGAAGGATCGCCGCCATCAGAGCGGGGATCAGCAGCGGATAGACCAGCGTCGGAAGCATCAGCTCGCGCAGGCGGAGGTTCACGGTGAGGGCGCTGAAGACGGTCCCGATCACGGTCAGCGCCCAGGTACCCAGGGCGATCACCAGCAACAGGGACCACGCCTGCCGGGTCCAGTTCACGTCGTAGAAGAACGCGAAGGCGAGCAGGCTGACAAATTCGATGACCATCAGCAGGAAGAGATTCGCCAGCGCCTTCCCGATGAACAGGGCCGAGGCCGGTACCGGAGAGGCGACCAGGGCGTCCAGGCAGTCGTTTTGCAACTCACGCGCGAAGCTGCGGTTCAGCACCAGGGTCCCGGCGAAAGTGAACACCAGCCAGAGAAAGCCGCCCGAGAAATCATGAAACTGATCGGTCGACGGATCGAAAGCGAAACTGAACAGCACCAGGATCACCAGCGAGAACGCCAGCGACGCGTTCAAAGCCTCCTTGGTGCGAAGCTCGGAGCGAAGGTCCTTGGCGGCAATGGTGAAGGACTGGCGCAAGAACAGGAACAGGGGGTCCAGGAGCACGCCTCACCCCTCTCCGTAGGTGCGGTACAGCCAGCCGGTATCGTCGAGCATCTCCTGGCGTCGCTCGCCCGCGTAGGCGATCTCGCCGCGCCGGATCAGGGCGACATGGGTCGCCAGTTCGAGAGCCTCTCGAATCTGGTGGGTGGACATCACGATGGTGCGGCCGGCGGCGTGCGCTTCCGCCAGCAGCGATTGCAATACGGATATGGCGCGGTCGTCGAGCGCGGTGAAAGGCTCGTCGAACAGCATCAGGTCGGGTTCGTGCAGGAAAGCGCGCGCCACGGCCAGGCGCTGCCGCATCCCCCGTGAGAACTCTCGTACCAGGCCGTCGCGAACGCGATCGAGACCCGTGCGCTCCAGCCACTCATTCGCTCGCTTGTGAGGATTCTCCAGTCCGTAAAGCCGGCCGAACAGAACCAGATTCTCGGCGGCGGAAAGCTCATCGTAGAGTGAAATACCGTGGCCCAAGACGCCGATCCGCCGCCGGGTGGCTTCGAGCCGCGTGTCCTCGCCTTGTATACGAACGCTGCCTTGTGAGGGTTTGGAGAGACCGGCGATAATGCGCAACAGAGTGGTCTTGCCCGCGCCGTTGCGGCCCAGCAGCGCGACCGTCGAGCCGCGTTGGACGCCGAATCCGATGTCGCGGAGGGCGGGAAAATCGCCGTAATACTTCCAGACGCCCGCCACCTCGAGCGCGTTCACGCCGCGCCCCGCCGATACAGCAGAAGGCCGCCCAGCGCGAGAATTCCGAAGGTCAATCCCAGTACCCATGGCAAGCGGGTGTAGACGCGCGCCTGCGCTTCTTCGACTCCGGGTTGGCCGGTGTCTTCCTTAGGCGCCGAGCCGTCGGCCGAAGCGTCACCCGCGGCGGCGCGCAGCGAGCCTACGCCGTCGATCAAGACGCTGTATTCGAGGCCGGTCACGTTGTAGATGTTGGCCTTGGTTCTAGGCTCCTGGCCCATCGGTTCAATGCCGTCGCCGGTGAGCGTCACGGTGGGCGCGGTTACCAGGCGCGTCGGGCCATCCATGGGAACCAGCTTCGCCGAATACTTCGTTGCGGCCGGCACCGAGTATTCAAGATCGAAGCGCGTCTCGCCCGGCTTCAGCGGGTAGCTGACTTTGTATACTCCGGGCTGTCCGGTCCTTTCGGCGGGCCTCTGGATCGGCATGCCGCCGGGCGCGCTCACCGTGACTTGCACCTTGCCGTTGGTCGAGGCCGGCAGATAGAACTCGAACGATCCTTTCTTCGGATCCTGGAAGGTGGTCGTGGTGGCGTTCTGGAACAGGAACGTTTCGCCGATCGCCAGAGCGTCGGCGCTGGGCTCGATCAGTATCATGTGCTGCTCGCCCTTCGCCGTTCCCGGTTTCGACGTCGAGTCGTAAACGTTAAGGCGCACGCCGGTGGTGGGCGTGCCGGGCGTCAGCATCATGTTATAGGTCGCGCCTTGATACAAGCCCTGCACGAGTACCGGGCCCGGCGGGACTTCCTTATCGAACTTGAACTGGCCTTGCGCATCGGACTTTACCGACCCGAGCGTCTGCATGCCCTGGGCGCCGGGCTGCAACAGCGTTACGACTACGCCAGATTGCGGCTGGCCGCTGGTCCCATTAACCACCACGCCGTCCACCGCGCCCAACAGGCACATGCCTGAGGCGAGCGCTGCGGCAAGGCTACGAATCAGCAAAGCCGGGAACGTCTTCATGCCATCGCCTTTCCGCATTCGCCGCAGAATTTCATCGGCGTGGTGAACTTCGCGCCGCAATGAGGGCAAACCGACCCGGCCGCCAATGGCTCGGGAATCTTTCGATCCGGTTTCGCGGCAGGAGCCGCAACGGCTGCTTTTGCTGCCGTACGCGAAGCGGCTGTGGAAGAAGGAGAGGCGGGCTTCGGTCCAACGATCTGCTCGATCGCCGCCATCAACGCCGCCAGTTCTTTTTGCAAGGTGAGCTTCGTGCGCTGATAATCGCTGTCGGAGAGTTTTCCCACGCGATATTCAAATTGCAGATCGCGCAGATTCTCATAGATCGCGGCTTTGCGCTCGTCCAGATGCTGCGTCGGAGAGACGGGGTCCGGAGGCGGAATATCCTTGGAGCGGATAAAAAGGGTGTACAGCAGCGTTACTGCGACGACCGCAACAACGGCGATGACCAGGTTCATCGATACCAGCTCGGCATTGTTACTTGTTTGCACTGAGGGTGCCGCCGCACCCTTTGCGGGCTAGTCAAGCTTCGCCATGTCCTTTTCGATCTTGTCGAGCGTCGCGGCGTCGATTTCCACGGGTACCGCTTCCTCCCGCTTGCGTACGTACCGGAGGATGGTCCAACCGACCAGGATCAGTCCCGCCGCCAGGGCTGCGTAAGGACCCACAACACCGGCAATGCCGGGCTCGACGACCAGAATATCCTTGCCGTTCTCCGCTACAAACTGATTGAGGATTTCCTGATCGGACTTCCCGGCGTTTTGCATGGCCAGGATTTTCAGCTTCGCCGCATGGCACACGGGGCAGGGCTGCGGAGGCATCAGGCAGGTCATGGTCAGGTTGCAGCCGCAGCTGCAATTGAGCTTTCCGGCCACCCGGTTCACGGAGGCGGATTCGATTTCGGAGGCGGTCTGCGCAAAGCATACCGCCGCGACAAAAACGACCAGCAGATTAGTTTTCAACTTGCGCATGTTTTCCCGCGATCCCCACGATCTCCGTGCGTGGCCACACCAGCCGCGATTTACTCGGAACCAGGCAGACTAAGGTACCGAACAGCACGACCCAATAACCCATCCAGATGCAACTGACCAACGGAAATACGTAAGCCTGAATCACCGGCTTGGTCCCGTCGGTCGACATGCCGGCGAAGTTGATGTAAAGGTCTTCGTTGACGCGCCGCCGGATCGAAACCTCCGACGTCGGCTGCTTCGAAACGATATACACGCGGCGCTCCGGATGGAAGGCGCCGAGTTCGCGGCCGTCCTTGAAGGCCGTAATGTCCAGAGCTTGCGAAACGTAGTTCTCATTCTGCGTGGAAACCAAACCATCCACGCGAAGCCGATAGTGTCCGATCTCGATCGAACTGCCGGGCTGCCCTTCCGCGGTGACGTCCAGGTCAAACGCCTTGCCGGTGAAGCCGATGAACATCAGGACGACGCCCATGTGCACCAGGTAGCCGCCGTAGCGCCGCGTGTTGCGGTGCGTCAGTTCGAACATGGAAACCAGGATGTTTCGCCCGCTCTTGGCCCGAATGGCGTTCGCTCCCTTGAAGAATTCCATGACTACAGTGACCGCCACGAAGGCACACAGTGCCAGCGAAACCAGCGCGTAGAAGTGGCGTACGCCGGCAATGACTAATCCTCCTGCCAGCGCGACACCCGCCACCGTGGGCCACAGAAACGCGCGCCGAAGACTTTCGAAGGAGCTTCGCCGCCATGCGATCAACGGGCCGACGCCGGTCAGCAGCATCAGGAACAATCCGATGGGAATGGTCACCCGGTTGAAGAACGGAGCGTCCACGCTGATCTTTTCGCCGGTGACCGCTTCCGAGATCACCGGGAACAGGGTGCCCCACAATACCGCGAAACAGCTCGCGAGCAGAATCAGGTTGTTGAACAGGAAACTCGACTCGCGCGAAAGCACGCTCTCCAGCTGCGCTTCGCTCTTCAGGTAGTCGAGACGGTTCAAAATCAGGTACACCGTCGCGGCGATACCGACCGCGAGAAACACCACGAAGTAGTGCCCGATGGAGGACTGCGCGAAGGCGTGTACCGACTGCACGAAGCCCGCTCGCGTCATGAACGTCCCAAAGATGCAGAGGAAGAACGTCGTCGAAATCAGCACGACGTTCCATATCTTCATCATGCCTTTCTTCTCTTGCATCATGACGGAATGCAGAAACGCCGTGGCGGTGATCCAAGGCAGCAGGGAAGCGTTCTCCACCGGGTCCCAACCCCAGTAGCCGCCCCATCCAAGGACCGCATACGCCCATCCGGCGCCGAGCAGAATGCCGGTGGTTTGGAACAGCCACGTCACCAGCGTCCAGCGGCGTGTGGTATGAATCCAGGCGTCGCCCGGCTGCCTGGTGATCAGCGAGCCCATCGCGAAGGCGAACGGCACGGTGAACCCGACGTAGCCCAGATACAACATCGGCGGGTGGATCACCATGGTCCAGTATTGGAGCAGGGGATTGAGTCCCTGGCCGTCGCCCACATCGACGATGCCCTTGCCCACCTGGAGCACTTGAAACGGGCTGGCGACGAATGCGATCAGGACCAGGAACAGCGTGAGCGTCGCCATGAGCACCGCCGTGACATACGGCATCATCTCGCGGAACTTCCGGCGATTCTGATAGACCACTACCGCCGAGTACGTGGATAACAGCCAGGCCCACAGGGTCAGCGAACCTTCCTGGCCGCCCCACCACGCGGTGAACTTATAGATGGCCGGCATCGCGTGGTTGCTGTGCATGGCCACATAGGCCATCCGGTAATCGCCTTGAATCAAAGAGTAAATCAGGATGCCGGAGGCGACGGTCAGCAGCACCCAGATCGAATACACGGCCCGCTCGGCGCTCAGGACCAGAAATGGACGCCGTGCCAATTGGCCGGTCACCGAGGCGACCGTCGCATAAATAGCGAAGCAGAACGCCAGCAGAATTGCGAGCGCGCCTATGTTCTCCATGTTTTTCTCTGTAAGCGGCCTATCTCTCTAAGAGTCTCACTCTAGTGTACTGCGTCATGCCGAATAGACACTATGCTCGGCTGGTGGGGCAGGCTACTAGCCTGCGGACCCGCTTTCTAGCGGCTCCAGCCGCCTGGAAAGGCGGTTGCGGGCAGGATTGCCCTCCCCATATGCGCTCGACGATAACCTCCAGGATTTGGGACTCACCAGCCTAGCTCGAATGAACGCCGGCCGGGGCCGAGTTCTGCATGGTGGGCTTGGCCTCGTACTTCGAGGCGCACTTGGCCTGAATCTTGGTGGCGTGAAAAACTCCATCCGGTCCCAATCTGCCGTCGGCCACGGCTTGCGAGCCGTCCCGGAAGGTGTCGGGCAGCGGCTCCGTGCCGCTGTAAACCACGGTCAGATGAAGCTGATCCTGCGCCAGCGTGAATCGCACATCTCGGCCTTCCCGGCTGATGGAGTTGGGGGCGACGTCCCCGGCGACACGCAGGCGCTTCTCCATCCCCTGTTTGCCGAGCTGATTCAGTTCGGCGACCGTCTTGTAGTACGTTTTGGTGTCGCCGATGCCGCCCACGGCAAGCCAGGCGAGACTTCCTAGGATAGCCGTGATCAGAAGACCAAATTTTATATAGGTTGCGTAACTTTTCATCTAACCGGCCCTTTCGTTCTTTCTGTTTCGGTCAACGTGAGCCTACCTACGCGAAATTCTAGTATACCGCCGAGCTCGCCATGACAGCGGCTCAGGGATAGCAGGCGCCTAGGCCCACGGGCGCCGGGGAGAAACCGGTGGCACGGAACCTCCGTCGCCCTAAACTTCTCCACGGCACCCAACGGTGGGCATCCCAGTGGCCGAACGTAAACCGCTACGAAATCAGCAAATTACAAGAACAGCCTGGGGCGATGTGGGTCTTATGGCGCAGCCGGGCCTGGGGGATTTCACTCGCCTGCGGAGGGCTGTCTTGCCGCGCTGTCCGCCGAGGCGCTAAATTGGTATCAAGCGAAACATGCTAAAAGTCAAAGCAGAGGCCAATGCCGACCTCAATCCACAGGAAACCTCCGAGTGGATGGAGTCGATTGACGACGTCATCGATGTAGCCGGGCCCGACCGGGCCAGCTACTTGCTCGAACGCGTGATGGAACATGCCGCAAACTTCGGCGTGCAGCCTCCGCTCCGTTGGAACACCCCCTACCGGAACACCATTCCCCCGGAAGACGAGGTCCCCTACCCAGGGGATCGGGCGCTCGAACGCCAGATTAAGAGCCTGATTCGCTGGAATGCCGCGGCCATGGTGGTCCGCGCCAACAAATACGACGCCAATATCGGCGGACACCTGGCGACGTATGCATCGCTTGCGACGCTGCTCGAGGTCGGCTTTAACCATTTCTTCCACGGATCGTATGGAGACCAGCCCGGCGACTTTGTCTATTTTCAGGGGCACGCCTCCCCCGGCGTCTACGGACGCGCGTTCGTCGAGGGCCGGCTGAACGAGAAGCATCTGGAGAATTTCCGGCACGAGCTGCGCGATCATCCTGGCCTATCCTCGTATCCGCATCCCTGGCTGATGCCCGATTTCTGGCAGTTTCCGACGGTTTCGATGGGCCTCGGGCCGATCGCGTCGATTTACCAGGCGCGGTTCATGAAGTACCTGGAGAATCGCAAGATCATTCCCGCGACGCCTCGAAAGGTGTGGACCTTCGTCGGGGATGGCGAGACCGACGAGCCGGAAACGCTGGGGGCATTGACGCTCGCATCGCGGGAGAAACTGGACAACCTGATTTTCGTGGTCAACTGCAACCTGCAGCGCCTGGATGGTCCGGTGCGCGGCAACGGCAGCATTGTTCAGGAATTGGAAGCGGCGTTCCTCGGCGCCGGCTGGAACGTGATCAAGGTATTGTGGGGCTCGAATTGGGACGAATTATTCGCCAGGGATACCGGCGGCTTCCTCCTCAAGCGCATGCAGGAGTGCGTCGACGGCGAATACCAGGCCTTCCGCGCGAGCGGCAGCGGAGCCTACCTGCGCAAGGAATTCTTCGGAAAGTATCCGGAACTGCTGGCCCTGGTCGAGGACATGACCGACGACGAATTGTGGAACCTCCGGCGCGGAGGCCACGATCCGATCAAGGTTTACAACGCCTATAAGCGCGCGGCCGAGCACACCGGGCGGCCGACTGTGATCCTGGCGAAGACGGTAAAAGGCTACGGACTTGGGTCGAGCGCGGAAGGCCGGATGACGGCGCACCAGACCAAGAAGCTGGGTGACGCCGACTTAATGCTGATCCGCGAGCGATTCGACGTTCCGATTACCGACGAAGCGGTCCGCGGGCTGCAGTTCTTCCGTCCACCGGAAGAGTCGGCGGTCATGAAGTACATGCGCTCTCGCGATGCGGCCCTGGGCGGCACGTTGCCGATGCGCAAGGTGAAACCGATCGAGATTGCGGCTCCGCCGCTCGAACTCTTCGCCGACGCGTTGGGAGGATCGCGCGGCCGCGAAGCCTCCACCACGGCCGCCTTCGTCACCGTGCTCAAGCCGCTGCTGAAGCATCCGGAGCTGGGCAAATTGGTGGTGCCGATCATCCCCGACGAGGCGAGGACGTTCGGCATGGAATCGCTGTTCCGCGAGTTCGCCATTTACGCCAGCCAGGGCCAGCGCTACAAGCCCACGGACTCGAACGTCCTGTTGTATTACAAGGAAGCACAGAACGGGCAGATCCTTGAAGAGGGCATCACCGAGGCGGGTTCCATGGCGTCCTGCCTTGCCGCGGGCACCGCCTATGCCAACTACGGCGTCCCGATGATTCCGTTCTTCATTTACTATTCGATGTTCGGCTATCAGCGCATGGGAGATCTGGTGTGGGCCTTCGCCGATTCGCGGGGCAAGGGTTTCATGATGGGCGGCACCGCCGGACGGAGCACTTTGCTGGGAGAAGGCCTGCAACATCAGGACGGCCACAGCCCGTTGCTGTTCAGCGTGGTTCCCACTTGCGCCATTTATGATCCCGCCTACGCGTTCGAAGTCGCCGTGATCATTCAAGACGGAATCCGGCGCATGTACCAGGAACAGGAAGACCGGTTCTACTACATCACCGTCTACAACGAGAACTACGTCCAGCCGCCCATGCCGGAAGGCGAGGGCGTTCGCGAAGGGATTCTCAAAGGTCTGTACAAATATCGGCCGGCCGAGCACGGTCCGGCGGTCGCGCAGCTTTTCGGCAGCGGTTCTATTTTGAACGAGGCGTTGCGCGCGCAACAGATTCTGAAGGAGCGATATCAGGTTCCGGCCGACGTCTGGTCCGTCACCAGCTATAACGAACTGCGCCGGCAAGGGCTTGCAGTGGAGCGATGGAATCGCTTGCATCCGGCCTCGGAGTTACGGACGCCCTACATCCTGAATGCCCTCGAAGGATCCCAGGGTCCCATCATCGCCTCGAGCGATTACATGAAGGCGATTCCGGATCAATTGTCGCCGTGGCTCGCCGGGCGCTTGCACACGCTCGGAGCCGATGGCTTCGGCCGCAGCGAGAATCGCGAACACCTGCGCAAGTTCTTCGAGATCTCGGCGGAGGCGATCGTGCAGGCGACGCTGTCGGCGCTCGCGCGGAGCGGAGCGATGGACGCGCATCGGGCCGAGGCCGCCATCGCGGAGCTCGGTTTCACGCAAGACCAGAAGGATCCGGCTCGAGCCTAGGATCGCGGCGCACGCTGGCAGTTGCCCTTAGGACCGGTTCGCGGCGTAGCGGCGGGTGTCACGAATGATCGCCTGCGTTTTCGCCCTCCCAAATCCAGATGAATCCGAATCAATCTCGGAGCGCTAAACTCGCGGGAAGTCTGGCGGATTATTCATTTGTCCCCATCCTGATTTATTGCGTGTACTTGGCCAAGGGCGCGCTGCTCGCTCATTTTTCTAACGACGATCCCATGAATATGGGATGGGCCTGGCGCGACGGCTTCCTGCGTCTGATAGGGCAGAATCTTACGTTTTGGAGCACTGCTTACCGGCCGATGGGGCAATTATATTATGAGTCGCTCTACCGGATTTGGGGACTCAATCCTTTGCCATTTCGAGTGGTCATCCTCGCGTTCGTAATCGCCAACGCCTACCTTAGTTGGCGGCTCGCGCTGTTGCTCAGCGATTCACGCATCGTGGCTTTCTTGACAGGTCTGCTGACCGCCGCGCATCCGAAGATGGTCGATCTGTATTACCAGAACAGCATTATCTACGATGTATTGGCCTACTTCTTCTCGATGCTGACGCTGATCTGCTACGTCAGCATGCGCAAGAGAGGCAGTGTCCCGACCTGCCGCCAATCCGCGTTGGTGGTGTGCCTTTTCATAGCCGCGTTGAATTCCAAAGAGATGAGCGTTCCGCTCCCGGGTTTCATCCTTGCGTATGAATGGTTGTTCGCGCCGCGGACCGACGCCGGAACGGATGGGCCGTGGTGGAAACGCTGCGGCGCGCTGCCTTGGATTTTGCTCGCCCTCGACGCGATTTATGCCTCAGGAAAGATCTTCGGCCCGCGATCGCTCACTGAGATCGGTACCTACAAACTTCATATCTCCTTACCCACGTATTTGGAGAACAATCTCCATTTTCTGCGGGACCTATTCTATCCACTCCCGATCGGCGGTGTAGGCACGCTGCTGGGTGTCGACGCGCTTCTCCTCGCCGCCCTGGTGTTCTTCAAGCGCAGCCCAGCCATCCGGTGGAGCTGCCTCTACATTCTGATCGCGCCGCTGCCGATTACGTTCATCCAGCAGCGCGGGGGAACGGAGCTGTATATTCCCCTATTTGGATGGGCTCTCCTGACCGGCACCATACTCGGCAAGACGATACAAGCTGCTTGTCCCAGTGTGGTGTGGCCGCGCTGGCGGATTTCCGCGGCCGCGGTTCGGGTGATCGTGGTCGCCATTCTGGCGTCGGGATGGATTTATGAGAAGGGGCAAGAGTGGGGCGATCTTCCCGCCGCGTACATTCGAGCCCAGGAACAAACGTGGATGACGATGTCCGCACTGAAAGAGTTTCCTTTCAGGCCTAAACCAGGGAGCAGCGTTCTTTTTGTGCATGACCCTTTTAGTGATTGGAGAATGGCGTTCATCGCAGAGCTGGTTTGGGATGATCATTCCGTCATCATCCAGCTTGGTCAAAGGATGCCCAACGCTCCCACGCCTGCCGAGATCGCGAAGTACGATGCTCTTCTCACTTTCGAGGACGGGCGACCGGTGTTGGTATCGAAGGAAGGGTCCAGAACGGAGTAATGCGGCCCTCTGCCTGCCCCGAATCTTGTCCGAAGGAGCGCTTGCAAGATGCGAAGAGAAGCGACAATGCCTGAGATAGGGGACCTATCCAACCAGACTCGCCGTGTTGGTAAGGTGAAATGGAACCCGGTCGACACTTTCGAATGGAGCGACAGTCCTGACGTTTTCGCAACCAGCAACGTTTCAATGTAATATCTGTGGCACCGAGACGGCGCGGCCTACCGATGGCTTCGATCGCGAGAAGGGAAGTTGCGCCCGGTGCGATTCCTCCGTGCGACAGCGAGCGCTCATCGCTCTGCTCTCGCAAGAGCTGTTTGGGCTCATCTTGCCTCTCCCGGAGTTTCCTGCACTTAAGGAAATTCGAGGCCTAGGTATGAGCGACCCGCCTCGAATCGCAACCGTGTTGGCAGAGAAGTTCGACTACACGAACACGTTCTACCATCAAGCCCCGCGGTTCGACGTTGTGCACCCAGATCCTACCGATTTCGGCCGTTACGATTTCGTGCTGTCCAGCGAAGTTATGGAGCATGTGCAGCCGCCGATCGAAGAGGCTTTCTCGAACCTATACAATATCCTAAAACCTGACGGGCTGCTCCTGCTTACCGTTCCCTACAACCTTAGCTCCAGTTCCGAGCACTTTCCAACGCTCCACCAATTCGATCTCGCTGCGCCTGGCGGTCGCGTGGTCTTGGTGAACCGGCGCCCCGATGGCAAGATCGAGACGTTTGAAGACCTCATCTTTCACGTGGGCGATGGCTTGACGCTTGAGATGCGCCGATTTAAGGAATGTGAACTCCGCCAGATGTTGGTAGACGCTGGTTTCCACTCAATCCTGGTGGCGTCCGAAAAGAATTCAGAGTTCGGCATCGAGCATGCAACGGCCTGGGATCTTCCAATCGTCGCACGCAAGGGCAATTTTACCCTTCCCAATAGGGAGCTTGCCGCCTCCTACCACGAAGCCACACTCCGCGCAAGCGTCTTTGAATCGGAGTACAAACGAATTAGGGTGGAATATGAAAAGTTCGTCGCGTTTCATGAGCGCGAGCACGCGGAGACCCGGCGAGAGTTGGAGGCTCGTACGAACTGGGCACGGAGTCTCGAACAAGAGCTAGCGGCTTATGCCACTATCGCGCAGGAACTTGCGGAGTGCCGCGACACGGCTCAACGCCTGAACCAGAACGTCTGCGGGCGCATTCTTCGGAGATTGCGTTTGATTTCGTAGAAAACCGGGACAGGGACCTGTGTCCCAAGCCGGCATCGTTCGAACGAAGGGTCAGCGAAGTTCGGGCGGCGTGTGGACAGAGCTGCCTGTCCCAAGGTTTTCCGCGTGAGGAGAATTATTCCTGCGCGGTAATTTGCGAGTCGTTATCGCGCCAGGCGCTCAATTTGAGCCGCCGGCAGACCCAGCAAAGACCTTCGGTCGACGTCGGAGCGCATTCGCCTCCGCACACCACGCACATCGCCGGCTTCTTGAGGCGATCCGCCTCGATCGCTCGCCGGGCTTGCTCGATGATGGCGTCCTGGACCACCGCCTCGGAGACGGCAACCTGAGGAACGGGCGTACGCTTGCGTTTCACAGTTTCACTATATCAGGCCGCTCGCCCGATGCGCAGGATGTAGCCCGCGTCGAGGGCGCCCGAACAGCGCGGGCACTTTTGGCCTGCCCTCACCATCGACTGGTGGGCGCCGCGTCCAACGTGATGCTCGATCTCCGCGTCGACTGTGTGGGTGCACATGGGGCAATAGACTTTGCCCAGTTCCGTCGAAACGACCGGTGCTTTTCGTCGGTTCATTTCCGCGCTCCTTCCTCATTACTATGGACGCATCAGCCATCGGGAAAGATCCGGATTTTCCCGGTCCAAGCTGCCCTGCGTCTGAATTGTTCCGTTCGTGCCCAAGTCCAGGGGGCTAGCTTCTGAGCCCGCAAAGGGTGCGGCGCACCCTCCTCATTACAAGCCAAGTAACTCCGCCGCCGCGCTCCGTTTTGCGGGCTGTTCCTTAGGAGCCCTGGTTCTTGGCCCTGTTCCCGCCCGCCATACTACAATCGGCTTTTGGGCCTCATCGGCCTAGTGTGGTGAGTCAGAAATCTGCTGCTTGTTCGTTTAAAAGCAGATCCCTCCCCCGCTCTGCGGGATCGGGATGACCCGCGTTTTGATGGTAACTTGGTGGAGCAGAAATACTCAACGAATTTCTGACTCACGACACCAGACCTCCGCCACTTTGACTGCATGTCCAAGACAGCCTTTCTATTCCCGGGCCAGGGTTCTCAGTTCGCAGGAATGGGTAAATCGCTCGCCGACGCCTATCCTGAAGCCGCCGGCGTGTTCGCCGAGGCCGATGCGGCGCTCGAGCTTCCCCTCTCGAAACTATGCTTTGAGGGTCCCGACGACCAGCTCCGACTCACCGAGAACACGCAGCCGGCCATGCTGACCGTGTCGCTCGCCGCCTTCGCAGTACTGAGAAGCAAGGGGCTTCGGCCGGACTACGTCGCTGGACACAGCCTGGGTGAGTATTCGGCGCTGGTCGCCGCCCAATCGCTGGCCTTACCCGACGCCGTGCGCCTGGTCCGGAAGCGGGGCCGCTACATGCAGCAGGCAGTCCCCGCCGGGGTGGGTGCGATGGCGGCGCTCTTGAAGCTGCCTGACGGCAAGCTCGAAGGTATCTTGTCTGACGCCGCGCAAGGCGAGGTGGTGTCCGCCGCGAACCTCAATTCGCAGGAGCAGGTAGTGATCGCCGGTCATGCGGGGGCGGTTGGGCGGGCAGTGGAGTTGGCCAAAGCGGCTGGCGTGCGCCGCGCGGTGATTTTGCCGGTCAGCGCTCCCTTCCATAGCCCGCTGATGAAGCCGGCACAGGACGCACTGAAACCGGATCTCGACGCGACCGTATTCCGTGACCTGGCCATTCCATTAATCAACAACTGGCAGGCGCGCGAAATCCACACCGGGGCCGAGGCTCGCGAAGGACTGTACCAGCAGGTTCCGAACCCGGTGCGATGGATGGACATCATCCGCTACCTGGCCGGGCAAGGCGTGACCAAGTTTATCGAAGTGGGCGCGGGCTCGGTTCTTACGGGACTGCTGCGTAACATCGATCCGTCGCTCGTGGGCGCCAAGTTCGGCGAGGCGGCGGACTGGGATAAGCTGGTGGCGGCACACTGATCCAAGCCGCGGGGAGGCTCCGGTCGACAGCCGCCGTGCCGTCAATGACGCACCGCCTAATTGCGCTGTTCGGTGATCGTCACGGGTTGCGCCAAACGGAAATCCAGGCGGGTTTCCGCCGGGAGGGCGACCGGCTTCCCTCGTGTGGCGGCGACGGTTCCTGCTCCCGCCGCGCCTCCGGCCGCCGCCCCGATGGCCGCGCCCTTGCCGCCGCCCGCAGCCGCGCCGATGATGGTACCGAGCACGGCGCCCGCCCCAACCTTGGCCGCATCCTCACCCTTCGATTCCGGCCCTTGTTTGGTGATCTGGGCGGTCCGAATGGCTATCCTTTGCCCGTCGGACGTGTGGATGCGGGTCAGCTCCATCGTCAAATGCGCCAGCCCTGTCACCCGACCGGCCTGCTCGGCCTGAATGACTCGGCCTTCTATGCGCGCTCCGCGCTCGGCGATCGCGAATCCGGCAATGACCAGAGGCTGGTCGAGCGTCGCCATGAATTCGTCTCCCGCCCGGTTCCGTTGGCTCGAGAGCATCTCGCTCAGTCGGACCGAAATCAACATTCCGTCCGGCAGAGTTACCGTATTCGGTGGCGGCGTTTCGGGCTGCGCCGGGGTGGGCGTCCGCAGTGCATCTACCGGGCGGGCTGTTTCAGATCCGGATGGGGCCGCCGGGACCAGCGCGATCGGCGGCGCTTCCGGGGCCGGCAGTGCGCTTCGAACGGCGGTCGGCTCCGTCGTTACGCCAGAGGTGGTTACGCCAGAGGACGTGCTCGCGCCGGACATCGGGTCGCCCGGGGAACTGGGGGCCGCAGCCTCCGGTGCCGGCGGCGACGTCAAATCCTGGGTTCCCGCAAACGATGTATTTTGGGGCTCGGATTCGACGCTCGGGGCGGGGGCCATGGCTGCCGTCCGCGATTGGCGTGCGCGCGGCTCACGGACAGACTTCGTCTGTGACGACGTCTGTGACGACGATGCCACCGGGTTTTCCGGAGCGCCCGAGTCGGGTGGCGCGGCGACCGGAGGGGAAGCGATGGGACTCGGTTCCGGGGAGCTGACCGCAGCCGCAGCCGGACCAGACGCAGCGTGCATCGAGGCATCGTGATGGATCACGAAATAGGCCGCAGCCGAAGCGGCAATGACTCCGGCAAGGAATGCCATCAACAGCTTTGTTTGATTAGGACCAGTTTGATTAGAACCAGTTTGATTAGAACCAGTCTGATTAGAACCAGTCTGATTCGAACCAGTTTGGGTGGAACCAGTTTGCATGGAACCCTCAGGCATGACCCCCCTGGTCTTGAATCCCCTTCGAAATAGGAACGCGGCGGCATGCGTTTTGCCAACGAAGGAGGAGCCGCCGCGTCCGGTGCTCGGTCTATTCTTGTAACGTGCGAGACGGGGATTACGTTTCGGAAAACTGTGCGGCTTTCGAGCCGCGGGGCGCCACGAAAAATTGCCTGGCACAAGCGAATACAGACCACCGCTCTATGGTCCCTCCAGGGCGGGCCGTTACTCAGAAGCTAAAATAGTTTCAGGTGTTTCCGAGCACATTCAAAATAGGACCGGTCGAAATCTCCCCGGCGACGGTGCTGGCGCCCATGGCGGGCGTCACCGACACCGTATTTCGGCGCTTCATCCGCGCCCAGGGCGGCTGCGGACTCATCATGACCGAGTTCACCAGCTCCCACGGAGTGGTGGTGGCGGCCAAGGCCACCAAGCCCACGCGTTCCTTTCGCTGCCTCTACTTCGATCCCAGCGAACATCCTATCTCGGCGCAATTGTTCGGCTCCGATCCGGCGGTGATGGCCGACGCCGCCCGGCATTGCCAGGACCTGGGGTTCGACGTCGTCGATATCAATTTCGGGTGTCCCGTGAAGAAGGTGGTCGCCTGCAACGGAGGTTCGGGCCTGTTGCGCGACCTGCCGCTGGTGGAACGCATCCTGAGGAGCGTTCGAGCGGCCATCTCCATCCCCCTCACCATGAAGTTCCGGGCGGGTTGGAACGACCGCGAACTGGTCGCGGTTCGAATGGCGCGCCTTGCCGAAGATTGCGGATTGCAGGCGGTGGCGCTGCATCCGCGCACCCGCGAGCAGGGCTACAGCGGACAGGCTGACTGGACCCGCATCGGCGAGGTGAAGGCCGCAGTGGGGATTCCGGTGATCGGCAACGGCGACATCGCGACGCCCGAAGACGCCGTGCGCATGCTTCGCGAAACCGGTTGCGACGCCGTCATGGTGGGCCGTGCCGCATCCTCGAATCCCTGGATTTTCAAACAGATTCGGGACTACGGGCGTACCGGACGGTACGACGTCCCACCGGATTCGGCGCGCTACGAAATCATGCGCAACTATTACACGATGCTGTGCGACCACGGATCGGCGGACGCGGTCGGCAAAATGAAGCAGTTTGCCACTTACTTCACGCATGGCGTCCGGAACGGATCGAAGCTCAGGGCGGATATCTATCACGCCTCGGGGGTGCGAGAAATTCTGGATCGAGTGGACGCGTTCTTTGAGCGCGAACTTGCCACTAGACCATATTTTGATCTCGCGTAGACCAGTTTCACACGGCAGGCAACGGTGTTCTCAAGGGCTTAACGCATCGAAGAACCTTACGTTATCCCTGAAACTGGTCTAACCACAGCAACAGCCCGGAAGTTCCCCTAGTGGCCGTCCAGGATCCGGCCGGTGACGTGATCCTTGTCCGCCCCTGCTTTGTCGCCGATCGCGCGGCGCGACTCGGCTCGCGCGAAATAGGCTTGCGGCTGATCCGGCGCAAACTCGATGGCTTGGTCAAAATCGGCGATCGCCAACCGGTGTTCGCCCAGAAGCTGATAAGTTGCGCCGCGCTGGAAGTAGTTGGCGAGATTCGGTGTGAGCGCGACAGCGCGGTTGAAGTCCTCGAGAGCGGCCTTCGCATCTCCGGTGGCGCGAATCGCCGTGCCCCGCAAATTGTAAGCTTCGGAAAGCTTGGCATCGAGGGCAATCGCACGGGTAACGTCGGCGATGGCGGATCCGAAAGCCTTGGAATCCAAGTAGGCGTTGGCACGATCCAGCCGCGGACGCGGATCGGAGGGCCGTAGCGCGATCACTTTGCCGAAATCGCGGATGGCATTTTCGGTTTGTGCCTGGGCCGCGTAGGCTTTGCCGCGAGCGTAATAGGCGTCGCCGAAATCGGGTCTCAACGCGACGGCGCGGTCGAAATTCAGGATGGCCTGGCTGTAACGGGCGGTTTTGTAGAGGCGTTCGCCGGCGTCGTAGGATTCGCGCGCGTGGATCGGATCCACGGAACGCTTATAAATGTAACCCGCCGTTCCCGCGATGGCGATCGCGACTGCCCAGCACGTGAGGATCACTCGACGCCTGCTTCTCGAAGCGTCTTCCGCCGTCACCGGGATCAGCACCAACGGCTGCGGTTCCCCGGTCACCGGGCCCGACGGCGCCGGCGCCGGATTGATCTCCGGATCTTCCACTGCTTCTATGATAGAAGAACATGAAACAGGTGCAATTAATCACCGATGGAGCGTGCCTCGGGAACCCAGGGCCGGGCGGCTGGGCGTGCATTCTGCGCAGCGGAGAACACAAGCGGGAATTGTTCGGCTCCGCCCCCCGGACGACCAATAATCGGATGGAACTCACGGCCGCCATCGAGGGATTCGATACATTGAAACACCCCTGTGAGGTCGAGGTGATTACCGACTCGGAGTACCTGAAGAACGGCATTACCACCTGGATTCATGGCTGGAAAAGGAACGGCTGGAGAACCAGCGCGAAGAAGCCGGTGGTCAATCAGGATCTTTGGACGCAGCTCGACCAACTGGTTTCGACGCACCGCGTCAAGTGGACGTGGACCAAGGGCCACGCCGATCACGACGACAACAATCGCTGCGACGAACTGGCCACCCGCGCCGCTCGCGAGCAGTTGTGACGGTTCTTCGCTTCAAGCTCATCGCGAATCCGGGGGCTACAATGTTGGTGTGCAATTCAAGTTGACGGGATTGCTGTCGAAAACCCATAACTCGAGAAGCGAAAGCCGCAGTCTTTCATTAATCCCACAACTTTATCGGTTTATCGGCCTGAACCCACGAGGCAAGCGATGACACGACCGCTTCCTCTGATTCTAGTTGTGCCAGTCTGCATCATCGGTTGTGCCCAAGGTGCTCGACCTAACTCAAATTGCGACTGGCCGCAAGAGACCGCTGGTCCACTGGACCTGAGTCAGTCGATACAGGCGCGACACCTTACTGAGGACGCCGAACTTGCGGAAGACCTCGCTATTCCCTATGCCGATGCTTGTTGCGGACCGCACTCCGGTCACTTCGATGGTATGGCTGACTATGGGCGGACCAGAGACCAATGCATGGCGAGCCTTTTCCAGACCATTGGGGACAGCCACGATGTGACCGAGGAGCAGGTTCGCCGGTCCCTTGGGCAACGTCGCAAGGATCTGGACGTGGTGGTCATTGTGTCCTTCATTGGGTTTTACGCGTGGGCGTCCGACCTCATCGTTCGCCGGGTCTGCCGCCGCTATTCTGACCGTCGGGAAACTTCGGTTTGGGTGGCGATGATAATTTATGCTTCCGTCATCGCTAGCGCGGTCGGCGTGATCCTAGGAGAGCAATGGTCCGGGTTAATCGAAAACTTTCGAATCGGCAACGGCCATCTGAGCTATCGTGGGGAACGGATCCCTTGGAGCCACCACCGTTTCGAGCTGTTTGTCGGCGGCCTGATTTTGTTCTGGTTCCTAGCCGTACTCCACCATCGTAAGCGGTCCGCATCACTAGGCATCCTTGGACAAACGCGACTTCGGATAACTCCCGTCACTTCGGGAACATCGCGCTGATCTCCCGGTAGGGTACGGCCTCCTCGGCGAATGTGAACGTGCCGTGCTCTCGCATCTCCCGCGCGGCGCGGAGGAACGCACCCAGAGCTGCGCGGGAGAGCGCACTTCCGACGCTGATCCGCCTGACTCCGATCGCTGAAAGTTCCGCGCGGCTCAGTTGAGCTCCCTGCAGTCCCATCACGACGTTCACGGGACGATCCACGGAGCGCACCATGGCGGCGATATCGTCCTTGCTGGTCAGGCCCGGAGCATAGAGAACGTCGGCGCCGGCTTCTTGATATGCCTGCAGACGCTCGATCGTATCCTTGAGATCCGGCCGGCCGCACAAGTAGTTTTCCGCGCGTGCCGTCAGAGTGAATGGGAAGGGAAGAGAACGGACCACTTCCGCCGCCGCGCGAACCCGCTCGACCGAGTGCTCGCGCCCATAGATGGGATGGCCCGGTTGCGGGGACATGTCTTCGATCGAACCACCGGCAAGCCCCGCGGCTGCCCCTAGCCGGATGGTCTCGGCGACGATTTCGGGGCTGTCCCCGAAACCGTTCTCAAGATCGGCGCTGACCGGCAGGTCCGTGGCCGATACGATCGCGGACACATGCGCCATCATGGTGTTGCGATCGATCGTATTGTCGCGCTGCCCGAGAGAAAAAGCATAGCCGGCGCTCGTGGTAGCGAGGGCTTCAAAGCCCAGGTGCGCCAATAGCCGTGCGGTACCCACGTCCCACGGATTGGGAATGATGAAGGCCTGGTCACGCTCATGGAGCGCACGAAAGGCCCGTCCCTTTTCGGCTTGCGTCCGCATTTTGGAATTATAGGGCAGCCGGTCACCCCCTTCCTTTGAGAGTGGAAAGAATGACCGCTGTCTCGCAAGAAGCTACGTCATCGCACCGCAGATTGAGCCTCCACCCGACGACGGCATGCTAATCTGTTCGCATGATCCCCAGCAGTAGGTCCTGGCCTGTTTTGCGCCTTCGCGCAGCGGTGCTGTGAACGGCTCCCGACCGGCGAGACGGCGCGCCGAACCCGGACGTGTCACCGGCCCGGCCGATGCTCCCGCGACCGGCGCAAAGCCAGGCCCGCAACCTCCCGGCTCCCCGGATCGGTCCGCCTCGTGGATCCTTCCGGTAACGCTGGCACTCGCCGCGCTCTGCCTCCTGGGACTTTTCTCCACCGAACTCACCGACACCGATTTCTGGTGGCACTTGAAGGCCGGGCAATACATCGTCCAGAAACATACGTTGCCGGTGCCCGATCCATTCGCGTACACCACCGCGCTCGGTTCGGCGGCCTATCCGGGCGAGGAGCAAGTTCGCCATTTCAACCTGACGCACGAATGGCTGGCGCAGGCTCTGCTCTATATCGTTTACGTCATGGGCGGGATCCCGGCCGTGGTTTTGATGCGCGCCGCTCTGCTCGCCGGAATCTGCGGACTCACGGGGCTCGTTGCGTTTCGCCGCGCCGAAAATATCTATGCCGGAATCGCCCCGGCGGCGGCCACCGCCTCGGTGGCGGTAGTGTTCACGGCCGATCGGCCGGCCCTGGTCACGTTTCTCTTGGCCGGCGTCTTTATCGCGATCCTGGAATTTCGCCGCGGGGTGTGGTTCCTCCCGCTGCTTGGTCTTCTCTGGGCCAATTCTCACGGAGGTTTCTTCCTCGGCTGGGTCGTGTTGGGAGCGTATTGCGCCGAAACCATCCCAGTCTGGCGCAGGGTCTTGCCGGGACGCCCCCTGCCGCAGGATCGCAAGCAAATCTGGATTGTAACGGCCGCGACGATCGCACTCTCGCTCCTCAATCCGAACGGCTTCGGAGTCCTGGCGACGCTGCTCAAATACCGCGGCAGCACTATGCAAACCTCGCTCCTCGAATGGCAAGCGCCCTACCTCTGGGGACCCCCCTACGCTTTTGATCTCCTGCTTTATGCCGCGACCGCGGTCCTCATCATTTCGTGGAGGAAGGTGCGGATCGCGGACTGGATCTTGTTCGCCGCCTGTGCTGCCGCATCGCTCACGGCGTTTCGAAACATCCTGCTGATCGGCATGGTGGCGCCGGTGCTCATCGCCAGCTATTTCCCCTGGAAACTCCGGCTGCCGCCGAAAGTGGAAGCAAAATACGCGAGGTTCGCCGTCCCGGCTCTGTTGGCGATCGCGCTGACGTTCGGAACAGTGCGCGGTTCGTTCTTTCAGCTCCGCGCGGCTTCATGGACCTTCCCTTCCGGCGCGGCAGACTACATTCTGGCGAATCACATCACGGGCCCGCTCTTCAATTCTTACGAGCATGGGGGATACCTGATGTGGCGCCTCTGGCCGCAGGAGCGGATCTTCATCGACGGACGGTCGCTCAGTGAATCGACTTTCCGCGACTATCGCCAGATCCTCTACAACCCGAGCGCGGGCGCCGATCAAATGGCGGGTCCGCGGGTAGAGCTACTCAATCGATACGGTATCGACGTGATCGTCACGAATACGTTCGAGTACGCGAGCGGCTCCTTCTATCCGTTGGCGATGGCTTTGGCGGGTCCTGGCGGCGCCGACTGGCAACTGGTTTATGACGATGCGCAAAGCTTGATCTTCCTGCGCCGTTCCGCGGCCACCACGCCGGTCTTCGCCGATAAGGCGAAGCGAGTCTTCGATCACATGGAGACGGAGTGCACCACGCACATCGAACACGCGCCGGGTACGCCCATGTGCGCGCGCACCCTCGCGGACTTCTGGATGCGCGCCGGAGACAAGCCGCGAGCGTTGGGTTTGCTGACGCTGTACTTATCCCATGCGACGGAAAGAGACGAAAACGCCGAGCGCGCTCTCCGAGCCCTGCGTTCGCGTTAAGGCTTCCAGTCGATCGTCTCGGTCACGCTGACGCTGGAGCTGGGGTAAACGATCAGTCGAAAACGCACGGCGTTCGAGGAGCTTCGATAGATCATGTTGCCGTTCTGGAGTTGCGCCGCGTCGAGGTCCCGGGAGATGGTCTGCCGGCCGTCCTGAATCTCGATCACTCCGCGCTGGGCGGTGCGAACGGCCGCTGCCCGCCGATCCCACTTCACGTTCAGGTTGTCGTCGGCCTTGGTGACCGATAAGGACAACGAAAAGTCCGAGGCGCCGCCCGCGGAGACCTTGGAATTCACGCTGAGCGCCGCCAGAAATCCCAGCAGGACGCCCAACACCAGAAAGATGAAGGAGAGTGGAATCCAAACCCACGTGGGTGCGCGCGATTCTGCGGGCGTGGTGGTTGCGTAGGCGTGTTCCTGCGGGGGCATCGGCTCGGCATCGGGATAGGGGGCATATTCCTGTTCGTACAGACCTTGCTGCGCCGATTCAGGGACCACTGACCGCCGATCTCGGGATCGAGGCTTCCGCTCCATCAGGGAACGCCGGACGGGAGCCTCCTCGCCGCCTAATTCCCGGCGGCGGAATGGAAACTCGAGCGGCGTCGCGGGTTGGAAGGCGCCGTCTTCACGAAAGAAGAATCCCGCCGGACTCACTTTCGTGGCAAAGGGCTTAATCAACAGCGCGACCTGCGACGGCGCCGGGAAGTACCGATCCATCAGCTCGACGTCCTCGGGGGACAAAGCCAGACCATCCCTGGTATGACTGCGAAAGTATCCGACCGCGTACGCTTGGGGGGAGGCGTCCTGCCGCCACCGCACGCACGCCTCCTCAAATGCCACTTGATCGTCGCCGCTCAACAGGTAGGAGGGACCCCGTTTGTAGGCGCATTCAATCGGTTCGTAATCCTCGATGCGCACAATCGACGGGGCGCCGGGCTCCACCGTCCCAATCAACACGCCGCCCACTTCGGCGCCGCGTTTCGGCACGGCCCCGAAGCCCCGCATCGCTTCGGACGCCAGGCGGTCGACTACTTCCAGGTGGAGATGGACCGTGAGGGGTTTGCCGGGAACCTCCCAGACGTAATACTCCGCGTCTTGTGTCCTAGGCTCCATTTCAGTTACCGTTTCATCGTACTACGGTGACAGGAACGCTTTATATCGTCGCGACGCCCATCGGCAATCTGGAAGACATCACTTTGCGCGCGCTGCGCACGTTGCGCGAGGCAGATTGGATCGCCTGCGAAGACACCCGGCAAACTCGCAAACTTCTGGATCACTTCGGCATTTCGAAGCCCACGGTGAGCTACCACGAGCACAACGAAGCGGCGCGCGCGGCCGAACTGATCGAGAAGCTCGAAGGCGGCGCCAGCGTCGCACTGGTATCCGACGCAGGCACTCCGCTGATCTCCGATCCGGGCTACCGGGTGGTACATGCGGCGATTGCGGCGGGAATTCCGGTGGCGCCTATCCCGGGGCCGTCAGCCGCGATCGGCGCGCTCTCCGCGGCGGGTCTCGCCACCGATTCATTCCGCTTCTGCGGGTTTCTCCCGCCTAAACCAACCCAGCGCCGCAAGACGCTCGAACAATTCAAGAACGAGACCAGCACGCTGATCTTCTACGAGACCCCGCATCGAATCCTGGATGCGCTCGATGACGTGGCGGTCCTGATGGGTGCGCGGCCGGTCGTGGTAGGGCGGGAGTTGACCAAGCTTCACGAGGAGTTTCTCAGGGGAACCGCGGCCGAAGTGAAAGCTAAACTCGCGGGCCGTCCATCGGTGAAGGGCGAGATCACATTGTTGATCGGCAGGGCTACGGAAGCCGAAGTCGATGAGCGGCCCGTGGAAGAAGCTGTTCGAGCCTACCAGCAGAAGGGCCTTTCGCGAATGGACGCGATCAAACGCGTGGCGAAGGAGCGCGGGATGTCGAAGCGCGAATGTTATCGTCTGGCGACCGAGGGCTGACCGTCTCCCAAGTTCGCGTAAGACCAGTTCCGGGCTGGCACGGTGTTCTCAGCGGCGGGCGAGCGGCGAAGAACCTGGCGTTATCCCAGAAACCGGCCTGACCGGACGCGGCGAAGGGCAGCAATCGGCGGCGCAACCCACGGGCTCGGCGTCCATCAGTTCAGTGACCATCTGAACGATGGCCGGATGCGTGCCAACGGTGCCCGCCCGAACCATCCGGATTCCCAACTCGTCGCATATCGCGCGGGCTTCGGTGTCGAGATCGTAGAGCACTTCCATGTGATCCGAAAGAAAGCCGATGGGAGCGATGACTACTTCGGTAACGCCTTCCGCATGGATCGCACGGAGGTGATCGCAGATGTCCGGACCGAGCCAGGGCTGGCCGGGCGGCCCGCTGCGGCTTTGATAGACCAGCTTCCATTCAGGCGCGCTCACACCTGCGGCAACACCATCTATAACAACGCTGCACGCGTCTTCGAGTTCCCGAACGTAGGGGCTCGCCTGCGCCATGGATAACGGAACGCTGTGCGCCGTGAAGATGAGTCGAGCCGCGGGCAGCGCCGCGAGCGCATCGCGAACCCGATCCGTCATCGCCTGGATAAACCGCGGATGAGCTGAGAACGGAGCGATCTTATCGATCCGCGGCGCGCCCTCTCCGGCGGCGGCTCGCGCTCGCTCGATGTCCTCCAGATATTGGCGGCAGCCGGAATAGGAGCCGAACGCGGACGTCGCCAGCGCCACGGCGCGGCGAACTCCATCGTCCCGCATTTGCCGCACAGTATCCGCGAGCAATGGATGCCAGTTGCGATTTCCCCAATACACCGGCACGGGAACCGCCTTACGCAGTGCGTCCAGGAATGCACGATTCTGATCGTTAATCGGACTGCGGCCGTCAAAATGATAATAATGCTCCGCTACTTCGAGCATCCGCTCCCGGGGCACATTGCGCGCGCGCAGCACGTTCTCGAGGAATGGGATGACGTCCTCATGCTTTTCCGGTCCACCGAAGGACAGCAGGATGAGGGCGTCGTAACGCGGCACAAGCCCATTGTAGCGGGGTGAAGTAACGGAGCCGCATTCACCATTCGGGAATTACGCGCCGCATCTAAGGTCTTCTAGGGTCTAAGGGAAAGCTGGGCGCTCATCCCTGCGACGGGACGGGTATGATTGAGGGAATGTCGCGTAGACGACTGGGGGTCGCGCTCGCGGTGACGTCGGCGGGGGCGGCGATTTTCGGGGGATGGGCACTGTGGCGGGCGAGCGTCGCTTTTCGCGATGCGGGTGCCTCCGTCGCGGCCAGCTCGTCTTTCCGGTTTACCGCAAGGCCAATTACGCCGGTGCTTCCGGTGGGACTTCAATTCATCGGCGCCCCCACGATCTTCACCGACGCGCAGGTATTCCAGGGTCATGTGTTTATCGCCGGTCCTTCCGCGCTCACTGAGTACGGCCAGGACGGCGCGGTGATCGAGCGATATCGAGTGGGAGCGGAGCTGCCTCCCGCGCCCCTGGTATCTCTCGCGATCGGCCAGGCGGGCGACTCCCACGGTCCCGAATTGTGGATTGCCACCGGAGGCGAGGGTCTGCTCGCGTTCGACGGGCGAGCGTTTCGGCAGATTCGCGCGGAACAGGCCCGTCTGCGGAAACTCACCGCGATTCTGCCGCTCGACACCGGCCGCATCGTCATCGGCACCGAGAGAGCGGGTCTGCTGGTCTACGATGGGCGGGAGCTCAAGCCCTTCCATTCGTCGCTTGCGGATCTTCACGTGACCGCCCTCGCCGGAACCGAGGAGAGCTTGTGGATCGGAACGCTCGATCGCGGCCTGCTTCACTGGAAGGCCGGGGCCCTTGATGTGACCGATGATGCAGCAATCGATGACGCGCTGCCGGATCGCCAGATTCTGTCCCTTGCGCGATTGGCGGGAACGGAAGGCGAAACCGTCTATGCGGGAACGGCCATGGGCATCGCCGAGATTCGGGACGGTAAGTTCGCGCGCGTGCTGGCGCCCGGTTACTTCGCGCAAAGTCTGCTCGCGTCGGACGGAAAACTGTGGATGGGCACGCTCGAAGAGGGTATGTTCGCCGTACCTCTGGATGCGCACGCGGGCAGAGGGACACAGCCCGGTCAGGCCGTGGTTTGTCCGGAGTGCTCGATTCGAAAGGTCCTCCAGATCGGGGACGATGTCTACGCTCTGACCGAGAATGGCTTGTGGCGAGGCTCGGAAGCGGTGCTGAACTCCGAGCCGACCGTGGGCGAAACACCGCTGGTGGACCGCAACATCGCCGCGCTGAAGATGGATGGCGCCGGGCGGCTATGGATCGGCTACTTCGACCGGGGGTTGCAGATTCTCGATCCGAACGGAACCCGCGGCGAACATTTCGAGGACGAGCATCTTTTCTGCGTGAACCGCATCGCGAATGATCCGGCGCGCGGCGTCACCGCCGTGGCCACCGCGAACGGTCTGGTGATGTTCGACGCTTCAACGGCGAAGCGTCGAGTGATCGGCCAGGACGATGGGCTGATCGCGAATCAGGTCACTGACGTGCTTCTTCGGCCGGATGGCACGGCGGTTGCGGCGACACCGGCGGGCGTCAGCTTCATCGGCGCCACCGGCATCAGTAGCATCTACGCGTTTGAGGGCCTGGTCAACAACCATGTCTACTCCCTGGCCGCGGACGGCGCGCGCACGCTGGCCGGGACGCTCGGCGGCCTCTCGATCCTGGACGGAGAAATGGTGAGGACCAGCTTCACGACGTCTAACTCAGGACTGAAGCACAACTGGATCACGGCAATCGTGCGCGCCGGAGACGCATGGTTCGTGGGGACCTACGGCGCAGGCGTGCTGAAGCTGGACGCGCTTGGCCACTGGCAATCGTTTAACGAAATGACAGGCTCGATCGAGATCAACACCAACTCGATCGTCGCGACGCCGGCGGCGGTCTATGCGGGCACGCTCGACCGGGGAATCGCCGTTTACAACATCGCCTCCGGCCGTTGGAGCTTCTGGATGGCTGGGCTGCCTTCGCCAAACGTCACCGCGGTCGAGGCCCGTGCAGGCATGTTGTATATCGGAACCGACAATGGTCTGGTGAAGGTGCCCGAATCCACGGTCACGCAGTCCGCCGGGAATGCGTCACGGGAGGCAGGGCAATGAGGGCGGCGATCCTCCTGCTGGCACTGGCGCGTCTTGCCTGGGCGGATGCGGGCGTTCTGATTCTTTCCACTTTGAAAGAGCCCGATGCGAAGGTGCTGTCACTCGATGAGATGTCGATCGATGTGACGATTGACAACGGATACGCCAAGGTCTCGGTGCGGCAAATCTTCGCCAATCACACCGCCAAGCCGATCGAGGGAAATTACGTATTCGCGCTTCCGGGGCATGCTCTGATTTCCGATTTCGCGATTTGGGACGATGCCACGCGAATCCCGGGCGTGATCCTGGAGCGCAAGCGCGCGGAGGAGATTTACGCCGATATTCGCATGCAGGCGCTGGATCCCGGCCTGCTGCAGATGGGCGAGCGCGACGCCGACGAAGCGCGCCGCACGTCGATCTTCAGCGCTCGGGTGGTGCCGATCCCCGCTTACGGCACCAAGAGGATCGAGATCGAGTATCAAGAACGGCTGCCGGTAGAGCAATCCGAAGTTCTTTTCGCCATTCCCATGCGGCCGGACGTCTATCGCGCGCAGACCGCGGGGCAGCTCTCGATCACTCTCGACTTGAAGAGCGCGCATGCGATGCGCGATTTTCAGATTCTGAGCCAGGCGTATCCCATGCGGATCAAGAGCCGATCGGCGACGGCGGTGCAGGCGAGCTTTCAAGGCCGCAATGCCGGATTGAGCGAGGATCTCTCCTTAAAGTACACGCTCGATGCGCAAAGGGACTCCCTTCAGGTCTTAACCTATCGGGATAGCGCGAGCCCCGGGAGCGCTGGTGTGAACCCCGGATTCTTCGAGGCTTCCGCGTTGATCGCGATGCCCAGAGCGGATACGGCCGTGCCGCCACGCACGGTGGTTGCGCTGTTCGATACGTCGCTCTCCATGCAGTGGGAGAAGCTCGAAAGCGGCTTCCATGCGCTCGAATCGCTGCTGCGTTCGCTGAAGCCGGCGGATCGGTTCAATCTGCTGCTTTATAACGACGCGGTTTCGGCGTATTTGCCATCGCCGGTCGCAGCTACGCCCGACGCGATCGAAAAGGCACTCACGTTCCTGAGAGAAGCGCGGCTACGGGGAGGCACCAACGTCCAGACAGCTCTCGATCTGGCGCTCGCGCAACCGTTCGCGAACGACCCTTATCTGGTGGTGATCGGCGATCTCGGGGCTACGCGAGGCATTCTTCAGAGCAGTAAGCTGGCCGAATGGTATGCGGAAAAGTGGAAACAGATGGCTGAGGCGAAGCGGCCTCGCACCTATGTATTCGCGGTCGGCGACGATGCGAATCTGCCGCTCGCCCAATTGCTGGCGCGCAACAACGGAGTTCTGGAATCGGTGCGCTCCACCGAGCCCATCGATTTTAAACTCAACGCGTTTCTGCTCAAGATCGGGCGCCGGCCGGTGGATGATCTTCAACTCAGCGCCACGCCCGCGTCGAATTTCGATTTGATCTATCCGATTGAGGAGACGGTTTTCCCGGGGTCGGCGCAGACCTGGGTGGGGCAATACAAGCAACCCACCGATCCATCCAACGGACCAGCGGCCTTCCGCGTCCGGCAGACGTCGGTAACGGTTCCATTGCCGGCGCAGAATACCGATCATCCGCATTTGCCACGCGCCTGGGCCAAGGCTCGCGTGGACGCGCTGCTCGAAAAGATCGATCGCGACGGAGAAGACGCAGCGACCATCGACGAGATCATCCGGCTATCCCGCCAATACAAGTTCGTGACGCCGTACACGTCGTTCCTCGCCGCTCCGCGCGCGCTGCTGCGGCCGCGACTGATTCGTCCCGGAGATCCGGTGCTGCGCGTGAAGACCGACGAATCGGTCACGTCTGTGGTGGCGATGTTTCCATTCGGGCTGGTCAAGAAGCTACGTTACCTCTCCAGCGAAGACACGTGGCAGACGCGATTCCTGGCGCCTTCCGATTTGACGGACGGCACGTATTCTGTCCGCCTGATTCTGCGCGATCGCCAGGGACGGGTTTTTCGGGAATCGAAGACGTTCGTCATTGCCAGCAAACCGCCGGTGGTGAAGGTGAAGCTCGACCGGTGTCAGTTTCATCGAGGCGAATCGGTTCTCTTGAACGTGAGCGCATCCGATACGACTCGAACGATTGTCGCGCGAATGTACGGCGCTGCACCCGCGTACTTACACTGGACTCCCGAGGCCGGTTCCAACATTGGGACGCTGGTTGTCCCGGCGTGGATGGCGGCGGGACGTTACAAATTGACGGTCACGGCGGAAGATTTCGCGCATAACATCGGTACGGGGGAGGTGGAAATTGAAGTCCTTCCCTAGTCGCGGCCTGTTTGCCGCGGCTGCGATCCTGAGCGTCGCCTTGGGGCTCCGCGCCGAACTGACACGATGGGCGGAAGATGTCACCGCCGGCAGCCGTCTGGATTCCGTTTTCTTCCGCACTGTGTTGCTGCCGAGCGGAGCGGTGCCGGTTCGCCGCCCTCCCAAAGAGACGCGGCCGGAGCTGACCCAGCTGATCGCGGCAACACCCAACGACGCGGAATTATATTCACTGCGGGCGCTCGAGGCGGAGCAGCAGCTCGATTTCCCGGCGGCCGAGGCGGATTGGGGAAGATACGTCGAAGCCGCTTCCGACAAAGGAGCCGCCCGTTTGGCGATGGCCGATTTCTATCATCGACGTTTGCGGCCGTCGGACGAGTTCGGCGCGTTGGTGCTTGCCGCGGGTGAGTCCACCCCCGACTCGGAAAAACTCCTGCCTGCGGCACAGCAGCGGCCATGGAAGACCTACGAACGCATGGTCCAGCTGGCGGATGACCAGCGCCTGAATCCCCAACTCGTCCGCCAGCAGTTTGGAGCGTGGATCCAGCGCTTCCCGGCCCAGCCCGTCCTGTATCGGCGGTTTCTCGCGTGGGCCATCGACCACCAGGTGTACGAAGCCGCCGGCGGCCTGATCGCCGAATATCAACGGGCCTTTCCGGACGATGAAGAGTTTCCGGTGGAGGCGCGCGCCGAAGTCACCGCCAAGACTGGGCCGGCCGCGCAAGCTCTCGAAGTGTACGAACGCAGTTTTCGTCCCCTGTGGCCGCAGGCGCTAGTGAAGAAATATTTTGAGCTGCTCAAGCAGACGGGATCTTTGCGCGCGTACTTGGAGCGGGCGCGCACCGCCGTGACCGCGAATCCCACGGATCTGTCTGGCGCCGCGCGGCTGTTCTATTACTGGCAGCAGCAGGGCAACCCGGCCTCGGCCGGACGCGCACTCACGGAGTTCCGCCAGCGCAAGGATGCCCGGCGGTCCGCGTGGACCTCGGAAGAGCTGCTCACGCTGGCTCGTCTTTCGGAATCGCTGCCGGACTATGACGAGGCGGCGAGGAATTACTACGCGCTTTATTCGCAGGCTGGAGCGAACGACGCGATGGCGGAGACGGCGCTCGGTTCACTGGCGCGATTGATGCTGGCGGCTCCGGAGCAGCCCATCCATTTCGGTTCCGGCAACCTGTCCCTCTATCGCGACGTGGCGGCGATGGATCCGCATCCCGGTTTCCTGAATGGCGTACTGTCACTACTACTCAACGAAGCCGATCCACCGAACCGCGCGGCGGTCGAAGAGCAGAATGCCGGCGCATACTTCCGGCGCGAGCGTGCCGCGGAGCTGGTTTCCCTGTTCGAATCGCGCTTCCCGAATTCGGCCGCTCGTCCGGAGCTGCGCGAGCGCGTGATCGAGGCGTATGGAATTTACGGATCGAGCGACGGCGTCATCCGGGCCGGCGTGAAATTTCTCGCCGATTTCCCGAACGCACCCAACCGGACGTCCGTCGCCCTGCGGCTGGCCGGCGCAGACGCGCGCACCAACCAGACGCCGTTGGAGTTCGCGATCTACGATTCGGTGCTCGCTGAATTAGGAAAGCAATCCGGCGGCGTCCCGCTCGGGGCATTTCCTCAAACGGGCGCCCCCGTTCAGCCTGGAACGGAGGCGCAGCCGCGTAGCGAATCGACGCCCCGCCCGAACGGCGATCAAGACGGCGCCGTGCGATCGCCCGAATATGCCCGAGTGCTCGACCGGTACGTGGCGCGGTTGGTATCGATGAAACGCGTTCCCGACGCGCTGGCGTTGTATCGCCGCGAGATCGATCGCAATCCCAACGATCCCGGTCTCTACGATGTCCTGGCGGCGTTCCTCGAACAGAACCGCCTGGGCGTCGAGACCGAGCAGACTTTTGAGCGCGCCATCGCACAGTTTCAGGATCATTCCTGGCAGAGCAAGCTGGCGCGATGGTACCTGCAGCAGCGCAGGCAGGCCGATTTGAACCGTTTGACGCGCCAGGTGGTGGGGATCTTCACGGGAACGGAACTGGACGCGTACTTCAGCGAAATGATCGGACGGGCCGCTCCGGTGGGACCGGCGCTGTATCTACAACTGAACCTATTCGCGCACCAGCGATTTCCGCATCACTTGAGCTTCGTGCGGAATCTGCTAACGGCCTACACGGCCACGGCCACCCGCGACGATGCGGCCTATGAGGCGCTGCTGAGACGTCATTGGTACGATGCCGAGGACCTGCGCATGCGATTTTTCGAGCGCCTTTCACGCAGCGGACGCTTGGGCACCGAGCTTTCCACGGTGCGTACGGCGAACCCGGCGGCGATCGCGGGGCGATGGTCCGAGGCCGCCGATCAGTCGCCTGCCGCCGCGCGCATTCTGGCCGAGGGCGAGGCATGGCGCGGGCATTTTGAGACGGCAGCGCCGATGTTCCTGGCCATCGAAACGAACTATCCGGCCGACGCTACATTGGGCCGCCGCACGGGCGCGATGTACCGGTCGCTCGGAACGATCGATGCCAGGTTCACCGACGCGGCGATCGCGGTGGAAGAGAAGCTGAGTCAGGCGAATCCGCTCGATCAGGGGGCGGTCACGAGTCTGGGTGAGATCGAGGCCGGGCGGGAGCGCATGGAGCGGGCGCGCGCCCATTGGAACCAATTGGCGGAAATCGAGCCCGCGAAACCCGCGGGATATCTGGAAGCCGCGACGGTTTTCTGGGACTACTATCAGTACGACGACGCCTTGCGCTTGATCGAACTGGGAAGGCAACGGTTGACGCAGCCGTCCCTGTTCGCGTATGAGGCGGGCGTGATTCGAGAAAATCAACGCGACTACGAGCGGGCGATTCTCGAATATGCCAAGGGAGCGCTGGCGCAGCCCGACTCGAATGCGCAGCGGCGGTTGCTCGCGCTAGGGAGGCGGCCCGCCTTCCGCGCGCGCGTCGAACAGCTCACGACTGGTCTGACCGCGTCGAACAATCCGGATATGGGCGCGTTCCGTTTGCGCATGGCGTTGCTGCGTGGACAGGCCCGCCGCGATGACCTGGAGCAATTCCTGCTCGCCGTCGCGACCCGCACCAGTGTGCCCGAATTGCTGACGACGATTCAAGATACGGGGCGCGTGGACGGATACCCGAAGGTGCAGCAGGCGGCGCTCGAGCGGCGCATCGCCGTCTCCACGGATCCAGTGGAGCGGATGCAGCTTCGGATCACGCTGGCGCGATTTCTCGAAGGGCAAGGCAATGCAACCCAGGGCCTGCAGGTGATCGACGCGCTCTATCGCGAGAACCCCGCGATCCTCGGGGTGGTGCGCGCGGCGGTGGACGCGCACTGGCGAAATCGCGACACGAAGAGAGCGGTGGATATTCTCGAAGAGACGGCCGGTCGCGCGGAGGCCGGCTACCGGATGCAGTTCGTAGTGGAGGCGACACGCAAATCGACCGAGGCGGGTGACTATGCCCGCGCGCGAGGATTCGCCGCGAAATTGCTGGATGCCGAGCCGCTTCGTGCCGAGTACATCGCCGCGATGGCGGATACATATGCCCGGCAGGGAGACAACAACCGACTCCGGGCGTTCTATGCGGCCAAGATTCAGGCGATCGCGACCGCGTCCATAGCGCCTGCAGACCGCATCGCGCAGACGGCGGAGATGCGCCGGGCGCTGATCCCGGTGCTGACGCGGCTTCGTGACTTTTCGGCCGGCGTCGACCAGTACGTCGAAATCCTGAATCGCTACCCGGAGGACGAAACGCTGGTTCGAGAAGCCGCGCTCTACGCGTCATCCAACGGTATGGCGGCCCGGCTGCACGATTACTACGTGAAAGCATCGTCCGACTCTCCGAAGGATTTCCGGTGGCCGATGGTACTGGCGAGGATCGAAACCCAGCGTGAGGATTTTCCCGCCGCGATCGCTTCCTATACGCGCGCGATGAGCGTTCGTCCCGATCGCGCGGACCTGCTCTCGGCTCGGTTGAACCTGGAGGAGCGATTGCTCCGATTCGACGAGGCGGCCGTGAGCGCCGAGAAGTTGTACGAGCTTACCTATCACAACTCTCAGTGGATGGAGAAGCTCGCCGAGCTGCGCGCGAGGCAAGGGCAGACTGCGGCTGCGGTCGCGGCCCTAAACCGGGCGTGGATCGAAGGCCGGTCGGCCAATGCGCACAATTATGCGCACGTCGCGGAACAACTGGAGAGCTGGAAGATGCTCGCCGAAGCCCGGAGGTTCGAGGAAGAGGCGCTCAAACGTGACCCCGCGGAGGGCCTGGTGTTGTATGCGCGCATCCTGACCCGGCAGCGGGAATATGAAACGGCATTCGCGCGTCTCACCGGTCTGAAGACCGAGGTCGCGACACCTGTGGCGAGAGAGATCGGGATCACCGTTGCGAACTACTATTCGCCGGATGAGAAAGCGAAGTTCGCAGCAGCGCTTGCGGCAAGACCACTCCGCATCGTCGTGGCTCAAGCGGCGGGATTAGGGGATCTCGAAGCGCTGTGGTTGTATCAGCGTATTCTGGCGAACCCGGCGGCGGCACGCGCGGAGGCCGACAAACAGCGATTGATCGAACAGCAACGGGCGCGGCTGCGCTTTGACGAGCTCGGCGGACAACTCGAAGCGTTCGATCGTGCCGAGCCCCCGGGGACGGACCACGGGAACGAACTGGAAGAAGCCGCGGGCGCCTATCGCTCGAGCGGAAGCACTAATGCGGAACTCCGCGTCCTGCAAAGGATGCATGGCCGCGGCCTGCTCGAAGGGCCCCTGCTTGAAAGGTACTCCAGGCAGCTGCTGGGGCAGCCGCAGCGTATGGTGACCGCGATCCGTAATGAAGCGCAAGCGGCGACGGCCAACGCGATGCTCAACTACATCGAGCAGCACGCGAGCGCGGCGGTGGCCCAGCAGGCGATCGAGGCTCGCGGCACTGCGACGGGTCCGCTGTGGACCAAAGCCTACACCGGCCTTTCGGGCCTATACAATGCGAGTTCTTCCGCGACGGTCCGCGCCGCGTTCACCGGAATTCTGGGTGACATGACGATCGGAGCGCGCATCGGCAAGGCGTTGGACCGCGATCAGCAACTTGCGGGTGACCCCTGGTTCTACTACGGCGGCCGGTATGGAGAGTATCTGGCGGCGACCAAGCAGCCTGGCGCAGCGGATTACATCCCCGCGTTGGTGGAGGCGTCCCCCGCCCGGTCCGAAGGGTACTTCACCGAAGCCGAGTATTTCCGCGAGTCGGGCGATTCGGGAGAAGCGGTTCTGGACTATCGTAGTGCGCTCGAACTGAATCCGTCGCGCGCCGACGCGCACGACCGCCTGGCGATGATCGCAGCGAAAGAGGGCCGCCGGGACCAGGCGATTCAGGAATGGAAACTGGCGATCGCTGCGTTCGCGCGGATCATGGACGGCTCCCGCGTGCCGGCCAGGTTCTGGAACGACCTCAGCGATACGGTGCGTCACATCGGCGAAGCAAAAGCATTGGATGCGGAGAGAGACGATGTCGATAAACTTCTGCGGACCTACATCCGGCGCAATGGTTCGTTCGAGGTCGATTCCCTGCTGCAAGCGGCGCTCGCGGCATCGGCGGACGAGGAAGCGGGGATTCGGTGGATTGCGGAGTTGAGCCGCTCCGCGGCCGACCCGGTTCAATTTCTGGGAGCGCTGATCGGACGTCCCTGGATTCCGGAAGCGCAAGAGGAGATTCTCTACGCGAGCGTGGCCGGCAGCGCGCAGGCGCGTGTGTCGCAAACGTTCGGGGACGAGCAACAAAGCGCGCAGAACCAGCTCCTTTCGTGGCAGATTTCCTGGGCGCAGTATTTGCTCGACCGCCGGGAAAACGATCGTGCCCGTCAACTGCTGGCGACGTTTCCTGCAGACTCCAGAAAGCAGCGCCCCGATGACGTGATTTCCTTGGAGGTTCGCCTCGCGGCACGAACTGGTGGCCTGGCTGCGCAACTGGCTTCGTACGCGGAACCGCCTCCCCTTGACCGCTTGCGCAATGTAGCGACCAAACTTCGGAAGCAAGGCGATGCCGCGTCGTCTCGACGCGTCCTCGAGTTCGTCTACGAACATCAGATCAGGAACGGCATTTTTGACGTCTCCAACTTCCTGGGACTCGCGGAAATACGATTGGCGGAGCGCGATACGCCGGGAGCTGTCGCGTTGTTGCGGCGGATGACGCTGGTGGCGGGTGATGGCTTCGCGCCGTTCGACGCGGCGGCGGCGCTGCTCGAAAAAACCGGCCACGAGGCGGAAGCGGCCGAGTTCCTCACGGCGCTGACAAGAGCGGAACCATGGAATGCGGATGCGCAACGAAGGCTGGCAACCGTGCAAACTTCGCCGGCGGCCTTAAGTTCGGTTGCCAAATCGTCTGGCGCACCGTATACCGTGCGCACGGACGCGGCGCTGGCACTTCGCAAATTGAAAGGACCGGCCCTCACCGATACGGATGGGGAGTTGATGCTGCTTTCGTCCCAAACTCCCCTGGCCGAGACCGATGTGGCCAAGCCCTACTATGCGGCCGCCCGATTGCAGGCCGCGGCGGAATCGGCAAACGCGGCCGTTCGGGAGCGGTTGCTGCTGGCGGCGATCGCCATCGATCCGAAACCGGCGGCGCCGAAACTGGACCTGTTCCGCGCGGCGCTCGAAAGTCGGCACGACGCGCGCGCGATCGCCGTGGCCGGCCAACTTTTGCCTCGGTATCCGCAGGAGCAAGATACCTTCGAGCCGTGGATGGCAGAATCGTTCCTAGGCGATCTGACGGAAGCGGATCGGGTGGCGGTGGCGCGCGGGCTGGGCGAGGCCAATCAACGTCAGGGCGAGGTGCGTCTGGCCGCGTGGTATTACCGGGTAGCGCAGCGCCTGGCCGCGGATCCGCGCATTCTCCGGGCGCTCGAAACAGTGGAGGCCCAGGCCGCACTGGCAGTGAAGAACGAGACCCGCCGGCCTGTGTTTACGGACAATCCAGACCAGGATCGGCTGGTTCGTCCGAGGCTGACTGCGGCATCCGCGGCGGGGGTGACCGCGCCATGAACGTCAACAGCGGGCGTCGTAATGTCAGGCTCACGCTCTTGTGGCTGTGCGCAATGGCCGTGCTGGCGCTCGCGACGTATTGGGCTCTGGCGCAGCCGGCTCCGCCGGGGCTTGCGAACTACTTCCCCACGGGACCCTTGTTGTATCTCGAAGCCAGGGATTTCGCGACGCTCTTAGCGGACTGGAATTCGTCGCCGGAAAAACAAGCATGGCTCACAAGCGCGAATTATCAGGTATTCTCACGATCCCATCTGTTCCTGCGATTGGGGAAGGCGCAAACAGAGTTCGCGGTGGCGGCCGGCATCCCACCCGACTTCGCGTTGCTCACTTCCGTGGCGGGAACCAACTCGGCGCTCGGAATGTACAACATCGGCAGTTTGGAGTTCCTGTATGTCTCCCGGCTCGAGTCGGCCCGCGCACTGAACACGGCGTTGTGGAAGGCACGAGGAACTTACCAGACTCGAAATGTGGCGGGCGTCGAATACTATGTCAAGGAAGACCCGCAGACACGACGTCTGGCCGCGTTCGCGTACACCAACGGGTTCCTGGTGCTGGCGACCAAGGAAGAGCTCATTGCCGGCGCTCTTCAGTTGATGACGCAACCCAATCCGCTATCCGTCGCCCAGGAGAAATGGTTCGCCGACGCCATTCAGGCCGCGCCGCCTGGAGCGAATGACCTGCGTCTGGTTTACAACCTGGAGCGTCTTCTCCGGACGCCGCAATTTCGCTCCTACTGGGCGCAGCGCAACGCCACGGCTCTAGGTGAATTCTCCTCCGGCCTGGCCGATCTTGAACGGACGCCGGGCGAGTTGCGGGAACGGCGGGTTCTATTGCGTGCCACGCCCTCGACCGATCTCTCGGCGAGCGAGGCGGCGTCCGGACAATTGCTGGCAATGGTCCCGGACGATGCCGGACTCTATCGCGTCTGGTCGCGGCCGGCATCCGACGCCGCCGAGCGGTTGATAGAGGACGGAATCTTCGACGCCACCGCGTCCGCGAGTCCAAGAGTGCAACAAGCGCCGGGCGTCGTCGCGTCGTCCGATGCCGGGAGTGAACTGGATCTCGAAACCAGGATCGATGAAGCTCCGCTATTGGACGATCGCAGCGCTCAGGCGTTTCGGGCGCTGCACGACAGCCTCGGCTCGGTCAAGATCCAGGCGATGCTCCAAGTCTCGAACACGCGTGTGGATGACGATCAGGTATTCGTGCGGCCGCAATCGGCCCTTGTGATCGAAGCCGCCGAGCCCTGGGACGCCGGCGCATTCCATGGCGCGCTCACATCCGCCGCCGGCGGCTTGTGGACCAACGCGGGACTGGGCGCGGGATGGCGCGCGCGTGCGAACGGCACGGAGGAGCTGGCTGGACTCGGCCGGCTGGTCCTTTCGATCGACGGGCGAAGGTTAATTCTCAGCGACTCGGCGGCGTTGATGGACGCGATCGTGGCGCGTGGTAATCAAAACGCTGTGAGCGGGGCGGTTTATGCGGCGGGTTGGAAACACGCTCGCGAGTTGCCTAATTTCGAACGTATGATGCGATTGATCGACTTTCCGCAAATGCGTACGCAACCGGCGGCGGAGGGGGAACCGGCGGCACGGGAACCGATGTTCTATTCGGAAAACATGGCCAGCTTCGGACGGGCGCTACAGCGCCTCCAATCCGCCACGGTTACGGTTCACGATCAGGGACCGATGCTGCGCGAATCGGTGGTTTACAGGATCGCTCCATGACGCCTTTGCTCGCACTTCTGATGTTTGCGTCGCCGGCCGGACTGGGACCAGCTCTCGACCGGAGCTTTCCCGAACCGGGGCTGAACTATCTGCTCATCGATGCTCATACGCGCGAAATTCTGGCCGCGCGATGGCCGGACGCCGAAATGCCGATCCCAGTCGGTTCGCTGGTGAAGCCCTTCACGGCGTTGGCCTTTGCGGGACCATATCCGGAGTTCGTTTGTAAAGGCGCCGCTAGCCGATGCTGGTTAGCACCAGGACACGGCCGTCTGAATTTCGAAGACGCATTAGCGGATTCCTGCAACGGCTATTTCCTGAATCTAGCGCGGCAGGTGGACCACGAAGCCCTTTCCATGGTTGCGTCGAAGTATGGCGTTCCGGCTCCAGTTTCCGCCACTCCGGAGACGCGAATCGGCCTCGGCGCCGGTTGGCGAATCGCTCCGCTGGCGTTGACGCGCGCCTATGCCGAGCTCGCTTCTAGCGGCGCGGAACCGCGCGTCGCGGAGATCCTGGCTGGCCTCGAACAGGCCGCGCGTCGCGGGACGGCATCGGCTGTGGGGCAAGTGGCCATTGGGCGCGGGGAGAACGGCTATCGCGCGATGGCCAAGACCGGAACGGCGCCGTGCGTGGCGGAGCATCGCGACTCGGGCGACGGGTTCACCGTGGTCCTCTATCCGGCGGATGCTCCGCGCGTGGTCTTGTTGGTTCGGGTGCACGGTGTTCCCGGAGCCGAAGCGGCGAAGTCGGCCGCCCGCATTCTGCGAGTGGTCCAGACGGGGAGATAACGCAAGATGCTCGCCGCCGCCTTCCTTACGACCGTACAGCTCGCGATCGTCCACATTGGCGTGTTTGGACTGTTTCATCCGGCTGAGCTCGAAGTGCGGCCGGTCCAAGGCAGTGCGCTGGTGGTCGAGTCTGCCGGAAGCACGGAAGTTCTCGAAGGTGCGCATAGCATCCGCTTGCGTTCCGCTGCGCGTGTGACGGGCCGGGGCGGCGTCCCCGCGCGATTCACGTTGAGTGTTCCGGGGCGCATCAGCCGTGAATTTGTGGGCGTCCTCGAAGTGCGCCCCAAGGTAAGCGACGGGAAGGATGAGCTTCTGGCGATTGTCGAAATGGATCGGGAGACGGCGGTGGCATCCATCGTCGCGGCGGAAGGCTCGGCCGACGATCCCATCGAGGCGATGAAGGCGCAGGCCGTGGTCGCTCGGTCGTTTCTGATCGCCTCGCACGGCCGTCATGAAGATTTCGATTTCTGCGACACGACGCACTGCCAGTTTCTACGCAGCCCCCCGGCCCCTGGGAGCGCGGCCAGCCGGGCGGCCGAGGACACCCGCGGCCTCGCGATTGTGTATCGAGGGAAGGTTCTGGCGGCGTTGTACTCGGCTAATTGCGGAGGACACACGCAGACGCTCGCGGAAGCGGGATGGCACACCGGCGACGCTCCCGGCGGCTATCCGTATTTCGCGGTCGCGTGCCCGGTGCGTGGCAAGGTCTCCGGCCATCGCCTGGGGTTATGCCAGATTGGCTCGATGGAGCTCGCCCGTCGCGGCGCGACGTTCCGCCAAATTCTGAGCCGGTTCTTTCCCGCGACGACAATCGAGAACCCTAGCGGGGGTATGGATGCCCGCGCAGCGTGGTGAGCGCCCGGTAGATTTGTTCCGCGAGCACCACGCGGGCCAGCTCATGTGGCATGGTCATCGGGGAGAGGCCCAAGAGGAGATCCGCGCGAGGTTTCCAGTCCGGGGGCAACCCGTCCGCGCCTCCGATGATGAAGACCAGGTCGCGTCCTTCGCGCTCGGCTTTCTCGACCAGTCCGGTGAATGCCGCTGAATCGAGGGCGCGGCCGGCCGGATCGAGCAGGATTTTCGAGGCCGACGGATGCTTGGTCCACGGGTCCAACCTTGGATTGGGCCGCTCCGGATGAATCTCCCGCATTTCGCATTTCGAAAAACGTGTGGAGCGTTTGATATACTCCTCCGCCATGGCGTTAGCGTGAGGGTCGCGCGCCTTGCCGACGTAGTAGAGAAATATCTTCACGAAGCGTCGGATTTGCGGAAGAACGGGATTCCGTCGCGATACTCGGCAAAGGCCACGGCATCGCCGATCCTGACGCGATCTCCGGCAACCATGCGCACAGTGAGTCTGCCTCCGGATTTGAGCGAAACAATCGCGAGCTGATACGGCGCATCCGCGACGAATTGTTCGGGAGCCGCGTAGACCACGGTTTCGGTATAGACTACGCCGGGACCGGGAGAATCGATGTTCACGCGGCCCCCAATGCTTTTTTCAAACTACCCCCAAAACGGTCACCACAGCGGTGGCCCCGGACCCGCCCAAATTCTGCGCGAGGCCCAGTTCATGGCAATCGATCTGCCGCTCCCCCGCTTCTCCACGAATCTGGGTCACTACGTCGCAAAGTTGCGCGACGCCGGTTGCGCCCACTGGATGACCTTTGGATTTCAACCCGCCGCTGGTATTGACGGGACGCTCCCCGCGCAGGCAGGTGTATCCGCCGAGCACATACGGCCCGCCCTGGCCCCGGTCCACGAATCCGAGGTCTTCCATGGCAATGATTTCCGCAATCGTGAAGCAATCGTGAACTTCGGCGAACTGAATGTTCCGCGCTTCAACACCAGCCATCTTGTATGCCTTCCGCGCAGCTTCTGCGACGGCCCGAAAGGTGGTGATGTCGTCCTTTTGGTCGAGCGCCACGTGGTCCGAGGTTTGCGCGATACCCAGCACCTTGACCGGTTTGTCCGTGAATTCGGAGGCGCGTTCGAGAGGCGCGATCAGCACGGCGGCCGCGCCGTCGCTGATCAGCGAGCAGTCGTAAACGGTCAACGGGTCCGAAATCGGTTTCCCGTTCAGCGCCTGCTCCATGGTGATCACTTTTCGCATGTGGGCCTGCGGGTTCTTCGCACCGTTGGCATGATTCTTCACCGCAACCGCCGCCATCTGTTCCCGGGTGGTGCCGTACTGATACATGTGACGGCGCGCGATCATTGCGAAGAGGGCGGGGAACGTCGCTCCGGCGCGGCCTTCGCCGCCCATGTCGCCGGCTCCGGCCAGAATTTCGGTGACCTTGGGTGTCGTTTGGGACGTCATCTTTTCCACTCCGCCCACCAGGACCAGGTCGTAGAGACCCGCGCGGACGCTCGAAACGGCATGGAAAAAGGCGGACCCGCTGGATGCGCAGGCAGCCTCAAACCGGGTGCACGGCACGCCCGTGATCGCCATCGCACCTGCGATGTAAGGCGCCAGATGGTTCTGGCCGACGAAAGACGGCCCCGCGAAGTTGCCGAGGTAAAAAGCCTCTATTTGTGAAGGACTTACATGCGCATTCTGAAGGCATGTCGTGCCCGCTTCGACCGCCAGAGACCGCAAATCGCGGTCCGGAAACGCCCCGAAAGCGGTCTTGCCGATACCGATCACCGCGACCGCTCTCATATATCATTAGGATAGCGCGGCCGATAGAAGGACTGCACAGTTTGGAGCGCGCTTTCGTCATCCTTTCCGAGGGGTGGTGTCCCCGCGGAATGGCTATGGCGAGCGTCCTATTGGCCTTGAGACCAGAGATGAGCGAAGCACCGGGATCTACCCGATACGACGCCGCACCGCTTTCATCGGAGCGCCAGACGCAGTTCGTCTCCGACAACATGCGGCGCGTGTTCCTACTGATCTACCGCATCGTGGGAAACGTGGCCGATGCGCAGGATCTCACTCAGGAAGCTTTCATCAAAGCGTTTCAGCGGCAAGACCAACTGAAAGATCTCGAAAAAGCCAGCCACTGGCTTTCGAGAATCGCCAGCAACACTGCCATCGATTTTCTGCGGCGCTCCGGCCGCATGAGTTTTTCGGATCTCGACGATCTGCCCGAGCCCTTCACCAGTTCCCCGGACGAGAGCCCGGAACAGTTGGTCTTGCGCACCGAGCGGCGCGAATATCTGGAAGCGGGCCTCGACATATTGACCGAACGCGAACGCACGGCGCTACTGTTGCGCGACGTCGAGGATCTGCCGGCCGAGGAAGTTGCGTCTCAGTTGGGCTGTTCGAAGGCGACCGTACGGTCGCATATTGCCAACGCGCGGGTGAAGCTGCGGCGGCATTTCGAGAGAAGAAGAGCATGACGCGGCACATTTCCGAATCCGAACTCGCGCTCTACTCGACGGGTGACTTGAGCCTGGGAAATCGTGCCATGGCGCGTCTCCACCTGAGTCAGTGCGAGCGGTGCCGCGCACGGGTGGAAGCCTATCTTTCCGACCGGAAGCAACTGCGCGATGTAGCCGCGGGGATGCCGGAAGGTGTGAATTGGAATCGTCTGGCGGCGGAGATGACTGCGAACATCCGTGTCGGTCTGGCGGCAGGCGAGTGCGTCGCGCCGCGGACGCGCAAGGCGGCGTTCCAGGGATGGCGTCCGGCAGCGGCGGTGGCCGGACTTGCGGTGCTCCTGGTGACCGGCTGGTGGCTGAATATGCCTCGCGGCGAGACGCAGGCTCTGGGGCGGGTGGCGCGCGTACTGATGCGCGGGCACGGCGGGATCGCGTTTGAAGAGCAGGGCCCCACCGTGGAAGCCACGGCATCGGGAATCGAATTGAGGGAAAACGGCGGGTCGATGGGCGTGTCGGAAGGAAGCGCGCAACCGGTGGCGGTGTCGCTCAGCGTGCAGGGTTCCGCAAGGGCCCATTACGTGGATGCCGACACGGGCCAGGTGACCATCACGAGCGTGTATGTTCAGTAGGCGCACAACGCGAAGGACGACGCGCGCGAGGATCGCGGCAGGTTGCGCGGCGATGCTGCTGGCCGGCGCGCTGACGTCCGGCGCCCAGACGCTGAACCGCAAGATCGACCTGCCGAAGGACTCGCCGGTGACGCTGGTTTCGGACGCCTGGGGCGACTCCGGCGCGACGATCCGGGGCGGCGCCTATGTGCTCGATCTGCACGTGGCCCTGACGCTGCGCAATTCAGGACAGCGGCGGATCCGGGGAATCACGCTGACGGTTCTCACACAGGAAATGACTCCAGGAGGTAAGGGATCGATCTCGGTACCCAGCCTGGACATCCCGCCCGGAGAAACCTTCCCGGTGAGAGGGGACCTGCATTTGCTGCGGCCGGTGGGCGCGGGCGCACCGCAGGTGGAGGTGGCTCTCGACGGCGTTCTGTTTGACGATCTGAGTTTCTACGGGCCGGACAAGTTGCACTCGCAGCGGAGCATGACGGTGTGGGAGCTCGAAGCCCGCCGGGATCGCCGCTACTTCAAGACCCTGATCGAACAGGCGGGCCGCGAGGGATTGCAGAACGAAATGCTGGCGAGCCTGGCTCGGCAAGCGGACCGTCCGCAGTATGGCGTGCAACTGGTGCGCGGGCGCTCCACCAACGCCGATCCCGAACACGACGTGCAGTTCGCGTTCCTGCATTTTCCGGAAGGACCGGTGGATCCGGTGGATGGACTGGCGCGCATCGCCGGGAATGAAGCCCGCGCGCCGCGCGTCGAAGTGCGCAATCGCTCGGATCGGGCGATTCGGTATCTGGAAATCGGCTGGATCGTGCGGGATCAGCAGGGCCGCGAGTTTCTGGCGGCTTCCGTGCCCGCCGATTTGAGTCTCCCCGCGCACGGCTCGAGCCAGGTTCTCCAGGATGCCGCGTTGCGCTTCCAGCAGCCCACTTCGATTCAGGCCATGACCGGATTTGTTTCGAGCGTCGAGTATGCCGACGGGTCGTATTGGATTCCCAGCCGTTCCGCGCTTAGCGATCCAACTCTGCGCCGGGTGGCCGCGCCATCCCCGGAGGAACAGCGCCTGGTGCAGATCTATCGCAAGAAGGGTCTTGACGCTGTGATCGAGGAGTTGAAGAAATTCTGAACCCCGGCGATTCCCCCGGCCGGACGCCCCGTTTGATGGCCTTACCCTAGTGTAGTGAGTCAGGAAAACGTAGTAAGAGTCTCTGGCTTACAAGAAGCCCGAGTCATTCCGAGCGCAGCGAGGAATCTGCTGTTTGTTCGTTTAAAAGCAGATCGACTTCGCTCGGGATGACCCGCGTTTTGTCCGGCAACTTGGTGGAGCAGAAATAACTCAACGAACTTCCGACTCACGACACTAGCCGAACATCTGGATCGCCCGGGGTGTTGGGCTATTTCGAAATCTACCTTCTCATAGATCTCGCGCCTCGCTGAAGTATCATGGAGCGTCAGCCAACCCTCCATGCAGAGCGCTCCTTCAATTCCCGCTTCCGCGCGTCGCCTAGAGGACCTGGCGCTATACCTGACCGGCGCCGCCGCGGTTCTGACCGTGGTGTCGATCGCGGCATTCGAGATTCTCATGGGCGTGGCACTGGTGGCCTTGCTTGTATCCCGGCAACGTCTGCGATTCCCTCCTGTCTTGCTGCCGTTTGCGCTGTTTATTGCCGGAACTCTCCTATCCGTCGCCGCGTCCGGACACGCCCGCGCAGGGCTGCCGCAAGTGAAGAAACTGTACCTCTTCCTGTTGCTGGCCTTGGTCGTCAGCACGGTCCGCGGCGTCGCTCAAGTCCGCTGGATCGCGATGGGTTGGGCGCTTGCGGCCTCGCTTTCCGCGGCGTGGGGCATGGAACAATTCACGCGCAAATACGAAGCGGCGGCGGCCGCGCATCGGGATTTCTATCTCGCTTACGTGGCGAATCGGATCACCGGCTTCATGGGGCACTGGATGACCTTCAGCGGCCACATGATGATGGCCTTGCTGGTGATCGCCGCGGCCGTATTCTTCTCGAACGACCGGCGCTGGATGGGATGGCTGGTCGTGGCTACCGTACTGATCGGCGTGGCGCTGGTGGCCGCCGAGACTCGCAGCATGTGGCTGGGGGCCGGCGTTGGCGGCACCTATCTGGTATGGCTATGGCGGCGATGGGTAGTGCCGGCGATCCCGATATTCGTGGGGCTCCTCCTGCTGGCGAATCCATTCGAACTGCGGGAGCGGGCCGTATCGATTTTCCGTCCGCATGGAGACGTGGATTCGAACGAGCACCGCGCTGTCCTGCGGCGCGTGGGCTGGGAGATGGTCAAGGCGCATCCGTGGCTGGGCCTGGGGCCGGAGCAGATTGGACCGCAGTTCGAGCGTTACATTCCGGCGGACGTCCCGCGTCCGCTGCCCGACGGTTATTATGGCCATCTCCACAATATCTATCTTCAGTTCGCGGCCGAGCGGGGCGTTCCCACTATGCTCGCTCTGATGTGGATGCTGGGACAGGCGCTGGTTGATTTCACCCGCACGCTGCGCCGGCTCCGCTCACCATCTTCTTCAGGCGCGGACGAACGCTGGGTGCTGCACGCGGCGATCGCGGTGACGATGGCCATTCTGGTTGCCGGATTTTTCGAATATAATCTGGGCGATAGTGAGGTGCTGGCCATGTTCCTGGCCGTGCTCGGCTGTGGCTACGTCGCGGTCGCCTCGGTCGTGGCAAGAGAACAGAGACGCTGACGTCACGAGCCAGCTTTCGCCGCCGCCGCGACGAAACGATAGCCTACTCCGCGAACCGTCTGCAGGTGATGAGGACGAGTCGGGTCATCCTCGATATATCGCCTCAACCTCACGATGAAGTTGTCGATCGCGCGGGTATCGGTGTCTTCGTGAAGCCCCCAGACCTCGTGGAGCATGGTCTTGCGCGAGACCGGCTTCCCTTCATTTTCGATCAAGTATCGAAGGACCTGCGCTTCCATCAGCGTGAGCGGGAACACCTGTTCCCTGACGCGCAGCTCCAGTCGATCGAAGCTCACGGATTTATCGCCAAACGTGAACGTACCGCTTTCAGCGGGAAGCGGCTCGGCCGGGGCCACGTTTCCCGAGCCGCCACCCGAATCCCTCTCGATCAGAGTCCGCAGCCAATCCTTGCGGCGCAGCAGCCCCCGGATGCGCGCGATCAGAATGCTCAGCTCGAAGGGCTTGGTGAGGTAGTCGTCGGCTCCCGCTTCAAAGCCCTTGAGGATATCCTCCGGGTGGCCGCGAGCGGTCAGCATCAAGGTTGGGATGAACTGCCCGGCCTGGCGCAGCTCCGACATCACAGTGAATCCGTCCTTGCCGGGGAGCATCACATCCAGCACGACTACATCGAACATGGCCTTGTCAAACGCAACCCCGTCAGACGGACGCGAGGCGACGGCGGACGGCGGCGCCGGTATCAGCAGTTCGAGCGCGGCCTCCCCCGTTTCCACTACCTGCACCTGGTAGCCTTCCGCTTCCAGGTTGTAACGCAATCCGTCGGCGATGTGCCGCTCATCTTCCACGATCAAGACCCGGTTCATCGGACGACGCGGGTCATCGTTGCGTTGGGCGCCTTTGGCGGCGGCGTTGAGGGGAGGGAAGATGCTTTTCATGAGGCGATCGGAAACTGCAGCACGAAGGTGCTACCGCGGCCCGGCCCCTCGCTTTCCGCCCACGCTCTACCGCCGTGGCGCTTGGCGACGGAACGTACGATGTAGAGCCCCAGACCGGTCCCTTTTACGCGGGTGGCGAGCGGTCCCGAGGTGCGATAAAAGCGCTTGAAAATCTGTTTTAGTTCCGTCTTCGGAATCCCGGGCCCCTGATCCTTCACTCGCACCGAGGCGTACTTGCCGTGATCGATGGCGGTTTCGACGGATACCTTGACGTCGCTGCCCGAGTACTTCACGGCGTTGTCGAGGAGATTGGAGATCGCCGCCTGCACCTCGTCGCGATCGCCCAGAATCGTCACCGGCGGACCGGGATGATATTCCAACGCTTCCAAGGAGACCGGATGCGATCTCCGGACGCGATTCAGGCACTCTTCGATCACGCCGCCAAGCTCGATTCGCGCCGCGTTCAGTTTGCGGCTGGATTGCCCGATGCGGCCGGTCTGCAAGACCTGCTCGATGGTTTCGAGCAGGCGGTCGTTATCCTTCAGCATGATGCCGTAAAATTCCTGGCGCTTGGCCTCATCCACCGAACGCTTCTGGAGCGTTTCAAGGTACAGGCGGATGGAGGCTACCGGAGTCTTCAATTCATGCGTGACGGCGTTAATGAAAGCGTCGTGCTGTGCGTTACGCCGGATCTCGCGGACCAGGAATGTAGTGTTCAGCACGACACCCGCGATGATCGTAGCGAGCAGCAGCACGCCCAGGAACAGCAAAATGCCGCGATGCCAGTTGAGCAGAACCCAGCCGACATAGAGCAGGATGATGACCGAGATCAAGCCGGCGCCGAGCGCAATGAAGAACGCGATCGATTTGCGGCGTCCACCTACCACCATGTCACTAGCTTATGCCGAACTGGCTAGCCAGCGCATTGCGGAGTGAAGCGAGCGGGCGCGATTAGATCTTAAGCTGCTACTTCCTGCTCGGTCATCGCGGCGTCCAGTTCGACGACGTAAACTTCCTTGGCGATGCCCACGGCTCTCATCGCCTTGAGCGTGATCCAGGAAATGTCGAACTCGTACCAGGCCAGTCCGTGACGGGCGGAGCCGGGATGCGCGTGGTGGTTGTTGTGCCAGCCTTCGCCGAAGGTCAGCAGCGCCACCCACCAGCTATTGCGTGAATCGTCGCGAGTGGCAAACCGCCGGCGTCCCCACATATGGGTCGCGGAGTTCACCAGCCACGTGGCATGCAGGCCGATCACGACGCGAAGGCAAGTGCCCCACAGCATCAGCGGCAGGCCGCCGATCGAGAACAAAATCGCTCCGAGCACTACCATCGGAACCCAATGATAGTTGTTCAGCCAAATATAGAAACGATGCTTGCCGAGGTCCGGAGCGTACTTCGACATCAGCCGGGTGTTGTTGTGGTTCGTCTCCCCGAACACGATCCAGCCCATGTGAGCCCACCACCCGCCATCGCGGGGCGAATGCGGATCGCCCGGCTGGTCGGACTTCTGATGGTGGACGCGATGCGTCACCACCCAGAAGATCGGTCCGCCTTCGAGCGTCAGCGTTCCGCACACGGCGAAGAAATACTCGAGCCACAACGGTACTTTATAGGAGCGGTGCGTGTGCAGCCGGTGATAACCGAGGCTGATCCCCCAGCCGACCGAGATCCAGTAGAGAGCGGCTGCGACCACCAGCGATCGCCAGCTGAACATGAAGAGAGCGGCAACGGCTCCCAGGTGGAATAGTCCGAACGTGACCGTCGTCGGCCAGTTCATCTTTTGCCCGTTGGGCAGATTAATAACGTGTGTACTCACCGGATCTCCAGGTTGGGATACTGCATTCTTACGCTAACCCGGATTCCCTTCCGTGTTTGTAAGAGTTGTGTAATTTCAAAGAGATACAGGAGCTTAACGATGGCTCGTGCGGCAAAACCGCCAGCTTCGCGTCCGAAAAAAACTCAGGCTTGCGCCGATTTATCGGTCGCGGCGGTCGTGCTACACTCAGTTATTTGGGTTTCCCTCGCCCTGAAAACGCGCGCGTATGGAATCACAACGGCGCTCGGTGGGCGACTGAGGGAGGCCTCTCCGTATAAGGCGGATCGTAGGTCGAAGCAATCATCCCCCTGGAGGTTTTGCGCAAGTGGCAGATCGAATGCGACACATATTTACGTCCGAATCCGTGACCGAAGGGCACCCGGACAAGATGGCAGATCAGATTTCGGACGCCGTGCTGGACGCGGTTCTAACCGAGGACCCGACCGGCCGAGTGGCTTGCGAGGTTCTGGTGACTACGGGAATTTGCGTAGTTTCCGGTGAAATCACGACCACCACCTACGTGGACGTGCCGAAGCTCGCGCGCTCGGTGATTCATGACATCGGGTACACTGACGCGGAAATGGGCTTCGACTCGAAGACCTGCGGCGTGTTGAACACGATCCAGAGCCAATCGCCGGACATTGCCATGGGAGTCGATACCGGCGGCGCGGGCGATCAGGGCTTGATGTTCGGATACGCGTGCGATGAAACGCCGGAATTGATGCCGCTGCCGATTATGCTGGCGCACAAGCTGGTCCGGCAGTTGAGCGAGGTTCGCCGCGCCGGTAAGCTCACGTTCCTGCGCCCGGACGGCAAGAGCCAGGTGAGCGTCGAGTACATCGACGGCGAACCCGCCCGCATCGATGCGGTGGTGGTCTCGACGCAGCATGACGACGATGTCTCTACCGATACCCTCCGCGCGGAAGTGAGGAAGCACATCATCGATCCCATCATGCCGGCCGATATGATCGACTCGGCCACCAAGTTTCACATCAATCCCACCGGGCGATTCGTAATCGGCGGTCCCCATGGGGACACCGGGCTCACCGGCCGCAAGATCATTGTCGATACTTACGGCGGCATGGGCCGTCATGGTGGCGGAGCTTTCTCGGGCAAGGATCCGACTAAAGTGGACCGTTCGGCCTGCTATATGGCCCGCTACATCGCTAAGAACATCGTGGCGGCTGGTCTAGCCAAGCGTTGCGAAGTGCAACTCGCCTACGCGATCGGCGTGGCGGAGCCGGTTTCCGTGATGGTGCACACGTTCGGAACCGGCAAGATCGAAGAAGAACGGCTGGTGGAGCTGGTTCGCGCCAACTTCCCGCTGACGCCGAAGGGCATGATTGACCATCTGAAGCTACGGCGTCCCATCTACCGCAAGACAGCCGCCTTCGGCCATTTCGGGCGCACCGAGGATACGTTCACCTGGGAAGCCACCGACAAGGCCGCCGCGCTGAAGGAAGCCGCGCAGCCGGCCGCTGCCGCCCGACGTTAGTCGATTTCGAAGAGAGAATAATCCAATGAGCGCAACACCTGTAAGTATCCCTTGTGACGTCAAAGATATGTCGCTCGCCGATCTGGGCAAGCGGCGAATCGAATGGGCCGCGCAGTCGATGCCCGTTCTCGCTTCCATCCGGAAGCAGTTCATCAGGACGCAGCCCCTGGCCGGACTTCGCGTCGCCGCCTGCCTGCACGTGACCACCGAGACGGCGAACCTCATGATCGCGCTGCGGGACGGCGGGGCCGTCATCGCGTTGTGCGCGTCGAATCCGCTATCGACGCAGGACGACGTGGCCGCGTCATTGGTACGCGACTACAGTATCCCGACCTTTGCCATCAAGGGGGAGTCGAACGAGGTCTACTACTCGCACTTGAATGCCGCGCTCGATCACGCGCCGCAATTCACCATGGACGACGGCGCCGACGTTGTGACGCTGCTGCACACCAAGCGCAAGGACCTGCTGCCTGGCGTGATCGGTGGAACCGAAGAAACCACCACCGGCGTGATCCGTCTCCGCGCCATGGCCAAAGAGAAGGTGCTGGCCTATCCCATCGTGGCGGTGAACGACGCCCTGACCAAACATCTGTTCGATAACCGCTACGGGACGGGACAGAGCACCATCGACGGCATCATTCGCGCCACCAACGTGCTGCTCGCCGGGTTGAACCTGGTGGTCGCCGGCTACGGCTGGTGCGGACGCGGCGTGGCCATGCGCGCGCGCGGTCTGGGCGCACATGTGATCGTCACCGAGATCGATCCGACCAAGGCCATCGAGGCCATCATGGACGGATTCCGCGTGATGACTATGAACGAAGCCGCCGCGATCGGCGATGTTTTCGTCACCGTCACGGGCAACAAGAACGTCCTGGCGCGACAGCATTTCGAGCGGCTCAAGAGCGGAGCGATTCTTTGCAATTCGGGCCACTTCAACGTGGAGATTGACCTGGTCGCGCTCGCTTCGATGGCGTCCAGCCGCCGGGCCACCCGCGACTTCGTGGAAGAATTCTCGATGCGTGATGGCCGCAAGGTGAACGTCCTGGGCGAAGGCCGCCTGATCAACCTGGCTGCCGCCGAGGGCCACCCGGCGTCGGTGATGGATATGAGCTTCGCCAACCAGGCGCTGTCGGCCGAGTACATGGTGAAGAATCACTCGAAGCTCGAAAAGAAGGTCTACCCGGTGCCGGAAGAACTGGACAAGCAAGTGGCGAAGATGAAGCTCGAGTCCATGTCCGTGCAGATCGACAAGCTCACGCCGGAGCAGGAAGAATACCTGGCCGGCTGGGCGGAAGGTACGTAGGAGCGCACAGCGCGGGACGCGCTCGCTAGAGGCAATAACAATCGCGGCCCGCTGCGTTGTGCGCGATGTTACTGAGGAGCCAGGAGACCAGTGGCATTAGTCGAAGGATGTAAGCATTCGCTCGAAATCACCGTCCCCGTCGCGGAGGTGGAGCAGGAGACCGAGCGTGTGGTGGCTGCTCTCCAGGCCAAGGTAAGATTACCCGGCTTCCGTCCCGGCAAAGCGCCTGTAAGCCTGGTGAAGACGCGCTTCGCCTCGGATATTCGTCAGGACGTTCTCGAAAAGCTGGTGCCGCGTGTTTTCCGCGCTGCTGCTGAGAAGGACCATCTGGAAGTCGTCGGGCAGCCGGATATCCGCGAGGTTCACTTTCACGCCGGCGAACCTCTGCGCTTCAAAGCCGAGTTCGAAGTCGCTCCCACGTTCGAGCTGGGCGAATACCGCGGGCTGGTGGTCGCCTACTCGGAACCTGAAGTTGCCGACGCGGATGTGGACGCGCGTCTGACGGAGATTCGCGAACAGAAGGCCGAGTACGTAAACGAGGAGCCGCGTCCGCTCGCCGACGGTGATTACGCGGCGGTCTCCATCGAAAGTCTGTCCGGCGTCGCCGAGAAGGTTTCGCAGGACGAGCTAGTGCTCAAGATCGGCGATGCGTCGACCGTCGCCGCCTTCACGGAAAACCTGCGCGGCGCGGCGCCCGGGGATGTCCGCGAATTCGACGTCACATATCCGGAAGACTACGACCGCAAGAATCTGGCGGGCCGGACAGTTCGCTTCCGCGCCATAGTAAAGGCCGTCCGGCGCAAGGAACTCCCGGAGCTGAATGACGATTTCGCCAAAGATCTTGGAGATTACAAGACCCTCGATGAAGTGAAGGACGCCATTTGCAAATCCATTCTGCGGGAGCGCGAGCATAAGGCACAGGAAGACGCCAAGCATGAATTGCTGGACAAATTGGTGGACGCTCACGACTTTCCCGTTCCCGAGGTGTATGTCGACCGGCAGATCGAGATCAACATAGAGAATCAGTTGAGGTCTCTCGCGGCGCAGGGCATCGATCCGAGCACGATCAAGCTCGACTGGAAGAAAGTGCGCGAGACACAGAAGGATCGCGCCGCCCGTGACGTGAAGGCCTCCCTGCTGCTCGACAAGATCGGCGACCGCGAGGCCGTCAGCGCCACGCAGGAAGAGGTCGACCGCGAAGTACAGCGCTTGGCCCGTCAACAGCGGGAAGCGGTGGCCGTGGTTCGAGCGAAGCTTCAGAAGGAAGGCGGGCTGGGTAGAATAGCGGGGCACATCCGCACCGAAAAAACGGTCAATTTCCTGTTCGAGCAGGCGCGTAAGGAAGCCGTGAAGGAATCCGCTGAAAAACCGGGGCCGGCTTCTCTGTCCCAAACTGGCTCCAAAGTCGACCCAGCATCTTGACGCCGCGGGCGCGTGGACAGAGCTGCCTGTCCCAGCGTTTTTCAGCGGACTCCATTTCAGCGGCCTCTAAACGAACTCAATACGCCGTCTTGCCCGCCGTCGTCAGATACACCGCGAACGTTCCCAGCCAGTGGCTGCCCTCGTAATGTTCGCTGGTCACCGCGGCGAGGCCAGCCTTCCCATGCGCCTTTGCCAGCGCCGCAAGCTGCGGCTGCCGCGAATCGCCTACCGGAAGTCCTCCGGCGATCCCCTGGAGCATCCAGGCCCGGCTGAGGTTCAACCCGTCCAGATGCGCGAGCTTGGGGTCGCTCGGATCGGGAGAAATCGCCGGTTTCAAGCCTGAAAGATCCGGCAGAAAACGATCGAGCCACGGGCCGAATGCAGCGGGTCCAAGCACGCGGCGCATCAGATCCGCTTCGCACAGGCAAGGAGACAGGAAATCTTCTCCCGATGGTTCCCATGAAATCGGGCAGTCGTGGTCACCGGAATAGAAGTCGCGAATCCGCTGCACGAGAAGATCCGCGAATGATTCGAAGCCGGAGCTACGCGCGCAATCGAGCGCCAGACCCAGGGCAAACGCAGTGTTGCTGTGCTCGCCGGAGCGAACCGGGAACGGCAGTTTCGGTAGCCAGGTTTCGAAGCGCTCCACGGCGGCGGCTTCGAGCGGCTGCAGAATATGCGCGAGAGGCGCGTTGGACTCCCCCAGCTCCGCGGCGAGCTGAAGCAGCCACGCGAGGCCATACGGACGCTCGAACGCGGCTCGTGTTTCGGCTTGCAGATAAGCCACTTCGGCGGCAATGTTTTCGGCGCTGATGCTTCTTTCGAGTGCCGCCTGGGCTGCGGCGGCAAAAGGCTCATGAGGGAATGTCCGCGCAAGGCGCGCCAGCAGCCAATGCCCGTGGACCGCCGAATGCCAGTCATAGCAGCCGTAAAACGCCGGCGTCAGGCGGCGCGGCGGGAGAACGTCCCGGTCTGAAATCAGCGTGTGCGCGATCTTGTTCGGGTATTCGCGATGTACACAATCGAGCGCCAGTCTGGCGAACCGTTCGGCCGTGCGTGCGTCGAGATCCAAAGCTGCCCTCCGATTACGTTATAATCGCAATTTCTATGCGCAAAAAAATAACCGTAGTGGGCGGAGGCAACGTCGGCGCAAGCTGCGCCATCAACCTCGCGTCGAAAGAACTGGGTGACGTCGTGCTGGTGGACGTCGTGGAAGGAGTGCCGCAGGGCAAGGGACTGGATATGCTGCAGTCGGGGCCGATCGAAGGCTACGACGTGCAGATCACCGGCGCGAACGACTACGCGCCGACTGCAAATTCAGATGTCGTGGTGATCACGGCGGGCCTGGCGCGCAAGCCGGGCATGAGCCGCGACGATTTGC